>Ga0304728_1000545_pt1 | contig 31776 bp, 48 predicted proteins | sample C_130625_MF_Meta_FD_190476 | JGI IMG/M metagenome (GOLD analysis project Ga0304728, IMG submission 190476) | Freshwater microbial communities from Lake Croche, Canada to study carbon cycling - C_130625_MF_MetaG (v2) (version 2) | ecosystem: Environmental > Aquatic > Freshwater > Lake | place... | reverse complement strand
TTTTTCCAAGCAGTTGTTGACATCGCACCAAATAAAACCCCTCCAACCAAAACACCTTTATGCTCAACCTTGAAACAATACTTTATCTTTACACCATTAATATTGTGAGAATAATGATTCTTCTCAATGAAATCACGAATGTCACTTACCCCACAAACTATCACATTTAAATCCTTTGGACTAATACAAAGCGGAGAGGTCGGAATTGGACCGCCATCTACTGTTTGGGATAACAATCGCTCTACCTTTGAGCTATCTCCGCATTTCTCAACCATTGTTTGATTTTACATTTTTTTTATATTTTAATCCATACTTTTTAATTTAAAAAGACCAAAATGCAATCCATAACCAATAAATAAACTATGAACTTTAAAGAATGGCTAATACTAACTGAAAAGATAATGATAAAGGATCAAGAATTTCGTAATATTTTTCCTGCATTACAACATATTCAGAAAACTCATCCCAATTCAGAAAACCTTGTTGTAACATTTACTGAAATCAATAAAGTTGGCATTAATCCACAAAGCAAATATGACACACCAATTGGCATTTATCTTTACCCTTTAGATTATGTAATTGAAAAGAAAATGAATGTTCCATTCGCTGCAAATCAACCTCATATCAATGTGTGTGAATTTACAAGACCAGAAAAAATACTACATATGACTTCTGATACTTCTAACCAAAAGGGAATGGAACTGCTCAATGTTTTTCCAAAAGAAAGATTAGATAAAGCCGATGAATATATTAATGAATATAAAATTCGTAGCAATTATTCCAAATTATGGCTTTTAACAAGAATGCTTGCAAATAATAAACCAATACAATGGAACTCCAATCTTAGAAAATGTGGAATCGATGGATTTTTAGATCATGGAACTGGAACAATCTGTCCAGAGGAACCAACCCAATGCGTTGTGTTTACTGCCAGTGCCTTGAAACTACTTTATTCAATTGACAGTCCAATGTATTACAAGAAAACAGATAAATTTGGTGTTGATACATATTATGAAAAAAAATATAAATATGATAGTAGCAAAATGTCAGACGAACAAATTATTAGAATGTTGCAATCTCGTAGGGATTTAGATATTGGATCTTTGATTGATTCTGCAACCGATAAAGATAAAATGACAAAATTAATTATAAAACACAAACCAGAACTTTCTTATAATGATGCTAGTAATTTAATGAAAAGTTCAATAGAAAAAGACGAAATCGCAGAACTAATTATGCAAAGCGATCCAGAACTTTCTAATAATGATGTCATTACTCTGATGCAATATGTAACCAACAAAGATAAAATGGCAGAAGCAATTATAAAATACAAACCAGAACTTTCTGATAACAATGTTCATAATTTGATTCGATATGCAGATAAAATAGACAAAATAGCAGAACTAATTATTGAAAAGAAACCAGAACTTTCTGATGGTAGTGTCGCTAATTTAATGAAAAGTTCAATAGACAAAGACGGAATTGCAGAAATAATTATAAACAAAAAAACAGAACTTACTTCTGGAAATGTTTATAATTTTCTTTCTTATGCAACCAAAAAAGACAAAAGAGCAGCACTATTAGGAACATACAATATAAGCAAACTTTCTAATATTCTTGTTCTTGGTTTGATTAAATATGCACCCGACAAAAAACAAATGGCAAAAATCATAAACAAATACCACACAAAGAAAACACCAGAAATACAAGAAATATTAGATAAATACCTAACTCAAACAATAGCTGCAAAATAAACTATGAACTTTAAAGAATGGCTACTAAATGAAAAGATAATGATAAAGGATCAAGAATTCCGTGAGCCTCTTATTGCACTACAATATATTCGAAAAAATCACCCTTTTCCCAACACACTAGCCGTAACATTTACCGCAATTGACAAAGTTGGTCTTAACCCACAAAGCAAATGGAAAACACCACTTGGCATTTATCTCTATCCTATAGATTATGTAATTGAAAAGAAAATGAATGTTCCATTCGCTGCAAATCAACCTTATATCAATGTCTGTGAATTCACAAGACCACAAAAAATATTACATATGAATCCCGATATATCTAAACAAGATGGAATGGAATTACTCAATGTTTTTCCGAAAGAACAAGTAGATCAAGCTAGTAAAAATATTGATAAATCAGTAGACATGTTCAGTAAAGCTCAAAAATTATTCGATCATAAAAAAACTAAACTGAATAATCTTCAATATGATCAAGAAAAAGAAAATGATCTTTATAAAAAGTATATTGATGCAAAAACTTTGTATGATTTTACAAAAGATGAATTGCAAGGATTAGCACCCCACATTGGTAGCAATTATTCCAAATTGTGGATCGTAACAAGAATACTTGCAAATAATAAACCAACACAATGGAACATTAATCTTAGAAAATGTGGAATAGATGGATTTGTAGATCATGGAACTGGAACAATTCATCCAAGCGAACCAACCCAATGCGTTGTTTTTGCTACCAATAATTTGAAATTACTGCATTCAATTGACAATCCAAAATACTTCAAAAAAACAGATAATTATAATAGCAAAAAAATGTCAGATGAACAAATAATAGGCCTATTGCAATCTCGCAGATCTTTAGATCTTACAAATTTGTTTTTAAACACAACAGAAAAAGAAAAAATGGCAGACCTAATCATAAAATATAAAACATATATTTCTCATGTAGATGTCGAAGATTTGATTTATTATGCAAAAGATAAAGACAAAATGGCAAAAATGATTATTCAAAAAAATCCAGAATTTACAGATAGTAATGTTTCAAATATGATCTCACTTGTAAATGGTAAAGATAAAATCATAGAATTGATTATTGATTATAAACCAAAACTTACTGATAATAATGTCGAAGATTTTCTTAAAAATGCAACAGAAAAAGACAAGATAGCAAATCTTCTTATAGAAAGATTACCAGAAATGACTTATAAAAATATGATCAATATTCTAACCTATGCAATTGATAAAGACAAAATAGCAAAAAAATTAGGAGAAGATAATATCAGTAGACTTAATTGGTTCTCTATCACACTTTTACATGAAAAAGTTCCAGAAAAAGATAAACCAAAAATAATACAAATTATAGAAAAATATCATAAAAATAAAAATGAAAAAATTAAAGAGTTTTTGGATCACGAAAAAGAAATGGACAAACACCTAAATAAAACAATAGCTGCAAAGTAATAACTACCAACCTCTACCAATTCCCTGTGTAGCCATCTGAAAATATGGATTGTTAAATGGCATGTATCCACTTGGTGTCACATACCTATTCCAGTTATTGTTGTAACCATAATTGTAGTTGTTGTAGTTGTTGTAACCATAGTTTCTATAACCATAGTTGTTGTAATTGTAGTTGTTGTAATTGTGACCATAATTGTTGTAATTGTGACCATAATTGTTGTAATATCTAACTTGTGGATAAACAACAATGAACTGTGCTTCAGCAACACTACTAATACCCAAAAACATAACCAAAAACAAAATTAAAGACTTCATTTTAAATCTCCATTGAAAGTTATTATATCTATTAAATGAATCCTATTTTTTTAATACTTCAATTACACTTTCACACACACCATCGTAGTCACTCTTTAAATCAGTTACTTTGCCAATCCATGTGTCATCTTGAAATTCACGCATCCAATGAGGAGTTGGTAATTTAACCTCACTTCCTATCCTTACTGGCTTATCACATATGTAAGTATATTTGTTATTTACTTGTATCTTTTTAACCACAAGTTTCTTTGCCATTTTAATTTCCTTGTTTTGTGTAGATGGCGACAATATCGCAGGTTCTCTTTTTACTTTAGAGCCAGCACCATAAACGAAGTGGTAAACCATTCCAGTAGTCCACATTTTCCCACTAGCTGTTATCATTTCTTCTGCATTTAATTGATTGGCAACCGATTGTAAACTGGGCTTAGTGCCATTTTTCTTTCTCATAAGTTTTCTGATTCGTATAAGAACATTTTGATTATCAAACGCTTTTCGTCCTTCACATCTGCCCGTTTCTTTACGCTTCCTTTCCCTTGAAACTCTTAATCTTGCAACAGTGTTCCTTCTGTCAAATTCCGCTATTGCTCCTGTTAGTTGCCTCATTAGAATTGCAGTTGGTGATTCTGAATTTGCTAAGTCTTCACCAGTTTCAGCACAAATCACTTTCCAACCTGCTCTACTAAAATGCCGAATGATCAATTCACTTTCAATAAGATCCCTTGCAAGACGATCAGCTTTTTCCACAACGAAAATTCCAGCAGGATTTAGATTTGCAAGTAATTTGGATAATTCTGGTCGATCAGCAAAGGCTAAAGTTCCACTTACACCGAGATCTTCGATCCATTCGCTAATTCGTTGTTTGTTCTTTTTAGCCCAAGACTCTATGACTCGATGTTGTCGGGGTACGCCATCTTGATCATTTCCATGTTGCCCATCGCCACTTACTCTGCAATAACCGATAATTCTTGGTTCCATGTTCATTTCCTGTTAGGAATAACACAATTAATTTAATTTAAAATATAACAAAATTTTTATTACACACAAGACTTATTTCCCGATTAAACTCCCATAAATACCTTATGAACTTTAAAGAATGGCTAATATCTGAAGAAATCTTTCCCAATAAGACTGCAACTGTCTATCATAGAACTTGTCAAGATTGCAATAAAGAACAAAGCGTCAAAGCCGTATCAAGTATACTTATAAAAGATTATAAAGTTGGCAGAGGTTGCTATTATGGCTGTGGTCTTTATACTACTTTTGCAATAGAAAGCCAATTTTCTAATTACATGCGAACATATGGCAAAGCAGTAGTCAAATTTAAAGTAACAGACCTCGATAAATACCTCATATTTCAATTATCTGTGGCAAAACAAATCCATGGTAATGATTACAAAATAAGCGACCAATTTAAGAAATTAGGACTACTAAACAAGGTAGATCAAAGCAAATTAAAATATTACGATGAACAACAAGAAAAAGAAAACTATTCATCAGGTTTAGCAAAAGAATTCTATGACCAAAATAATTGGATAGAAAAGTCAGTAAAAGGAATTGTCTATTATGGAAAAAATGATGGTTATTGTTTGTTGAAATATCCAACAGTTCAAGATGGAACAATAACAATGTTGGGTTATGCAGTCGCAGAATATAATGATATCGAAAAGATGAAAAAATTGAAAAGTAATATTGGTTGGATAAAATCAGTTGGTCGATTAGGTACATCTATTAAAAATGTTTATAAGTATCCAACTAAAGATAAAGAAAAATTTGCTTTTGGCGATTATAGTTATATTGTAAATCAATTGCTTAAATCTAAAAACTTAGAAAAAACAGCAAAAAAATTAGGATCAAATCTAAACAAACTTTATGATGAAAATGTTACTGATTTGCTTAAAAAATCAACCAACAAAGATCAAATGGCAGAACTAATTATAAAATACAAAACAGAACTTACCGATCAGAATGTTACCTCATTACTTTATATTGTTACAGAACCAGATAGCTGGTACACTTCTAAACGAAAAGACAAAGACGAAATAGCAAAACTAATCATAAAGAAAAAACTAAATCTTTCTTCTGATAATGTTCGTATTTTGCTTAGTTATGCAACCGACAAAGACGAAATAGCAAAACTAATACAAGAAAAAGAAGACAATATAAGCAAACTTTCTGATGCCGATGTTGAAAATTTGTCTTTTCATGATGAAGGTTCAGAACAGATAGCAAAAATAATTATAAAATATAAATCAGAACTTACCGATGATAATGTTTATAGATTGCTTAATGCCACAATCAACATAGAAAAAATGGCAGAACTAATACAAGAAAAAGAAGACAATATAAGTAAACTTTCTGATGGTAATGTTAGTAATTTGTTTCGTTATGCAGGTGGTGATGAAGAAGAAATTGCAAAAATAATTATAAAATATAAATCAGAACTTACCGATGATAATGTTTATAGATTGCTTGATGCTGCAACCAACAAAGACAAAATAGCAGAACTAATACAAGAAAAAGAAGACAACATAAGTAAGCTTTCCGATGATAATGTTAGTAATTTGATTCGATATGCAACCTATCCACCAAAAATGGCACAAATCATAAATAAATACCACACAAAGAAAACACCAGAAATACAAGAAAGATTAGATAAATACCTAACTCAAACAATAGCTGCAAAGTAACCCAATGAACTTTAAAGAATGGATTGAAAACAGAGAAGATAAAAAAGTATCATACTCTGCCATTGTCTTAAACCAACAAAGCCATGAAAAATTGTTGGATGAACTTAAAGACTATATCCCAGAAAATTGGAAGACTTTTGCTCACCATATGACTATCAATTTGGGAAAACTTAACCCACCAGAAGATTCTCTTATCAACCAAGAAGCTATCCTAATAGCATCAGAAATAGGAATAAGCAATATGGCTATTGCCGTTAAAGTAAATGGATTCAAAAGCAATAACAAAATACCTCATGTCACTGTAGCAGTTAATACACTCGCTGGAGGTAAACCAGCTATGAGCAATGATATTACTGATTGGCATCCAATCCAAAATATCAAACTAACAGGAACAGTATCTGAAATAACTAAATAATATCTTACTCAATTGTGAAGATACTTTGAATAATACTCAACAACATAACATATTCTAATTTAACTAATGTAAATATTGTATGACAGATGCAATCATTATATCTGATATTCACCTCGGTAGCGATAATTGCCAAGCTAAAGATCTAAACCACTTTCTTGATAATCTACCAGAAACCAAAAAACTTATACTCAATGGTGATGTATTCGACTCTTGGGATTTCAGAAGACTCAAAAGTAGCCACTTCAAAATACTAGCAAAACTAAGACACCTATCCACTCTAATTGATGTAATCTGGATTCATGGTAATCATGATGGCCCTAGCGAAATAGTATCTCACCTACTAGGATCTAATGTACATGAAGAATATATCTTTGTATCAGGTGACAAAAAAATCATATGTACCCATGGTGATAAATTTGATGACTTTATAACCGACTACCCAATAACAGTATTACTAGCAGATTACCTATACCACTTCCTCCAAAAACTTGATAACGATTTTTATTGGGCCAAATTAGCTAAAATGAGTAGCAAAACTTTCCTTAAATGTATCGAAAAAGTAAAAGAAAAATCTATCAAATATAAAGATAAAATGAAATGTGACTTGATCTGCGTTGGACATACACATTGCCCAGAAGCAAATAACGGAACTTACTTCAACTCAGGATGCTGGACTGAAAAAACACCAACATTCTTGTTAGTCAATAATGGAACTATTACATTGGAAAAATATGAAGAAAATTATACTAGTATCTGATACCTCTTACCCAGATGTAAATGGAGTTGCTACCACCATAAGCAACTATCAAGCTAACATCAAAGAATCATGCCAACTCTTGTCAAGCCATGAATTCAAATCATTTAACTGCCCTTTCTCTAATGATGTTAAACTAGCTTATAATGTTAAATTTGATAAAGACCTATTCACTGGTAACTTCGCTGTACATATCTTTACAGAAGGCACTCTAGGACTAGCTACAAGAAATTTCTGCTTGAAAAATGATATCAAATTCACCACATCTTACCTTACTATGTTCCCAGAATATATAAAGTCCTACACCAGTATACCACTATTCATCACAAGAACTTACTTTAAATGGTTCCATAGCAAATCATCCAAAGTACTTTGCTGCACTAATAACTTGATAAATAAAACATCTTGGCTAAATCATAACAATATGAAAGTATCTCCAAAAGGAGTAAACCTTGATTTCTTTAAATGTAAAAGCAATCCAACCAATAACAATACAGCACTATATGTCGGCAGAGTATCAAAAGAAAAAAACCTAGATGCATTCTGCCAATCTACTCTTCCTATACAAAAAATTGTGGTTGGTGATGGGCCTCTTCTTCCTTACTATAAACAAAAATATAAAGATGTTTATTTCTTAGGCAAAAAAATTGGAGATGAACTAATCCAAGCATATCATAATGCAGATGTATTTGTGTTCCCATCTAAAACAGATACCTATGGTCTTGTTATGCTTGAAGCCCTATCTTGCGGACTGCCTGTAGCTGCTTACCCAATTAATGGGGCTTTAGACCTACAAGATGAAAAAACAGTATTCTGTGATGAAATATTAGATACAGCTATCTTAAATGCATTTTCTAATTTAGATGTTCAAGAATGCAGAAAACATGCTGAACAATATAGTTGGGATATCGCTACTGATAAATTCTTGAATAATTTAATTTTTAATTAAACTTGCCCTAATATCTTATCCAAACTTATAATAATCGCAAACCTAACCATGTGGATTGCGATGAACAAAATATCTAACTACGAACTTAAAAGTAACCAAAGAATAATCGAATTAGCACAAGAATTCAAAAAACTAGGAACTTATCCTCATTGTAGTTCTCTAAGTGGAAAATTCTTAAGCATTAAAAAACAAGCATTCAAAGACTATACTAATAAAACCAAAACTACTAAAAGCATATGGTACCCTTCAGATATAGAAGTAGCTAAAGCTCATGGACTACCAGACGATTGGATGCTGTTTGTTGATCTCGAACTTAAAAGTAACCAAAAAATAATCGAATTAGCACAAGAATTCAAAAAACTAGGAACTTATCCTCATAAGTATTCTCCAAATGGAAGATTCTTAAGCGGTAAAAAACAAGCATTTAAACATTATACTAATGGCACTAAAACGAAAAATGGCTCCATATGGTATCCATCAGACATTCAAGTGGCTAAAGACCATGGACTGCCAGATGATTGGATGCTAATTGTTAAATTACAAGACAAAGTTAGTCTTGAAAAAGAAAGTAACCAAAGAACAATCGAAATCGCACAAGAATTCAAAAAAATAGGAACTTATCCTCATAGGAATACTACAAATGGAAGTTTCTTAAACGGTAAAAGACAAGCATTCAAAGAATATACCAATGGTAAGAAAAATACTTACAGAAAATGGTATCCATCAGACATTCAAGTGGCTAAAGACCATGGACTGCCAGATGATTGGATACTAACTACTAAATCACTTGATCCAGCTATTTGTGAAAAAGAAAGTAACCAAAAAGTAATCTTAATCGCACAAGAATTCAAAAAATTAGGAACTTATCCTTGTCATAATTATCTAAGTGGAAAATTCTTAGGCAATAAAAGACAAGCATTCAAAAACTATACCAATGGTACTAAAGCAAAAAAAAAATGGTATCCATCTGATATAGAAGTTGCTAAAACTCATGAACTACCAGATGATTGGATGCTAATTACCGATTTTGAAAAAGAAAGTAACCAAAAAGTAATCTTACTAGCACAAGAATTCAAAAAACTAGGAACTTATCCTGATTTTAATTCTCCTAATGCAGTATTTTTAAATAATAGAAGACAAGCATTTAAACATTACACTAATGACACGAAAGCAAAAAAAAAATGGTATCCATCAGATATAGAAGTGGCTAAAGCTCACGGACTACCAGATGATTGGATGCTTAAACAAAAATTAGAATCATCTGGAGAAAGAAGAACAAGATTTATACTCGAAAAATTTAACATCAAACTAACACCTCAATATAGACATAAACTTTGTGTCAATGAATTATGTCTACCTTTTGACTTCTATTTTAACAAAGATAACTTACACTATTTTGTAGAATATAATGGAGAACAACACTACATGCCAGTTTTTGGAAAAACACAAATTAAAAAAAAAGAAAAATTAAAAAAAACTCAAAAAAACGACCTCATCAAATTAAACTTCTGTAAAAAATACAATTACCCACTTTTAGTCATACCTTATTGGATCAAAGATGATTTTGAAAACCTTATATCCGAATTCCTAAATACCACACACTTCGATCCTACATTCGCTCAACCTATTGCATAATTTTAACACATGCAATATTGTCCGAATATCTTATCCAAACTTATAATAATCGTAAACCTAACCATGTGGATTGCGATGAACAATAAAGAACTTAAAAGTAACCAAAGAATAATCGAACTAGCACAAGAATTTAAGAAACTAGGAAATTATCCTTATCGTAATTCTACTAATGGAAGTTTCTTAGGCACTAAAAGAAAAGTATTCAAAGATTACACCAATGGTACGAAAAATACTAATGGCAAATGGTACCCATCAGACATAGAAGTGGCTAAAGCCCACGGACTTCCAGATGATTGGATGATAACTATTGATTTTGAAAAGGAAAGTAATCAAAGAGTAATTGAACTTGCACAAGAATTCAAAAAAATTGGAGCTTATCCTTCTAGTAGGACTAAAAATGGAAATTTTTTAAATAATAGAAGAAAGGCATTTAAAGATTATACCAATAGTACGAAAAATACTGGTAACATATGGTATCCTTCAGATATAGAAGTGGCTAAAGCACACGGACTACCAGATGATTGGATGCTAACCATTGATCGTGAAAAAGAAAGCAATAAAAAAGTAATTGAACTGTCACTATACTTTAAAAAATATGGAACTTATCCAAACCATAAACATAAACTTGGAAGCTTCTTAGTTAAAAAAATACAAACACATAAAAGATATATAAATGGTAAAAAAACCAAAAATAGGGAATCATGGTACCCTTCAGATATAGAAGTAGCTAAAGCTCATGGTCTTCCAGATGACTTGTTTGAACCATCTGATCGTGAAAAGGAAAGTAATAAAAAAGTAATTGAACTTGCACAAGAATTCAAAAAAATTGGAGCTTATCCTAATAGGAATAATACAATCGGAAATTTTTTAACTCATAAAAGACGAGCATTCAAAGATTACATCAATGGCACAAAAACGAAAAACATCAAATGGTATCAATCAGATGCAGAAGTGGCTAAAGCACACGGACTACCAGATGATTGGATGATAACTACTGATTTTGAAAAGGAAAGTAATCAAAGAGTAATTAAAATTGCACTATACTTTAAAAAATATGGAACTTATCCTTACTGCCTTACTGTACTTGGACAAGCATTGCAAAAAAAAATAATAGCATTCAAATATTACACCAATGGAACAAAAAACACTAAAACTAAATGGTATCCATCAGACATAGAAGTTGCTAAAGCTCATGGACTTCCTGACGATTGGTATAAAAAAAGATCTCTAATTTCATGGGGAGAAAGCAGAACAAAATTTATACTAGAAAAATTTAACATTAAACCAACACCTCAGTACAGACATAAACTTTGTGCCAATGAGCGATGTTTACCTTTTGACTTCTATTTTAACAAAGATAACTTACACTACTTCATAGAATATAATGGAGAACAACACTACAGACCAGTCTTTGGACAAAAAAATACAACAAAAGAAAAAGTCTTTGAAAAAACTCAAACAAACGACCTTATAAAATTAAATTTCTGCAAAAAATATAACTACCCACTTCTAATCATACCCTATTGGATCAAAGATTTCGAAAAACTTATATCCGAATTTATAAAAACTACACAATTCGATCCCACATTCGCTCAACCAAAAATAATAAACCAATAAAACCTAAAGACAATATTGACAACTATAAACAATCATTGTTATACTTACATTGTTATTTCATAAAATACCATTAACACAACGAGTGAACTGATAATGAATGAATCAAATAATACAGAACAACAAAATAAAGAAAAAGTCATCCAAATTGCTCTAAATCTTAAAACACATGGAAACTATAACCCAATTAATACCAATATCGCAAAACTCTTAAAAGCTAAAAGAAAAGCATATAAAGAATTCAAAGTGTAATCTTTTCCTAGAATGGATTATAATACCTGTAGACATGCCTTACTGGAATCCTTACAAAATCTTCAACTCCTCTTCTGTTTACAGTATTGCATAATTTTCTCACACGATGGCATTCATGGTCTGGCATCACAAAACCACTCGATGTCATAATAATACCCATACCCAAAAATTCTTTACCACAATCATTGGATGCCATTAAAAGATATTTCATCGGTATAACCAAAACTTCAGATTCATCATTTTTTACCATAAAGAAAAATCCGTCTTTTGTATGCTTCTCTGCATACTTAAGTTTTCTAATAGGTATATCAATTCCACTTTCTATAAATGACCAATTCTTCTCAGACTTCACTTCAGCTTCTACATAGATCGTTTTATTTTGTAATGGAAAGAAAACACGAATGTCTGGCTTGGTGTAGTCATGCTCATTATTTTCGTCTACATCGTTAATGTAAGACTCGCCACCAAGCATCTTAAAAAATTTCATCGCTAACTGCTTGCCCTTGTTATCAAAAGCATCAGATCGTGAAGAATTGAACTTTGCCATCAACATTCCATCTTTTTCATATGTACTCATGACTTTTATTGTAAAATGAAATTATCTTAAATTGCTATACCAATTTTTACTCATTTGTAAATTTTGAGTAACACCTTCAACTTGAGTAACCCTATAAGCTTGAGTAACACCTTCAATTTGAGTAAGGTATTAATGTTGAGTAACACCTTCAACTTGAGTAACCCTATAAGCTTGAGTAACACCTTCAACTTGAGTAAGGTCTTAAGTTTGAGTAACACCTACATTTTGAGTAACCATATAAGCTTGAGTAACACCTACATTTTGAGTAACCATATAAGCTTGAGTAACCATATAAGCTTGAGTAACCCTATAAGTCTGAGTAACCCTATAAGTCTGAGTAACCCTATAAGTCTGAGTAACCATATAAGCTTGAGTAACACCTACATTTTGAGTAAGGTCTTTATTTTGAGTAACCATATAGGCTTGAGTAAGGTCTGTTTTATGAACTAAAAATAACAGAAATGGAGTAAAGTGGGAGGAAATGGGAAGAAATTATGCATGAGTAAGTGTATTGTGAAGGTTCTGTTTAAAATTAAATGTGGTAAAAGCGTTGGAATTTCACCGAATTTTGGCCTAGCCCCGCACCTACCTCACGCCACCCTCAACTTCACCTCACATCTACAAAAAGCATATTAAGTACATCAAAGGTAGACTATTATGGCATTTGGAGACTTTTCACAATGCACATTAAGCACCTCAAAGGTAGAGTATTATGCGGTGAAAGGTCTCCAGAAAATAAATTGTAAAAATTAATGTGAGTGTACTATTTTAGTTTGTGGGGTAAGACATATATTTATAAATTTATAGTCAAGCTATTATCGGTCTAGTAAAAAATATCAGAATATATGTGTTAGAATTTTATGTTTGAGAATGTCGTGATAGAAATAGGTTCATAAGATCCTTTTCCTTTGCGAACAATAAGTAGAAACTTACCCCACAACCCTTTTAAAATCAAAATTGAAAAAATAATTTCATTTTTCTTGACAACAAAGAATAGATTATATTGTGAGTAACATATTAAATTAAAAAAGGTGAATATGAAGAAAGATATGAGTAGGGCAAATCTATGTGGAGTGTGTGCAGGTCTAGGAAAACATTTTAATATTGAGCCATTTTGGATTCGTTTGATATTTGTTATTGCATTTTTACACTTCGGAATAGGAATTTTACTTTATATTATACTTTCTTTGATGATGGAGAAAGAGTAATAGCTTTAAAAGACCTATACATGGTCTATTTTGCGACATTATTATGAGTATGACCCAAAGGTTTACTTTGAGTAAGGTGTAAAATTTAGTTATTTAATGCGATTTAAATGAGTATTGAGAAAAAAGAAGAGGAAAAAGGAATAAGACCAGTAAACTTATTCCTTTTTCCATTCTATTTGTTAGTGAATGCTCAAAGTCCGAACCTGACTTCGATAAGCTAGGGCGTATGGGCGAGATGATTAGTCTCAAAGGAGCGTGGACAATTGAAACCCACGAATTCGACCCGCACACAATCACACACTTGGCAGAAATCTGTGCCAGATCCAAGATTGCCACACTTGGTAAATAAAAAGATTGCTACAATGAAGAACAATCTTTACACTTCAATTGATTTCAAGTGCCAAATAGAAGGCCTACTGACAATACCATAAATAAAAACAGAGTAAAGTCAAATTTGCGGATAAAAATCATTTATCTGAGAGACTTTGAGTAGTATTTCTAGCAAATGATTTGGTTTTACATTAGAAATGACATCAGAATCTTGATCATCTAGTTTTATAAAGCTTCTATAAGGGCTGAATATCGCAACTTCTGCCGTTTTGGATGAGAGAAACATTTCTGAATTATTTTTTTCACAATTATCTGAGTGAGTGCCATCTCCAAACTGAACAGATACCTCATAACCATTTTCAAATTTGATAAAAAAGCCATTTCCATTTTTTTTATTGCATTTAAACATTGATTTTCCTTAAATTGAAAATAAAATTTCACATTTTGATTAAACGGTAGTACACAAGTACAAGATTAAAAGGTAGTACACAAAGTCGAAATATTTTTTCACTTTTCTGTGAAATAAATCTTGAGTAGTGACGAACAACTATATGTGAAGGGAAAAATGTGGTTGAGTTATGGACAAATGGTTTTACCTTATGTTTGTGTGATAAGTAAATTTTCAAAGGAGAATTTTTGTGCATCCTAAAAACAAAACAAAATACAAGACTTTGAATCGTATTGCATCTAATCCCAAAGTTCAAGAGATATGGGATGAAGATGTTGATGGTTTATATATTGCTCTGAATGAAGGTTGGAATCTTGAAGGTAATAGTTGCTTTTGGGGATCTACAGTTAAGCAATTGATTAGTTTATTTGGTTGTGTAGAAAAAGGCAAATCTCACTAAAAGGAGAATGAAAGATGTCACTTGAAAATCGTGAAAGATTTATTGCTTTGCTTGAATTAAAGGCTAGTGAGAAATTGAAACATGAATTGAATTGGAAGATGGAAGTAGATCGTGAAGAGTATAGTAGCTATGATCTTGCCGATGCGTTTGATGATGTATTGTCATGCAGCTATTCTAATGAAGAAAAAAAAATAATTAAGGAATGTGAAAATCTATTGATAGAAATTGGTTATCTAGAAGTTCGTGAATTAGGTGTAACAATTTCTGGCAAAGATAATGCTGTGAGAAGAAAAGGAAATAGTTACGATCCAGTATGTGGTTGGAATGATTGGATTAGTGGTTGAGTTTTGGACAAAAGAATTTACCTTATGTTTGTGTGATGAATAACTTTTCAAAAGGAGAATGAGATGAAGATTGATAACTTGGCTACGCAGAACAACATTGATAGAAGTGGAACATTGGCAGAGACTAGCTTTACAATTGAGTCTACACCATTTGCTTTCCGTATTCTTGCCGAAACTATTTATAGTCGCAAGGAACAATCGGTCATTAGAGAACTGAGTACCAATGCAGCGGATGAACATATCTCTGCTGGCATTGCAAACAAACCATTTGAAATTCATATCCCTACCACATTCGAACCAGTATTTTGGATTCGTGATTTCGGTAAAGGTATGTCAGAAGAAGATGCTGTTGGTTTGTACACCACATTCTTCAAAAGCACAAAAAGAAACAACAATGAAGTTACAGGTTGTTTGGGATTGGGAAGTAAAAGCCCATTCTCTGTAACTGATAGTTTTACGATTGAAAGTTATTATGAGGGTGTGAAGACGATCTACACCTGTTACAAGGATGAGGACAGATTGCCGAAATTGGCGAAGTTAGAAAGTTTTGCATCTGATGAGCCATCTGGTGTAAAGATTCAGTTTCCTGTTGTGTCAGGCCACTACGATTGGAGAAATGAAGCTGAGAGGGTTTTCAAATTCTTCAAGGTAAAGCCTACCTGCAATATTGAATTGGATTTTGATCTTGGGGATGCTTCTCTTGAAGGTAGTGATTGGAAATTGATTCGTTTCGACAATTACGAATTAAGTAGTAAGTCTTATGCTGTGATGGGCAATGTTGCTTATCCGATTGATTTCTCTGCATTGAAATCAGATGATTCAAAAGAAAGGTCTTTGTTCAATGCTTTTCGATATGCTACTGGCTTTGTATTCTATTTTGATTTGGGAGAGATAGCATTCGATCCATCTAGGGAGCGATTAGAGTACAACAAGAAGACTAAAGATAGTTTGGTTTCTTTGTTGCAAAAGCTGAAGGTTGATTTGTCAGAAAGCATGAGCAAGAAGATTTCAGAGTCTAAAGATATTTATTATGCTAGAAAGGCTTATGCTTGTGCTTATCGTGATTTAGAGAATGGCATTGGTAAAGAGCTTATCGATGTTGTGCTGGATGAGAAAGTTAAATTCAATGATGAAGTTCTTTTTGAAGGTTCACTAAGAAGTTTCACTGTTGGGTCTAAAGAGATAAGTGCTTATAATTTTGTTTCTAAGAAGAGCAAAGTTAAAAAGGAATTTATCGAGAATGGTAGTTTCAGTTATTCTTACAAAGACAATAGTCAATTTATTGTTGATGATGGAAGTCGAGGTTTTTCATCAAAGGTAAAATTGTATAAGCATTACAATAATGACAAAGACATTTTCTTAGTTAATAGAGAGAATGCTGACAGGCTTATAAGTTTGATTGGCTTTAGTGGAGATGAATCAGAATTTTTTGTTTCGAATGATAAGTTGCCGATAGTGCCAAAGAAGGTTAGGTCTAATGGTGCTTCTGGTGCTAAGTCTGTTATCATTCCAGCATGGGAAGTGGTTGTCAATCAATCTTCATCTGGTGCTATTTCTTTCGACAGGAGTGAGAGTAATATCAGCGTAAGGGATGATGAAGGTTATTATGTTGTTGCTAATCGTGGAGTGATTCAAGTTGGTGGTTCTGCCTGTTTGGATTACGATTTGCTTATCAGTTGGTTGAAGGTGGCTTCTGGTTTGGGCTTTGAAGTTCCAGATAACTTTTATGTTGTCAATGCAAGCAAAGCTAAATCTTTGAAGTTGGAAGATAGAGATACATTTTCAAATCTTACTGATGTGTTAATAAAGTTCTTTGGAGATAAGGTTAGTGATAATATAGATTCATACAAGAATCTTTGTGAAAATGGATTTACGAAAGACACAAATAGATCTTTTGTCATTCATCGTGCTTATCGTGATAAGACAGGACACAAGCTTGTATCTGATCATCCTTTGATTGCAAGTGGCATTGAGAAAGACATTGCTTTGTTGTCTAATCCTGTGAACGATATAACATCTAAGTTATGGTTCTTTGAAGATGCTGGTGATCAAGGTCAAAGGTTTAATTTGTTCAGATTTGAAAAAGATGGTTCTGATTATTCTCATTCTGACTTTACATTAAAATTTCATAATGAAGGAAGAGAGTACGATCAGTTTTTAATTTGTTCGCCTCAGAATTTTATTCAGACTGCAAACTTTTTATGGTCAAAAGGTTTAGTCACTAAGGTAGAAGATTTCAGCAAGAAGATTTTGGATGGCTTTAACATCTTGCTAAATTCAAAGTTAAAATCTTAGGTTGAGTTTTGGCCAGATAGATTTACCTTATAGTTGTAACTTACTTTCAACAAGGAGAATTGAAATGATTGAGATTAAAAACAAAAGTGGTGAAGTGATTCAAAAGATTGATGGTGTGGATCTGAATGGTGCTGATCTTAGGTGTGACAAGCTTTATGAAGCCGATCTTAAGGGTGCAGATCTAAAGAGGGCGGTTATGCATGGTGTCAATCTGAATGGTGCTGATCTATCTGGTGCTGATCTATCTGGTGCTGATCTTAGGGGTGCTGACCTTACTGGTGCTAATCTGCAAAATACTGATCTGGATCGTGCCAATTTAGAAGGTGCTGATCTAACTGATGCTTGTCTTTTCGGTGCTAATTTGACTGGTGCTTATTTTTATCGTGCTAATTTGACTAATGCTGATTTTTATCGTGCAAATTTGAAGGGTTCTAATCTTACTAATGCTAATCTAAAGGGTGCTGACCTTACTGGTGCTGATTTAAAGGATGCGAATCTTACTGGTGTTAAGATTAACAAAGACACTCGATTCTAACATGGTTGAGTTTTGGCCAGATGGATTTACCTTATAGTTGTGATCGGAAAACAAACCAAAGGAGAATGAGATGAAAAGTAATGATAAGCTAGATTGTTTGCCAGAGGTTAAGACTGAACCATATCCATTGCCTGAAGAGGGCGATCTAGAATTGCTTGCAGAGCAATTTGGAGGCAGACTGGCACTAAGGTATGGCTTAGTGGTTTTGAATAAGATTGATGCCGATAATGAGGCTCTTAAGGAAACGATATATGATTCTGTTTACGATCATATAGACATGGATGAGTTTTTTGAAGAGTATATTGAGGCTTGTGGAAATTTGGGATTTAACTGGCACAATTGTCATTATGCTGGTGTGTTTCAAATGTTAAAAAAAGATGGTTATGTAACTTGGGGTGACAACTATGAAATTGGAAGTTTATAAACAAGGAGAACAGTTATGAATGCTTTTGAAAGAATTGAAGAAAACAGGAAAGCTTATGTATCAGAGATTTTTAATCTAATCAAAGATATAAGCAATGAGTATAAATTGATTTCTTTTCACAGGTACAGTATCAATAGCAACAACAAGGATAAATTTGCGGATCATGTTTCTAGGTTTACAAAAACATTAGATAACACATTCTGCAATTTGATTCAGAAGTATATCGATATCAAAACCGATTTTCCTTTGCCTAACAACAGGGAATACAGTCGTGACGAAAATGCAGGGGCAGTATTAACTTCTAAGTTTTTGACTGACGATATTCTTAGTTGTGATTATTTGTTTTGTGTTGAATTTACATTAGATGGAAAAGAGATAAGTGAAAAGCTTACATTGGAAGAATATCTTCGATGTTTAAATGATTTGTTTGATTCTTTGTGGAATTGTAAGTATGGAAGATTTGTTGGAAATGATTTGACAGAAACGAATACTATACAAGCAGCAATAGAAGCTGTTGATTCTGGCGAACTGGTAGACAGCGTAGATTATTCTGATTTGTCTTACGATAATGATTTTCCAAAATGGTGCAGAGATATTCGTTACAATGTGTCGAACTACAGTAAGGCTTATAATCCAGCATTAATAGAAGAAATTCTTAATTCTGCTAAGATTAGTATTGTAGATGAAATCAAATATGATACTGTTTCTTTAAGATAACTTTACTTTGTTTTTTTGTGTGGTATGTTTAGTTGTATGTGTTTTTTTTACTTTTTAGGAGTCTAAGATATGAAATGGGTAATTGATAATTCTGGTTTTGTTAACACTAGTGTTTCTGGCAAGGCTTATACATTTTCAAAGAATCATCCTCATTACAGTAGGTTGATTCATTGTTTGAAGCACAACAATGTCGAGCATTTTGAAGTGCTGTATGATATTGGATCTGCGATTGAAAGTTATACGCAGGGTGCTGTGCAAGTTAAGGGTGGGAACATTTATTGGGATGAACATCCAATGCCAGAGATGTTTACTGATCGTGTTTTCGACATGAAGAAAAGCGGAGTTAATTTTCAGCCTATGATTAACTTCTTGGATAATCTAAGTGATAATCCATCTGACAAGTCGATAGTTGAATTGTTTGATTTCATGCAGCACAAAGATTTGCCTATTACACCAGATGGTTGTTTCTTGGCATACAAAGCTGTAACAAACAATTTTAAAGATAAGTATAGTGGCAATTTCGATAATGGTGTTGGCAACATTGTAGAGGTTAGTAGACAAAGCGTAGATGGCGATAGAGATACGCATTGTGGAACTGGCCTTCATGTTGGTAGCATCGATTATGTTCTTGGATATGGGTCAGGAACTTCAAAGGATGACGATGGCAACATTAGTTGTTCTGATGGCGGGGATCAGATTGTGGTATGCAAGGTTAATCCAAAAGATGTAGTGAGTGTACCAACTGATTGTAAGTTTCAAAAGCTTCGCACTTGTCGATATGAAGTTGTAAGCATATTGAAGAGTGTTTATAGCCAGCCTGTAGTTGGATTGGTTAGTCCGATTCAAGCTAAGTCAAATGCACCTACACCTGAATTGGTGCGAAAGATTGGCAGGGTTAGCAGGTTGCTTGCTACTGCTGGTCGATAAGCCAAAGCTTACTATTTCTGGGCGACATAGTAAGTTAGGATAATGCAAGGTGAACTATGTTTGCCTTGCATTTTTTTTACATGAGGCATAGATAAAATTATAAACTAGCTTTTTAATTTTGAGGTATATATGAAATCATTTGGAGATTGGGTTTACGAAAAATCAGAATACGATAGGGTAAAATATTGCGAATCATCTTTAACTAGAATGTTATCATTATCATCCATGCCTTGGGTTATCATTACATCATATAGAAAGTTAAATGCTGATGGAAGTGATAGGACGCAAAAAGAAAATATGAATTCTAATTTGGAGTTAAGGTCTAAATTAAATTCCATGAAGATGGGAGTCCATCAGTTAATTGGTCATTGGAGGGAATGTAAAGACAAAGACATATCATACCAAGATTGTCCTGAGAGTGATAAGGCTGATGTTGTTGAAAGGTCTTATTTTGTTCCAATGCAAAAAGAAATGGATGTGGATGAATTTAAGAAAAAATTATTTTCATTGAGCAAGGAATACGACCAAGATGCAATTGTTTTTAGTGATGGTAAGGATATAAGTTTGTTATTTAGAGATGGAACTCAATCATCTCTTGGCCAAAAAATAGGTTTGAACCAAATAGGACAGGCATATAGCCAGCACATTTTAAAACAGAATGTGCCATTCGTCTTTGAGGGTTTCATGCAATATCATCAAAATATAGCAAGGCATCATACCAAGGATTTGATTCTTCCAAGCATAGACGAACCTTTCAAGATAATCGAAGCAAGGGTTGTGAATTAAAATGAATGAATCTTCGTTAACAAGAATTAAATCACACATAGAAAATCGTAATGTTGGTTTGATTTCTGCATTTAGGGGCAGATACACAAAGCCAGAAAATCTTCAGAGAACAAGAGAATTAGAATCCATGATTCGTAGTGATGGATTTTCTTTCATCAAAATGAATGGTCATTACATTGAAGGGCATGGCACTCCAAATGCTCAAGATAAGGATGAGGTTGCTTTGTTTGTAATAGGCAAAGATGGTGATGACAATGGCAAGCTTAAAGGTGCTTTAAAAAAGTATGGTTCTTCTTTTAACCAAGAGAGTGTTTTGTATAAGGCATTTGATAAAGATGATGCTGTGTTGATTGGAACTGTAGATAAGAATGAGGATGGCGAATCTGTCTGGCCCAGGCTAGGTAATGAATCTTCTGTTGGTAAATTCAATCCCATGAGAGTTGGTGAATTTTATACAACCATGAAGCAAAGCAAAACACCTCGTAAGGGTAAAACAGAACCTAGCATTCCAAGAACATTTACATTTGAAGGATTTGAATTTCCTTCAAGTTACTTTCAGAGATTTTCGGAGTATATTAGAAATAGGAATTTATCGTAGACTTGTTAGAACCAGAACCAGATAAAAGGATTTGTCATGGCTTATTTATTTTTAAGAATGGTTATAGCAGCCTTCACAGTTAATTCTATAGGTTATTATTTCATTAGCCACAAGATAGCCTATTTCAATTGTTTGATCGCCATATGGTGCTTTATTGAATGGGTAGAGGCATTCCGTCAGAGTAGAACAAATGAACCATTAGAATTTGTTCTGCCACCTTTGAACCAGCTTTGCCTTATGGTTAGAGTTTTCATTCAAGAATTAAAACTCTAATTCAAATTTTTTAAAACAAGATTAAACGGTAGTACACAAGTGCTGCCGTTTTTTTTTCGTTTAATGCGAAATAAATCTTAGGTCTTAACGAACAACTATATGTGGGGAGAAAGATTGGGTTGAGTTTCGGACAAATGGTTTTACCTTATAGTTGTGATCGGAAACTTTTCAAAAGGAGAATGAGATGAACGAAAAGGAAAAAGAAAACTTGGCTGTAGAGAATGCTTTGAATGCAGCTTGTTCAGCGGTTCAAAACATTTACGGAATCACCGATGGCGGTTGGGCTAGTGTGTTCTTCAGCGGGAAGAATGGGGAGAATTTCAAAGATATCATTAAGGCTTATATAAAGTCTGAATCATATAACATACCAGAAGAAGGAGAATAGAAATGAGCTTATGGACTAAGGATGGTTTAAAGGTTTATGACATTGATCCTCTGGCCAGTGAGCTTTGGGTTGTAGCTGGGCCAGATGGATTTCAAATTGAAGACATTGATCCAGATTGTTTGCCAGATGGATTTCGATGGGTTGAAACTAAAGAGTGGCAAGAATTAGTTTTTTTAAAGGAGAAGGTGTAATGTTGATTTCATCTAAACTAAATCAAAGTCAAATGGAAGATTTATATTCTATTTTCCTAACTGGCTTTGATGAGTGTTGGAAGAAGAGATTTTTTGAATATGAATTTATGGAATTTTGTTCTGACAATAAACTTCCTTTTTCTAAAGCCGAATTTGAAGATGCTTATGAATTTTTTCACAACTGTCCAGATAATCAAAAGTAAGGATAATAGAGTTGAGTTTTGGCCAAAAGATTTCACCTTATAGTTGTGATCGGAAACTTTTAACAAGGAGAATAGAAATGCAGAAGACACCAAAGATTGATTCGCCAGCGGTTACTGCTAGGGTCGTTTCTAGAATTTTGAAAAAAGCTAATTTCAAAATGGCTATCAAAACTGATGAATACAATTGGACTGATGGATTTTATGTTCATCGAATAGGTTTTTCTAAGATTGTAAATATTGATTATTATGTCAAAAGACACGCACTAGATGACATTACAAAAGAGAAAAAATTATCCATTGTGTCTGATATGGAAAAAGCATTTAAATTCTTAGAAGACAAGGGATATGCTATCAAACGAAATAGAGGATTCTCTGCTGAAATCGAATGCAATAATGAAGACAGATTTCGAAGATAAATTTTAAGGAGAATTTAAATGGGTAAAGAACCAGAGGTCAAAAAAGATGGGGTACAAGTCGTTCTCATACCTCTCAAAAAAGTGAGGCTGCGAAGGGGTTGCTCTGACATTTTGGAAACCATACCTCTTTATGCGAATGAAGATGGAGAGTGGTATGTCGATGAAGCTGATATTGAAAAATATAAAAAGTAGGTTGAGTTTCGGGCAGATGGTTTTACCTTATAGTTGTAAATGAACTTTAACAAGGAGATTGAGATGGCAAGGAAGAAGGGTTTGAACAAGATTAAATGGAACTCATATTATGTTGGCGGGTACACACATGATGTTGCCAATGACCAAAGTTCTGCTGGTGGAGTTCATCTTCACCAGATCAGAAAAACTGCAAAAGGATGGCAAGTAAGGATATGCCAGAGCAATGGCAAGCATCAAGCCTACAGCACTATCGAAAATATTTCAGATGCAGAAGGATTGGAAAAATTTAATCAGATAGCCAAAGATGGTATCAAAGAAGGTGCATAATGTTGCAAGACATAGTTTTTGGATTTTGTGTGATATATCTTGCTGTTGTTTTACCGATTACTTTTTGTGTTGCTGTTGTTTCTGTGATTGTAAGTATTGTTAATTTATAAGGAGATACTAATGAATTTGAAGAACTATAAATTTATACTTTGCGAAGGAAATATTTATTCTATCTCTTGGCCAAAGTGGAAAAAGTATTTGAAATTGTTACTGGCTTATAAGCTTTCTTTGCTTAAAAATAAGCCATTAGAAAAACCTTCAATACCATCTAAAGATGTTAAGCTTGTTGCTTATAATATATTTGAACTTGAAAAATTATGTTTAGATGATTCGGTGGATATTCTAAAAGAAGAAATTTTTAAAATAGGAGTGTCATGAAAATAAGTGCAAATCAAGAAGTCAAAACCATTGTTCCATATAATTGGTATGGCCTATTAGTGTTTGATGATCCAGAGGTTGGATTAGAGAAAGAACCATTTGTTTCTGGTGTACCTCAGATACTTTATAACCTTTGTAGTATGGCTGGCATTAAAGAGCCAAAAAAGGGTTTTAAATTGCTTTTTAGTGGTACAGAGTTCCAAGGGTTTCAAATCAAGGCAGAACGATTAGAACCAGACAATGGTGGCTATTGGTATAGAGTATTAGGACAAGAGGGTTGGCTTTGTCCAGCTTTGTTTAAATATTTTGATGAAGCCCCTGAGACTCTGTACATAAAGGTAGAAGCCAAATAGAATGTATATTTCAATTCATCCCCTTATTCCGTAATGGTTTAAGGGGATTTTTTATTTATGGGATTAAACGGTAGTACACAAAGTCGAAATATTTTTGTGAAATAATTTGGTTTTTGTTACGAACAATTATTAGGTTGAGTTTCGGACAAATGCTTTTACCTTATGTTTGTAATAGAACATTTAACAAGGAGATTGAAATGATTGAGATCAAGAATGCAAGTGGAGAAGTGCTTATAACAGTAGATGCTGATACTTTGGTTGATGCTGATCTTGCGGGTGCTGATCTTGCGGGTGCTGATCTTAAAGGTACGAATCTGAAGGGTGCTGATCTGAGGGGTGCGAATTTGGTGAATGTAAATTTAGAAGGTTCTTGTCTTTTTTATGCTCATTTGGTGGGTGCAAATTTAGAAGGTGCGAATCTAAGTTATGCGAATTTGGTGGGTGCAGATTTAGAAGGTGCGAATTTAAAGGATGCGGATTTACAAAATGCGAGTATTCTAAAGGCGAATCTTAGGGGTGCGAATCTTCGTAATGCTCAGTTAGGTGGTGCAGGAGTGTTTTCAGTACCAACTGGTGCTGATCTTGAAGGTGCTGATCTTGAAGGTGCTGATCTGACTGGTGCTTTTCTTAGGGGTGTTTATTTTTGTAACACTAATCTAACTGGTGCTGATTTTACTGATACTTTTTTGAAGGATGCTTATTTTATCAAATCAAATGTCAAAGGTGCTAATTTCAGCGGTGTAGCTTGGGGCGATGCAAATGTCGAAGATACTAACATGGAAGATGCGATAAATGCTTTTAGTGATTTGTAACTAGGTTGAGTTTCGGACAAATGATTTTACCTTATAGTCGTAACATAACATGTATTGGAGATTAGTATGCAAAGGCAAAAAGTATTCTTTGGTGAGAATGATCCTTGGTGTCGTCAAGAACCAACCATCGAAGAAAAAAAATGGTCGGTCAGTAGGGATAATCCGAAATGTCCATTGAATAACTTCATTGGCAATGACAAGGCAATTAAAAAGCTACAGGCAGCAGCGTTTACTGCTTTTGGTCATCAGAATCATTTGTGCAGGGAAATAGCTTTCAGTATTTTCGGGCCAGCTTCTAGTGGCAAGACAACTCTTGTAAAGTTGTTTTCTAAGACTATTGGCATACCATTTATAGAATTTGGGCCTCAGATTAAAAGTGCAGAAGATATTCTAAAAGAGATATCAAGGGTTCTTTCAATTGAGAACACACCTTTGGTTGAATTTAAGAGAAGGGATTATTTTGAATTACCACCATCTGTTATCTTTATTGATGAAATACATGCAGTTTCAGATAATGTAATTCAGTCTCTATTAAAGGCAACTGAATTTAGTGATGGTATGTTGGTTACAGAGAAGGGTAAGACTGTAAATTGTCATAATGTATGTTGGATGATTGCGACAACTGATGAAGGTATGCTATTTGATGCTTTCAGAAGTCGTTTCAGTCCTTTGTATTTGACATATCTTAGCAAGAAGGAGATTGGGTCTATTGTTAAGATGAACTATCCAGAGATACCTTTAGATGATTGCGAATTGATTGCCTTTTATAACAGTCGTGTAGTTCGTAAGGCTTTAGAATTTGCTCGATATGTTAAGATGGTCAAGTCTATGTCTACTGATAGGGATTGGTCTGATGTGATAAACGAAGTGGCAAGGGATGAGGGTATAGACGAGTTTGGTGTATCCAAAATTCATCGATCTGTTATTGATGCTCTTTCTAATGGTGCAGTTCCTAAAAACAGAATGCCTATCATTGTGGGCAGGAAGAAAGAGGAAGTAGAGCGATATGTTATGCCTTGGTTGCTGGCAGATACCGAAGATAGCAAAGCTTTGGTTACTGTTTCTAACAAGGGATATGTTTTAACTGATGCTGGTGTCAAGTTCCATTTGAAGATTGCGGTTTAGTAAAAATAAATTGAAAAAAAAATTCAATTTATGTTATATTAAGAAATCTTTTAAATGTGAAAGGGAAAACATGAAAAGAAATAGGCAGATAAGAGCATTTGTTTTAATGCGTAGGTTATCAAAAAGAATGGCAAAAGAGATGGGTTGTAATTTGCTGGATGATGATATGGAAGTAATGTTTGACATTCGCAACAGTTATTACGATCATGTTGGCAGGGTCAATGACAATATTAGAAGGTTCGATTTAGTTTCCATAATTGCATAATGGAAACTTTTTATCATACGATTAAACGGTAGTACACAAGTACTGCCGTTTTTTTTCGTTTAATGCGAAATGAATCTTGGTTGATGACGAACAACTATTAGGTTGAGTTTTGGCCAAATGGTTTTACCTTATGTTTGTAACAGAACTTTAACAAGGAGAATGAAGATGAACAAGTACGATTGGGAACTAGTTTTTACGGATGGCAGAAAAGGTCATAGCCTTTGGTTTGACAAGAATAGCCAAAGGTATTCCATCAAAGACCAGTCTGGTGTTAGGCCAGATACTACAGATGATGGGCCATTGTGGGTAATCGTAGACGGAGAAGCATTTGTTTCAGAAGTCTATGGTTTATCGGTGAGACTATCAGTTGTTGTTCGGGAGAATGATATTAGTTCTGTTGGTTGCCAATATGAGTTCGGACTTAGAGTAGCGAGAAAACTTGGCATTAAAATAGTGGTAGGCGAAAAGGTAAAAAAGTTAATCGAGAGATTAAAACAACTGGAACTATATCCCATTTTTCCACTAGAGAATTGTGGGAAGACTTTTTAAACAAGGAGAATGAAGATGATTGAGAATGGCATTCCTTATAAGTATTTTAGTGAAGTTTTAGAGGTTGATGACGATTCTAAAACTGGATTACGATGGAAAGAGCGTAAGTCCAATGGCAATTTCAACAAGTTGTTTGCGAAGAAGGAAGCTGGATTTGTTCAAGTTTTCGGCAAAAACAAATACTACATTGTAAAAATTGCACACAATGGTAGATCGATTAACTTTCCAGCACATCGTATCGTAATGATTTTATCTAAGGGTAAAATCAATGGAAAGATTGTCACTCATAAAGATGGCAATGGCTTGAACAATAGTGTCAAAAATTTACAAGTAAGAAGCCATAGTGAGTTCTTGAGTAGTCGTTCAAAACAAAAGAACAATCATTCTGGTTTCAAAAATGTAGTTAAAATAAATGACAATAAGTTTCTTGCCCAATTTTCTTTGAATGGCAAAAAATATTATATAGGTTATTTCGACAATTCAAAAGATGCTAATGCAGCGGTCTTAGAGAAGCGTAAACAAATAGGTTGAGTTTCGGACAAATGATTTTACCTTATAGTTGTAACAGAACTTTAACAAAGGAGAATGAAGATGAATGATAGCCAGAAGTCTTTTTTGAAAAATTTAGTTCACAAAGATACAGTTCGATTTGCCATTAAAAATGGAAATTTGCAATTGCTAAAATCTTTAATCGAAAAAGGTGCGGAGATATCTGATGATGATCTTTGCAGTGCAGCAGCAGAAGGTCATCTCGACATTGTCAAATACTTGGCAGATGAAAAAGGTATTGAAGCAAATTACTCTTTTTGGTATGCAGCACACAATGGTCATTTTCCTGTCATGGAATACTTATTCGAAAAAGGTGTTACCATTAGTGACAATGGCGATGCCGTAAACTTTACATTCGCTCGTGGTCATTCTAGTAGGCTTGAAGTAGTAAAATATTTGATCGAAAAAGGTGCAAAAATAGATCATCAGTCTGTTTCCTTTGCAATACATGATGGTGGCATAATAAGTCATGCTTCTGTAAAATACTTAATCGATGAAAAAGGAGCAAAGATATCTGATGATGCTGTGTACGAAGCGGTGCTTAAAGGCTCTCTTCAAATTGTTGAATACTTAGTCGAAAAAGGTGCGGATATAAATGAGGGAATTTTGAGTGCAGCAGCATATGAAGGCCATTTAGACATTGTCAAATACTTGGTGGATGAAAAAGGTTTAGGCGATTTAAGTAAGCACGACTATGATTTAAGCAATATGGGCGATGATGCTGCGGGAGGTGCAGCAGAAAATGGTCATCTTGAAATTTTAAAATACATAGTTGAAAAGTTTTCTGTTGTATGGGGTGATGGCGTTGAAAATTGGGAAGAAAATGGAGATGAACCGCCAATGTTCCAGAGATTAGCATATCATCTTCCAAAGGCAACAAGAAATGGCCATTTTGAAATTGTAAAATACTTATTCGAAAAAGGTGCATGGTTGATTTACGATGATGAAATTGGAAATCTTATTTATGATACAGCAAAAAATGGTCATCTTGAAATTGTAAAATACTTAGTCGAAAAATTTTCAAAGACATCTGACGATCATCTTGAAGCTTTAAAGTTTATTGAGATTGTAGAATTTCTCGAAGAAGAAGGACTATCCAGATGCGAAGCTTTAGCTATTTACAACAAAATAGAAGCTGGGGAATTAAAGTTTCCTGAGTAACATTTAGGCTGGTTGAGTTTCGGCCAAATGATTTTACCTTATGTGTGTAACAGAACTTTAACAAAGGAGAATAAGATGAGTAAGTTTGTAATTGGGTGTCAAGTTGTTTACGAATTTCACTCCGATGGCACAGCGGATAAATTTGTTCTTAAAGAAAAATTGGACAATGATAAGTGGGTGGCACAGAGTGACGATGGATTACTTCATGTGCTTCTTCAAAAAAACATGTTTAAGATTAATTACAGAGATATAAAGGTTGGCGACTATGCATACAATCCTTTTTCGGATTGCATAATGTACATCGATGAAGAAGACGATATTCATTATGTAAATGATTGTTACTACAAAGTTCAAAACTACAAAAGACAGAAAGAGAGAGCAAAATAATGTTACCTTTTTTAATTCTTAGTTTTGGATTGATTGACAGCACACCAGATTACAATGCTAATTGGCTAAGACAAAATAGCAGGGTTGAAATAAAAAATTCTGAATTTACATTTAAGTTTAAGGGATTGTCTGGTATCTCTCTTAAGCACCCAAAATGTAAAGAAGGACATTACAGTTTTAAAAAAGAAAGCAAAGATGTGTATAGCAATTATGTAATTGTTAGCGAAATCAAATTTTTCTTCTATGATGTTTCAAGATTAGAACTGGAAGAGATTAAAGATACAGAAAACATCTACGAAATAACGATAACTGGTTTTGTAGATCGTGATATTAGCGAATCCAAACTAAAAAGCTTGATCTTTCAAAAGGCTGGCTTTATCTTGGCCGAAAATGGAGTACAGTTAAATAAGGTTTTACCTAAGTTCATAGAGTTACCACAATACTAAGGAGAAATACAATGCGAGTTAAAAAGAAGCGTTTAGATAAGTTTAAGCAACATACCACAAACATATTGAAGCCATATGTAGAAAAGGCTTTCAATAATGAAGAAATAAGTTTGTTTCGATTGAGCAAAGCTGTTGATGGAATTTTATATCAATATACTGGAAACGAAGATGACTTTCTTGACACAAATGAAGATAAAAGACAGGTTAAGATGAAATGTCTTGCTGAAGTCATACAAGAATATCACAATATGGGTGACGAGGAAAAGCAATTGCTTTCCGAATTGTGCGAAGGTGTAGTTGATGGCAGAAAGGTATTGAATGCTCATATTACGCAATTAATATTTCGAACAATCAACAAGCAATCACCTACATTCTTTTTCTACAAGGATAAGCTAGTGCAAAATCCACCAGAAGATTCTTCCGAAAAACCATCTAAAGAATAAGGACATGATGAACACCTGTAAAATATGTAAATTAAAAAGTAAAAAAAAGATTTGCAAAAACTGCAAGTCTTTTTTTGCATCAGAATCTGATTACCTTTGGTTTAAATCGAATAAGGATGCTAATTTTAAGTGTTTGTTCCAAGAAGTAGTGTCAATAGCCAACTCAATGGCAAATAATGAATTAAAAACCACTTTAGCCAACAAATTTTATAACCTATTTAGTCTCTTAAATCAACATCCAATTATGGGTGATGATTTTAGGGAGGTAAAGCATTATCAGCTTGCCAAAAATAATTATGGAAAATGTTAAAAAGTTGGAGAAGGCACTTAAAAAAGAACAAGAGAAATTAAATTCTTGGATTTTCGAAGGTAATTGTGAAGATGCTAGTACAGAAGAATATCTAATAGGAAGGATTGATGGTTTAAAGTTAGCCATAAAGCTGGTAAAGGTGGGAACTTGATCATGTTTGTTTGTTTTACACTATTTTTAACAGCAGTTATTTTGTATGGTTTAATTGTATTTTTAAATTTAATAGAATAGGTTGAGTTTCGGGCAAAGCTTTTTACCTTATAGTTGTAACGAAACATACTTTAACGAAAGGTTGGTGTCCAATGGCCGAAGTTCTTGATAAACCTGTTAAGGCATCTAAGGCAACTGTTGATGAAAAGGTTATACTTGATAACCTTTTTAAGCAAGTGCCAGCGGTGACTAATGTTCTAAAGGTTGCTGTTTTCAATGTGTTTTCAAACCGATTCCGTATCAACATTTGGCAATCTATTGACCACCCATTCATTCCAAATGCTGGCAAAATAGCTGCAAGTTACTTTGTGAGTGTTGAAAAAGATGGGGAAGTTACTGTGATTGGAAAACCTGTGGCATTTAAGGATTTCGATTAATGTATAAGGTTACTGAAGTGGGAACGGAAAAGGTATTGAGTGATTTTGAAATTTTAAAAGAAATCAATACAGATCGTTCCCACCAATGGACAGACTTTAATATTGATGACCTAAAAGAATCACCAGAAGATGTTCTTTGTTGGATCGACCCACAAATCTTTAAGGTTGAGACTGAAAATGAATAAAGGACTTTCTTACAGAGAGATCTTACAACTCTATATCAATTATTGGAAATTCATTTGGTCTAATGATGATATTTGAAAACAAAATATTACTTGTTTGTTTTTTGTATGTAGTTTTTATTACTTGCATAAGTTTTCACGAAAGTAGGCATTGACAAATTGCTCATGGTTGGGCAATACTACTTTTTTAGCCCCTGTTTAAAGGAATGAACATGAAGATTGTTTACTTGTTTACAGACAAAACTAAGAAGCTGACCGAACATAATCTGTATCATATAGATAGTATGGTCGATGCTTATGAACTAATTCTAGATCTCATCAGTATGGAAATTCAAAGAGAAAATAACTTCACAGATCAAGAAATAAAAGAAATGATGTCTGCTGATGTAATCGATTTGCATGAAGGAAATTATGCAAGAATAATCGATTGGAATGGCAAGGCTGATCCTGTCAAAATAGCAAATCAAGATTACGAAGCTGTGTAGTTGAGTTTTGGACAAATCTTTTCACCTTATAGTTGTAACAGAAACAAAAAACATAAGGAGATTGAAATGATTTCTAAAGAATTCGTCACTGCTGGAAAAGCCACTATCACCATCGAAAACAATGCAGCATGGGCAGCACAAAACTCTGCACCAGCACATTGGACTTTCAAAGTGAATAAGAAGGAAGTCTCTAAAGGTAACAACTTGTTCTTTGTCAGCCTTATGACAGGTTCTGACAATGAAAAGAGCTTCAGCTACATTGGAGTTCTCAACCCTAATACTGGTGCAGTAAAGACAACTGCAAAGAGCAAAATCACTGATGACACTCTTTCATTCCG
>Ga0304728_1000544_pt1 | contig 31837 bp, 52 predicted proteins | sample C_130625_MF_Meta_FD_190476 | JGI IMG/M metagenome (GOLD analysis project Ga0304728, IMG submission 190476) | Freshwater microbial communities from Lake Croche, Canada to study carbon cycling - C_130625_MF_MetaG (v2) (version 2) | ecosystem: Environmental > Aquatic > Freshwater > Lake | place... | reverse complement strand
ATCGGTCGAAAATTACATAGAAGATATGGGTTTTCCTCCTTTTGAAACTGCAACAATTGATAGAATAAATAATGATGGTAATTATTCTAAAGAAAATTGTAGGTGGGCAACTAAAACAGAGCAAACTGCAAATAGGCGACCTAGAGTAAAAAAACAAACAGTAATTTAAGGAGTTATTATGGGATTATTTGATTTAGGTTCAGCACCAAACACATCAGCGATTGACCCGAACAGTCCATTTATTCAAGGCGCACAGGCAAACGCATATGGCAACTTAAAAGGCGCACAACAAGCAACTTCTGCCAATCGTGTAAATCAGAATACTGCTTATGGTAATTTAAATTATCAACAGACTGGTACAGATCAGTATGGTAATCCTACTTACTCTGCTAATCAAACCCTTGCACCACAGTTTCAAGGAACATTTAACAACCTTGCACAAAACGCACAAAATGCTAGTGGCACACCATTAGATACAGGAATGGCATCTTGGGATAAAGCAACAGGTTTAATTAACCAAAGACTTCAACCACAGATTCAAAGAGAAAACGAAGCCTCTGACGCACAATTAGCAAATCAAGGAATTATGCCAGGTTCACAAGCCTACACAACTGCTAAGACATTACTAGGACAACAACATAATGATTTAAGTAACCAAGCCCAGTTAGCAGGACTAACAGCTCAAAATCAATTCTTTAATCAAGGTGTAACTGCTCAGAATCTTCCATTGGCTCAATTAGGTGCATTTAAACAAGCAACAACTCCAAGTTATGTAAGCCCATATCAACAAGCTGCGGTGGCAGGGCCAGATTATTTAAGTGCGTATGGATTACAGAATCAAAATAACATTGCATTATCAAACATGGACACAAACCAAAGAAACGCAATGCTTAATGGTTTAGGTGGATTAGGATCAAGTTTAATTGCAGGTGGCACAGGTGCAGGTAGTGTTTTAGGTGGTTTGTATGGACTAGGCAAAGACGCTTATAGTGACATTTCAAAATGGTATCAAGGTCTATAAAGGAACATTATGAGTTGGTTTAGCGATGCGTGGCACTCTGTAGTTGATAGTAATCCTATTACTTCAGGAATAAGTGAAGCTATTCATAATGTAGGTGAATCAACAGGTGTTAATGATGTAGTTGATACTGTTGCACCATATGCAGCCTTAGCAGCAGCATTAGCCGCAGGTGGATATTATTTAGCACCTGAATTATTGGCAGGTGCAGAAACAGGTGGCGCAGTTGGTGCAGATGGATTTTATGGGTTAGGTACTGGTACATCTTATGCTGAAGGTGCAACAACAAACCCATTGAGTCCTTTTTATGGAACTACTCAAGCCTCTCCTACAGAACTAGGATTAGTAAGTGGCGGTGGTGGCTCAATGATTGGCGAAGGTTCAATCATTGGCTCTGGTGCTGGTTTAGGTCAAACTGTTCCTGCAAGTATATTAAGTGGTTTAAGTGGTTTAAGTGGTTTAAGTGGATATTCAACCATTGGGAATAACTTAATAGATAATTTTAAATTACCAAATAGTAGTAAAGCAACTACAACCCAAAAACAAATGGCAAACGCATTAAGATTGCCAACTGATTTAAATACAAATGTGGCAGTTTATAAACAAGAGAATCCTTTTTATTATTCACCACAGCAACAATTAGCAAATATGTTAAAGGTATAATATGGCAAATTACTTAGACCCCTACGCTGCCGAACTACAAGGCATCCAAAGACAACAGAAGTTAGCAGAAATGCTAATGAATCAACCACAACCACAAGAACAAATGGTAAGTGGTCGAGTCGCACCAATTAACCCTTTACAAGCGTTTTTACCTGCTTTGAATACATATCAAGGCATGAATCTACAAAAGAACGCTGAAGCCGATACAAAGAAACTAGCGGACTTAGTGCGTGGGGAAACTACTGCTAAGAATGAGGCAATTATTAATGCAATGTTAGGTAAAGATTATCAACCTGCAATTGCACCTGAAATTCAAAGAGATGACATGGGTAATATGATGCCTAATGTACAAGAACAGTCTGGAATAAAAGCTGATCCTAGACAAGCATTAGCATTGGCATTAAAGTCTGGTACACAATTCGGCGAAAGTTTAGCACCTACTTTATTAAGTCAATTAACTAAACCAGATGAAACAGTAAAAGTTGGTGCAAACGAAACTGTCCTTAAAGTTGGAAAAGATGGTAAGCCAATTGTTGTCTATAAAAATGAAATCCCTAAAGAACCTAAATTGCATACTGTTGGTGGTAATTTAGTAGATGAAAAAGGAAATGTTCTATTTAAAGCACCGAAAGAATATGCACCTCATGCTCCACAAATAATCGATACACCAAATGGAATGATGCAATTTAACCCTAATACTTTATCTTTAACACCTTTGACTGCAAATGGTAAACCAATTATGGGTACAAAGTCTAATTTACCTGAGGGTGCATTAAAAACTATAACAGGCGTTCAAAATGTATCATCTGCACTTAATGATTTTGAAAAAAATCTAAAAAACTTTTCTTCTGCTGATATGTTAAATCCATCAAAAAGAAGTTTAATGTCTACAGATTATCAAAATACATTATTGCAATTAAAAGAAGCTTATAACTTAGGAGTTCTAAACGGAAACGATTATCAAATTATGACTTCTATCTTAGTTGATCCTAATTCTCCTAAAGCAATGTTGATAGATAAAAAATCACAAATTGAACAAATTGACAAATTAAAAAATAAATTAAATGACATTACTACAAATACATTTAAAACGCACCAACGTGAAGTTCCATCTAATTTAATAATACCTACTCAAAATCAAACTTCTTTTGATCCTCAATTGTTAAATTTTATGACTCCTGAACAAAGGGCATTATTTACAAATAAGGCAAAATAAAATGGATAATTTAACTATTGAACAACAACAGGCCATTGCAATTGCTCAAGCAAAAATGCGAATGGCAGAAGTTCAAGCTCAAGATAAAGCTAGTCCTAATAAAGGTAATTTATATACTCAAGGTGATGTGCAATATACACCAGAAGGTGTTCCTTTATCAACATCGGATTATGGCACACCAATTCAAGGTACAAGTAAATCAATTGCTCAAGGAATGACTAGCGCAGTAGGTTTGCCGATAAATATTGCTACAGGCATAGCAAAAGCACCAGCGGGGGTGGTTCAAGCTTTATCTAAGTTAATGGGTTCTAATTATGGTGATAAAGCAGTTAATGCTATTAATCAAATAGAACAAGGCACTCAATCTCAAATGGGTGGTTTAGGTAAAACTGCATCACAAGTGGGTAGTATGGCAGGTCAAGCAGCTCCTTTTATGGGTGGTGGCGCATTGCCAAGTTTAACTGCAAGAATAGGTCAAGGTGTTAAAGGTGGTTTATTGTCTGGATTAGCAAGTCCAGAAGAAATAGGATTATCACCAGAAGAATTTGCAAATGCAAAAGCACAAAACATGGCAATTCAAGGTGGAGTTGGTGCAGCGTTTCCAATATTAGGTGGTGCAGGATCTAAATTAGCTGATATGGTAAGAGGCAATAAACTATCTCCACAAATGCAAAGTGCAGTTGTAAATGCTAGAGAATCTGGTTATACAGTTCCCCCTACACAAGCTGGTGGTGGCATGATTAACCGATTGCTAGAAGGAATGGCAGGTAAAGCATCTACACTTCAAGAGGCAAGTGTTAGAAATCAAAATGTAACTAATAAATTAGCTAACAAAGCATTAGGTTTAGATGAATCAACAATATTAAGCCCAGAAGTATTAGGTGGTATTCGTAGAGAAGCAGGTAAAGTTTATGACGAAATTGCTAAATTACCTAAAAAGCCTGGTGTTGTTGAAGACTTAAATATGAATCGTTTAGGTGTTGCAGAAATAGACCCAAAAAAAATGGTTTACGATTTGCGTGTTGCTAGAAATGATGCCGATTCTTATTACAAAGCTTATGAACGCTCTGCTGATCCTGAAGCTTTATTAAAAGCAAAAAATGCAAAAGCCAAAGCATCAGAAATTGAAAATCAATTAGAACAATATGCTTCTGATTTAGGTAAAACTGATTTATTGCCTAAATTGCGTGATGCTAGACAGTTAATTGCAAAAAGTTACACAGTAGAAAATGCAATGAATCAAACCACAGGAACAATTAACGCTAGAGACTTAGCATCTAAACTACAAAAAGGTAAACCTTTAACTGATGAATTAAAACAAATTGGTGAGTTTGGTCAAGCCTTTCCTAAAGCAGCACAAAAACCAGAAATTATTGGTGGAACAATTGGTATTAGTCCATTAGATTACACAATAGCTGGTTTAACTGGTGGTGCGTCTTTATATGGTGGTAATTCTGGTACAGAAAGTGGATTGCAAGGATTAGCTGCTTTACTAGCTAGACCTGCTGCGAGAAAATTAGTTTTATCTTCACCAATGCAAAATAGGTTGATACAAAAAGAATCAAAAGGATTAGCTAGTTCTAAAGATGCAAAACAGTTAGCAAAATTATTATTAATGCAACAAAGTGCTAAATCAGCACAACAAGGAGAATAAACAATGTCCCGCAACGGCTCAGGCGTGTACTCGTTACCAGCAGGTAACCCAGTTGTTACAGCAACAACCATATCATCTACATGGGCGAATAATACCCTTACAGATATTGCAAATGCTTTAACAGGTTCATTATCTGCTGATGGTCAAACATTATTAAGCGGTAATTTAAATGCCAATAATAATAAAATTATAAATTTAGCAGACCCTACTCTTGCTCAAGATGCAGTCAGTTTAAATTATTTAACTACTCAAGCAATTCCTTTTGCTGGAAGTATTACTGCTCCTACAGCACCATCTGGAAATAATTCAACTAGAGTTGCAACAACTGCTTTTGTTCAATCTGCCGTGATTAATTCTGTAAGCATAGGTAAAAACAGAATTATTAATGGTGCAATGATGATTGACCAACGAAATGCTGGTGCTAGTGTAACAACTGGATATTCAGTTGATAGATGGGCATTATCTTTGACACAATCATCAAAATATAGTGCTCAACAAAATGCTGGTTCTGTAACCCCTCCAATCGGTTTTATTAATTATTTAGGTTGTACTTCTTTATCTTCATACACAGTTTTAACTGGAGATACTTTTTTAATTAGCCAGGCAATTGAAGGTTTTAATGTGGCTGACTTGGGTTTTGGCACTGCTAATGCAAAAACAGTAACTTTATCGTTTCAAGTATATAGTTCATTAACGGGAACTTTTGGCGGTGCTTTATGTAATGCTGGTGTTGCAACTCGTTCTTATCCATTTACTTATTCAATTCCAGTTGCAAATACTTGGACAAATATTTCAATACCTATTGTTGGGGATACATCGGGAAGTTGGGCAATAAATAATGCAACAGGAATGGTTGTTCGTTTAGGTCTTGGTTCTGGAACTACTTTTAATGGAACTGCTGGTTCTTGGGCAAGTGGAAATTATGTACAACCCACAGGAACAGTATCTGTAGTAGGAACAAATGGTGCAACTTTTTATGTGACTGGTGTTCAATTAGAGACAGGAACAAATGCCTCAGGCTTTGAGTTTCGACAATATGGAACTGAATTGGCATTGTGCCAAAGGTATTATTCTGTTATTAATATGAACGCTCAATCTCCTTCGGTTGGTTTTATGGTTACACCTTTTTACGGCCCTGTAACTATGCGAGCAACTCCAACTATGGTTCAACTTAATGGTGGATCGGTAATTAATGCTATTATTCAAGGAGTAGCTGCCAATACAAATCAACCAGCTGGTTTTTTTCAAATTCAAGCAACAGCAGCATCTGGAGAAGTTATTAACGCATCTTATTCAGCATCTGCGGAGTTATAAAATGTATAAATTAACAAAATTTCAAAATGTTATTCGTTTATTAGATTATGCAATTATTCCTTTTGATAAGGACAATACAGATTACCAAGAATACCTTCAATGGCTAGAAAAAGGTAATAAACCATTACCTGCTACAAATGGAGTCTAAAAAATGAACGGATTTGAAATAGACCCAGTTGAATACGGACAGTTAATTCAAAAAGTTGACCAACTCTCAACCAAAGTAGATAAGTTAGAGTCTGGCATGGAAGAATTACTTGCTCTTGCTAATAAGGGTCGTGGTGGTTTTTGGGTGGGAATGATGGTGGTATCTTCTATTTCTGCAATTGTAGGTTATGTAACTCATTTAGTGGCAGGTAAATAATATGGAATGGCTTACGCAAATAGCACCAGGCATTGCAACTGCTCTTGGTGGCCCATTAGCAGGACTAGCAGTTACCGCCATCTCTAAAGCACTTAACATTGACGAAGAAGATGTCAAATCCACTATTGAATCAGGCAGATTATCTGCTGACCAATTATCAAGCCTTAAACAAGCCGAGATTGAGTTACAAAGCAAGGCACAGGAGTTAGGCTTAAACTTTGAAAAACTAGCCGTAGATGACCGCAAATCAGCTAGAGAAATGCAGATGTCAACTAAATCCTTTGTTCCTGCGTTATTGTCTATTTTAGTAATCTGTGCGTGGGCATTAATACAATATTTTTTACTTACTCATGTAATTGCTCAAGAAATGCGTGAGTTGGTGGCTAGAGTATTAGGTACATTAGATGGTGCATTAATGTTAGTTTTATCGTTTTACTTTGGTGGTTCTTCTGATAGTCAAAATAAAGATGATTTATTACATAGGTCAACCCCAATATGAAAGATAACTTTGAATCCTCATTAGTCCTTGTTTTAAAATCTGAAGGTGGCTTTACTACTGATATTCACGACAATGGTAACAAGCTGCCAGATGGTCGTGCCGGTAGTACTAATCTAGGAGTTACTCAAGCCAATTGGGAAGCGTTTGTTGGTCATCCAGTTACTTGGGATAACATGAGAGCATTAAATGCTGAAACTGTTGCACCATTTTATAAGCGTAAATATTGGGATGTGGCTCATTGTGATGAACTTCCACAAGGATTAGATTACTTGGTGTTTGACTTTGCGGTGAACGCTGGTGCAGGTCGGTCTATTAAAACTTTACAGACTGCAATTGGTGTTACTGCGGATGGATCACTTGGACCATTAAGCCTATCAGCAATTAATAACTTAGAACCAAAGCTACTTATAGAACGATTCACAGATGCTAAAGAAAAGTTCTATAAGGCTTTGAATAATCCGACATACGAAAAAGGATGGTTAGCAAGAACTGCAACTGTTGAGAAATCAGCATTATCAATGATTGCGTAATTTCTCGCTTGGTGGTTTCCATCCAAGTGCTTTAAATCTTGCTAATACATCTGTGGCAACTGCTGGAACATACACATACTTAGGATTTCTCCAACTAGGTTCAATTTTCTTCATTGGTTACCCCTTGTGATATTTTTAAATGGTCTGGAAAAACTACTTTGTGCTTCTTAGCAGTAGCAAACTGATTAGTCCCAGTTGGTGCATGAAAGAAATTTCTATCTAGCAACAAAGAAACAATGTCAACCTTTTCACCTTTTTCATATCTAAATAAAAAGTTCTGTGGGCTGACTGTTTGGATTGTGGCAATTGCTGCCTCAACTCGCTTATCGTAGAATTCTCTTTCTTCTTTCTCTAGACTTGAATAGTCCTCTGGACACATCTTACTAGATGCCATTCTTAATAACTCTTTTTGATCATTTGTTAACATACATTTCCCCTAAATTGTAGATAAAAAATCAAAGATTTACTAAAAAAATAGTAAACCCACATAATGCAACTGCTATACACAAACTAAATATAATTAATACTTTCATTTCTCACTTCTTGATGCTTTAATAATTGCTCTTGCAAAATCAATCTCCCCATCAATATCTCCAGTAGCCTCTCCACATGAACCAATCTTAGCTACTAAATGAAGTTGAGATAAATCGTATATTTCTTTGTCAGTCAAATCACGCATTGGATGTGTATAAAGAAATTCACAATCTTTAACCCTTGATGCCCAGTCAGACCCACTACCTGCATCCATATATAAATAACCATTTCCATCAAAGTCGTACCGTAATGCTACTGGTTCACTCATCCTTGCTCTCCTCAAAAAAATCATTTGCTTTAAAACCTTTCTTTTCTAGTAAAGCCTTTGCTTTAGTTAATGCAACATTTTTAATATAGTTTGCACCTTGTTCAGTTACACCTAATTCTTCAGCAACTTCAGCATTGTTATCTAGCAGCCCAAATCTAGGCTTGAGTATTTTCATTCTCGTCAATCCAATCTAAATATTTGTTAATAATTACAGTTGATGTAGGGCTAATATCTTTAATTAATAAATCAACTAAATAAGATTTTTGTTTGTGAACTTTGTCAGCTAATTTAATAGCCTGGTCAAGTTGTTGTTGCAACTTATTTACTAATTCATCCATTTGCTATCTCCAAAAAAATCTTCTAATTTATAACCTCGTCTACGCAAAGCTACTTGCAATTTAACTAAGGCTCTCTTGTAACACTCAAAGACTGCGCCTTCTTTTTCACCAAGCTCATTTGCTATCTGTGGGAAAGTGGCTACAGGCTCTAAATTAAGTTTTTCAATAGTTTTCATTAACATCCTTAAACTTAGTATTAAGGTCATATAAAGCGTCTTGAATAAGATCTAATTTTTGTTGTGATCGTAAGGCCTCAAACTCTGGTGGAAACTCTACAACCCAGCCAAGATGATCTTTATAAACAACTTTAAGATTAATTTTCATTTAGGTTCTCCAATACATTTATATAATTTAAAAGACTTATCTTTGTTCCATTTAATATCAAACTCGTAACCAGCCTTTACAAGCTCTCCAACACGAGTTGATAACTTCATGCCACCACCTAACTTTAAACAGTCTAGTGGGCTAATAAAGCGTTTCTTTGATGCTTTAATAATAGTTTCGTATTGACTCATTTTTCGCAACTCCTTACATCTATTTTGAGTGGATAGGTAACATTTTTACAATGTTGTTTTGGGTTTTCATCTTGCAAGATCCAAATAAGCGTAGCAGGCCCAAATACAACTGCTATGCCTATGATTGCTTGAAATAGTGTTTTCATTAGTTCACCACCAATTCAATAATGTCAGCAGAAAAACAATCATTCATTTTTGCAAATTCTTCTTGATCTTTGTAAGCCTCATCAAAAACTGTATTGTTGTCTGCATCAAAGTATTGAGCAACCCAAAAATTATCTGAATGAAAGTAAAACTCAATTCTGACAATATCTTCATGTGAGTAGTTGTCCCATTTAGGAACATAACGGCCTTTGTTTGCTAAACAAGCGTTTTTAATATTTGTGTGTTTTAACATTTTAATTACCCCTAATTAAGTTATAAAATTTACTGCATGGATAAATATTAACTTATGTAAATAGCAATTGCAATAGTTTTATGCAAATAATTTAAAATATTTTTTTAGGTGGTCTGGAGAAGTCCGTGAAGGAGCATTTAGGGGAATACTCAACTCCCCCAGCCAAGATTTATAGACCTTTGTCGATATAAAAGAACTCTTTCAACAAGGTAAATTTCTTATAAGACTTTTGTAAATCATCTTCTGCAACCTCGCAGACTTTTGTTTCTGTGTCATTGACAAAGACAATAGCACATCTTGCATGAGGAATACCAAAACCTTCACGATACGCTGCCAACTGCATCATGTGTTCTGCGTAAACTGTGGCTTTGTCCAGGCTATCTGTCTTAGTCTTAAAGTCTATAACAATGTTGTCAGCGTGTAAATCACATTTACCTGCATAACCATTATGTGCAAACGATTCTTCAGACTTCCATTCTTGTTGGCCAAAGAACTCTGTAATTACCTTTTCTGTACGCAATACAAACTGTGGGTATTCAATCATATAAACACCTGAGAAGAACAACTCAAGCTGATCGTGCATCTCTGTGCCTCGATTCATTGCGTCTTTGCCAGTAGATCGCGAATCTTCCACTACACGAGCAATATAATCGGTTTCTGATTCGTTTTCTAAGCGTGGCAAGGTCATACTAGCCAATAACATTTGTTCCATCTTCCAACGGGTCAGAGCTGGTTTATCCAACAGACCAATAATAGTGGTTACACTTGGTAAATATCCATGCTCTCTTGCGTCACGAACTGTCGTGTTTCTTTCTTTACCATTCTTACCTCTGATTGTGTAAGCTGGTTTACCATTTTGATCATACCAATGTTGCGAATTTGATTCATTTTTAACTAACATTTTTTTCCCCTAAAAAAATTGTGTGAATACTACTCTTATCATGCCTAAACATGATTCGCTGACTGTAAGTTATTTAAGAATATACGATTGCAGATAACTCATTAGTCCGATTCATCACTTGATTAATAAAGCGAACTAACGCTATTTCATCAAATTGATAAATCTTCTTCTCCTCATCTACTCCTACCGGCAGAGTAAATGATTCTGAGTTATTTGCAACATATTCACGAATCATATTATCCATAATTGCTCCTAGAACGGCACAGAATCGTCCATGCCATCATTTAACATATCACTTGCGTGAGTGCTTACTGCTCCTACTTCTACTTCTTTACTGCCTTCTACCTTATTTAACACACGAATCGTTTCTGCACGAATTTCTGTAACATAACGATCAATTCCATCTTTAGTCCATTTGCGTGTGCTGATCTTGCCTTCTACATACACCTGGCTACCTTTATGAACAATATTGGTAGCAATCTCGGCTAATTTGCCAAACGCAGCAATCTTATGCCATTCAGTCTGTTCTTTCATTTCACCAGACTTGTCTTTATAACGCTCAGTCGTGGCAATACTAAAGTTAGTAACACCATCACCACTTGAAAATAATCTCGACTCTGGCTCTTTACCTACAAACCCTAAAATAATTGCTTTATTGACTGACATTTGTTTCTCCTAATTTTTTCTGTAACATTTCGATTGCTTGATTGGCTTGAACTCTATCTAAAAGGGCTATAGAAGGTTTTTCAAAGAACTTGCATAGTCGTGCTACATCTGACTGTGTTTGTTCAATCAAAGCGTTTATAGAGGTAATCTGTTGTGGTGTGCATCCAACTGGATCAACTTTAGGTGGCTTAGGTTCTTCTTTTGCAGTTGTTGCATCTAAAGCATCTGATTCAACAATGGCCATTGCAGTTGTATATAAATACCTACGCTGATAAGTTTCTACCGCACCGATATTTTGCACCTCATGGCATCCTTTTAAAGAAGCTGATCCCATTGGACTAGTGAATACAATAGAACTACCATCTTCCACATCAAAGATTGTCATTGTGGCAGTTTCAGCAGTAAATGAAATAACATCAACAAGACCAACCTCTTGAAATATTTGTTGAATAGATGGTAAGAAATCACCAAGTTCAAAGTATTTATAACCTGCAAACTTGTTGTGACCAGACTTTGCTAATTCTACGGATGCCAACATATTACGAGCATCAATTAATTTTTTATAAACTTTCATTTAATCACCTCAACTTTTCCCATATAGGTAAAAAACCCATCCTTCATTGTTTTTTGATAATTTTCTACAAAAGTTTGACCTTCTCTTCCTCTGTAAATATATAAGTATTGTTTTATAGGAGGTTCATCATAATATTCATTTTTAATACTTTCAGAATAGTATTCTTTTGGTATTTCTAATTGCGGTTTAATTCTGTATTCAGCATTACTGTGATACCAAATAAAACCACCTTCAAGTATGTGCCAATCACCCCATCCATCACGATTTAAATATCGACCTTCAATTTCAGCACCATCAGCCCAAGCCTTAATTAAATCTGCGTGTTTATGTGGTTTCATTTAACACTCCTTAAACTCATAAACAAACTACGGCTCAAACCACACTCAGACCATATGAGTTGTTTATCTTCTAAAGTTGCAAGACCCTTTTCCATATTGGTCAAAGCCTCAACCATTCTTACTTGCTTTTCTTCAAAGAACTGTCTTTGTTCTTGTATATCTGCTTCCATATCAAAATTATCAAACATTGTTTTTTCTCCCCTAAGTGTTAAACAATAGTTAAATTATAATTCTTATTTCAGTTTTGTGCAATAACTAATGTAAAATAAATTTAAGAATTTAAGAAAGGTTTTTATGACATACACAGATAAAGAAATTATTGAGATGTTAGGTGGCACAAGTAGAGTTTCAAGGTTATGTAAAGTTAGTCCAAGTGCAGTATCTTTATGGATGACTAGAGGAATACCTGCTTTACAAATGATGTATTTAGGTGCAACGCTAGAGAAAGAGAGCTGCGGTCTAGTCACTCGCAAGGATCTATTCCCAGACACCTGGCAATTAGTTTGGCCTGAACTTGTGGAGAATAAAAAAGATTAATGTATAATGTATACATCAAGCGTGGAAACTTGGTACAGATCGAAGACAAAGAACTCTCGCATGGGTTTGGTCTTTTTACATAAATTTTACTTCGATCTTGTTATGTAGAATTTCCACACCAAATCCAGCCGAGAGTTTTTTTGCGTCTGGTCGTACTCCACACGATAGCAGAGAATCTAAATGGATTGCTTGGAAGAAAACATAGGCTAGTTTCACACTTAATGATGCCTCGCTAACTTAAATGGGTATAGCACAAGTTTATAAAGACACAAGTGGTAGCCACTTTATAGACGATTGAACATTAACTTCGGTAGCAGTAGTATTAATATATTCTTTTAATATCGCTGTAGTTGGTAAAGCAATGCTTACCACTTATGGCAGAACTATGAGTAAATAATGATAGATACATATTCCGAACAACACAGGTTAAGTTGTGAAGCTAGACATATGCTTACATTACCTTTAACTACAAGAAGAAAAGAATTAGATTTGATTGAGAAACAAAGAGGGATAAAAGCAGTTGAGTATCTTAAGAATGAGATGGTTTTGCAACATAAATTAAAGAAAACAAATGATTAATCCTCATGAACACTTACAAAGAATTGTAGATTTAACAGACCAATACGCATTAGCTGATAAAAATCTTACATCATTAGAATCGTATAAAAGTGCCATTAAAGCTATTCAAATGAAAGAAAGTACGCAAGTGTCAGCAGTAATGAAAGAAATGGATGCGTACAGTTCTAAAGCCTATGAGGAATGGTCTATTGATTATGCAGAAGCTAAAAGAATATATACTTCTTTAAAATTACAAATTGAATCTGCTAAATTACATTTGGAAGTCTGGAGATCACAAGAAGCCAGTAATAGAACAACAGATAAAATTTTAAGATAATATTAAAAATATCTTCAAATAAAAACAAAATAATACAAAAATTAAGATTATTTTACAAAAACATGAATTATAGAAATAAAAAATTAACAGAAATAGTTAGAAAATTACCTTGTCAACAATGTGGAATAGAAGATGGAACAGTTATCGCAGCACACAGCAACCAGTTACGAGATGGAAAAGGAACAGGAATTAAAGCCCACGATTATCGAATCGCTGCTTTATGTAACTTGTGTCACATGGGACTTGATCAGGGCAGAGCAATGTCTAAAACAGAAAGAATGGAACTCTGGGAAAATGCCCATAGAAGAACAATTGGAGCATTATTTGAATACGGACTTTTAAAGGTTTAATTTATTTACCGTAAATATACCGTTAGGTAACTTATACACAATAATTCAAACCATTTACGCATAATGTTACTGAAAGGTAACTTTTGTATCATAAAAGATACATTATGTTACTTATTGTTCACTTTATGAGTCAAAACCCTATTCTTTCAAGTCCATATTGTTCGCAGATTTCTTTAGCATATTTCTTAAATACTGCGTCGTGAAGATACCAATCTTCGGACTTTTTAGACCTTCGCATATGAATAATTTCGTGAAGCATTGAAGAAAGTAGAATCGTAAAATTTGTATTCATGTCACGAGAAATTAAGATTTCATGTAAGTCAGTTTCACCATCAAAGGTATAAGTAGCAAAACATTCTGCACCATCGTGAAATACTTTATCAGCTACTTTAAAATCAATTTCAGCAGTTGTAGGCATCTTCCATTTGTTAACTGGTGGGAGTTGGCAAATAAGACAGTAGATTGCTTCTAAATTCTTACTTGTGGGATTCATGGACTTTGCCTCTAAACTCAAAGTGATCCTCATCCCATACCTTAACAAGTTCCGGCATTAATAGTTTGCCTTCATGGAATGTAAGAACTGCAAAACAGGCCATCCAGTCTTTAGGACTATCTTCTGCATATTCAAATTGTCTACCTAATGGATTAGCCAATGTTCCAGTCTGAACTCCATATCGAGTGCCGTTATAGTCTGTAAATGGATTAACGCAACCCACATGAGTATGCCCAGTCACAAAGTTAACTCCCCCATGTAAGGTATTATTTCTACCTGCCATAGCACCACCTTTATATCGGTGCTTAATAATCGTATCGCCATTAACCCAAAATGAGTAACAAGGCTGCCAAAAAGGGAAGTAATCTTTTAACTGTGTGCCTGGTAAACCTTGTAACTCAGATGCTTTATTTACAATCAAACTTTCAAATCTAGCATCGTGATTGCCAAGACACCAAATTAATGGGGTTTGTTTTACAACCCTATTTTCAATTTCAGTTAAAGATATCTGACAAGCCTCTAGTTCTTCTTTGACTGAAGGTAATTTATTAAAGTTAATGCTAGGAAATCTTGAAATAGACGCACCATCAAACGCATCACCATTATTGACAATACATTTAATTTCTTGTTTATATGTTTCTAAAAACTTTAATAATGCTTTATATGCTGGAGTTGGTTCGTCTGGCCAAAAATGAGCATCACTAAATACTATAACCATGCCATTTTCAATATTTAATTCTCTGCGTGTATTGCCTGGTGTAACGAGTCTTGTGGGTCTAGCTAAAACATGAACAGTATCAAGTGATATTCTGTATCGAGCTTCAAGGTTTTTTCTTCTGAGGTGAACCGATCGTACATCTTGAGCAAAGTGGTAAGCAACTTTAGTGGGTGATTGTAAATCTAGCCAGACTTTGATAAATTCTTCATCCGTAGAGTATGCTTTCATCATTAACCCCTATATAATTAATGTTTTATACCATAAATTTATTAATATACAATGACATACGCAAAAAGAGTGGATAAGAACCAATCTGTAATTGTAGAAGAATTCAGAAAATTGGGTTTTAGTGTATACATTACCTCTCATGTTGGTAGAGGATTTCCAGACATTATGGTGGGTTATGGCAATACTCACACGATCCTTGTTGAGATTAAATCAACAGAAAAAGCAAAGTTTACAGATGCTCAAAGTGAATTTATGTCTAAATGGACTGGTGGCCCAGTAGTCCGCATTGATTCAATAGAGGGTGTTCAACGATTAGCTAATATGTTAAAATAGCAAAAACATAGGAGTTTTTATGAATGAAGATTTAGCTTTATTCGCTTCGACTTTGCTACACTCTGCTACCAATACGCATTTTTTCCATTGGTCGACTAATTCTTTTTCTGAACATAAAGCTCTCAATGAATACTATGATGGGATTGTAGAAGCCACAGATGAGTTGGTCGAGGCTTACATGGGCATCTACGGACAAATTAAAAACTTCCCTGATTCATATCACAAACCATCCGGCACACCACTGGAATATTTAAAGAAACTTCAAGCATTTGTAAAAGAAGCAAGAAATAATCTGCCTAAAGACACAGAGATATGCCAATTGATTGATAACATTGCGCAGCTCATTGATGTAACCATTTATAAATTGCAGTTTCTTAAATAAGGCTTATATGCTCATCAAATCATCTAAAAAAGAAGCAGTAGGCAAGAACATTGCAACTGAAATGAAAGCAGGTAAACCACAGAAACAAGCGGTGGCAATCGCATTATCAACCCAGCGTGAAGCTCGTAAAGCAAAGTTAGGTGCATTACTTGAGAAACACATGAAGTCTGGTGAGGAAAAGGGCGAGAAAAAGAAAGAATCAAAGAAAACAGAAATGAGTGAGATGTGAATCGTAAAGACCACATTCGTCAAGCAATGGATAAGCACGATAAGCCTATTGCCAAAACAACTGTGGGAAAAGGTAAGAACTATCAATCAGTAGCAGAAGGTGCTGGTATGACTGCAAAGGGCAGAGCTGAATATAACGCAAAGAATGGATCTCATTTACAAGCACCACAGGCCAAAGGTTCAAGACATGATTCATTTTGTGCAAGGATGGAAGGTGTAGTCGCTCATTCTAAGGGTGATGCACCAAGAGCTAAAGCAAGTTTAAAAAGGTGGCATTGCTAATGAAAAACGGACTATACGCTAATATTCATGCTAAACAAGAACGCATCAAGCATGGATCTAAAGAACATATGAACCCAGTCGGTAGCAAGAACGCACCAACTGCAAAAGATTTCAAAGAATCTGCTAAAACTGCTCGTAAAGACACAATTAAAGAGGCGATGAAAAAACATGGAGCATATTAAACGAACCTATAAAAAAGAAGATGCTATGTTGCGTCCTCATGTTGAAACTACCTATGAGCGTCAAGCAAGAGAACGAGCAGAAAGACGCAAGAAGATTCAAGATACTCTCAACAAAGTGGTTAAAGACAGGTTTTAATAGTAAAATCACACAATCTTACAACTACTTGGAAAGATTATGACTGAAAAACAATCAACAAAAACCAAAGGTGGCGTGAGAGAAAACTCTGGCAGACCTAAAGGTGTCCCTAATAAAGTAACTACAGAAGCACGAGAACTTGTTAAAAACATTCTTGATGCTAACCTACCTAAGATTCAAGAGTGGCTAGAATCAACTGCTAATGGCATTAGAGACGATAACGATAAATACATTGTTTATCCTAATCCTGCTAAAGCGTGTGATATTGTTCAAAACTTAATTGAATACACAGTTCCTAAGTTAGCCAGAACAGAGATGGTCGGTGATGCTAAACAACCTATGCAGATTGCAATCAGTTGGAAGAAGTCGAGTTAAACTACGCACCTCGTGATGTTTTTACTGACTATCACGACAGAACCCAAAGATGGGCTTTTATTCTTGCTCATAGACGAGCAGGTAAAACTGTTGCGTGTATTAATGACCTCATAGTAAGAGCATTGCTAGAAAACAAGCCACAAGCACAATACGCATATATAGCACCTTACTACAGACAGGCTAAGAAAGTATCATGGAGTTATCTTAAATACTTTGCAGAGCCAGTAATGGTTAATAGTAATGAATCAGATTTATATGTAGAACTAATAAATGGTTCAAGAATTATGTTATTTGGTGCTGATAATGCAGATGCACTAAGAGGATTATTCTTAGATGGTGTAATTTTAGATGAATACGCTGACATGAAACCAAGCGTCTGGGGATCAATTGTTAGGCCATTGTTAGCTGATCGCAAGGGCTGGGCAACATTCATTGGCACACCTAAAGGACATAATAACTTTTATGAGATGTACAAGTTAGCAAAATCTAGTGATGATTGGTACTGCACAGTATTGAGAGCTGACCAAACAAATATTTTAGATAAAGAGGAATTGCTTGATGCACAGAAGTCAATGTCACCAGACCAATATGAACAAGAGTTCTTATGTTCATTTGAGGCATCTATCATTGGTGCTTATTATGGTCAACAACTCAGACAGTTATCAGATTTAGACCGCATTACCAAAGTTGAATACGATCCTAAATACAAAGTAATGACATTTTGGGACTTAGGTTACTCAGACGATACAACAATTATCTTTGCCCAAATAATTTATGGTGAGATAAGAATCATTGATTATCATTCAAGCAATGGCAAATCTATACCCTTTTATACAGGTCTGATTGAACAGAAAGAATATGTATATGATACGCATTGGTTACCTCATGATGCACGAGCCAAGACCCTTGCAAGTGGTGGTAAATCCATTATTGAACAAATGGCTGCCAAGATTCCATTAAAACAAATGAAGATTGTGCCTAGTCTTAGCTTACAAGATGGTATTCAAGCCACTCGCATGGCTTTACTCAAGTGTTGGTTTGATGCTGAAAAGACTGAGGAACTTGTTGAGTGCTTAAAACAGTATCAACGAGAGTATGACGAGGATAAGAAAGTATTTAGAGATAAACCTAGACATGATTGGGCATCACATGGTGCAGATGCTATGAGAATGTTAGCAATTGCCTGGAGCGAAGAAGTTAAAATTGTTGATAAAGAGAAAGTTATTAAAGGTATGGGTGTCGGTGGTGCAAATACCATGACAATGAACGATATGTGGAAAGAAGTAAAACCACAAAGACAGACAAGATATTAAGAAAAAAGAACAAAATTTGCGTTTATTTGCTAAAAAAGAGTAAAATAATACAAATATTAGGAGTTTACATGGCTGACTACGATTATCAGTATTGGTACAACGAGATTGCACAATATGATCGTGCCTTTAAAAAGTGGGAAGGCAGAGCCGAAAAGATAGTTAAGCGTTACAGAGATGATTCTCGTAGTCAAAACAACCCTACTTCAAGATTTAATATTCTTTGGTCTAATGTTCAAACTGTCACACCAGCAATTTTTGCTAGATTACCTAAACCAGATGTAAGCAGACGATTCAGAGATACTGATCCAGTTGGTCGAGTAGCTTCTATGATGCTTGAGCGTGGCTTAGATTACGAATTAGAACATTATTCTGACTATAAGACTGCAATGAAGTCTGTGGTCTTTGATCGTTTAATGGGTGGTCGTGGTACTGCATGGGTAAGATACGAGCCTACTATTACTTCATACGAAAATGAAGAAATGGGTGAGATGATTACCGAAGATGTTGAAGGTTATGACAATGAAGAAATTAGCAATGAATGTTGTCCAATTGATTACATTCACTATAAAGACTTCTGCCATTCAAATGGTCGTACATGGGAAGAAATTACATGGATAGGCCGTAAAGTCTATATGAATCGCAATGCTTTAATTGATCGTTTCGGTGATGAATTAGGCAGACAAATACCATTAGATAGTAAGCCAGACACAGGCAAGTCTTACGAAAAGACTACAAACTATTCTAATCAAGCATGTATTTATGAGATTTGGTGCAAGGAATCTAACAAGGTTTATTGGATTAGTAAGTCTTTGGGTGAGATTCTTGAGGAACAAGAAGATCCACTAGAATTAGAAGGATTCTGGCCTTGTCCTAAACCTTTGTACTCTACGCTGACTACTGACAACCTTGAGCCTATTCCTGACTACGCAATGTATCAAGACCAAGCACGAGAGTTAGATACCCTTGCAGACAGAATTGATGGCTTAATTCAAGCATTGAAGGTGCGTGGTGTTTATGATGCCTCAAGCACAGAACTACAAAGATTATTTTCTGAAGGTGAGAACAATACATTAATCCCTGTTGCAAACTGGGGTGCATTTGCTGAGAAATCAGGTTTAAAAGGTGCAATTGACTTGGTAGATATTCAACCTTTTGCTAGTACATTGATGACTGCTTATCAAGCAATGGATCAAGTTAAAGGGCAAATCTATGAGATTATGGGTATTGCCGACATTCAGCGTGGTCAAACAGATCCTAATGAAACACTAGGTGCGCAGATTATCAAAAGTAATAACGCATCTGGTCGGCTCAAGACAATGCAACATGATGTTGTGGACTTTGCGACTAAGTTATTACAAATCAAAGCACAAATTATCTGCAAACACTTTCAACCTGAAACTATTGTAAGAATCAGCGCAGTAGATCAGTTAAGACCTCAAGACCAACAAATTGTACCGAGTGCTATACAACTTTTAAAGTCTGGCGATACTGCATCATTTAGGATTGAAGTGACTTCTGACTCAATGGTGTATCAGAATGAGCAACAAGACAAAGCTGATCGTATGGAGTTCTTGAATATGGCTAGTGGATTCTTAGAAAAGTTTGTAGGCATTGGTCAACAAGCACCAGACCTCGTGCCGGTGGCTATGGAAATGCTAAAGTTTGCAGTTACAGGATTCAACGCAGGTAAGCAATTAGAAGGCATGATTGACGAAACTGCTGACAAACTCAAAGAAATTGCATCTCAACCTAAACAACCTCAACCGAACCCTGAGATGATGAAGTTACAGGCACAGGCACAGATGAAACAACAAGAAATGCAAATGGCTGCGCAGATTAAGCAACAAGAGATGCAGATGGAGATTCAAGTTGAGAAGTCTAAACAAGAATACCAAGCACAAGAAAACACAGTTAAGAATCAATTAGAGCAACAAAGAGATGAAGCTGATAGACAAGCACAGTTCCAATTAGAAAAATATAAAATTGAAACTGAAAAACAAAAAGAAATCTTGTTAAAGTATTTGGATTCTGCAACTAAAATTGAATCAGCAAGAATTTCAGCAGGTTTAACAGATGGATCGTTAGCTTATGCAGATGCCACAGAAACAGTTAAATCCCTTACAGATTCGATTGGTTATCCTAATATGATGAATCACCCATTAGCACCAGTAATTGATGGTTTGCACAATTCAAATCAACAAATGTCACAAATATTAATGGAATTGATTAATAAGATTCACGAATCATCTAACAGACCTAAAGCAATTATCAGAGATCAAGCAGGCAGAGTTATAGGGGTTCAGTAATGGCTCTAATCGTCAAGGATCGTGTCTTAGAAACTTGCTCAACAAGTGGCTTAGTTGACTTTACTCTCACAGGCGCAGTAACTGGTTATCAGCGTTTCTCTGCAATCGGTAACGGAAACACTACTTATTACGCTGCGTATGTCATTGGCTCAAATGATTGGGAAGTTGGTATTGGCACAGTCGGTACATCTTCACTTACTCGTGACACAATCTTATCAAGCTCAACAGGCTCAAAAGTAAACTTTTCAGGTAATCCAGTTGTATGGTGTGATTTACCATCTTCTAAGGCCTTATTTACTGATTCTAATAATAACGCTACTGCTAATTCATTTTTAGGTGGCTTTACGAGTGTTACTGCAAGTGGCACACAGATTGTATTAACCGCAGCATCAACCCCTGATTATGTTGTTACAGGCTCAGGTGGGCAAACAATTAAATTGCCTGACGCTACAACTTTGGCAAATGGTTATGTATTTTCATTTGATAACAATCAATCGAGTGGTGCAATTACTGTAAACAATAACTCCAATACTTTAGTGGTATCTGTTCCGAGTGGTGGATATGTTTTACTGAGATTATTAAGTAATTCAATCGCAGCAGGTAGTTGGGATAGACATGACTTAGCACCAAGTAATGTATCTTGGTCAACAAACACTTTTGATTATCCAGGCTCAATCACTTCAGCAACATGGAATGGTTCTACAGTTCAAGTAAATCGCGGTGGCACAGGTGCAACAACTCTTACAGGCTATGTAAAAGGAAGTGGAACAAGTGCATTAACTGCATCTTCAACGATTCCCACAAGTGATTTAACAGGCACTTTACCTATTGCGAATGGTGGTACAGGATTAACTTCAACTCCGACTAATGGTCAAATAGATATTGGTAATGGTTCAGGATTTACTAGAACAACAATTACTGCTGGAACAAATATATTAATTACTAATAGTTCAGGTGGAATTACGATTGCAACAACTGCAACTGCTGCTGGAGTAGATCAGACAGATATCGGCACAGCACCAAATAAAATACCATTAAATCAGTATCTAGGCACAATGGCTTGGCAAGATGTAGTGAATTATAAAGCAAACTTTGTTATTAATACTGATGTAGGTTACTCACCAAATCAAGTGCCATTAAATCAATATTTAGGCACAATGGCCTATCAAGATGCTAAATTTTATCTAACAAATCAAACAGTCACAAATCAATTTAGTATTCAGCCTGCTGTAACAACAATTAGTGCAGCAGGTTCAACAACTTTAACTGTTGCACAATTACTTACTTACATTGTTCAAGTTACCCAGACTGCTGCGGTATCTTTAGTTTTACCAACAGGAACATTAACGGATGCTGGTGTTTTAGGTGGTGGCTCACTTGTAAATACAAGTTTTACTTGGAATATTATCAATACTGGGACAGTATTAGGTGCAATTACTTTATCAGGTGGAACAGGACATACTTTTGTTGGTTCAAATTTAATTGCAATTACTTCTTCAGCAACATTCAAAACTGTTAAAACAAATACAAATACTTTTGTAACTTATAGGATTACATAATGGCTATCGCATCTAATTTCCCCAACATACGACCAACATTTATTGCTGATTTTGCCAATGGGCAAACTTTAGATAATCGAATTACTTTTCTAAGAACTGGGCCTGCGGTCTATTATGATGGAAAATCTAGTGCATTGGCTGAGCAAAATTTGTTGTTGCAATCTAACACATTTAATAATGCAGCGTGGGTGGCAACCAATGCGACTATTGCTACTGGTGTAACTGATCCTGCTGGTGGCACAACTGCATTTTCAATGACTGCAACTGCAGGTAATGCAACTTTATATCAAACAGTAACTTTAACTGCAACTGCCTACACAGAAAGTATTTATATTCAGCGTGTAACAGGTACAGGAACAATTAATTTAACTCTTGATGGTTCTACATTAAGCCCAGTAACTATAACTGGTTCATGGGTTAAATACACTTATACTGCGACACCATCAGCAGGTTCTAGAACTATTGGTATCCAGATTGTTACAAGTGGCGATGCAATTAATATTTATGGTTCACAATTGGAAAATAGAAGTAGTGCGACTGCAACCAATATCACCACTACAACTGCAATAAATAACTATATTCCAACATTACAATCAGCACCTATTAACACACCTAGATTTGATTTTAATCCAGTTACAGGGGAATCTTTAGGGTTATTACTTGAGCCAGGAAGCACAAATGGATTGCTTTGGTCTGAAGATTACACAAACGCTGTATGGACAAAAACCAACGCAACACCTATTGCATCCGCAAATATCGCTCCTGATGGCACACAGACTGCTCAATTATTAGTAGCAACTACAACGAATGGTGTGCATCAAATTTACCAAACAACTGCTAATACTAATAACAATGCTCCATCATCTTGGTCAATTTTTGCTAAAGCAGGCGGACAACGATATTTAAACTTAAATGCAGTTTATGGTGCTAATAATTTTACAGCAAACTTTGATTTACAAGCTGGAACTGCTGGAACAACATCAGGGTCTTTAGGTTATAACCAGTCATCTAATATAACTCCAGTAGGCAATGGATGGTATCGCTGTTCTATATCGTTTACAGGTGGTGGTGGTGCTGGTGGCATTTATATTTCTGTCAATAACGCATCATCAGGTTCACCAGCTTCATTTGCGGGGGATGGATTTACAGGAATTTATATTTGGGGTTCTCAATACGAACCAACTTATTCTGTCAATTCCTTTACATCTGTTTATTTAACTTCATACATTAAAACAACAACTGCGACAGTATCAAGAGCAAATGATAATGTATCAATAACAGGATCAAACTTTACTGGTTTTATTAATTTGTCGCAAGGTACTTGGTATGCCGAAGCACAAGCAGGATGGATAGAAAATAATGGTAATTACCCGACTATTTTTGCTATTTATAATGCTTCAGGTTCAGTTTTACAAAATTTAGTAGGGCAATCATCAACGACAACATCTAAATTAATAGGCAGTGCAACTTTAACACCAATAATTAATTCTTCTGTTAACAATATTGGTGTATTTAATAAACAGGCTTATATTTATACTAATTCAATTTTATCTATTTCAGCACTTGGTGTTGCCCCATTATCCTCAACCTCAAATAATGCAATTCCTACAGCAAGTTATATGCAAATTGGTAGTGGGCCATCAGGTTCATTAAATGGTCACATAAAAAAAATATCTTATTATCCAATCGCAATGACCTCTGCTAACTTACAAGCACTATCAGGATCATAATATGCAAGACTTATATCTATCTTTTATTGACGAAGCCGAATCTTTACCGATTCTCTATACCATTATTTCAGCAGAATATGAGATTGATGAAAATAACGAGCCGACTGAAGTGGTCTTAACACAATCTTATTTAAAACCAAAATACTTAAATATTTCTGTTCTAGGCACAGTCTATAAACCAGCACCAAAAATTCTGCCACCAGATTATCAGCCTCAACCTTATCCAGCACCTAATTATGGTGTAAACATTCTTTTACTTGATGGCGAGGACTATGAATCTTTAGTGCCTTATTTGGTTTTTCCAAAATATCCACAAAGGGTATGGGCATAATATGTTTGGCAATGGTGCGTTTTCGACTCAACCATTTTGCTCGATTGATTACACATCAATTCAACCGACAATAGATACGCATGATGGTGGTTTTAAAAAACGCAAGGGATATGAAAAGAAACTAGCCGAAGCAAGACTTAAACTGATTGAAGCAAAGAAAGAGCAACGATTAGCAAGAAAACAGGCAATTAGTGACTTAGTTGATCCTAAAGAAATCGTAAGCAAGAGTAAGAAGATTCTCAACAAGATTATCGCAGCAACAAAAGAAATTAAAGAAATTGAGCAAGAGCAACACGAGTATGTAAACACTTTTTACATTGAACAAGAACTAGCAAGAATTACTGCACATTACGAAATTATGCGTATTATGCGTATTCAAGCACAAGATGAGGAAGATGCGATATTAGCCCTATTACTATGAACCCACACCAAGAATATTTAAAGAGTTTCGATCACTTGCACTCTGGTAGATATAACGAAGGTTTCAGATTATTCGAATATCGGTGGCATCCAGAAATTATTGCAAATTTACCTAGTGAATATCCTAGATACCCTAAACATCTGCCAACATGGCAAGGTGAAAGCCTATTAAATAAATCCATTGTTGTCCAAGTCGAACAAGGCTATGGTGATGTTTTTATGTTTGCAAGGTTCTTACCTGCCCTTAAAGTCATGGGCGCAAAGAAAGTTGTTTTAGTTACTCAACAGTCTTTATTCCAAATACTAGGACAGATGGAATGTATTGATGTAATTACTAATCTTACCGACACAGGCCCAGTAATGGAATGTGATTTGTGGATAGGTGCAATGTCACTACCAAACTATATATTTCATGCAATGCCCTATGTCAAACAACTATTTCCTATTGGTAAAAAGATTGTTGGCTCAGAAGGTTATTTTGATGTAGAGCCTAGCAATATACCTAAAAAAATAGGTGTGAATTGGGAAGCATCTAAAAACAAATTACACCTTGTAAAGTCCATAAAAGACACTCAGATGCTCGATTTAGTAGGTGATGATGCGTATGCCTTACATCCCGAAAATAATTCATTCTGGACACCATTGCCTGATGATGGATGGAAGACAAATTGGTATCAGACTGCTAAACATATGAAGGCAATGAAAGGTGTAGTTACTGTTGATACTGGAACTGCTCATCTCGCAGGTGCTTTAGGAGTGAAGACAATTGTGCTTTTGCCTGAAGATGAATATGTTTGTTGGAGATGGAAAAACTCTGTTTGGTACGATTCTGTTATTTGTTTGCGTAAAAATGAATATGATCGTGTGCCTGAACTAATTAGGAGAATGTAATGGAATGTCCTTTATGTAAGCAACATTATGAACCTGTAGAAAATACACAATTATCGGACAAAGATAAGTATTTAAAACATTGGGGATATACGCTAGGTTCACCAGAGGCAGAAGAAGCCTGGCAATTAAAACTCAACATGACTAAACAAGAAGCACCAATGGTTCAGTCTGACATCTCTGGCTATATCTCTCAAGTGGATGGCTCATGGATTGATTCTCGTTCTAAGCATAGAAACCATTTAAAGCAACATCGCATGATTGAAGTAGGTAATGATGTACCAATGCAACAGAAACAAGTGCAAGGCCCTAGTGCTGAACAAAGAAAGCGTCAAATCGCAGAAATTGCGTATAGTAAATTGAAATATTAACCTGAATACTTAGGAGAATTACATGGATCGCAGAGAATTATTGGAATCAGCTTTAGAGAAAACTGAAGAGCCTATTGAGGAACTTGTACAAGAACAAGAACAAGTAGAAGAACCTACTGAAGAACCAAAAGAACCGACAGATGAACCAGTTGAGGCATCAAGTGATGATGAACCAGAAGAATTTGTAGAGGTTAAGGTCACTAAGCCAACTACATGGAAAAAAGAATATATACCTATTTGGGAAAAACTTGAAAAAGGTGAGCAAGTTACCAAAGAGGAATTTACGAAGTTTGCTGAATATGCCAACAAGCGTGAAGATGATTACAAAAAAGGTGTATCTACCTATAGACAAGAAGCAGAACACGCTAAAACGCTAAGGTCAGCAATTGAGCCTTATATGGGTGAGTTGCAGAGAAAGAATGTAAAGCCAGAAGAATATATTTCTGCTTTGGCTCGTGCAGATCAGATGCTAACTCATGCACCATACGAACAAAAAGTGCAAATGTTTAACCAATTAGCACAGTCTTACGGCATTAATTTAGGTGGTCAAGTGCAACCCCAAGACCATTTAGCACATCAGCTCTATACAGTTAATCAAGAAGTTGCTACAATAAAGCAAAGATATGAGCAAGAGGAACAATCTCGCTTATATTCTGAGATTGAAAAGGTAAGGTCAAATAGTGAGAAATTCCCACATTTTGATGAAGTCCGAGAAGATATGGCTCAATTACTTGAGAATGGTATCGCCAAAGACCTCGAAACGGCTTATACCAAAGCGATTCGTTTGAACGAAGATGTATGGCAAAAGGAACAGGAAAGACTGGTCAAAAGTGCCACAGGTCAGCGTGAAAAGCAATTGCAAGTAAGTAAGGCTAAGGCTAAAGCAGTCAGTCCACGATCTGTTACACCGACAAGCGTGGTAGCTACTTCAGATAAAAAAGATAGGAAATCTATACTCGAAGCACAATTGAACGAGTTAGGTGGCCGAATTTAATTTATTTATAAAGGAAAAATATCATGGCATTCGCAAATAGCGCAATCACCGATATTATCGCTACCACAATTCAAAGCCGTAGCGGTGTATTGGCAGATAACTTGACACAAAACAACGCAATCCTACAAAGATTGCAACAAAAGGGTAATGTAAACCCATTCTCAGGTGGATCAGTAATTTTACAAGAAATTATGTATAACGATACCACGACTAATAATGCTAATTCTTATAGTGGTTACGAAGTATTGAACATTGCTCCAGATAGTCCTATTTCTGCTGCACAGTTCTCTATTACTCAGTACGCAGACGCAGTAACAATGTCTGGTTTAGAGATGTTGCAAAACAGTTCTAAAGAAGCAATCATTGACTTGTTAGATGGTCGTATGCAAGTTTCTGAAGCTCGTTTGTTAAACAGAATCTCTGGTGACTTATACCTAGATGGTACAGGTAACGGCGGTAAGAACATTACTGGTTTAGGCGCAGCAATTCCAGATGTGGCAACTTCTGGTGTTTATGGTGGTATTGATCGTGCTAACTGGACATTCTGGAGACCAACAGTAACTTCTGGAACAACTGTTACTGCATTAAACATTTTAGGTTTGATGACTTCTACTGCTATTCAATTAGTTCGTGGAACAGACAAAGCTGATTTGATTATTGCGGACAACAACTTCTATTCTTTATATGTTCAAGCTCTCCAAGCTATTCAGCGTATTACTTCTGAAGAGTCTGGCGCAGCAGGTTTTGCATCATTAAAGTTCTATGGTGGTGGTACTTCTGCTGATGTGGTTTTAGGTGGTGGTGTGGGTGGTCAAGCTACTTCAAATCATATGTTCTTCTTGAATACTGATTACATCTTCTTTAGACCTCATAAAGACAGAAACTTTGTTCCAATTGGTGGCGAAAGACAAGCGATTAACCAAGATGCTGTGGTTAAATTATTGGGCTGGGCTGGTAACTTAACTTGCTCTAATCAACAATTACAAGGTCTTTTAAAGAACTAAGAAAGGTAAATTATTATGGCTTATTCATTACTTCCTATTTCAGGTGTCCTATTAGGACAAACTGCAACAGTCAACCTTAACTCTGCTGGTGTAGCAGTTCCAACTATCGGGCCTTTAGGTTTACAAACATTTGGTAACGATGGTTTGCGTTATGTGTTTGCTCAAGCAGGTGCTGCAATTGCTGCTTCTGTTGCTACTTGCTCAATTAACACAACTACTTTTGTCGCAACTGGTGGTGCTGGAACTTACCAATCATATGCTTCAATGGCATCTGGTGACTATGGCTGGTTCTCAAAAGCATCTGTTTAATTTTTTGTTGTAACCCTAAGACTACTCTCTAAACAAGGGTAGTCTTTTTCTTTTTTTAACTAAACTACTTTAGGAAAAATTATGGATGATGGAAATAAGCGTTTGTCAATTCAATTCTTTAAAAGACCATTGATAAACCCAGCAAAGACTGCTGCCGAAGGTCGTGAAATATATGATGATGTTGTTTGGATTAAGAAAATGACTCCAGGCGATGCTCTGAATATTATCGAAAGACCAATCTACGAGCAAGATAAAATGGAATTCCCTATGCATTGGGCTGCCTTCCAAAATATTCATGGTTCAGAAGAAATGTTATCTGGCACACCATTGAGTGAGTGGTCATTGATTAGCAGATCACAAGCAGAAGAACTCAAAGGATTAAAGTTTCATACTATTGAACAAATTGCTGAAGCCTCAGACTTAGCATTACAAAGACTAGGAATGTCCGCAGGTATGAGTCCTTACACATTCAGAGATAAAGCTAAAGCGTTTTTAAATAAATCTTCTAGTGAAGCTGAAGCGTTAAAGCGTGATGAAAGTTTAAGAGCATTAGAAGCCGAGAATGAGCGTTTAAGAGCAGAAAACAAAGCCGAAATGGATAAGTTAAAGGCTCAGTTAGAGATGCTCATGGAAGCTCAAAAGCCTCGTGGTCGGAAGCCTAAAGTTGTTGAATCAGTAGAATAAAGTTATAATGTAGAAAACCTGATTACTTGGGCTAATTTATTTAAGGACTGTATATGTCATCAAATCTATTGAGCTTAATTAATCAGGTATCATCTGAATTAGGTTTAGCACAAACGAACCAAGTCGCTGGTAATACTAATCAGCAGATTATTCAATTACAGTCTTTGATGAACTCTGTAGGCTCAGAAATGACCTTTGAGTATGAATGGCAAACCCTTCAGACTGAATACCGATACTATACACAAAATGTAACCACTACAGGCACAACAACGCTAAATGGTTACACAATTACCAATGTGCAAAGTTTTACTGCTCAAGATGGCACATTAATTGATTCTACTTACATGGTTACAGGTGAATCGTTTCCACAGGATACTTATGTAACTGCAATTGATACAGTTGCTAAGACAGTAACAGTTAATCAGAAATGCTCTGCTGCACAAACAAATGGCTCAGTTTTATTTAGCAAGACTGAATATGCAATGCCTAGTGACTTTCATTCTGTCACACCTAATACTCAATGGGATAAAACAAAGCATTGGCTCATGTTAGGCCCTGAAAGTCCACAACAATGGCAATGGCTCAAGTCTGGTTATATTAATACAGGCCCACGAGTCAGATGGAGATTTATTGGTGGTAAGTTTAATATTTGGCCACCACAGAATACACAGGAATATTTAGGATTTGAATATAGGTCTAATTCATGGGTATTGAGTGCAAGTGGCACACCTAAACAGTCAATGACTACTGACACAGATACTTCTATCTTCCCAGATCGTTTGATGGTTTTAGGTACTAAACTTAAATTCTTCCAGATTAAGAACTTTGACACTACTGCTCTGCAACAAGATTACAACCGGTATTTATCCGTAATGAAAGCAGAAGATAAGGGAATGGCAACTTTGTCATTTGCACCTATGCCATCTCAAGTATTAATTGGATGGTACAACATACCTGATTCTGGCTATGGCTCTTAGACCACAACTCCGCAAAGCTCAAACTGCTTCTATGCCTGCTCCTACAGGTGGATGGAACGCTAGAGATGCGATCTCAAATATGCCACCAACTGACGCAGTAGAAATGATTAACTTCTTTCCTACTCCTACAGATGTAAGTTTGAGAAAAGGTTATGTAAAACGAGCAACAAATATTAGTGGCACAGTTGAAACTTTAATGAACTATGCGAGTCCAACAGGTCAAAAACTGTTTGCTTGTGCAGGTTCACAAATCTATGATGTATCAGGCACAGGAAACGGAACAGTCGTTAAAACAGGTTTAAATAGCGGACAATTTCAATTTGTTAATATTACAACTTCTGGTGGTAATTTTCTTGTGGCTTGTAATGGTGTAGACACTCCTCTTGTCTATGATGGCACGACATGGGCAAATATTGTAGTTACAGGGGTTACATCCTCAACCTTTATTAATGTCAACCTTTTTAAGAATCGTCTTTACTTTACGCAAAAAAATACAATGAGTTGTTGGTATCTGCCAGTTAGCTCGATTGGTGGCGCAGCGAGTGAATTAAACTTTGGTTCTGTGGCTCGTAATGGTGGATTCTTACAAGCAATGGCAACATGGACACTTGACGCAGGGTATGGAGTTGATGATCTAGCTATGTTTATTACTAACATGGGTGAGATTATTGTCTATCAAGGCACAGACCCATCAAGTACGACTACATGGGCATTAAAAGGTGTGTGGCAAATGGGTCAGACTTTTAATCGTAAGTGTTTCTTTAAATGGGGTGGTGACTTACTACTACTTACACAAGATGGATTAGTGCCAATGTCATCTGCATTGCAGTCTAGTCGATTAGATCCTCGTGTGAACCTTACAGATAAGATTTATTTTGCAGTTAGTCAGGCAGCAACCTATTATTACGATAATTTTGGGTGGCAAATTCAGTATTATGCGTCTGAAAATATGCTTATTCTCAATATTCCTATTACTGGTGGCACAGAACAATATGTCATGCACACCATTACTCAGTCATGGGCTAGATTCACAGGAATTGAGGCTAAATGCTGGGAAGTTAGTGGCAAACGAGGAATGTTTTTTGGTTCTGTGGGTTTTGTGGGAGAGTTTTACGCTGATACTGCGGATGGTGGTAAGAATATTAACGCATCTGTGCAACAGGCCTACTCTTATTTTGATGCTAGAGGCCAACAAAAACGCTTCACAATGGTTAGACCTATTCTGCTAACAGACAATGGATTACCAACTATTTTATGTGGTGTGAATGTTGATTTTGAAAGTCTTAACGAAACAGGCACATTGACATTTAATCCAGCTTCAGTAACAGTTGCTACATGGGATTCTAGTTTATGGGATCAAGCATATTGGGGTGGCAAATATAACATTTCAAAAAATTGGCAATCAGTCACAGGGATTGGTTATGCCGGTGGCTTACAACTAACAACAGCCTCACAGGGTATTGATGTTCATTGGACATCTACGGACTTTGTTATGGAGAGTGGTTCTGTTATATAATTAAATCTGTTAAAGGAGATTTAAAATGACAAAACCATTAGATTTAATTGGACAAAAATTTGGCAGATATTTAGTAATTGAAAAAAGCGAAAATTTAACAAAAGCATTAAAGCAAAAAGTATGGTGTTTATGTGATTGCGGAAATAAAAGAGAAGTAACTGCTGGTAATTTAAAAAGTGGAATATCTAAATCGTGTGGTTGTTTAAAAGATGAAAAAACAAGTGCTAGATTTAAAAAGCATGGATTAAAAAAAAGTCCAATGTATAGCAGATATAGAGGAATGATTAGTAGGTGTTATATACCAACAAATCAAGAGTTTAAAAATTATGGTGGTCGAGGAATTAAAGTTTGTGAAAGATGGTTGGAATCGGTAGAAAATTACATAGAAGATATGGGTTTTCCTCCTTTTGAAACTGCAACAATTGATAGAATAAATAATGATGGTAATTATTCTAAAGAAAATTGTAGGTGGGCAACTAAAACAGAGCAAACTGCGAATAGGCGACC
>Ga0304728_1000542_pt1 | contig 31921 bp, 26 predicted proteins | sample C_130625_MF_Meta_FD_190476 | JGI IMG/M metagenome (GOLD analysis project Ga0304728, IMG submission 190476) | Freshwater microbial communities from Lake Croche, Canada to study carbon cycling - C_130625_MF_MetaG (v2) (version 2) | ecosystem: Environmental > Aquatic > Freshwater > Lake | place... | reverse complement strand
TGGGCTTTGGAATAGATTATATTTTTCTAGCCTTTGCACCAACCATTGGTTGGTTATTTGTGGCTCGTATATTTTCAGGGATCACTGGTTCAAGCATCACCACTGCGGCTGCTTACATGGCCGATATTAGTGATGAAAAAACTAGAGCGAAAAATTTTGGAATGATTGGGGCCGCTTTTGGTATTGGATTTATTATTGGGCCCTTGTTAGGAGGCTTGCTTGGGGAACTTGGTCCAAGAATACCTTTTTTGGTGGCTGCAGGTTTGGCATTAATCAATGCTTTGTATGGTTATTTTATTTTACCAGAATCTTTAGATAAGGAACATAGAAGACCCTTTGACATCAAAAGAGCCAATCCCATTGGGTCATTAAAAAATTTAAATAAATACCCGGCAGTTTTTGGATTGATTATTGCCTTGATGTTTATCTACATGGCTTCGCATTCTGTTCAAAGCAATTGGAGCTTTGCCAATATTAGTAAGTTTGGCTGGACACCTAAAACCATCGGTATTTCCTTAGGTATCATTGGCTTATTAGTGGGGTTGGTTCAAGGCTTATTAATTAGGGTGGTCAATCCAAAATTGGGCAATGAAAAAAGTGTGTATTATGGGATTACCTTATATGCCATTGGGTTAATTTTATTTGCTTTTGCCTCTCAAAGTTGGATGATGTTTTTATTTTTAGTCCCTTATTGTTTAGGCGGCATCTCAGGCCCTGCATTACAAGCTTTAATTTCTGTGCATGTACCTAGAAATGAACAAGGTGAATTGCAAGGCTCATTGACTGGATTACAAAGTTTAACATCTATTGTTGGTCCACCCATGATGATTGGATTGACTTCTTATTTTTCTGTAAAAAATGACCCGCACCATATCTATTTTCCTGGTGCAGCATTTTTATTGGGTGCCTTTTTTATGCTTTTAAGTGCCTTTGTAGCCTATTGGGTGTTAAAACACGCAACTGGAACAGCCAAGGCCTAGAATCTTGACTTATAATCCCTTGCTCTTGTTATCTTTGTGGCTAAAACAAAGCATCTATGTCCACGCCCTTAATGACAGAATTGGAGCAGACCCTAAAATTCATAAAATCTAAGATTGTTTCGACAGCAAATACCGCCATTATCTTAGGAAGTGGTTTGGGCAATTTATCCAAAGAAATTCAAATAGACTTTTCAATTAATTACAATGAAATTCCTCATTTTCCAGTGAGTACGGTGGAGGGCCATAAAGGCAGATTGATTTTAGGCACTTTGAATGGGAAGAAGGTTTGGGTGATGGAAGGTCGTTTTCATTTTTATGAAGGATACAATGCCACTCAAGTAGTTTATCCCATTCGCGTTTTGCGTTTATTGGGTGTTCAAAATTTATTATTGTCCAATGCAGCCGGAGGGGTGAATCCTAATTTTAAAGTGGGGGACTTGATGATTATTAAGGACCATATAAGTTTGTTTACCATCAACCCATTGATTGGGAAAAATGAAGAAGCATTAGGTACTCGTTTCCCTGACATGAGCGAACCTTATGCATTTGACTTTATTGAAAAAGCAAAAGTAATTGCAACTGCAAATCAAATTCATGTGCATGAAGGTGTTTATGTGGGGGTGACTGGTCCTACTTTTGAAACCAAGGCGGAATATAAATTAATTAAAAATGTGGGTGGAGATGTGGTAGGGATGAGTACCGTTCAAGAAAATATAGCAGCAGTGCATTGTGGTATGAAAGTATTTGCCATGAGCGTAGTGACCGATTTAGGGATTAGAGAGGACAACAACGTGATTACCCACGAAGAAGTTTTAGCAGCGGCAAATGCAGCCGAACCAAGGTTGACCATAATTTTTAGCGCATTGTTAAAAGAAATTGCATAAAAAAAAAGGCATGTCTTTTTTAAAAAAAATTATACTTAGTTTTATTTGTTTGACTTTGATTCAGTTGGAATTGATTGCGCAAAAACCTGGGGGCTTTAATAAGTTAGGTAGTTTTACAAGCATGGGGGCCGGCAAATCAACGGATTCTTTGCAGAAGAGAGACCAAAATGCTGATTCGATTACTATATTTTACAAGTTGTACAATAGCAATGAGACGTTAAAACTTGATTCCAGTATCAACGATTTTTTTATACATTATCCACTGCCTTATACAGCCTATAATTTAGGCAATTTAGGAACTGCGACTAAATCTTGTTTGTTCGAACCCATCCAAAAGGGAGGCTTTGATGCAGGCTTTCATGCCTATGATCGTTATTTTTATACCTTAGAAGGAACTCCTTTTTATCAAACCACTCGTCCTTATACCGACTTTGGTTATTTGTTAGGAGGCAAGGGGGAGCAGCTCATTGAAGTAAAGCATACGCAAAATAACAAGCAGCAACTTAATTTTTCTTTTGATTATAGGTTTAGCAATTCTCCAGGAAATGTAAAAAATCAAAATGCGAATTTGAATAATATGCGCATAACGGCGCATTATCAATCCAAACGCAAGCGCTATGAATCTTATTGGGTAATGCTCAATAATAAGGCTGCTTCCTCAGAAAATGGAGGATTGGTGAAAGCTTCCAAGTTGGACAGCTTATCATTAAACAATCCTTATGAATTAGAAACCAGACTGGGGGTGAGTGGGGTAGCATTTTCCAATCCATTCAACACGGCTATTGCAACGGGAAATATCTACAAGAGCAATACCTTATTGTGGCGTCAATCTTATGACCTTGGTCAAAAAGATTCAATTGTTAAAGACACCATTGTAATCCATTTATTTTATCCAAGGCTAAGGTTTCAAAATGAGCTAAAATATGAATCCAGCGAATATTCTTTTGCAGACAATGCACCCAATGCGGCCAGTTATCTTCAATATTTCAAATATGATATTGGCACCAATGTTAAAGTTAAATTTGCAGATGCTTGGTCAACAGTGACCAATGAATTTAGCATCATCAGTTACCCAGAAAAAAATAATGCCAATCAATTTTTACAATTGGGACAGGGCTATTCAAATTTAAGTACCACACTAGCCAATCAAAAAGCATGGAATAATTATGACATTTATGCCTTTGGTGTTTATAAAAATAAAACGAGAAATCAATATTGGGATTTACTAGCTGCTGGAAAATTAATTTTGAATGGATACCATGCCGGAGACTATGATGCCCAGTTTTCATTGTCTAGGTTACTTTCTTCCAAAGGCAGTTTTCTCAAACTTTCTTTTCAAAATAGCAATAGAACCCCTTCCACTAATTATTTAGGCATTACTCAATTTCCAATCCCTGCTTTAAATAAGATTCAAAAGGAAAATATTATTAAAATGACTGGGGAGCTGGGCGATCGAAAAAATGCTTGGAACCTCTCTGCCCATTATGAACTCATCAATAATTTTCATTATTTTTCTGCCGGACTTCAGCCAGCCGTGTACACACCTGCATTTAGTTATTTGCGTGTACAAGCAAGCAATAAATTCAAAATAAGTACTTATTGGAACTGGTACAATGAATTGAATTTTCAAACCGTAGATCCTGCTGCACCCATCCATCTACCTTTACTTTTGACCAGACAAAGGCTAGCCTTTGAAGGTAATTTTTATAAGAATCTATTTTTGTCTACCGGGCTTGAGTTGATTTATCATACCGATTACAAAGCAGATGATTACATGCCTTTGACCGGACAGTTTTATGTGCAGAACGACTATACCTTGCACAATAGACCTACCGCCAATGCCTATTTAAACTTATTGATCAAACGCTTTAAGGCCTATGTGCGCTTAGAAAATTTAAACACTTTAATAAGTTCTAGTAGTGCCTTAGGCAGTAGTTATAATTTTACTGCTAGAAATTACCCAGGCACCGGCACCTGGTTTAGGGTAGGCATTTGGTGGAATTTCATCAATTAAGATGACCTGGGTCATTGGGATCATCAAATAAGGCTGTACCTTTGAATTAATTCAAGGTCTAATGAAAAGGGTATTTACTATATTTTTAGTTTTATTATACGCTGTTGCTAGTATGGGCGCAACTGCTACTACCCATTTATGTGCAGGAAAGGTAAAAACTTGCAAATGTGGCAAGCCAGCTAAAAAGGATTTATGTTGTTCTGAAAAAACAGTGTATTTAAAATCACAGGACAATCATCAGGCTCAAGTGAGTACCAATCATATGGTTAAGAAATTAAGTCTTAACACTGCTCATGAAAAAGTGGGTATCCAAATAGCTAGTTCTATTGTACTTAATAGCAAACCGCTTTCTGCTCATCAGTCCTTGGTTAATACGGGGCCACCTATTTACGAATTCATTTGCGTTTATTTAATTTGATTTGATCTATAGAATAGATGGCCTCATTTATAGGAATGATGCCATCTAAAACGAGTATACAGCTTATGCATATACTAAGGAATTAATTTACAAAAATTATATTAAAAAAAGATTATGAAAAATTTTATATTATTAGCGGGTTTTATTTTGATTTCTAGTTTTGCTTTACAAGCGCAAACTACTACTAAAATTAAAGTAGCAGGCAATTGCGGCATGTGTAAAGGACATATTGAAAAAGCAGCCAAAGAAGCGGGTGCCGTAAGTGCCGATTGGGATAAGGTAGCTAAAGTGTTAAAAGTGAGTTTTAATGCTTCTAAAACATCTACCGATAAAATTGAAGACGCCATAGCTGCTGCTGGTTATGATACCGAACATAAAGTAGCTACTGCAGACGCTTATAGTAAATTAGACGAGTGTTGCCAGTACGATAGAACTAGTAAAACTGCTGTTGCAGAGAATGTTAGCTGTTGCAAACCAGGTGCCAGCTGCTGCGCAGATGGGGTAGTCTGTAAAAAAGGGATGTCTAAAGACGGCAAAGAAATGGCCTGTTGCAATAAAGATGCTCAATGTTGCAAAGACGGTTCTTGTTGTAAATAGATAGTAAGCAAAGCATAATCATCATCTATTACTTTATTTTTTAAAACTTATTAAAAAATAGAGTAGTGGGTGATGATTTTATTTATGTTTCCAATTGATTCTTCTACCTATATAGCATTTTACGATTAATCCATTAGAGCTTTCTGTGATCCCTTTTCCAACACCAAAATTAAATTCGTAAAGTGGGTGTAAATAAAGGTCAACCACTGCGTATAGTTGATGTTCTTGATTAGGTAATCTATATGGGTGTAGAAGTTTCCCCGTATTACCATAATATTCAAATCCTAGACTTGCTTTTTTAGAGCTAGCATAAGCATATTTTAAATTAGGTTCAAACAAAACTTCATTATTGGTAAAGGATACCCCAAGGCTAGGATTAAAAGACCAATAATGGTTACCTATTGTTTTATCAAAAATGGGTCTAATTTCTGCACCCCAATCTTTTTCATTGGTAAAAGGGTCTTTATCAAAACCAATTTCAGTAGATAAACTTACGCCAATAGGCCAATTCCAACTATCTGGTGCTTTCACTCTAGGTCTGATATGAGAACCTGTATATTGTAATTTGCCATTGTTATTATAGGTGAAAATATAAAATCCCAATTCTGCATCTTTTGAAAGCCCTGTGGTGATTTCAATGGTTTCTAATAATGGATGATATTTTTCATTAGATTTTGGGCCTTTAAAAGTATAGTTTGAGTGAAGCTCTATGATTGTCATATACTTTGGTGTGGTGGCTGAACCATAGACCTGAATTTCACCAGCATCCTGAGCTATCGCATTTTGACAGATGAAGCTAAAGCCCAATAGAAGAAATAAAAAATAGATAGAATAACTTGAGTGCTTTATAAAATTCATAATTCCAATTTTGACTGCAAAACTAATGTTTTAGTTTCTTTTATATGCTTAATTATTTATTCTTAAAATTTTTCAAAATAAGCCAAACTTCCGCCCACCCATTGCTTGTTTTTATTGTAATCAACGCCAATCATTAAGCCTTTACTTAGTCGAGCTAAATTAAAGGTGGCGATGTATTGTTGTTTTGTTTCATCCCAAAAATAAAACAATCTAATTTCTGCTTTGGCAGGGCCAGAGGGGGTTTCGATGCAATCGGCGTAGTTTACTTTTTCTTGTAAAATCCATTGCTCTGGATTTCTTAATGACGCTATATCGCCAGGTTGAATATCAATAATTACGCCTTGACCTGCGAATGAAAAAAGGGGTTTTAAAATATAATCCTCTACATTTTTAGGCATTGACTTTAATTCATTTACAAACTGCGTATTCGGAATCAATGGATGATGCAAAAAAGGCAGTAAGAACTTACTAATTCTAAAGAAATGATGAGGGTGATTGACCCAGCTGATGTCCAGATCGATAAGAAAAATATTTCCTAAAGCTTGGATGGCCTTGGGTTGGTTATTCAATTCATCCATCACCACTCTATTGTAGATGCGTTCTATTTTGATAGGAGCGCCATTTTTTATATAGAATAGTTCCCTTCCTTTTTGAATTAATTCGGTAATGCAAACAATGGGTATGCCTATGTATTTTTCAGTGCAATAAAAATCAATCCTTGTTTTTTGTTGATGGGGGTACAATTCAAGTAGTACCGTGTGTTCGCCCTTTTTGCCGCAAATGACTTGTTTTAAATGAGCTAGGTATTTGTCCTTATCATAGCCATTTAAAAATGGGCTGTAATGATCGGGCAGGCTATAACTATCTCTCAAGGCTTCCTCTTGTAGTAACTCAAAAGCAAACAAGGAGGGGAAGCCTTGTAGTTCGATTAATCTAGGAACCAGATTATTTTTTTTAACTACAGCAATGGCAAAATCCATGACCATACAATCCGGATGATGGGTTTCATTAGGCGTAATGGGCTGCTCAGCTAAAGAGGCTTGGGTATTTTTTTTAAAATCGGTACTCAAAATTTGTTCGTTCACATAATTGCCTAAATCAAGCATGGTGGCTGTAAATGTAGCATCGATAAAAATAGGGGTTTCTGCAATTCTAAAGTCCAATGCATTCGGGTAATGATGATCTATATAGGAAAGATAGTCTTGGTATTTTTCTTTGGTAAAAGAAGCATTAAAATTATTTCTTACACTTGGAATCATCTGAACTGATTAATACTTTTATAATGGAATAGCAGCGTCTAAAAAATTAGGAATAAAATGGATCGATGTTTTTTGAATTTTTAAGGGATCATCTAAACTGGCCATAGTAGTCTCCCATTTTTCAATACCAAATTCTTCAATCATTTTATCCTTTAAAATAGGATCTTTGAAGAAGCCTTTTAATGCTGCTGCTTCGCCTTCTGGATGAAATTGTACCCCAATCATATGCTCATTGAAACGAATGCCCATGATGGCTCTTTCTAAAGGTACCTGAGGTCTAATTTTTTCAAGGGCAATAATAGTTGCACCCATAGTAGAGAGGGCTTCATCGTTGGGGGCTATAATCTGATAGGATCTGCTTTCTACAGCATAAAAAGGATCATCCAAACCATCAAAAATAGGATCGGCACATAAAGGGTGTATAGGCAATACCCCAATCTGTCTTGATTTTCTTAATCCAATACTGCCTAAATTAAAATGCCTACAAGCCATTTGAAAACTATGGCAAATTAAAAAAACTGGTTTTTTTAATGCCAACATTTGGTCTAACCACTGCGTATATAAATTATCCCAGCTAGTATTTTTAGATTCTATAGGAGAGCCTGGTCCACCTGAAGAAATGTAAATATCAAAATTTTTGTCCGGTATTTCGTTGGCTTCCCTTAATTTAAAAATAGTAGGCTCAATAATAAAATTTCTTTTGATCCCCCAATTGTTTATAATATTGACGATGCCATCCATACCCACATTGGTAGTTCCATCATACATATCAATAATGGCAATCGTAATGAGGGGCCTAGTCATTATAGGTAGCTTAAATTGGTCTTTGGAGAAAGCGCCAATAAGGTTTCATACATCAATTGAATGGTGTCTACAATGTCTTTTTTGTGAATCATTTCTACCGTGGTGTGCATGTACCTTAATGGAATAGATATTAAAACGGAAGGACAACCGTCGTTGGCATAAGCAAAACTATCTGTATCGGTGCCAGTGCTTCTGCTTAGGGTTCTAAATTGTACAGGAATCTTTTTTGCCTTGGCAGTGGCTTCTACAATGGCCAATAATTTATTGTGAATGGCTGGCGCATACGCAAGTGAGGGGCCTTTACCACATTGGATATCTCCTTCAATGGCTTTATTAATCATAGGGGTATGCGTATCATGGGTTACATCGGTAATGATGGCAATATTGGGTTTGATTCTTCTAGCGATCATCTCTGCACCTCTTAAACCAATTTCTTCTTGCACTGCATTCACAATGTATAAGCCATAAGGGAGTTTCTTTTTATTTTCTTTTAACAAACGGGCTACTTCGGCAATCATAAATCCACCCACTCTATTGTCAAAAGCACGACCAATAATAAAGTCGTTGGCTAATTCGTCAAAACCTTCTTGATAAGTTACTACAGCACCTACATGAATACCTAAGGCTTCTACTTCTTTTTTAGATCTTGCGCCACAGTCCAATGTAAGGTTGTCCACTTTAGGTTGAGGTTCTTTTTGTTCTGGATTGCTTAAGCGGGTGTGAATGGCAGGCCATCCAAATACCGCTTTCACTGGGCCTTTTTTCCCATGAATCCATACACGCATAGAAGGAGCAATTTGATGATCTACACCGCCATTTCTTTTTAAGTGAATCAATCCCTGCTCATTGATGTAATTTACAAACCAACTAATTTCATCGGCATGCGCTTCAATCACCACTTTGAATGGTGCAGCGGGGTTGATCACACCCACTGCTGTTCCATAAGGATCTGTGAAAGTGGTATCTACATATTTGGTAAGATAATCCAACCAAATTTTTTGGCCACTGGTTTCGAAACCAACGGGTGATGGGTTGTTGATATAATTGGTTAAGAATTGATAAGCATCGGCGCTGATTAATTCTTTTTTTACTTTAATTGCTGGTTTTTTAGCGGTAGACTTTGCCATAGGATGGTTTAAAATTGTATAATGCAAGATACTACTTTATGGGATTATTTAACCCTATCCAATGGAACTGCTTTTTATGACCAGATAATGAATACTTTTGCAAAGTTTAAATATGCAAATGTGATTCAGCCTCCCATCAACCTACAGGATTTATGGACCTTGCCCAAGGAAGATTTCTTTGGGCTAGCTAAAAAAGTATTTGACTGGCAATCCACACATAATAAAGTGTATCAACAATGGGTTAATTTAAATAAAGCATCAGCCCAGGATTTAAGTTCTATTCCATTTTTACCTATCTCTTTTTATAAAACACAGGAAATATTGATTGGCCCAAAGCCCAGCACTTTATTTGAAAGTAGCGGTACTACACAGGATGTAGCAAGTAAGCATTGGGTACAAGACACTCATTTGTATGAAGAAAGTTTTTTGAAATGTTTTAATTTATTTTACGGGGCCCCTACTGATTATTGCATTCTTGGTTTGTTGCCTTCTTATTTAGAGCGCAAACATTCTTCCTTGGTATACATGGTCAATCATTTAATTCAATTATCTAATCATCCTGACAGTGGTTTTTATTTAGATGATTTTAAAAAATTAGATGCCACTCTAAAAAAATTAGAAGCGGTAAAACAAACTGTTTGGTTGATTGGTGTAAGTTTTGCCTTGACTGATTTTGCCGAAGCCTTCCCACAAAAATTAATCCATACCAAGGTGGTGGAAACAGGCGGAATGAAAGGAAGAAAAACAGAATTGACCAGGGAGGAATTGCACAAGGTCTTGTCAATTAATTTAGGCACGAATAATATTCAATCAGAATATGGCATGACTGAATTACTTAGTCAGGCTTATGCGCTTAATGATGGCTTATTTAAATGCCCACCCTGGATGAAGGTATTGGTGGCAGATGAAGAAGACCCCTTGGCATTAAAAGAAACCGGCAGGGGGGTACTGCATATTATCGACTTAGCCAATACATACAGCTGCAGTTTTATTGCCACAGAGGACTTAGGAGAAGTTTTTGCAGATGGCAGTTTCAAGGTAATGGGCAGGGTGGATGCCAGTGAAAGAAGGGGTTGTAGCTTACTGCTGGTTTAGCTTTTAAAATGCTTGCCCAATTCTGCCAGGTACCTAGTTTCTAAGCCATAATTGTATTGTCTTTTGTCGATATGATCTCGGCTTTTGACAATAAGTGGTAAATCCTGTTGGGTAGCCAGTTTAAATTTTTGGTTTATTTTCAAGAAATGATCACTTCTACTTTTATTCTGTGTGAGGGTATCTTTTTGTTGAACACCAAGAATTTTATTGATCAATTTTGGAGAAATTTCTTCTCCTTTCAATTGCTGCTGATACAAAACTTGTACCAATTCTTTTTCAATAATAGTTAGTGAATTCACGAAATTATAATTCAATATAGCATTCACTTCCTTAGGTACTCTTTTCTTTCTTTCACGGTATACAATAAAGAATACAATAATTGTAATAATGATTAGTATATACACATTGGGGGTGAAAAAAGGCAGTATTGTGTTTAAATAAAAAGCAACAATGAAATTATTTTTCTTATATATATAATTGACTTCAGATAAATCAATATCTTCTTTACTAATTGTAAAACTAGCATAACTGGTATTTAAATCTGGATCCAACTTAATTAGGTAACAAGTATTGCCTAAGTTAAATTGTAGGTCTTGATAGGTAGATTTTGTATTGTATAAATTCAACCATTTTTGTTTGGCTTCTGAATTTTTTTCAATTTTAAGATTGCCAAATGTATTGTTTTCAAAATTTACCCAAAGCCAATTAAAATAGTTTCTTACAAACACAAGCTTACCCATCTGGTAAGTATAAAAGTTGGTTTGATCAATAATTTTTTTTAACTCGGGATTGATTGGGCCTAAATTGCTCCAATTTTTAGTGTTGAAATTGAATTCATAAGCGCTGTCCACCACGGAATAAGATATGTCATAAGGGGCATCTTTTAAATTGACAGCCCCAGTGGTGTATATTTTTTGGCTACTGGTATCTATATGATATAGGACATAATTATTAAATGATACATAACCATTCACTGATTGATGGCTTGGATACAATTCCCATTCATGGGTGGTTTTGCTAAAATACGTAATGATGCCTCGAATGTTCCAAAAACCGGAACCCCCATATTGAAATAAGGTATCGTGAAATCTAAAACTGAGACTATTGAAATTAACGCCTGAATGGATGGTGGAATCTATTCTTTGCAGGTTATAGCCATGGCTAGATGAAAGAACCTTATAAAGTTTTCCAGAACCAAGTGGTTGGATCCAAATATCCTTTCCTTGCTTCATTAGGGCTATGTTTCTAAACTCTCTATTCTCTAAGCCAAATTGATAAATACTCGAATTAAGTTGAATGTTTAGGGAATTGACACTGTCTTTAGATAAAAGGTCTAAAAGGGCAATATCCTGTTTTTGGAAAGGTTTAAGACCTGAATTAGAAGATGCATTTGCAAATAAGCTACTAAGCAGCAGCACTAAAAAAAATAAAAATTGTTTCATCACCATAGTCAAATGTATGAAAATTTAAACAATAGGTTTATTTCTTATGTGTTTTTTAAATATTTAATATTTTATAAATATGTAATATATTGTTTAATAATAAATTAAATAGTTATAAGAAAATTCTCTAGAAACTTTTCTATTTGTTTGGAAACAGTAGAATTAAGAGTAAATATTTGTATTCTAAATAAAAGATACAATTTACATATTAATAATTTATTAAATATTTACAGCGTTTAATAATGATATTAAGATGTTTAAACATAATTATCCTTTGGGGGAAGGATAATCGGGGTGATTGGGATTCGTCCTGGTCACCCCAAATTTTTTAAAGGAATCTAGACAGCCACATTAAAATCGCGTAAGGCATCGTTCAGGCTAGTTTTTAAATCCGTACTTGGTTTTCTTTGACCAATGATTAAGGCGCAGCTTACTTGATAATCGCCTGCTGGAAAGGACTTTTTATAGGCGCCAGGAATCACTACGCTTCTGGCAGGTACACGGCCCTTGTATTCAATAGGTGTTGGTCCACTTACATCTATAATCTTAGTGCTTTGGGTCAAGACTACATTGGCACCTAATACGGCTTCTTTTTCCACATGCACACCTTCAACAACAATACATCTGCTGCCAATAAAACAGCCATCTTCTATCACGACAGGGCTGGCTTGTAAGGGTTCTAAAACACCCCCGATACCTACCCCCCCACTTAAATGCACGCCTTTTCCAATTTGAGCACAGCTTCCTACCGTGGCCCAGGTATCTACCATCGTACCCTCATCTACAAAGGCACCAATATTCACATAGCTTGGCATCAATACCACGTTCTTTGCTAAATAAGCACCATACCTTGCCACCGCATGGGGCACTGCTCTAACGCCTAAAGCGGCATAATTAGATTTAAGCAACATCTTATCATGAAATTCAAAAGGGGCCAATTCCCAGGTTTGCATGGGTTGAATAGCGAAGTACAATAAAATGGCTTGTTTGACCCATTCATTCACCACCCATCCAATGTCTTTGGGTTCAGCTACTCTTAAACGGCCTTTGTCTACTTCCTCAATTACAGCGCGAACAGCGTTGCTGTAGGTTTCCTCTTTTAATAAACCACGATCGGCCCAGGCCGCTTCAATCTTATTTTTCAATTCCATTTTAATTATTTCTGCGAAATTACAAACTAGGCCATAAATACTTGCAGATTCTTTTGCACAATAATGAACCCTAGTTTATTTATAAGTATTGTTTAATTTGCAACATGTTTGTTTATGAAGAAGACGTAAAAGCTTGTTTGGTAGCCCTTCAAAAAGGAGCCATCATTCTTTATCCCACCGATACGGTCTGGGGTATTGGTTGTGATGCCACTAATGAAGCCGCGGTAGCAAAAATATTTGCTTTAAAAAAAAGAGCAGATACCAAGGCCATGATTGTTTTGGTAGAGGAAGAGCAATCCATCTTAAATTATTTGGAAAATGCACAGTTACAAGTATTTGATTACATCAAAGGCATACATAAACCCACTACAGTTATTTATCAAAAAGCAAAAAATTTAGCAAAAAATTTAATTGCGACAGATGGCTCTATTGCCATTCGAATTACCAAGGATATTTTTTGCCAAACCATTATCAAACAATTGGGTAAGCCCTTAGTGAGTACCTCTGCTAATATTTCAGGTTATCCAACGCCTATGTGCTTTAGAGATATTTCTTTGGATATCATAGAAGGGGTAGATTATGTGGTCAAACATAGGCAGGACGAAACCGAATTAGCCCAACCTTCTTCGATTGTGCAATGGGACCAAGACGGTAATCTTATCATCATTAGACCTTAATTCCCGCATGCAAAAAATATTGGTGATTCAAACGGCTTTTATTGGTGATGTAGTGCTGGCCACTGCCTTACTTGAATCCTTGCATCAACAATATCCAATGGCAGGGATTGATGTATTGGTTCGTCAAGGCAATGAATCGCTTTTTAATGAGCATCCTTTTATTCAGAAAATCCTTGTTTGGAATAAAAAAAAGCAGAAATACATTCACTGGTTAAAAATTTTATTTCAAATAAGAAAAGCCAATTATGATGCAGTAGTGAATGTGCAGCGATTTGCGGCTACTGGACTTTGGACAATACTTTCCAAAGCAAAATTTAAAATAGGCTTTAATAAAAATCCTTTTTCATTTTTATTTACCGATTCCATCAAGCATTTAGAAATTGAAGCAGGGATGCATGAAATCAATAGAAACCATCAACTGATTCAGGTACTGGGCACTGTTGTATTGGCCAAGCCAAAATTATATCCCACAACAAAAGATGATGAGCAAGTAAAAAAATACCAAGACCAACCTTATGTTTGCATTGCACCTGCCTCTGTCTGGTATACCAAGCAATATCCACTTTCTGCTTGGGTAAAGTTTTTACAAGCCCTTCCTTTTGATGGCCCCATTTATATTTTAGGAGGACCAGGAGATAGAATCATTGGAGAGAAAATGATGAAAACGTCCACCAAACAACTGATCAATCTAGCTGGTGAGCTTGGATTTTTAGCCGCCGCCGCTTTGCAAAAAAAGGCAGTTTTAAATTATGTGAACGATTCTGCACCTATGCATTTTGCTTCGGCGATGAATGCCCCTGTGGTGGCCATTTATTGTTCGACTGTTCCTGCATTTGGCTATGGCCCCCTGTCTGATCAGTCATTTATCGTGCAAACCCAAGCATACTTAACTTGTCGACCTTGTGGCCTGCATGGTCAAAAAAAATGTCCTTTGACGCATTTTAATTGTGCGCATTCCATTCAAATTCAAGATTTGACCAGTCCTTTATTACAAGTGCTGCAACATTAGTACTTTTGTGCCGATGCAGATAAAATTCACCGCCTCAGAACAAGCCCTGTTTGAATTAGTTGCCCAAGAAGCAACTAAAATGGGAATTCCTGCTTTTGCAGTGGGTGGCTTTGTGCGTGATAAAATATTGGATCGACCTACTCAGGACATTGACATTGTTTGCTTAGGGGATGGATTAGAACTAGCTACTGCATTTGCCAATCAATTTACACCAAGACCCCCAGTTGCATTGTTTAAAACATTTGGTACAGCGCAGGTGAAATTGGATACTATTGAAATTGAATTTGTAGGTGCCAGAAAAGAAAGCTATTCCAAAGACAGTAGAAAGCCTCAAGTGCGTCCAGGTAGTATCGAGGATGATCAAAACAGAAGAGATTTTACCATCAATGCCTTGGCAGTGGAATTAAGCGAAAAAAACTTTGGCACATTGATTGATCCATTTGGAGGTGTCAAAGATATAGAAGATAAAATATTAAGAACCCCACTAGCTCCGGAGCAAACTTTTGACGATGATCCATTGCGGATGATGCGCGCCATTCGTTTTGCTACACAGTTGGATTTTACCATTACTACTGAAACATTTTTAGCCATTCAAAAAATGGCCGATCGAATTAAAATCGTTTCTCAAGAAAGAATTACCGATGAGTTACAAAAAATAATGATGACTGACAAGCCTTCTAAAGGTTGGTATTTATTAAAAGAAGCAGGCTTATTACAATATATTTTTCCAGTTTTGCTCCAATTAGAAGGGGCAGAAACATTGGATGGCATTGGTCATAAGGATAATTTTTCTCATACCCTTCAAGTCTTAGATAACTTAGCAACGCACTCAGATGATTTGTGGTTGAGATGGGCGGCTTTATTGCATGACATTGCCAAGCCTAAAACAAAAAAATTCGAAACTGGATTTGGATGGACATTTCATGGCCATGAAGTGGTGGGGGCAAGAATGGTGCCTAAAATTTTTACACAATTAAAATTGCCATTGAATGAGAAAATGAAAATGGTGCAAAAATTAGTAGCCTTGCATTTGAGGCCTATTTCATTGACCAAGGAATCTGTGACCGATAGTGCCATTCGAAGACTATTGTTTGATGCAGGGGAAGATATTGATTTTTTAATGTTGCTTTGTGCTGCGGATATTACTAGTAAAAATAAAGTGAAAGTAAAACGTTATTTACAAGGCTTTGATTATGTTAAAGTAAGGTTGCAGGAAGTGGAAGAAAAAGACAATATTAGAAATTGGCAACCACCCATTACAGGTGAAATTATTATGGAATTATTTGCCATCACCCCTTCCAAACAAGTGGGACTGATCAAAGATGCCATCAGAGAAGCCATATTAGATGGAATCATTCCCAATGAATATGATGCAGCTTATGCCTTTATGTTAAAAGAAGCCGAAAAACTAGGCCTATATCCTACAATAAAATAGTAATTTAGCGTTTCAAAATACCAAAATGGCAGTATTAAAATTTAGGGTTTATTGGGAGGAGGATGATGTGATTTACAGAGATGTTTTGGTGAAGCATACCCAAAATTTTGCCGATTTTCATCAAATTATATTAAGGGCATTTGAGTTTGATCAAAAACATGATGCTACTTTTTTTAGAAGCAATGATACTTGGCAAAGAGGAAGAGAGATAAGTAAGGAAGTCTATGACAAAGAATACATAGCACCTCCTTTGTTAATGGAAGAAACCATCATTGGTTCTGAAATCATCGATACCAATCAGCACTTTATTTATTTGTATGATTTTGTTAAGTCTTGGTCTTTTTTAATTCAATTAATTCAAGTGATTAAAAATTCAGAGGCGGATATGAGTTTGGACTATCCCCTAGTTAGTCGAATCGAAGGAGTAGGTCCCATGCAATATGGCACCAAAGGATTGTTGGGAGAAAAATTTGCAGACATCGAAGAAAAATATGATTTATCTGAAGCCAAGGAAGGTTTTGGTCAAGAGGGCGAGGAAGAAGACGCGCATGCGTCTGATGATAGAGAAAACACTTCTGATGAAGGAGAAGAAGACGCGGATGCGTCTGATGATAGAGAAAACACTTCTGATGAGGAAGGTAATAGCGAGTCTGGCGCTGAATTTTTCGAAGGAGAAGCGTTTTAGTTGGACTATTTCACTTTACTTATTTGTTTCAAATTAATTTGTAATGAGCGTCACTAAAACTGTATACATTGTAATGGGTCCAACTGCGGTTGGAAAAACAAGTTTTGCCATTGCGCTTGCAAAAAAAATGTCAACAGAAATTATTTCTGCAGATGCGCGTCAATGTTATCAAGAAATGAAGATTGGTGTGGCAAGGCCTAGTGTAGATGAATTAAATTCAGTGCCGCATCATTTTATCGCTAGCCATTCTGTGACAGAAGCAATCAATGCTTCTTTTTTTGAAAACTGGGCCTTGGATAAAATAAATAGCTTGTTTGAAAAAAAGGATAGTGTAGTCATGGTAGGAGGAACTGGTTTGTACATCAAGGCTTTTTGTGAAGGACTGGATTTGATTCCAGCCATTGATGCCTCCATCCGAGAAAACATCATCCAACAATATGAAAAATTGGGCCTCAGGTGGTTGCAAAAAGAAGTAGCTGTAAAAGATCCTAGTTATTGGGCAAATGGTGAGCAGAAAAATCCACAAAGATTAATGCGTGCCTTAGAAGTAATGCTTGGAACTGGATCTTCCATTCTTAGTTTTCAAAACAAAAAAAATACAGATAGGCCATTTAAAATAGTGAAGATTGGATTAGAAATGCCAAGGGAGCAATTGTACAAAAGAATCAATCAAAGAGTATTGACCATGGTGGAAGATGGTTTGGAAGCAGAAGTAAAAAGTTTAACCCATTATCTTCATCTAAATGCCATGCAAACAGTGGGTTACAGTGAATGGCTAGATTATTTTGAAGAAAAAATAACAATGGAAATAGTCATAGAAAAAATTCAACAAAATACCCGTCATTATGCTAAGAGACAAATGACTTGGTTTAAAAAAGACCATGCTATTCAATGGTTTGACGCTGCTTCAGTTAAACCTGAGTCCATCGACTTAAAATAGTTTAAGATTTTTATAAATTTATCGGTGAGCTATTAGTCTGTGCTCAAAAATTAGTAACTTCATAAAGCAAGCATTATGCTTTTTAAAACTATTACACTACAATTTATTTAATTAAAATTCACTATTATGCAAAAACTAGGTAATTTCTTACTGGTTGGTATATGCTCATTTTGCTTGGTGCAGGCTCAAGGCCAAACCATTCAATTTGAAAAATACACGCTACCCAATGGCTTAAAAATTATTTTACATGAAGATCATTCAGCGCCAGTAGTGGCAGTGACTGCCTTGTACCATGTGGGGTCTAAAAATGAAGATACTGCACGCACGGGCTTTGCACATTTTTTTGAACATTTATTGTTTGAGGGAACCGATAATATCAAAAGAGGAGAATTTGAAAAATATGTGAGCGGTGCTGGAGGCTATTCCAATGCCAATACAACCCAAGACCGAACTTTCTATTATGAACTTTTCCCATCCAACCAGGTAGATCTAGGTTTATGGTTAGAGAGTGAGCGTATGATGCATGCAAAAGTGGAGCAAGTAGGCGTGAATACACAGCGTGAAGTAGTGAAAGAAGAAAAGCGCCAAAGAATTGACAATCGTCCTTATGGATCCTTTATCACTGAAGTTTTAAAAAGGGCCTATAAAGTACATCCTTATCGTTGGTTTACTATTGGTAGTTTGGAACATTTGAATGCCGCCAAATTGGAGGAGTTTGTACAATTCTATAAAACTTATTATGTGCCTAATAATTGTGTCTTGTCAATTGCAGGGGACATCAATATTCCAGAATTAAAGAAAAAAATTGAAGCGTATTTTGGTCCAATTGCAAAAGGAACCCTACCTATGAATAGACCTTCTATCAAAGAGCCGCCCTTGGGTGGAGAAGTAAGAGATGTGATTTATGATAATATCCAATTGCCTGGTGTATTCCAAGCTTACCGCGCACCCAAACAAGGGGGCAATGAATATTATGCATTCAATGTATTATCCAATATTTTATCAGGCGGAGAATCTTCCAGAATGAACAAAACCTTGGTAGATAATAAGCAATTGGCTGCAGCTGCACAATCGGTACCCTTTTTCAATGAAGACGATGGTTTATTTATATCCTTGGCGATTGCCAATGTGGGTGTAAATATCGATACGCTAGAAAAGAATATGGACAGTGTCATCAATGAATTTAAAAAAAGTTTGGTAGGCGAGCGTGAATTTCAAAAGGTAAAAAATCAAATTACTACTGAAATCGTGAATTCAAAAGCAACGATGGCGGGAATTGCAGAAAGCTTGGCCAACAATGAAGTATATTTTGGAGACGCTAATTTAATCAATACAGAATTAGAGAAATACAATAAAGTAACTAGACAGGATGTGTTAAATGTGGCTAAAAAATATTTAAATAAAGACAACAGAGTCGTACTTTATTATTTACCTAAAGCAAAACCAACCACTAAATAATTGAATTAGTACAAATAAAAATAATTTTATGAAAAAACTGATATACATCACCTTATTTACTTTGCCATTCTTTGCAGTGGCACAAAAAATGGATCGAACCAAGGCGCCCATGCCAGGCAAGGCGCCCTTGATTCAAGTGGCAGACCCTGTTAAATTTACTTTAGCCAATGGCTTGCAAGTTTTTGTTGTAAAAAACACCAAGCTCCCAAGAGTCTCTGCCACTTTGGCTTTGGACATAGATGGAATTAAAGAAGGAGAGAAAGCGGGCCTATCAGATATGGCAGGTCAATTGCTTAAAAGAGGTACCGAAAAAAAATCTAAAGCTGAATTAGATGAAGCAGTAGAATATTTAGGAGGTAGTTTGTCTACCTCTAGTCGCTATGCCTCTGTAAGTTCACTTAAAAATAATTTCCCAAAATTAATGGATTTATTGTCTGAAGTAATTTTGCATCCAGCTTTAGCTTCTGAGGAACTAGAAAAATTGAGAACACAGACTATTTCTGGTATCGAATCTAGTAAAGATGAACCCAATGCCATTGCCAATAATGTAGTGAATAAATTGGTTTACGGGGCCAATCATGCCTATGGAGAAATTACTACTGTAAAAACGGTGAATGCAGTAAAAGTGGAAGATGTAAAAAACTTCGTTAAAAACTATTGGATTCCTAACAATGCCTATTTAATTTTTGTGGGAGACATCGAACCAACTGTGGCCAAAGCCTTGGCAGAGAAAAATTTTAGCAGTTGGGCAAAGGGAACTTATACCAGACCTAATTATGAGAAGCCTGCCATCCCAGCTACATCTTATATTGCCATTGTTGATCGTCCCGCATCCACTCAAAGTGTGGTTTCAGTAGCTTCTACAGTCAATTTAACCAAGGGATCTCCCAATGATATTCCTTCTATTGTTATGAACAATATATTGGGTGGAGGTTCTTCGGGTAGATTATTTTTGAACTTGAGAGAAAAACATGGGTTTACTTATGGCGCCTATTCTTCCATTAGACCTGATTATCAAATTGGATTTTTCAAAGCTGAATCTTCTGTCAGAAATGAAAAAACAGATAGTGCCATTCAAGAAATAGTAAATGAATTAAATATTATTCGTAATTCTAAAGTGGGTGACACAGAGTTAAGTCAAATCAAAAATTATTTGGCGGGAGGCTTTGCACGTTCTTTAGAAGATCCAGCTACGATTGCTAATTTTGCTTTGTCCATTGCAGTGAATCATTTGCCTGCTGATTATTATCAAAAGTACTTAACCACTTTAGCTGCAGTGAATGCATCCAAAGTACAAGAAGTGGCTACTGCTTTATTGAACCCTACTAAAATGCATATCGTTATTGTAGGCAATGCAAAACAAATAGCAAAGGGCTTAGAAAAATATGGTCCCGTAAAATATTTTGATATTGAAGGCAATGAAATGGCTACCCCAGTGGAAGCAAAGGTAGATTTGAGTTTGACGCCTGCTGCTTTAATGGAAAAAGCCATTGCTGCAGTTGGTTCCAAAGAATCCTTAAACAACTTAAAGGATGTACAGTTAAAAGGCACTGCCAGTGTAATGGGTCAGTCACTTGATATGAAAAAGACCATTTTACTTCCTGGCAATGCGGTCTCAACTATGTCCATGGGGGGCATGGCCATCATGCGTCAAGCGGTGGTGGACGGCAAATATTCTGTTACGCAACAAGGACAGGAAGCGCCTATGACTGATGATTTAAAAGAAAGTTTAGATGAATCTTCTTCTCTTGCGCCAGAGCAATTGTTCCTTGCAAAAGGCTATGGTTTAAAAATTGTAGGTGGCGATAAAGTGAATGGTAAAGATGCGATAGATGTTGAAGTAACGACGCCATCAAAGAAAGTGTCTCACCGTTTTTATGATGCCAAAACATTCTTGTTATTGAAAACTTCCAAATCGGAGGAAGTACCTGGAAGAGGTACCATGACCCAACAAGAATTTTACAATGCGTATCAAACAGTGAATGGAATTCAAATATCTTCTGAATTGATTATTGATATGGGTCAGATGAAAATCAATGTGAAGTACACTGATATTAAAGTGAACCAAGGATTAAAGATAACCGACTTAAAATAGTAAAATAGTCAAATATTTTAAATCCTATAAAAAAACCTTCCCCGAGAACTAGGGAAGGTTTTTTATTGCTAGAATATTTAAATGCGTATATAATTGCTTAGTATTTTCTAAAATCTAGTTTTTAGAATCGAATACCGTAACCGATATTAAAGATCAATTGATTCCCAGTCATGTTAGCAAAAGTGTTTGCTTTGTCACTCAATCGATAAGGGAATACTACATCTTTGCTGCTGCTATTGATGATGGTAAAATCAATAGAATGATGATCGGTTCTATAACCAATGCCACCACTTATCACCCATCTAGAAGCCTTTAGTTCTTCATCATGGTAAGGGCTACCATAATAAGCTGCACCAGTTCTAATCATCCAGTTGCCATTTAATTTTAATTCAGACCCAACTTTAATGTTTACATTATTTTTATAAATTGCCTTAATCGTACTATTTAGATCTGCATAATAGGCTGTAGTTACATCGTCATAAGTATTGCCATAAAAGCGAGTGCCCGCATAATTGACCCATTCTATATCTGCACTAATAAAACCCAGTGGCTGAGTGGGTTTATTTGGTGCCGCGAAAAAATAGCTGGTGCTAAAAATAGTTTTTAATGGGGTAGCCACGGTATAATCTCTTTCTCCTGGATACCCATTGTTTAAATCGTTGGAATTAGCAGTTTGCGTACCTGCATATTTTTCTGTATTGGTGGTCATGTCCACAGTTAAAAGATCTTTGAAAGAAATTAATTGAGGGGTATGCAAAGTAAAGCCGACTCTGAAATAAGTCTCTGGTTTGTAGATGACACCAAATTTTGCACCAATACCCCAACCTTTTGAGCTAAAATCTTCATGTAGGGAAAATCTGGAAAAATCATTGTTTGCATTATTGGTCGCATCAGTTTCTGAATAATAAAAGGATTTGTTGTAATTGATCATGGGCATGATAAAGCTTGCACCTAGGTATAATTTGTCAGCCATATTCCCGGCCCAGCCAAAGGCCAATTCATTGTAACTACCTCTTGTGATGGCATCATAGTTTTGATTAACGCCAGAAAGTGGAACTAAACTTTGGTAGCCTGTAACCGCTCCTTTTGCATTAGCGGTAGTGTCTATCAAATAGGTTCTATAGGCAAGCGAGCTACCAAAAATATAATTATTCAATGCGCTAGAGGTATCTGCTCGATCATGAATTAATTCTTCTAAATACTTTTCAGAGTAACTGCTTGCATTGTTCAAACCACTAAAACTAATACGATTGGAAAAATCTGCGATTTGATTAAAGCTAATAGAGAAAGCGGTGCTGGTCCAGTTGTTCTTTTTAAGACCATCAGCTAGTACAATACCAATGGATCCAAAAGAGGAGTTGTTGTTATTGCTGGTGCTGTTGGTACCACGGTATTTAAAATCATTGGTCTGCACTAAAAACTTAGGGGTCAACAAAATTTCACTGGATTTATAAAAACCCAATCCAGCTGGATTGATGTGATTGGCAGATAAATCTCCTCCCAATGAGCCCATCGCTCCACCCAATGCATTGCTTCTTGCCGTTCCGCTTGGATGAAACCAAGACAACCTTAATGCGTCTTCTGGATCTTGTGCATACGCACTTAAACTTGATCCAAGGATGATCAATAAAACTAATTTCTTCATATTGGGTGCTATTTTAAAATACAGGCTTTCAAAAAATGAGTAAACAAAATATTAAGGGTTTTGGCCTCTTGAAGGACGAGGGGCACTGGTGGAAGACCCACTGCTACTGAATCCACCACTTCTGCCACCAGAGTTGCTATTGAAATTATTGGTGTTTTGTGGGGCTGAATAAGTTGCTCTATTTTGTGTGTTGCCGCTGTTGTTATTTGAGAAATATCTGGCAGGTCTATCATAACCATTTCCACCATTTCCACCATTGTTATTGTTTACATTGGCATTGTTGGTCACGACGCGTTTGATCAAACTACCAAAATTGTTATTTGAATTTGGGATGGACGTATTTCTTAAATTGATATTGTTATTGTTGTTATTGATTGCGTTATTGGAATTGTTGTAACCTCTATTGTTTCTGTAAGCACCCAATCCAACTGCACTATTTTGCATAGAACGAGTAGCAATGTTTTGTTGCCTATTGTCACCATAGCCACCGTAGCCGTTGCCTGGGTTGAAATATCCTCCATGATGAGGACGATAAGGATTCCTAAGACCAACAAAGTAGGGGTTCCATCCACCGTATCCAAATCCGTATCCTCCATAACCAAAGCCTCCATAGCCGAATCCGCCATAGCCAAAAGGATCATAGCCAAAACCAAAATCATTGAAGCCCCAGCCCATACCATAACCACCAAATGAACTATAAGGGGAATAGCCGCCCCAACCCATGGTGTAGCTTGGTCCAAAAGGATAATACCAAGAAGCACCATAGTAACCTGTATACCAACTGTTCCATCCAATATAAGATGGGTAGAAGGCATTGTTAAAACGAGGGTCGTTCCAATAACCCCAATCGTCAATCGAACTCCATCTGTTTCTGTTGGCCACTTTCAATCTTAAATAACGATCGTCTTGATAGTTTTGATAATCCTGATATTCTTCATTGTCTGCACCCGCTATTGCTTGATTGTTGCTATTGTTTTGTTGCGTATTTCCTTTGCTTTGAGTCCTATTAGGCGTTCCCCAATCTTCAGTTGTCATCACTCTTTTATTGTTGGAAATAGTATTTCTAGTCGCGGGTGTGCTATATAAATCGTCTGATGCCATACTGCCAGCTTCTTGCAAACTAGTACAGCTAGTGCCTACTAAACTAAACGTCACTAGACAAATGGCGATTAGCCTTAAATTCTTGTTCGTTTTTATACTGTTCATTTTGATAAAGTTTAGGTTTTATATGCCCCTGAATTAGCCTACATTTGCTTGTATAAAGGTATAGAAAAATTAAACATAGAGCGTTATTTTTACTTCTATTTAAAACACTAAAAAATTGTTAAGAATCATACATGGCAAAGGAATTAACTACTAGGGCCCAGGACTATTCTCAATGGTACAACGACCTTGTCATCAAAGGCGAGCTGGCGGATTACAGCGCAGTAAGAGGTTGTATGGTTATTAAGCCATATGGTTATGCTTTATGGGAAAATATGCGCGATGTCTTAGACAAAATGTTCAAAGACACCGGCCACCAAAATGCTTACTTTCCATTATTCGTTCCCAAATCCCTTTTTGAGGCAGAAGAAAAAAATGCGGAAGGTTTTGCCAAAGAATGTGCGGTGGTTACCCATTACCGTTTGATTGCCGATCCCAACAACAAGGGTAAATTAATGGTAGATCCAGAAGCCAAATTAGAAGAAGAATTGATTGTTCGTCCCACCAGTGAAGCCATTATTTGGAATACCTATAAAACATGGATTCAGTCCTATAGAGATTTACCCATCCTAGTCAATCAGTGGGCCAATGTGGTGAGATGGGAAATGCGCACGCGTTTATTTTTACGTACGGCCGAATTTTTATGGCAGGAAGGACATACTGCGCATGCAACTGCAGCGGAAGCAATTGCAGAAACCAAACAAATGTTGGAGGTATATGCCGATTTTGTAGAAAATTGGATGGCTGTTCCTGTGATCAAAGGCGTGAAAACAGCCAACGAGCGTTTTGCTGGTGCCGAAGATACTTATTGCATAGAAGCATTAATGCAAGATGGAAAAGCATTGCAAGCAGGTACCTCCCATTTCTTAGGACAAAATTTCGCCAAAGCATTTGATGTTAAATTTAGCGATCAAAATAATAAACAAGAATATGTTTGGGCTACCAGCTGGGGGGTGAGTACAAGATTAATTGGTGGCCTAGTAATGACACATAGCGATGATGAAGGTTTAGTATTACCTCCACGTATTGCACCTATTCAAGTGGTGATTGTGCCTATTTATAAAGGAGAAGAACAAAAGCAAGTATTGGATGAGAAAGTAGGAGAGCTAGTAAAATCCTTTAAGGCCGCGGGTATTAGAGTGAAGTACGATAACTCCGATCATGCAAGACCAGGATGGAAATTTGCAGAATACGAATTAAAAGGGGTGCCCATTAGAATTGCCATTGGTGCACGTGATTTGGAAAATAAACAAGTTGAATTAGCGCGTCGTGATACCAAAGAAAAATCTGCGGTGGCGATGGAAGGCTTAACAGAAACCGTAGAAAATTTATTAGTAGAAATTCAAAATAATTTATTGGAGCGTGCTAAAAAATACCGTGAGGAACATATTACCAAGGCCGATACTTGGGAAGAATTTTTAAATATTTTAGACCATAAAACTGGTTTTGTATTAGCGCATTGGGATGGCAGCGCTGAAACAGAAGATAAAATTAAAGAATTGGCGAAGGCAACCATTCGTTGCATTCCTTTGGACAATCCATTAGAAGATGGGAAATGTATCTTAACTGGCAATGCATCTACTCAACGCGTATTATTCGCAAGAGCTTATTAAGTTTTCATTGGCATGAAACAAAAACCCATTCTAAAAGTATTGGTGCCTTATTTAGAAGGAAAAGTTTTGCTTATAGACAAACCTTTGCGCTGGACTTCCTTTGATATAGTAAAAAAAGTACGAGGGCTTACTCGAATTTTAAAAGTAGGCCATGCAGGCACTTTGGATCCACTGGCAACAGGCCTTTTGATTGTTTGCACTGGAAGCTTTACCAAACAAATAGACAATTACATGGGCATGCCAAAAGAATATACGGGCTCCATGGTAATAGGCGCCACTACACCCACTTACGATTTAGAATCAGCGCCAGAAAATTTTACTTCGATTGCGCATCTTACCAAGGAGGCTATTGCCAATGCCACCCTTCCTTTCATTGGTACTATTTTACAAATGCCACCACAACATTCCGCAATTAAAAAAGATGGAAAAAGATTGTATGAATCTGCAAGAAAAGGGATTGAAGTAAAAGTAGACCCTCGAAAAGTAAACATTGCCAGTTTTGAAATTACTAAAATTGATTTACCCACCATTGAGTTCAAAGTAGTTTGTTCAACAGGTACTTATATTAGAAGTTTGGTGAAAGATTTTGGAGACACACTTAAAGTGGGCGCCTACATGAGTAGTCTAAGACGAACAAAAATTGGTGAATACGAAGTGGCCAATGCCATTCAATGGCAAGATTTGCAAGTAGAAATAGAAGCTTTAATTGCAGGTGCAGACGGCACCATGAATCAAGAAGAAGGATTAGTTTAAAAAGGCAGTCCAATACCAAATTGCCAAGCATAATTGTTTACAGTCAATCCATTGGGTTTTACATCCGCCCATTTGAAACGAGTCAAATCCATCCATCCATTGTTGTTAAGTCTGCTAGGGTCTTTCATTTTTAAAGCATAGTCAATACGAATGATAAAATAATTAAAATCAAGCCTAATTCCAGACCCTATACCAATGGCCAAGTCCTTATAAAGTTTATCTAATTTGAATCCTGAGGCTGGATCAACACTTGATTCATGGGTATTCCAAATATTACCAATGTCTGTAAATACGGCAGAACTAATTTTATAAGAACCAATTTGCAAAATAGGGAATCGATATTCTAAGTTGGTTTCCAATTGAACATCCCCAAAACGATCAAAGTTTTGACTTTTTCTACTGGTGTCATAAAACTGTGAACTACCTAAGCCCAATTGCCTCAATCCCCATGCACGCATGCTATAAGGTCCACCTGCTGTGAATTGTTTGAAAAATGGAAGTTGCCCTTTTAAGCCAGGATCATTGCTGTAATTGTTTCCCCAACCACCCATAAAACGCCAGGCCAATTCGGTATAAGTGAATTTGTATAATTTCCTCAATTCAATTTCGGCTTTGAGGTACCTATAAATATGCTTTTGTAGGTTGGTGGATAAGCCAAGCAATCCACCCGCTTCCTCAATCCCAATTCTAAAATAATTATTTTGATTCGGATGATTCAAGGAAGGGCCAGAATGCAAAAAACTAAATGTTTGACTGATTACATTTCCTTCATTGAAGGAGGATCTTAAAAAAGGATTCAACAACAACAAACTATCTAGCTTACCGAATTTTTTTAGGTGGTACAATTCGATGTTAAGGGGTCGGTAAATCCAGGTATTATCAAAACCATTTTTATTTTTCTTTCTTTCATAGCCCCAATTGGTGGTGAAGGAACTCAGTTGATAATAATTCAATCTATCTATATAAGCACCGTTTAAAGAAAAATTGGTTCTTGTATTGCTGAGGTAATTGCTTTGCCTTGGCCTAAAAGGGATCAGCAAGTTGGGAAAACTATACGTGTGGCCCACATTGAAAAGTAAGGTCTGGGTTAAACTTTCATTGCCATTATTGATATTCAACTCAATACCCGTTCTCAAATTACTAATAGAAGGGATAGATTTTTTTTGAACATTCTTATCTCTGTAAGTAAGGCTGGTGGATAATCCTAACAGGTTGCCTGAGACCAATTCGGAGTTGTTTTTACTGCCTTCTAAATCAAAACTAAAACTATGTCTTAAGGCAGGCACTAAAAAATAGTGCAAATAAATACTATCATTGTTAAGGCTGGTTCTACCATCAATTTGTTGCCAAGCGCCAAGGCTACTAAAATTATTTAAAGTCTGGTAATATTTTTTTTCATTAAATAGGTCTCCCTTTTTAATGAAAGATTGTTGCTCAAACAGTACGGACTTAAATTTTGGAAGGTTAAATTCATGTAGGCTATTTTCATTGGTTTCTTGATGGGCTAATTTTTTTAGTAGCAGGCTATCGGGGTTGTCCGCTAATTTTAAATCGCTATAAAATATTTGTTGCCCAACTGGGTATTGTTTAGTGGTATTTGAAACTGTATTACGTAATTGAAAACTAATTTTCCAACTAGGATTTTCATTTTCTTTTTGCTTTGCATCACTTATTTGGTTGATCTGGGCCAAGGGGTCAAGGTTCAATTGCATCAATTGTTGATTGAGCGTATCTACTTCGGCAAATATTTTTTCTTTAGTGAAAAAATAAAATCCATTCGCTCTAAACAATTCTACCAATCGGTCTAATTCATTGTTAATGGATTCGTTAGAGAAGACCATTCCTTTTTTGATGTAGGCATCGGTTTGATGCTGGTTGGCAATGGCTTGAAGGCTTTTGTCTGTTAATTGATAAACGACTGTATCTATGATTGTTTTTTTGTTCAGTTTAATTTCCATGGTCAAGTAGGTTCTCCATTCTTCTTTCACTGTATCTACTTTAACCATCGGTGTTAAAACTGGATGGCTATAACCCTTGGTAGACAAATAAGCCTCCATAAACTGAAGGCTGCGCTGTAATTTACTTGCATCGAAGCGGCTAGGCTGAACAAGGGTATTGAAAACACCAAACTGTCTGATGCGCTTCACTTTCAAACTATCGTCCCAGTAATTGTCAATGTCTGAGAGAATATCCTGCAGTTCTTTTTTACTTTCAGCATCTTTGATGACCACTTTATTGTCGAAAACAAAGGCTATTTGCTTTGGATAATCATGGACAGTTGCTTTTTTGATGTCTGCGCATGCATTTAATAAAAATAAAAGGCCCAGTAGGTAAAATCTTGCGAAGAAACTAATATTTTTAAGTCTCCGTAAATGCATGTCCATGATAAATAATAGTGAGCTCAAATATATTCAATCTTTTGCCCATAAAAAACATTGGGCAGAAGAATCTGCATTTATCGTAGAAGGGCCTAAAATGGTACAAGAGCTTCTTAGGAGCAATTGGACCATAAAAAAGATCTACGCCACAGCCGATTGGATTCAAGGCCAAGGCGTATTGCCCGCGCCCGTGGTGGAGATTGATGAGATCATGCTCAAAAGGATGAGCCAAATGTCCTCGCCTCATCAAGTAATTGCTTTGGCCGAAAAACAGTCTTTTTTAAAGCCATTACCTTACGAGCAAACTTTGACAGTAATACTTGATGGTATTCAGGATCCAGGTAATTTGGGTACCATTATTAGAACAGCAGATTGGTTTGGCATTCAACAAATTTTAGTAACTGAAGATACTGCAGGATTTTACAATCCCAAAGTAGTACAAAGTACCATGGGAAGTTGCTTTCGAGTGAGGGTGACATCGGTTAATTTAGAAGAAGTATTGGCTGCGAATAAATTAAAAGTATATGGGGCTGTTTTAGATGGGCATTCGATCTATGAAACTAAAATTCAGTCCAGTGGTTTTATTATTATCGGCAATGAATCAAAAGGAATAAGTACTGCATTAAGTAAATACATCACTGATCCCATTAAAATTCCAAAATTTGGAAATGCAGAGTCTTTAAATGCGGCAGTGGCTGCTGGCATTATACTTTCTCATTGGAAAGCTTAATCAAATTTGATGGCCTTGGCGGGCGCTATTTTTTTAATCCATAAAGTGGGAATTAAAAAAGATACATAACTAATAATTGCGGTACCCAATAAGACCAAAATAATTTGATAAATATTGAACTCTACGGGCAATTTTTTTATAAAGTAGGCCGATTCGTCTAATTGAATCCATCCAAATTGTTTTTGCAAATAGCAAAGTCCAAGACCAAGGATACTGCCAATACCAATGCCCATCCAACAAATAAAACTAGCTTGGTAAAGAAAAATTTGTCTAATAAAACTTTGAGAAGCACCTAGGGCTGTTAGCGTTCCAATCATAGGGATGCGTTCTAGCATTAAAATAAATAGACAGGTTAGTAAATTCACAATGGCAATGAGTAACATAATAGTAATAGTAACATTGCGATTGACGGTTTGCACACCAATCCAATCAAATATTTGAGGATAATAATCCTTGATGGGGGTAGCCACCCAGTTAGAAGGCATTTGTCTTTGTATTTGGTCATTTACTTCATCAATATTTGCTTTCTTTTGAAGCTTAAGCGCATAGCCTTCTATTTCACTCGGATGATGGTTGAGTTGTTGCAGTAATTTAAGGTCCACTAATATGTATTGCTTGTCATAATCTTCAATGCCAGAATGGTAGATTCCCACTACTTTCAATTTTCTTTGCTGCACTTCTCCAATATTTAAAAAATATAATCTCACCGTAGCGCCTAGTGTTATATTCAATGTTTTGGTTAAGTGGTCAGACAAGACGACTTCACTTACGATGCTATCCTTATTGCTTTGAATATTTCTTCCTTGAACAATAAAAGCAATAGGGGAATTGGCCACTATGCCTTTGGCAACGACTCCTTCAATGTCTTGCTCAAAAGATAAAACAGTAGATTGGTTTAAAAAAGGATGGATACTTTCTACATTGGCTATTTGAATGATGCGTGCTGCTAGGGAGTCATTTTTTTCTAATGGCGCTCCATTTACAGAGGCAATTCTAATTTCACCCCAAAACGCATACACTTTATTACTTACTGTTTGTTGAAATCCATTCACGATAGATAAAGTAATAAGGATGGCTGCAACACTTATGGCGGTGGCAGCAATAGACAAGCGAACGATGAATCGGGTATAGTTTTTTTGTTTTTGAAAACTTATTCGTTTGGCTATTTCAAAGGCATTCAAAATAGAGGCTAATTTTTATCAAATCTAGTTTTTTCTCTTTAAAAATTAGGATTAAATGGGTAGTTTCGTAGTACCTCAATGATGGATCTATGTTTCCTAAGACTTTTCTCTTTTTAGCCTTAATGCTGCTTTGTCTTGCTAAGGGCCAAGCACAAAAGAATCCAGACAAAATATATGATTCTAGCATTCATAGCCTCTTGGTTCATCCACTCAATAAGCCATTGGCCATGCCGGTGGTTGTTTTAAATGAGGGCAGCTCGTTGCAGGTAAGTTTTGATGATTTTAAAGCCGATTACCAAGATTACAATTATGCCATAGAGTTAATGAATGCTGATTGGACACCTTCCATCTTAAGTAGCTTTGATTATGTAAAAGGGTTCAATCAGATTAAGATCAATAATTTTTTGGTCTCGTCGATGGCTAGTCAACATTATTATCATTATCAATTTAGTTTTCCCAATTTGAATTGTACACCCACCAAGTCGGGCAATTATATTTTAAAAGTGTTTAAAAATGGGAATACCAATGAACTTATTTTTACCCATCGGTTTTATGTCGTAGAAGATCAAATTGGTATTGCAGCCAAAGTGCAGGAACCCTATGATGGTAACATTTCAAAAACACATCAAAAAATTTCAGTGCAATTGGACCTCAAACAAATTTATTCTTTACAAACCGAACAACTACAAATTGAAGTAATTCAAAATTACAGGTACAATGATGCCATTAAAATTACCGAGCCTAATTTTATCAGAGGTAGTATTTTAGAGTACAATAAAGAAGATCAATTGATTTTTCCATCAGGGAAAGAAGCAAGGTGGCTCGATTTGCAAAGCATGCAATTGGTTTCCGATCGAATCAGTAGGTTTCAAAAAGTACAAGACCAAAATTTTGTTTTTTTAAAACCAGATATGACTAGAAATGAGCTGGCTTATTACAGTTTTAATGACTTAAATGGGAACTATCTCATTTCTAATACAGATGCGCTTCAAAGCGAAAATCAAAATGATTATGCCCATGTAGTATTTACTTATCTGCCTAAAGATCATCTGCCACTGGTGGGGCAAAACTTATATTTATCTGGGGCTTTCACCAACAATGAATTAAATAAAAATGCCGAAATGGTATTTGATCCCAAGCTTGGATTGTATCAAAAAACTTTGATTTTAAAACAAGGTTATTATAGTTACAATTATATTTTAAGAGACCGACTAGACCCCAATTCCATAGATGATTTTACTGAAACAGAGGGCAATCATTGGGAAACCGAAAACAACTATTCCATTTTAGTGTATTACCGCGCGCCGGGTACTCAATTTGATTCCTTATTGGGTTTTTCTACCATTAATTCCAAGCAAAGCTGGTAGCAGCAATACTTTCAACACCCTTTTTTTAGTAGCTTTTTTTGTGCTACATTTGCACCGGCAGGTCTTGCACGACCAGCTCCTGTTGAAACTCCCCAGGGCAGGAATGCAGCAAGGATAGACGGT
>Ga0304728_1000540_pt1 | contig 31997 bp, 30 predicted proteins | sample C_130625_MF_Meta_FD_190476 | JGI IMG/M metagenome (GOLD analysis project Ga0304728, IMG submission 190476) | Freshwater microbial communities from Lake Croche, Canada to study carbon cycling - C_130625_MF_MetaG (v2) (version 2) | ecosystem: Environmental > Aquatic > Freshwater > Lake | place... | reverse complement strand
GTAATATTACCAGAAGCTACCTGCTCTTTTGCTAAGTCTACATATGCGGCAATATTGTTTCGTTCTTTAGTTACAGATAAGTAATGCCTTGGATGATTTACCTTACTTTTAGACATGTACTCATGAAATTAAACTAAATATAAAAGAAAGTAAAGGTATGTAGTATTACTGGCATTTTTATCTAGATAAGTAGCGCGTTTTTTAAAACCAACGTGCTGAAAACGTAAGCTATGAAATCGTAGCATTACATTCTTGTTTCTTTACGAAGATTGACTGCACTACGCATATTAGACGTATTCACTAAAAATAATTATGTAATCTTACGTAGTAGTGGTACTTATGTTCCCCTGATGTCTATTGTGTGCCTAAATATGTGATTGCGTAGAGAGTTGAAACATTTTGTTGTTATTAACGTAATTTATAAACTTTTATAAGCATTGAATATGAATAAACGCTATATAATTAGCGAAACCGGCATAGTAACACTCGTCTCGAAAACTGATTTAACTCCAGCCAAGATAATCGAGGGAAAAGATGCGGCCAAAGTCGGTAAAAAGAAAAATATAAATCCGAACACGAAATCCAAATAGATATTAAAGGTATTTTTAATACTATTTTTTTAAAATATAAAATGAATTAGTTTCCAATGCGGTAGAGATTCGAAGCCAAATTATATTTATATGCGTCAACAAACGCTTTTATTATTAAATTAGGGTTAATGTCATCAGGTTTTAAAAATATATCTAAATAGAAAATCCAAAGAAAAAAATATGTACGTATATTTCCGTCACAACAATTGCAGATAAATTAAAAGTAACAATTCGGTTAAATATTGGAGGTAGGCAATTGGGCTTACAGGTCTCTAAGATACTTCTTAATGCTTAATGTATCAATTTTAGTATTTTGATGCGTTTAAGTTTGCGATGAAGTTAATGGGTAATTAGGCATCTATTACCCCACTAATTGCCCTTATTTTAAATATTAAGTACATATGAAAACATATGATTCTTTTCCTGTAATTTAAATAAATTTAAGAAAAGTTTATGTGTTCTTTTTTAAAACAAAAATTTCTGCGTCCTTTTTTTATAAATTACTAACGTGAAGACCATTTTATCTTTAGGATTATTTATAGCTTTTTTGCTATGTCCATTGAATTTAGCACAAGCTCAAGAGCCGCGTTTAAGTAATATATCCTGCCGTGCTATAACTGCACCCGGTGCAAACGTATTAACGGCAGGTTTTGTTATTGGAAGTGGTACAAATAAACAAATTCTTATACGTGCCGTGGGACCAACTCTTACAAGTTACGGCGTAACAGGAGCTTTAGCTGATCCAATATTAACACTTTTTGATAGTAGTGGTAAAGCGATCGCAACAAATGATAATTGGATCCCATCAGACTCTATCACATTTGATAGTGTTGGAGCATTTAAGTTACCAGCGGCTAGCAAGGATTCCGCAATAGTAATTACACTTCCTCCGGGTAATTACTCTGCACAGGCAGCTGGTGCTAACGGTACTTCTGGAGCTGTAATAATCGAAGTTTATGAAGTGGGAAACTCCACATCTAAATTGATCAATCTTTCTACAAGGCTGCAAGTTACTCAAGGTACTACACCTATTGTTGGTTTTGTTGTAGGTAATGGATCTGGTACTCGTAAAATGTTAATTCGTGCTGCTGGACCAGCATTAATTCCTTTCGGTGTAACTGGAACATTGTCTGATCCATCTTTAAAGCTCACAACATCGTCAGGCACCGTAATTGCATCTAATGATAATTGGAGTGTAGTTACCGACACTAAATCAGTTAACGCCAATGTTATGGCAAATGCATTTATTGCAGCTGGTGCATTTTCATACACTCCAAATAGTAAAGATTCTGCCGTTCTTGTTGATCTATCTCCAGGTCTATATGGAGTACAGCTTTCAAGCACAGTAGCAGCAGAGTCAGGTGTAGCTATAGTTGAAGCATATGATCTAACCCCGAGTGAACTTCCAACTATCACAATAGCTGCCAGTAAGCCGAATGCAGATCAATCAGGCTTAAATTCAGGTGAATTTACTTTCACAAGAACGGGACCTACTTTTATGCCTTTATCGGTGAACTATAGCGTAGGAGGTTCCGCTGTAAACGGCACAGACTATCCACAGTTGAGTGGAGTGGTGGTTTTCCCAACAGGTGTATCTTCTATAACTCTTCCTCTTTCCCCAAATCCTGAAATTCAAGCTAAGGGTACAGTCACTGCCGTATTAACATTACTTTCAAGTACTGATTACGTGATTGGCTCAAAACAAACCGCAACGGTATCTATTACAGATAGCCCATCTAGTTTATATATCACATCACTGCGGCCTAGTTCTACTGCTATTAGTGGATCAACGGCATCAGGAACTGCAACTATCATGTTGAGTTCAAGTGGAGTGATCGCATCAGTGACTGTTAACTACTCAAATTTAAGCTCTGCAGAAGTTTCTGCTCATCTTACAATTGGTTCAAATGAAGATTACTTGTTAAACTTGGGTATTGGCCAAGTAAGTGGGATACAGTGGACTATCTCACCTACAGGTAACTACTCAGTTGCCGATATAGTCAGTGCAATTAAAAGCGGAAATGTATCTGTTAGAATAGATACAGTAAATTATCCTTCAGGAGAGGTGAAGGGTTCATTTATTAAGGGTGTAGGTCAACAAACATTCACTATACCGCCAGCGGCACCCAGTGTCTCTCTGACAAATGTTACGACAACTGATGCTGCACGCCTTCTAACGCAAGCAACATTTGGCCCTACTAAAGCAGAAATTGACGCACTAACTGGCAGTAGCATTGATGCCTGGATTACTAGTCAGATGGCAAAGCCAGCCACCTCTCACAGATCAGCTATACAATATGACAGAACTACTTATGGAGGTAGTGGAAGTTTTAGCAATTGGAACGCGATTCATCCACCTAACCGGCAAAGTGCTTGGTTTAAAGTAGCAATTACTGCAGATGACCAACTTCGGCAACGTGTTGCATTTGCGCTGAGTCAAATCTTTGTTGTATCTGATGTAGCATTAGGTGAAGACAGCCAGTCGGAAGCTCTAGCATACTACTATGACATACTTGCTAATGGTGCATTTGGTAACTTTAGAACTCTCCTGGAAAACGTAACTTTAAGTCCTGAAATGGGATTATATTTAAGTTCACTTAGAAATTCTAAGGCAGATCCTGTAACTGGACAGACGCCTGATGAGAATTATGCCCGTGAAGTAATGCAGTTGTTTACTATAGGTCTAGTAAAACTCCAACCCGACGGAACACTGCTACTTGGAGCCGATGGCCTTACAGTGCCTACGTATAACCAAACAACTATTACGCAGATGGCTAAAGTATTAACCGGTTGGGCATATCCTTCAACTAACTTAGCCTCTTTTAGAACGGCGAGTACTAATTATTACAGCTCTATGCAGTTGTTTCCTTTATATCATGATGATACTGCTAAGGATCTAACTCCTGTTACAAGTACTGTCATTGCCGCAAATCAAGGTGGTGCAAAAGACCTTCAACTAGCACTTGATGCTTTATTTAATCACCCTAACACAGCACCGTTTATTTCTAAATTATTAATACAGCGTCTTGTAACGAGTAATCCAAGTCCCGCGTATGTTTATCGAGTAGCACAAAAGTTTGAGAATAATGGCTCTGGAGTGCGTGGAGACTTAAGTGCAGTTGTACGTGCAATTCTAACAGACTATGAAGCACGTTCGCCTCTGGTAGCTTCTAATGTTGCATTTGGTAAATTAAAAGAACCTATACTTCGATTGACAGCTCTGCTGCGTGGTTTCTCAGCTTCATCTACTAGCGGTAGATATATGGGTTACCGTGTCACTGTAAATGGTACTCCAATAACAAGTGCAACAGCCAAGCCAGCAACTATAGGTGAAATATCTACTATATATTCTGCTACTCGCTTAGAAGCAGTACAGTCTTCTATTGCTGAAGCACCTCTTAGATCACCTACCGTTTTTAATTACTATCATGCAGACTATGTTCTACCTGGCCCAGTTGCAGAAGCTGGACTTGTAGTTCCTGAATTCGAAATCACGGATGATAATTATGCAATTAATACACCTAATTTTTTAAGGACTTTCGCAAATGCTTCACTGCCAGTAACGACTGCAGATCCCTATACAATAACACTTAATCTCAATTATGAGAAAACTTTAGCTACAAATCCAGCAGCCCTTACCGATCATCTTGCTACGATTTTATGTGCTAATTCACTTAGCACAGCAGCAAAGTCTAGTATCGTAAATACGCTTACTGCACTGAAATCAACAGCGAGTACTGAAGATTTAGTAAAATCTGCAATTATATTAATATCGTCCTCACCTAACGCAGCAATTCAACGGTGATGCTGTTCAAAAAATCATTTAATAAATTTACCTCAATGAATGATGTATCCGAAAATGTAACGAGCCGCAGGAATTTTATAGCAGGATCATGTTGTGCTGCTGTTGGAGCCACAGGCCTATTATCGGCTTTAGGAAGTATGAGATTAATGGCCGCAGCTGCTAGCCCAGCTTCTATATTACCTTCACTCTCACCGCAGGCTACTTCAGGAGATTATAAAGCCTTAGTGTGTCTTTTTTTAAATGGTGGTAATGATGCAAATAATTTAATTATTCCTACAGGCCTAGGCTACAAAGATTACTCCTCAGCTCGATCAAATTTAGCGATTCCTGAATCTAGTCTATTTAAGATATCACCCAATAATTCAGATGGTCGCACATGGGGCCTTCATCCTTCTGTTACTGAGTTGAACAATCTTTTTATCAGCGGTAAACTAGCGTTTCTAGCTAACGTTGGCACTCTTGTATATCCTACTACTAAAGCTCAATATATATCAGGTTCAATTCCTCTTCCACCACAACTATACTCGCATAGTGATCAACAAGTACAGTGGCAACATAGTGTACCAGATAGACCTACTTCTACAGGGTGGGGTGGAAGAGTAGCTGATTTGGTTAATTCCCTTAACACGAGTGATCAAATATCGATGTCTATTAGTTTAGCTGGGAAAAACACTTTCCAAATAGGAAGCAATGTAAGTGAATACGCTATCTCAACTAGTGGTGCAGTGAGCTTGAGTGGGAGCACTTCAAGTGCAACTAGTCTAGACGGCATACGCTTTAAAGCGCAAAAAGATCTTATTTCACAATCTCAACCTGGACTACTTGAAAGTGCATTTGGTTCAGCAACTAGTGATGCTATTGTAAGTGCAGATTTGCTTAATGGTGTGCTTGCAAAGACACCTGCTATTACAACAGTTTTCCCATCAACAAGTGTTGGTAATCAGCTTAAAATGGCTGCTAAGCTTATTGCAGCTGCGCCGTCTATCGGACTAAAAAGGCAAGTTTTCTTTGTGCAACTTGGAGGATGGGATACGCACGCTTCACAACTAGATACAGCTAATCCCACATCTGGTACACATGCTGGTTTACTTCAACAAATTAGCCAAGGTGTTGACGCGTTTTATAAGGCTACAGTTGAATTGGGAGTAGCAAATCAAGTTACTACATTCACAGCATCTGATTTTGGGCGCACTTTTAGGTCAAATGGAGATGGTTCTGACCATGGTTGGGGTAATCATCAGTTTATCCTCGGAGGTGCAGTAAACGGAGCTTCAATTTACGGTGTGATGCCCACACTAACTATGGGGGGCCCAGATGACACAGGTCAAGGACGCTGGATTCCAACAACGAGTGTTGATGAATATGCCGCAACACTCGCGAGCTGGTTTGGTGTTAGTGCATCAAATTTACCAACTGTACTTCCTAATATTGGGCGATTTAAAAATGCGAATCTAGGTTTCCTTGGATGAAAAAACGCAGTAAAGTATCTGTACTAGTTATTGTAACGATACTCGTTATTTTATTCATATTATTAAGGAAGCCTTCTAAGAGCCTTGATAACTTCAAAGTTACAACGGGTGATAAGATTTCAGTAAGCGAAAAGATACAGCCTACTAAAATACCTGAACAAGCAACCTCCGATTTTCCTGCTCTAGCAGATTCTCTAAACTCAAAATCAAATACAATTGAGCAAGACCTGCATATAGTATCTGAAATTTTATTAACCTATCGTACTAATTTTCAAAATAAAGGTAACCCTATTGGTAGTAATGCCGAAATAACATTAAGCCTAACGGGAAAAAATAAATTAGGTTTAGTTTTAATTTCCGCTAACAATAAAGCTATCAATGAATCAGGTGAGCTCTGTGATAGATGGGGTACTCCGTATTTTTTTCATGCAGAATCTGGTATAAAAATGAAGATCCAGAGTGCAGGGCCTGATAAAAAAATGTGGACAAAAGACGATATTGAATTTGAGCCTTAATTCATGACGGTCATTAATAATACCTTCTCATATTTCAGATAAAGTAATTATTCAATAATATGAAATATGTGCTAAAAGTAGGGCTAATATTATACATATTATTAGCTAGTTGCTTCGCATCAAATAAATCGATGGTAGCTGAATTGCGTAAGAATGCAGAGAAAGGAGATGCTACTGCGCAATTTAAGCTAGGTTTGGCATATTACAACCATACGGGAGTATTGAGAGACTATGCAGAAGCAGTTAAATGGTATCGCTTATCTGCAGAGCAAAATAATGCTGCAGCGCAATGTAATCTCGCTTGGATGTATGCAAACGGAGAAGGCGTATCAAAAGACTACGAACAAGCCGTTAAGTACTACCGGTTATCTGCCTCCCAGGGTAATTTGGATGCGCAATGTAATCTCGGATGGATATACCATGAAGGAGTAGGTGTCGTAAAAAATGATTCTGAAGCTTACAAATTGACTCGTTTGGCAGCTGAAAACGGATTGCCTCAAGCTCAATACAACTTAGGTGAGTTATACTATGAAGGCGAAGGTGTTTCTAAAGATATCGTACAAGCATGCGCATGGTGGCAAGTTGCTCGTTCTCTAGGTCAACAAAGCGCTGCAAAAACTTTACATATAATAACAAAGGAAATGAGCCCAAAGCAGAGATATGAAGCTAATAAACTAGCTGGTTCAATTTACCCACTACTAGCAAAAAATATTCAAGAAAGAAATAGGTATAACGCTAACCATCCGTAGTTATAATTATCTCATTGATAATATTATCTTTTATTACCGATAAATAAAAGAAATCCTCCGACAAGAACCATTGGTAGACCTACTATAAATCCTATTAATGTTAATGATATAATTGCACCGAATACGACCAATGCCAGGCCGATTGTTTTTCTAAGCGCACGCACTGAAAGGCCGAGGTAAATTAAACCACTAACTATAATTAATAGAATTATCTTATTCATTAGTTACTGTTAAAATCATAAAAATGTAAGTGCTTGGCAAACACCGAATATTTAGACAGATCTGATTGGTTGGGATTATACCGGTATATACAATACCTTTACTAGGCTACTATTTGAAGTGTATTTTTCGGTTGAGAATATTATACAAGTTATGGATCTAACTCTGAATCTGTAACGTGATGTAATATTCATTTGCTGATCTTAATAGTTCAGCAATTCTTACACTTAAACAAACAGTCTCTGACTTTTAATTCCTTTTTGATACGTGTCTTTAATATTAGTTAGTCTCACGACTAATACTGGCATCTTACCCGATCTGAATCGCAGACATATTATATTAAAAGATTGAAACAATAATTTTATAATTATTACTTTGTTATCTTATTTTAATAAATAATTTATGCAGACCAAAATATTGACAGTCGATGACAGTAATACTCTCAGAAAGTTAGTTAAACGATTATTTAGTAATTACTCTGTAGAGTTTTTCGAGGCGGGCAATGGTGAGGAGGGTCTTGAAATTGCGAGTAAACAGCATCTCGATTTGATATTACTTGATATTACAATGCCAATAATGGATGGCGTCACTATGCTTACTAAGCTTAGAGAAAGTGAAAAGACTAAGCATACACCTGTAATAATTTTAACAGCGTATTCTGATAAGACTACTGAAGCACAAGTAGGCCATTTAGGTGCAATTGAATATATGATTAAACCATTCGAGGAAGAAAGTTTCGTTAAAAGAATTCGTCATTTTATAAAATTTGAAATTAAATAATCATCTCTGTATTCGTTATTTAGGATTTATTATACTGACCTCTGTAAACATACGTCATTAATTATAAATATGGGTCAGGATTTAAGTTTAACTCCAAACTACGCACGAGAGTGGTTCACTTTAAAGGCAGTAGGTTACAAATCAGTAATTTAAAGGGAACCTGACTTAATTGTAATGAGTAGATAGATTTTCTATGTACTCATTGCTGCCTTTAGCGGCCTAAGTAAAGATCACGACCTTTTACTAGAGCCTCAATTTTTCTATCTGCAATAGAACGTTTTAGCATCCAAAAGCCGCAGTCTGGATGCACCCACTTTACTCGATTTGGGCCGACTTTTTTTTCTACTGACTCAATGCGTGAGGCTACTTCGTCTGCCGTTTCAATATGATTTACTTTGATGTCAATGACACCAATTCCTAAATCGATATTTTTATCAATACCTTTAAGTGCATCAATATCACTTTGTGGCCTGTGGGCGAGTTCAAGTATAAGGTGGTCTGTATGAAGGGCGTTCAAAAACGCCGTAAGTTGCTTCCATGAACCTTTTTGAATCGCTTGACCGCCATAATTACCAAAACAAAAATGCACAGCACGCTCTGTTCCTTTATCAATTGCATCTAGCACAACATTCATTGCTTTAGCTGCAAGAGGAGCATCTTTTGGATTTCCTGGTATATTTGCTTCATCTATTTGAATACAGGATGCTGGTAGGCCACGCACTTGAGCAGCTAGAACATCTGCTATGGCTAGAGTTAATTGATCAAAATTGCGGTAATGATGATCTAACAGTGTACGTGATAGCATGTAAGGGCTTGTCACGGTGAATTTAAAATCTCCTCCGGCTACAGAAGCTGCTCTTTGGCAGTCAGCGAGCAAATTTAAAGATCCTTCTTTTAGAGCACTTGTCACAACACCTGCAGGTTTTCTTCTGAAACCCATAGGTGTATGACGCTGAAATTCTTCACTTACGCTCCTGCCAACATCTGCACTTACGCCAGCCATGGGACGTATAAAGTATTCAATCATACCATTCGTGTCTGGATGATTAATATCAAAACGATATAGCTCACCATCTGTAGGCAGATCTATGCCAGCTTGCCGCTGTAAATCAAAAACAACACGAGTCGCGTCAATAACTGCTTGCTCGCTGGGTAAAGCAGCTAGCCATTCTGGAATCGGATAAGATCCAACTGTAGTTGTTTGGATAGTAGGTTTTTTTGAAGCGCTCCGGCTATATTTCACAGCAGCACGTGTAGCAGAGAAAGGTTTTGTTAAATAGGCTTTTTTTTGATTTCCTAAGGGGGTCAATTCAGACGTACAGCAGTGGCAATTGTCTTGGTGTTGCATGGGGGTTTTATATAAACTTGGGGAGTAACGGGGTGAAAACATTCTAAGTAAACGACGATTTGTCTACTTTTAATCTTAAAAAATAAGACTACTTAAGCACCTTCGAGTAAAACAAAAGAAGTACTAAAAGTAGATATGAAATTCTATGAAAAAAGCGCTCGTAACGTTAGTAGATGAAAACATCAATCTTTAGCTAAGAGATCGTTATAGTATTATTTTATAATCAAGCGCGTATACGCTTATTTTCTTATAAATTTTGAATGATCATTAAGCTCCAACGGATAATCAAGGCTCACATATACAAGTAAGGCTTTGCAACTTAAGGAATATGTAAATGCGTGTATCCGGTTAAAGTCGGTATAATCCGCTCACATGCCACGCACCACATATCCCAGTGGCCATCGATATAGTTGCCATTAGAAGGTAAGGGACAGGCTTGGATATAAAGATACCAATGCCCTGAAATTTCATAAAATGCCGGAGTCGCCACATGATACATCGTGTCATCACGGTATAATCCCGCCCATTTAGTTTGAAGGATTGTATCAACATCGAGTTGTTGCCAACCTCTGTCAGGATGTTGACTAACTGCCACTACCGGGCGCCAGCGTTTACCTTTTTCTATACCCACCTCAATTGTCAGTACGTAAGTATCACCTATTTTAGTAATTTGATGCCACTCGTAATAGGCTCCAGAAGTTGAAGTGAATATATGCCCCATGCCGCGTGGATCCTTTGCGTTAAATTGACGTGTCCACTGTTTACCGTCTCTGGAAGTTGCTAGTCGCAGGCCAGGCAAGATACCATTTTTGCCTCGATATGAATAATACATAAACCAGTTCCATTTCTTTTCCGATTTATTCCATTCACGCCAGACAGCTGCTTGTGAGGCCATTTTCTCAAAATATGGAGCAGTAGGTTCTGGGGATAAAACCGGAGTTTGGCCCACTCGTTGAATGCAGGACTCAGCAATATTAGTATAACCATTGGTCCCAGCTGGGCAAATCGCGAGCCCGATACGGTCCTGGGTCGAGTTAATTGTACCAGAGTAGTATATATAATATGAATCCTCTTCTGCGATGTAGAGTACTGTATCTAATCGAATGCTTCCTGCATCCCAGCCAGTTTTACTCGGACTAAATACGGGATTATGCTCATCCTGATGCCACGTGAAGGGATCCGATTTCAGGGCCCACGCTTTGCCTATATAGCACAGCCGCCGATTGGCTGAAGGTACACCTGAATAAAACATAACAAGTTTTGTCGGATCCTTGGGGTTTGGTAGAATGCAAGGTTCCTGTACCTGTTGAGACTCCCACTGTGAAGCAAGGCGATTAATAATAACCTCGCCGTGTATTGAGGAGGTTGATGAAGCAGCCAAACAAGGTGCGGCACATGTACTAACTAATATGAAAAAACCAACGACTGAGTGTTGAATATAATTCATATTACGTAAGCCTAGTATTTTACCTCCAAGTAGGATTGTTTCATTAAACATAAATATATGTGTAAGTTATTGATAATCAGGAATTTATTATATCTATTAAAAGCAACAGCTTGGCGTCTTCGTTAAACCGGGGTGATTACGCATAAGCAGGTAAAGTGGCTGGGTGTCCTATAAGCTACAGATTATCGTATGACCATTTAACAAAAGTTCCTTCATAGACTTGTAGGTTATTTGTAGCGTAAAACAGTGATATTATAACAACTTAGTTTCATCCATTATTTTGCTAGATTTAAAAGAAAATTATTTAAGTTATATAAAGTATGGTACGATAAGAATAAGTCCTCTTATAAATAAATAAAATATGAAAATCACATCTCCTCTAAAGTACCTAAGCCTGCTCGCTATTATCTCACTATCAACCTCATTTGTACACGCTGAATCTCAAGCTGAGTTAAAAGCAAAAGCTAAGATCAGTGAAGAAGCTGCTCGTGAAACAGCTTTAAAAGAAGTTCCAGGTGGAACCGTTGAAAATTTAGAAATGGAAGTTAAGAAAGGCGTTCTCGTTTATTCATTCGATATTAAAGGTGCAAACAAAGTAGAAGAAGTTGATATCGACGCAGAGACTGGTAAAATAACTGAAGAGCACGCAGAGACTGAAGCAGCTGTGCAAGAAAAGGAAAAAGAAGAAGGTAAGAAGTAATCTGCTAAAAGTTTTTTTATAAAAGAAAATAATAACAGAATTATACTTTTATTATTTAATTCATAAAGCACCACCTAAGACGTGGTGCTTTTTTGTGCTTAATAGTCAGCAACTGAACTTACGGATCACTTTTTTATAACTTCAAGCCGTGCGTCTTTAAAGTAATTCAAAAGTGACTCACTAGAGAGTAAAATTTTTCAATAGATTACATTAGCATTCGAGGAATGCCGAAAACGGCTTTAAGATAGCTACTGGCAGGTTTTTCATAATTAGACTGCGCTATGCGGCTCATGATTGACTGCAAAAAATTGCCTATATATCATAGTCTGATGCGATTATTTGGTTGGCGGTTGATTTTCGGATTTAGCATATCCTTTATGTTTCCGGATATCTATGCTGCTAGGGATAAAGCGGACAATGTAATCATCGTAACAATCGATGGACTTCGTTGGCAGGAAGTCTTTAATGGTGCTGATCCAAGTTTAATATCTGCTGATAGTACTTCTGGGGGTATTCCTAAAGGCCTTATATTTGCGACACGCAAAGATTTTATAACGGACAGAAATGAGGATAACAGAAAAAAGTTAATGGCATTTGTATGGGGTGAGATGGCGCAAAAAGGGCAAATTATTGGCAATCGAAATATTGGTAGTAAGTGCTTTGTTACAAATAAGGCTAAAGTCTCATATCCAGGCTACAATGAATTATTAACGGGCATACCTGATCCTGATATTGTTACAAATAAAGTTATCCCAAATCATAATGTGACTGTTCTTGAGTGGTTAAATAATAAACCCTATTATACGGGTAAGGTAACAGCAGCTGCAGCATGGAATGTATTTACTGCAATACTGAATGAAAAAAGAAGTATGCTTCCTTTATTTGTTACAGGACAGCATTCAAATATAGGAAGCGCTTCCAGAGATATACTAAAGCTTGAGCAATTGATGGATGAGATTCCCGGAATTAGTGAATCCGAAAATTACGATGCATTCGTTTACCATGCGGCTATAGATCAAATTAATACAATGCAGCCCAAGGTCATGTTGATAGCCTTTGGTGAGCCAGATGAGTGGGCTCACCAAAGGCGCTATGATCAATATCTACAATCTATTAAACGCTGCGACATGTTTATTAAAAAGATATGGGAGCATGTACAATCGATACCTCAATATAGAGGTAGAACTACTCTCATAGTAACGCCTGATCATGGTCGTGGTGCTACACATTTAGATTGGACGGGCCATGGAGTAAAAATTGACCGTTCTGAGGAGACATGGATGGTTTTATTAGGTGTTGCAATACCACCATTAGGGGAGCGCACTCATTTTGAGGACATCCACCAAGCTCAAATAGCGGCTACTATTGCTGAATTGCTAGGAGAAGATTACAGAGCTGATTTTCCCCGTGCAGAAAAGTCTATACTTTCGGTAATTAAAGAGAGGTAATTATCACCATATTAGCGGTGCTCTCTTTATAAAATTATACACAAAATTGAGTACCATAGGTGTAGATCTCAAAGTATAATTGAATGATTAGGCTCAGGACTTAAAGAATTACAAGATGCTATATTGCTATGCGGTATGAGGTTATTCGTTAAGGTTTTATATTTGCTGCATGTATATTATTGCAGTAATTTATTTTTATGCATCTAGGACTCATTGTAGGTATTGGACCTGCTTCTACCGATTACTATTATAGATATTTGATAAGTGCTTTTTCAAAAGCAGGATTGCCACTTGAGCTTACAATGGCGCATGCCGATACTTCTATATTATTACATAATCAGGCAAACGGTAATAAAGCAGCTCAAGTAGAAATCTATTCTAAACTTGCTACTAGATTAAAAGCTGCAGGCGTAGATATATTAGCTATAACATCAATCGCTGGACATTTTTGCGTAAACGAGTTCATGCAAGTCTCTTCTTTACCCGTCCTAAATTTACTAGATATTATTGATGATGAGATTTCTAAGCTGAAGTTTAAAAAACTCGGGCTAATTGGTACACGAGTTGTTATGGAATCTTGTTTTTATGGTGCTATTTCAAATGCTGATGTAATTGCACCTGCTTCAGATAACTTAACTCAGGTTCACGATGCTTATGTTGCTATGGCAACAGCTGGAGTTGTAACTGAGTCGCAACGACAAATTTTTATCAAGGCTGGTAGGGATTTAATAGATCGCTCATCAGTTGAGGCTATAATGCTAGCGGGTACAGATTTAGACTTGGTGTATAAAGACCGCGCATGGCCATTCCCAGTTGTTGACTGTGCTAAAATGCATGCAGCTGCGATTGTTAGAGTTATTAGCTAAATCATACTGCTAACACAGTTGCTCTTAGTATTTAGCGAGTTACGGCTACTGGTATATGATTTAGCAAAGAGTCTCTGCCTGGTTAGGGAGCTGCAGTATTATAAGGCCCAAATCAAGAGAACATAATATCAAACTAAGTTATGTTATATGTAAATATATGCACATCAATAGTTTATGATATTAAACGTTACCTTTATTGGCATGATAGATGCTATTTAAAGTAGCGTTAAATGACAAAATTGTAACAATAAATGTATATAAAACCCGTATACTTGTTATTAATAGCTAACTGAAAAGATCTCATCGAATTATGCCATACGCAGGTCACATAGAAATACATTATAGTATTGCAGAGCATCTTGAATATGCGGCGAATCATAACAAAAAAGCAGCTCTAGCGCATGAAGGCGGTCTTCATGACAAAGCTACAACGCATGCACGTATAGCGGCAGCTCATTACCATTTTGTGTACGATAAAATGAAGCAAATTGTTGCTGGGAAAGAAACTGCTATTGATGCATTTAACCGTGATATTTTAGCTGCATTTGGTACACAAACTCAAATCAGGTCGTAAATTATTTTTATACTAATTTAATATAAATCAATACACTACTTGCCCTGCAGTGCTTTTAGATAATACAGAAAACCGTTCAAAAAATCACTCGATGTGGTAGCGTGATTGAATAAGTAAAACGAGTTTCTGGGCCAAAAGTTTTCTTTGTAATAGAAAACTGTTTACATAAAGAGTAACCCAATCTGTGTAGTTATTAACTTTGTTGCCGAACATGGCCAGATCATCGGGTTTTTCGGTTAATAAATCCGTTCCATACTTTTGATAACAATTATTTATGATACTATAATCAGCTATTAAAGAATTAATATGCCAAGAATTGAGTCTGAATACCTTCGAGTATCCTAGTACATATTCATCTTTACGTAGACTTAAATTACTCAACACAGTGGTGTCATTTCTTGCATTGGTATCATAGATGTTTATTGCAGTAACTATTTCAGGAATACGAACAAGTCTCATGCCGCCTGCATTTTTTAATTGATTAAGGGTCCCTTCATTTACAGTCATTTGGTAGACGTAACGCTTAAGAATAAGACCATCTTTATACATCAACTTCTGATTTTCTAACGAATGGTAATCACCATAGCATAAACTTTCTAGTTCGATACCGGCTTCTTGAAGAGGTTTGAGTGTATTCTCTCTAATCTCAACGTTCGAAATATCATTTTTTAAATCTGAAACTAAAGAGACCATCAGATCGTGCTCTGTGCTTCTATCTGATCTGTATTGGAAATAATACTGTGAGATAAATGCAAGAGCTACGGCTACAAATGTTGAAGCAAGTTCGATCATGTATTCACGCACGCGCTTAGGTACTACAATGTGTTGCTTCGTTTTAATATCTTCCATAACACGAGGGGTTTGGGGTTAATCTGAACAGGGAAGGGTTGAGTAATACTTGCCTAACTTTACTTCCCTAATCGAGGAAAATTAGCTCTTTCAAACACATATACCAAGTGTAAGTACATCAGTATGATTATTGCTTAAAATTTTCATCTATCATTTTGATCAACTCTTGTGCTTGCTTTCGTTGTGCTGTGCAAAGGTTGTGGAACGTTATTACATAATTAGTTAATGAATCCATCTCGCCAGACATACCCATTAAAATTGCTTTATCTTTAGTTTTAAGTGCGCTTCCCTCTGTATTATAGATCGCGTCAAGATAACTTAGATCACTTTCATGCGTGATTCTTGGAGAATAAAATATTTTTGCAATATATTCGTATCCATTAATATTAATTAAATTCATTCTTTCGTTCCATAAATCAATTTTACTCAAACCTATATCGTAAGCTGTAATTTTATCTTTTAATAGATTGTTAATTACGAGATGTAATCCACCTGAATTTTTTAGTTGATTTAGTGTTGTATGGGAAAAATACGGTGTTCTTGTGACGTAATAAAAATCTGTAATATTTTTATAGAGTGCTTTTTGAGACTCTAATGTATCAAGATTATTAAAACATTTACTTCTAAATGATGTTGCTACGAAATCAGTCTTAAGTTGCTCGGCTTCTACAATGTTAACAGAATTAACATCATTCAAAAGATCGGATTTTAATGATAACATTAAATTACACTCAGTGCTACGATCTGACCGATATTGAAAGTAGTACTGTGAAATAAATGCTAGCGCGACAGCGATAAACATTGAGGCCAACTCTATCATATACTCACGAACGCGCTTAGGCACGTGCACATGATTCTTTATCTTTTGCTCTTCCATAACTCAAGGGGTTGGGGGTAAAATGAATAAGGCGAGGATTAGTAAAACTTGTCTAACTTAATATCTCTAATCGAGCCTATTTAGATCTTCAAACAGCACGTTTAATTCACGAGTCTTTATTTAGGTCAAGATTCCATACGGTTTTAGGCTAATGTCAGTTCCCGTGTGAATTCTTATGGGGCTACATCTTAAAGTAGTGTCTAAAGAATGACTTTTTTTACCGAATGCAGGTTAATGTAAGGTTATCAGAATTTAACTGAGTAGTATAAGCAATCGATGTGATAGCTCGATTGAATGAGTACTGTAACTTTTTGATTATTCTCAACTATTCAAGACAGCTAATATTGGCTATGATGATTTGATACGGCCAAGAAAAGCTATATAAGATTTTAGGGCAGCCATCTGCTTAGACTGACGACAACGAGTATTACCAATGAAAACCCTATGGTTAGGGGATCTAGGCGTTCACCTAAAATCGGAGCTGCTAGCAGTAACGCTAAAAATGGCTGTAAAAGTTGCACTTGGCTAACACGAACCACTCCACCCAGCACCAGACCGCGATACCACGCAAAAAATCCTATCCACATCGAGAATATCGAAACATAACCAAATCCTATCCAAGAAGATAGTGCTATGTGGCTTTGGGGCCAAGTTAGGATCATTAAGGGTAAAGTCAGTGGCAATGATCCGACTAAGACCCAGCTGATCACCTGTGTTGAGGGAAGTAGTGCTGAGGCCTTTGCCCCTGCAACGTAACCTATTGCAGCAGATAGAATCGAAAACAAGAGCCATCCATCAGCTCTAACTAACCGACCTCCGCCTTGATTATAGGCAAAGCTGATAACCAAAAGACAGCCAATAATTGCACAAAGCCAAAATCCGACTGAATGCTTTTTCTTAGTACTTATAGCCCCAGCAATCGCCGTAGCCAAAGGTAAAAGCCCGGTAACAACAGCTGCATGCATCGAAGGGACTTCTCTTAAGGCCATCGCTATACCCAAGGGAAAGCCAATCACAGTTCCTAACGCGCTTAGCCCCAGTATGCGCCAAATTGTTCGTGGTGGTATTGGGCACTGAGATATAAAAAGATAACCTGCACTTAACAACCCAGCAACTGCAGCGCGCCCAACTGTGATGAAAAGTGGACTCAGTTGTGGATGATGGATATCACCCACGGCGAGTCTTGTCATGGGTAGGGTTATAGCAAAAATGAACACTCCTAGAGCACCTAGCAAGTAGCCCAAGGTTACGTTGGGTTCAGTTTCAGTATGAGTGTTATTCATTATTTAGGAACTTGCTTAACTTCATTTACGTGATCGAGCCAAATTAACTCGTAAGAAAACATGAGGGCTCATCCTAAAGATACGGTTTGGTCAAAATACCAAAAGTCCAGCATCAAAAAGAGACTAACAGCTGTAATTGAATTAGTAGATTGTTCTATGAAAATGATTAAGTCTGCACCAGGTATAGATGGATTGGCTGTGAGAAGTATACTTGTGCGCTTTAAATATTTATATAAAGTGGAAAATACAGATCAGGACATAATTTAATGGTTCCTCAGATCAAGGGACTATTGCTAACTATTGTAATACAAGTTGAGCGATTCTTCTATTTACAGTGTGAATAATGATAATAATTCCAAGCAATTGTCGTTAAGTATGTGCTTGTGTGCACCAGTTCACGTTCAGTTGCAGGAGTAATCTTTGGTTTATTTATATAATTCTATTAAGTCCCATTTATTGCCGTATAAGTCTTCAAATACTGCTACAATTCCGTACACTTCATGACGCGGCTTTTCGGTAAAGCGCACTCCTTTACCCATGTAATCATTATAGTCTCTGTAAAAGTTATCTGTATAAAGAAACAGTAGCACGCGTCCACCAGCTTGGCATCCAATTGATTGTGTTTCTAAAGCGTTTTTTGCTTTAGAAAGAATTAAGGACATTCCGCTTGAATTTTTAGGAGCAATCACTACCCATCTACGATTGTCTAGCTGTGTTGTGTCTTCTTTAATAACGAATGAAAGCTGTTTAGTGTAGTACGTGATTGCTTCATCGTAATCAGCAACAAGAAGGTTAAGTGCTCCTATTGATTGCATGCGTATAATTCTTAATGGTATGCTTGTAAGAAATAAAACTGTAATTTGTTATAAAAGGTGAATACAGCCGATATTATTTAAATATATGGAATATGAGTGAAGAATCACTGGTAGATTTTTAGTCTTATACGGAGCAGTAAGATTAATTATTAACATTTATTAACTTTTATAAATAGTGACATAGAAAAATTAAAACTAATGATTTATATAATTTATACACAATTTATATGTCAGCAAAGAAAGTATCTCGTCAGAAGAATAATCAACTATATTTGACAGAAAAGCAGCAAATAGAGGTGATTAAGAATCTACATGTAATCTTGAAGGGTATAGCTAAGAAAATGAAAGTTAAAATGCTTCGGAAATGACAGAAGTAGTTAATAAACTTAGTTCCAAGTAATGTTTTTGATGTAGTTGCATTCGAAACCTAGCGGCCTAATTCTTAGGCACGTTCTAGCTGGTAATATTTATCTAATTACGCTTATTCGGTAGAGATGCCATCAGGTGCATTATCATTATATGGTAGATAAAAGACAAATACCACACAGTACAAAGCAAAGTAATGAGGTACTATAGAAATAAGAAAATTCGTAGAAAAGGTAACATTAAAAATTTATATTATGAGTAGTTTTGAAATTGGTACTGAAGTGTTAAAACTTGAAACAAATCTTGCCAATAGGTTTCAATCGATAAATGAAGAAGATCATTTCTTGGGCAGAAGTGGTGGTGGTAAGTTGTTCACTATTGTAGATTGGAGTCCACGAATTGATTTAATTGAGGACCCAAACGAATTTTTAGTAAAAGTTGATCTGCCGGAAATGGAACTTAAAAATATTAGGATACAAATATACTCCGATGTTTTAACTATTTTTGGTAATCGAAAAGACGATCACTCAAATATAAATAAGGTATACTACCGCGCAGAGAGGCAATCCGGTACTTTTACACGGAGCATTTCGATTCCATGTTCTGTTTCTATTCACGAAACCAAAACTGAATTAAAAGATGGAGTGCTTTATGTGCATTTAATTAAGTCTGTAAAAAGTTTAACAAAGGGTAACTGTTAATATGAAAGCGAAAATCAAAACACATAACCCCAGAGTAAATCCAATGATTACTGCATTAACTGCTTTTGGTATTCTTGATAAAAAAATTCATACTAAACATACTAATTTAAAAGATCATAATAAATCTATAAATGACTCAATAGTTAGGGACTATGCGTATCACTTATATGAACAGAATGGATGCACAGATGGACGTGAAGTAGAGGACTGGTTAGATGCTAAGGCTTGTATTGAAAATAATATTCCTCGTGAGCACTCTAATAATTGGATACGTGCCAAAACGAGTATTTAATCTTAGGAAAAACTACATATTCTCTGTTAATCATCAAAGTACTACTTTAAAGGTAATGCTTATTCTGCCATCTCAACGTCTTTCTTATATCCAAGCTACATAATAGCTAAATTACAAAGACAGTGCTTCATCTGCATATAGGTTTAATTCTTAGCATCTAAAATAGAATTAATTTGTTTTCTGTGTATGCCCATGTGGCTACCAACTAATGCCGCCCAATTCTGATAAGTCATTTCGCCAAACCAAGGATGCGGGAATGTGGTGCTACTTATTTTATTATTAGCGTTACTAAGAGCCTTATGAACTAAATCACATGAACTTTCATACCCCGTTATGATTGATGATGTAACTTGTTCTGATGGCTTTACTGCAGCTGTGCTTGCAGCACCTTGCGGTTTAATTCCACTAGACAATTTAGCAATTATATCCGCGATTGAAATATTCACGATGCGTAGATGATCTAATGTCATATAAACTGACCAGTAACGGCTACTGTCTTCTAATCCGGGTAATCTTTTAATTAAAATACGTACTTTTGCATCATCATCCGAAAGATTTGAGTATCTTTTTCTAATTTTAACTCGTTCTTCTGAAAAGAGTTTCAAATAGGAATGGTAATTTGTTAGTGCACAGCGAGTGCGAAACATTATGCGAGCTATAATAAGTTCTGGCTTTGGTAATCCAGCGCCTGGCGGCTGTAGTTTGATTTCCATATAACAGTTTAAACTGTAAGAATGTATCATGGGTCAAGTGTTTGATTATTAAAGTAACTTGTGAGTCATTCATATTAGCTTAGAAACGATCCCATGTGCACACATCTACCCGTAGTTTGATCTGCACCCACTTTTTTTATGTTAAATAGTGGGTGCATTTTTATTTTGTCGTAGCGCAACTATATCCCCAAGCTTGCTAGGTACCTACACACTACCAATATCTAGTTCGATGTCTTTTGTCCCGCCATTTACCCCTCAACAACCAGGCCTCATGCGCCGGTTGGGTGCCGCTGGCCCATTTGCGATTTTGTTATCATTTTTGCCGCCAGTTGGTTCGTTGTTCTTACTTGCTTCACTGACTCATCTTGGGCCGTGGCTGCGTTTGCACGATGGTACTGGTTTATTGATCTATTTTATAGTTATCGGTTTTTTATTAGGAGTTTCTTTCTTGCCTACGTACGCTAGTGCTATTCTCGCTGGCTGGGCTTTTGGTTTTGCAAAGGGCTCATTGATCGCAATTGTAACCATCACAATATCATCGCTCTTGGCTTATGCGTTGGCTCGCTGGATTACTCGTGACCGCGTACTAGAGATTATTTACGAACGACCAAAGTGGCGTGCGATTTATCAGTCTTTGGTCGGGGGAAGAAAAGCCCGAACCCTCTTAATCGTTACTTTGATGCGAGTGCCGCCCCTATCGCCCTTTGCAATGGCAAATTTTGCTCTTGCGGCGGCTCGTGTGCCTCTAGAAACGTATACTTTTGGAACCTTTATAGGTATATTGCCCCGTACAATCGTAACTACTTTTGCTGCCTCTCAAGTGGAGCAACTCGACCTCAATAATCTTGGTCAATCATGGGTAAAGATGGTCGGTATCTTACTCACCTTGGCTACTTGTATAGGTGCTGGTGTATTAGCTAACCGGGTTTTGCGTGATCTAACATCTACCAGTTAACCCGCCCTGCTCAGAGTGGTTTGCCTAAAATGTATGTTTTACTTCGGCAGTTTTCTGCTAAAGAAATATTATTATGACCACACACAACAGTAGTTGCTAAAAGCAACTCTGTTTTATCATCATTTCTAGACTAGCCTTAAAAAGCTATGTATTATAAGAAATAGTTTTTTATTTTAAACTTAGTAAAATGCTAAAAACGAGCCCTTGATGCCTGCTGTGTACTGGGTACTAAATTCTTCTCGACGTACTAACTGGATGTAAAGTGTTGAATGATGCATGTATTAGGGTTATATTCTAAATCAAATTGGATAGTTTGAGATCTAGATTTTAACCAATTTCGCCTATGAAAAGAAAAAATTCTACTGTATCTGAAATAAGCCCCAAACAAGCTATCCTAGATGGTGTTGTTAATTATTTTCTTAAAGAAGGTTTCCAAGATAAATCTATTCGTAGTATCGGAAAAAAAATTGGTGTGTCTCATAGAATGATAAATTATCATTTTAGAACTGTACCACAATTTTGGACGGAGGTCGTTAAAGCAGTATCCAATAAATCAAGGCAGGATTTCACGAAGTTGGTTAACCATTTATCAACATTTGATGATCCTATAATAGAACATCACAGAGTGATGATGGATAAAAAAATGTTAGCCTCTTTTCGTTTAGATATTGAGGTAACTTTAATGAGTTTAGATGATCCTAAACGATTAAAGTTAATTAAGGAAATGAACGAAACGTGGTTAGAATTTATAACTAAATATATTGATAAAATTACCGGAACGCAATCACCAGACAATCGTATCCTCGCTCGTCTAACTTTCTCTTCAATACGTGGCATGCTAATCGATCACATGGTTTTTAGAAATCCCCTTGAATCTAATGCAGCAATGCAATTATTTGCAGATATGTTAGAGGTTATGCGTAAGGCGAAAATAAAATATTAAGATTGCTTGAGTTAGGCCTAAGACAATCTATCGAAATTTAGGTTAAGCGCCTAAAAAATACCGTAAATTTAGACGACCAGAGTTTTTATGACTTAGTAGTAATATTATATAAAATATTACTAATTAGTGATTTAAGTTATTTTGATGCTCTTTTGCAAAACTTTTCTTTTTTAGGTTTAAAATTAAGATTGTGTGTACCAATCGTTACATGTACCAAATGGAACATGTTACCTTTATTAGCTAATTTAGATTTAATTAATAGTTGTGTATGTTTAACTAACTCTACACTCAGATAACAATTTTTTTACTAAACCTATGTTTAAATTACATGGTCGTAGTATTTTGGATTACCAAATTAATTTGATGAATTGTAAACAAAACGACTTTGAGGTTCTTAAAGAAGACTTAAATGTATATCTCGAGGCAGCTAATTTATTAATAAAGCTGAAGAAAGTAAAAATTTTAGAGGTTTTATAAATTTTCACTTCAAAATACATTACATCAATTTTGCATTACTGTTATTCAGGTTATCCCAAACATTATTTGAACAATATGATGCACAAAATCTGAGGTTATTTCGCCTCAGAAAATTAAAATAAAAAAACAAAGCTATGTCACACGAAAAAAAGATAGATCACCATAATAAGGCAGCAGAGCATCATGAAAAAGCTTCTCATCATCATAAAGAAGCAGCTAAGCATCATCACGCAGGCCATCATGAAAAAGCAGCTCATCATGCTCACGTTGCTCATGCACATCATCACCATGCTGAGCAACACGCTAAGCATGCTGCTGGTTTACATGCAGATCACCACGGCCATCATTGATAAAAAATACATTAGTTAATTAAGTACAATAGCCAGCAGCGTCTTGCAGCTGGCTATTTTTTTTTACGATATCAGCCCCGTTATAGGCTAAAAATTCCTTAAATTCGTCTCTGCAATGAAGAAAATATTACATCTCCTTATTACATTAGCAGCGGTTTGTTTAACTGGAACTGTAATTCTAGGCGTTTTTTCTGTTTATAGAGTTTATTCAACTGCAAGCCTTATAAGCGCTTCCGAAGCTAAAACTCGCGTTAATAGTGATATCTATAAATCTATTATTCAGGCAAAGGATGTTTTGGCTGATGTTCTACCGCCTCCTGCCTATGTAATTGAGCCGTTTCTAGTAGCATTACAGCTTACTGAGGCCAATGATAAAGTAGAAATTGACCATTTAAAATCTCAGATGGCTCAATTACGCAATGACTACAATGCTTCCATTGCTCATTGGAAATTAGATTTACCTGAAGGGAAACTTCGAACCGCTTTTCTTAAGTCAGTTGAGCCAGCTGATCGATTTTTCTCTATATTGGACAATGAGTTTATGCCTACTCTTGCTGCTGGTAAATTGTTAAAGGCCAAAGAGATTGTTCATGGTGCTTTATTGCTTGAATATAGGAATCAACGTTCTGAGATCGATAAAGTAGTCATAATTGCTACGGATATGGGTAAGGATCAAAATATTCAGCTTATGAATTTATTAGATAAATCAAAAACTGATATTGATTCAGAGATAGCTTCATCAACTAAGCAAATTATTTTAGTAGTATTTATAGTAGGTATTATTAGTTCACTAATAGCTGCTTTTATTTCAAAAAATATAACAAAAGTACTTAAAGAAATTTCATTTAAATTAAGTCATGGTGCAGATCAAGTCGTTGATGTCTCAAATAACGTTTTAGCTGCCGGCAAAATTCTTTTAGGCAGTTCGAGTGAACAGGCTGATGGGGTGCAAGAAACACTAACGGTAATATCACAACTTAGCGCAATAACGTTAAAAAATGTTAACTATACTAAGGAGGCAAAAAGTTTATCTGCGCTAACAAGAATTGTGTTTAAAACGGCAATGAAAAAATGAAGCAGATGCGAGAAGCTATGGAAGGTATCAAATATTCATCAGGAGAAGTTTCAAAAATCATTAAGACTATCGATGAGATTGCTTTTCAGACAAATATTTTAGCTTTAAATGCTGCTGTTGAGGCTGCTAGAGCCGGTGAAGCTGGAGCAGGTTTTACTGTAGTTGCAGATGAAGTGCGTAATCTAGCACAAAGATCTGCTCAATCAGCTAAAGAAACTGCTACTAAGATTGCTGAATCTATAACAAAGAGCGAGAGTGGTGTCTCTATATCATCAAGCGTAGCTCATGTGCTAAATGAAATACTAGATAAAGTGCGTTATGTAGATAATCTAGTTGCTAGCATATCTGAAGCTTCAGTGGAGCAAAATCAAAATATTGAGCAAATTGGTAACGCAATGCAGAAAATTGATAAAGTTACTTTGTCTAATCAAACAACTGCAGATGAGACAGCTAACACAGCTGAGAAGCTATATAACCAAGCTACAATTATGCAGGAATCTGTGTCAGAATTAAGGCAGATGGTGGACTAATGTACTAAGAAATGACCGTACCGTGTGAACTAACATTATAATACGCGACGTGATTCGGCAGTGGCGGTTCAATTTGTTACAAAGATCGCGCCAAACTGGTCATTGGTGCCCACCTTGTCCAGCTCAGTATACGCTTACTTTAGTTCACGATAAACTACTCGTCCGTCCACATCATGTAGGCGCAGTTCCAGACTTGCACCGGTGGCAGTAGGCGTAATTACACCTGAGAAGAAACCACCTTGACCGGTTCGCAGAAAACGGTGCTCAGGCCGCAGCGTCTTTTCATCCCAACCGCCGGCATGTGCGGCGCTTGACGGACCTACACTCCATTCGTTGACGCTAGTTGCGGGGTCCACCGAAACATACTGCCAGTGCCTATCCCCGGTGATCACTGTAAGATTAGGGTAGCGTCCTAGCAACTTTCGAACCTCTTTGCCCTCAACTGCGAAGCCTACATTGGCATAGTTGTCGTCTTTGTTGCTTCGGTCCGGTCCAACGACAGGCACAGTAGTGATTATTACACGAAAGGTGGCGGTGGAAGCGGCCAGTGTTTCGTTTAGCCACTTGATTTGATCTTGGCCCCAGAGAGTCGCCGCGGGCTTTGGATTCTCCACCCAGTCCGGCGTGCGGTAATCGCGCCCTTCCATCAGCCAAACCTGCAAATCGCGTCCCCAACGGAATGTTCGACTGGACTTCTCTGGTAATCCCGTTTGCTCTCGGAACAACCGCACGCCGTCTGCGTAGCTTAACTCGCCGCTTCGCGTAGCTGGACCGCAATCATTTGAAAGCGTATCGTGATCATCCTTCATGAAGAAACTAGTGCAGTTCCGGTGAAAATCTCGTAACGTTGGAAAGGCATACATACGCGCCCAATGGTATCTGGCCAACGCCGGGGTAAGCGCTATTACTGGTCCATGGTCGTAATAAACAGCATCTCCTGTGTTAACAAAAAAATCCGGTTTCAAAGATCCCATCGCGGGGTAAATCGCAAAGCCGTCAGGACGGTCCGTGTGTTCGTATTGCTGGCAGGTCATTACACAAAAGGTGACTGGCTCACGATGCTCGGGCAGCGGTGCGCTTTTGAATTCGCCAAACTGCTCATCTAGCTGACTGTCTTCCGCATTCCGTCGTGCCTGTACTATGATTTCATAGTGCATGTCTGGCACGATATCCAATAGCGAATGCACAACGGTACCATCTCTCTCTAGGGGTGCGTTCATCCAAGGTGACTCAAACCAAGTTGTTGTGTCTTTTGGTCGAAAGCGCACACGTGTCTGGCCCGTTGTTGCGGGCGCACCGCCGGCTACTCGGCTTAGGTCTAGCCCTTCGGGTAGTTTTACGACTACGCGAGTGTCAGGAAAGGCCCGGTTCTCTCGCAGTGGTACCAGTTTTCCATTCTTAATATCGTAAATTTCAATACTAGGCAACGGAGCATTAGCAGGATTAGCCGCATCGCGCACTGTTACACGGGTCCAAATATCAGCGGCGGTGGATGTCACATTAACGATCTTGAAACCGGTGGCTTGGTGTACTTCCGATGCCATTACATAATGGACTAATCCAAGAGTCAGGGCGATGATTGAACTAAGCCAATAATTACAATTTTTCATAAGGAATTACCCTTAATGTGACCAGTTGATCCCAAATGTCCAAAGAGAACCATACTTAGTGGTTTGGTAAAACCGAGCGTTGCGCGGTGTGCTGGGGCCGTAGATTTCACTAGTCGCGCCCTGGTCGGTGACGTTGCGCAGATTGGCATAAATCGATAGGTTATTGCGCAGATTGTATTCTCCTATCACATCTACGAATGTAGAAGGTGGCTGCCAATTAAACGTGCCAGGTTCGATGCTTGCACCCGCTGTTACCGCGTTTAGCCGTGTGCGACCGCGATGATTCGCATTCACCCGCAGGTTATATTTTTGGCGGGTGAAACTGAGGCCGGCACTGGCGCTACGCGGAATATAGCCCGCGAAATTTCCACCTGTATCTCCCTCCGCACGCTGTATGGTACCGTTGGTGAATACTTCGAAACCCTGAGCCCAAATTGGCAGAAAAGTCAGACTCTGGCGGTAGTTAAAACTTACTCCTTGGAATCGAACCGTTCCAGGAATATTGTATTGTGTAGAAACTCCGTAGCGGTTGTAGGCGTTTGGATCTAAACCGTTGGAGGCGAGGAATTCAGGCGTAGCAGCCTGCACGGTGCTGCCAAAGAAATTTTGCACATCGCGGCGAAACGCAGCAACTGATACCACTCCGACGCCCTGAAAGTAATGCTCAAGACGCATAACCAGCGACTTGGCGGCCCATGGTTTTATATCGACGTTATTGACGAATATTCGATTAGTCGCGCTGTCACCGGCGCTGGTATCAGGCAGGGTGAGGCCACCGGCATATTGATTATAATCTGGCCGACCGATTGACTCGTAAGCGGCTATACGAGCGATCAAGTTTTCACGAATCGAGTAGCTCGCGTTGAGGCTCGGATAAAGTTTATCGTAGCTCTTTTCGATTCTGGACCCACGTTCGATTCCGTTGGAGCTAATCTTTGGATCCGTAAGCGGACCCTCTGCATGAACCTTAGTTTTTTCTCCACGAACACCGGCAACTATTTTCAAGCGTTGGTCGAGGAAGTCGAAATCTGTCCGCAGGTATGGAGCCATAACTTGCTCACGGGCAAGCTTGGAGGTTACAACCCGGTTGCGTGCGATTGTGTTGGCATTAGTAGTGAAAAAGGATGGCTGCGCCTTGTAGTGTTCCCATACCTTACGGTCGCTTGGCGCTTCCGAGGCTTGAAATCCATACGGCATTATGCGCTGTGAAAACACCGGATCTATAAAGGGTGCAATCGAATCATCGCCTGTTAAAGGAGTTGTGCTGGCGACTCGGTCAGCGCCAACATAGTTGTATGTCGCAGAGTCATCCGTGATGTCGCGTAAACCTTCCTGCAGATTGAATCCCGCCTTTAGTGTTATCGGAATTTTCGTATCAAGTTTTCGGCTCACACTGCCGTAGGCAGTCTTCTGTGTGTCTTGTGTCGCGTTTTGCTGACTCGTCGCCGAAGTAAGGGCATAGTTTGCAATTAGGTACGGATTCACGTCGGCACCGGCCGTATTCTTCACAGTAATCGTGCTAGGACGCAAGTAATTGACATCGTTGAACGATACGGTCACGCCGCTGCGAATAGCATTCACTGCACGGAAATATCCTTGATCGGTATCGTGGTTATTATCGGTCGCCGCCGAGAAACCAAGGCCAAGGTCTGACTTCCACTCGGTACCCTGATGTTTCCATACTAAGCTTGGCATATATGTACGATTAAAACGATTTCGCTCGTTGTGAATCATTGATACGTTGCCTGCGCCCGAAGCTCCATTAACAAAGGTCGAGGAAAAACCGCCGGACTGAACAGCGCCCGCGTTGAACGTCAGCGAATGCAGCGTGAACTGTACATCGAAAGAGGAATAAAGGAAACCTAAGGAAACGCGGTCGTAGTCTGATAACTTGAAGTCGACTGAGCCGGCTAAGGATTTACGCTCTGTTATTTTGGGCTGATCTTCTACACGATAAGAAGAGAGATAGGGCTGCGAAAATGCTGTGGCTGGGAAAGCTGTGCCTGCTGTAGCGACACCTGTGCCGCGCCAGGTTGCTTGAACTCGATCCTGAGCTGAATAGCTTGTAGAGTCGCCGGCCGAAAGTGAGAATCCTAATTTTTTATTCACTGGTCCTGAATAGAAAAAATCAAATCCAGGATACACATTGCGTGTTGGACTTGGTTTAGCCCCGGGAACTTTTCCAAAGTTCTTAGCATTGTCGCGCATGCTGAAATAGACGTTGGACTGAAATAATGGTTTTGTACGTTCAAAAGAACTACGCGTTACCATATTCACTGTTCCTGCGAGTGCGGATGCCGGAGACTCCGGTGTTGGAGTGTTAAGTACCTCGATACGCGAGAGATTGTTGATCGAAACCATATCTGCCATTACTGTACGGTTAGTTTTACCACCGTCGGCAGAGGCTAGATTGAAATTGTCAATCGTCACGGGCACGTAGTCTGACGGTACTCCATCAATTGAGATGCCACGCGCATTGCCTCCCGTGTAGCTAACAGTTATCCCTGGAAGAAACTTTAAAAATTCGGCCGTGTTGCCCTCGGCTACATTGCCAAACTGTTCCGTGGACACTACCTGCTTGATGTTGGGTGCGAAGCGCTGCTCGTTGATTGCCAAGGCCGTGGCGTCCATTTCTCGTGAGACGGAAACCTGAAATTTATCTAATTCAACGATGTCGCCATTCTTTGGTTGTACTCCCATCGATATGCTGAGTTCTGTAGCCTTGCCTGCAGAAATTTCAATAGAGCGTAGGTCGCGCGGCAGGCCAGTATAGAATGTCTGAACTTTCACAACGCCCAACGGCACCTGCATTAAGCGAAAGTTACCCTCGGCGTCTGTGAGCGTCTCAAGTCTGGTTCCCATGATTGATACGCGGGCTCCTTCGATATAGTGGGCGCTACGCTCGTTGAGTACTCGCCCCTGCAGAGTGCCGGTATTATCTGGGTTGGTCTTCCCCGTGTCCGTGATCCTATTTATCATAACAGCGCTGCTGACCTTGTCTTGCGTTGCATATAGATTTGTACCTTGTAGAAGCAACGCTATCGCTTGCATTGGTTCGTAGCTTCCATGAATGGCATTACAAACAACTCCAGTTGTTGCATCCATTGCGAATAGAACTTCAAGTGATGCCTGTTTACCAAATTCTCGAATTGCTTTATCTGCAACTTCTGAAGGTAAATCAAATTGCTTTGCAGTAGATTCTGACCCTCTAAGTGGCGACTCTACGCTAATTATCCAAAGTGCAAAAATAGATGCAATCAATCTCGAGTACTTTCTATAAGCAAATGGCGATGATATATTCATATAGGGTAAGACGCCTCGAGTCGCGTTACTACCCAAAATATATTTCTACATTTGTTGATTTATTTTATAAAGTATAATTCCGTCATCCTTATTAGCTGACTTTATTCCATAATATGATTCAAGCAGCGATAGTAGAACAGTAATATTATTAGCCCGCATACGTCCACCAAGTCTTAGATTACTAAGATTTTGATCTGCTAAGTATATATGTGTTGATGAATAAGAATTAAAGGCTGACAAAACTTCTGAAAGGGGGGTGTCGCTGAATTCAAGTAAAGGAGCGCGCCATGTGGTGTTTTGCATTAATTCTTTAGCTGGTAGCGTTTGTATTTGAGGTATTTGCCTATTCTGAGCATTTAAATGCACAACTAATTTGTTACCGGCTCCAACATTTCCGAGGTGCTTATAAATTGAATTAGAATTCGTGATGTCGTGCTGAGCATCACTAGAGATTAGTTTATCAGCTGGCTCCTCTACCAAAACATGGCCCTCAGTTACAAGTAGTTGAACTTGATTAGTGCTACGCTCAACAGTGAATGCAGTTCCAACTGCACGAAATTCGATATCAGATACAACAACAATAAAAGGTCTACTAGGATTCTTTGCTACTTGGAAATATGCTTCACCTTTATTAAGTATAATACGGCGTTGTGATGTTGTATATACCACTTTGCATTCTGCGTCATCTTTTCTAATCATAATAGATCCATCAGGCAGTACGGATCGTGCAGGCTCAGAAATTACTGTATATGTATGATGATTGTAATTTACGGCAGGTTTACTGTTATAATAAATTAAAGCAGTAATGCAGAAGCTAGTAATAGCTCCGAATATAATTGTCACATAAATATGATTCCGTCGACGTATCTTTAAATGTAGATTAAGTTTCTCTTCAACGAGTTCTTCTAAACCTGCAGCGCGAGCCCAGTCTAGGGGATGTACAGGTCTGCGTTTTGGATTACTACTCATGTTGTATTAAAACAGATACAAAATTTATTAAAAAAATTCTACCCCGTGAATTTTGAAGAATTTTTCGCAACGCTTTATGCCAATGCCAATTTGATTTGCTACCGTTTTCTCAGTAAGTCCAAGTTTAGAAGCAACTTCGTGTTGTGAAAGACCTTTGATTTTATGAAGGAATAAGATTTGTCCGCAACGTTTTGGTAGAGAAGCAAAAGCTTCAACAAGTAAGCTAATTTTCTCATCTTTATTAAGTATATCAGCAGGATATGGAATTTCCTCATCTATAATTTGATGTGAATTATGAGTAATGGCATCAGTCTTTAAGCGATTCTTTCTTCTGATAGAATCAATTGCTAGATTACGCACTAGTGTATAAAGATAAGCCTTTACTGATCGAATAGGTTGCTTAGCTCGTATTTTCCAGATTCTCAGATATGACTCTTGCAATACATCGTCCGCATCTTTGACGTCTGGAAAAGAATTATGTAAATATGCCTTTAATTGATCATTAAGAGGATGCACCTCTTGATCAAACCAACGATTGTTCTCATTATCTATTGAACATATGCGGACTATGGGTTGAGGTCGCAAAAAAATTCAGGGGTATATCTTTTGATACTTAGTCAGAGTAATAGAGCAAGTATCAATTCTTTAATAGTTCACATGATCGAAAGTACTTTAACATATTTTATAAATAATCGAATAACTTTAACCAGAGTTTTAAGTAGTATTTGTTGAGGTTTCCCAGAATTAAAGGACACGGTTTATGTTATAAAGATTAAACAACCGACCATGAAAAACATGAAGCTTATGATACGGCACTTCTACAATCACTTACTTCAGGCACGTATTCAGCGATCGTGACAGGTGCTAATAGTTCAACAGGTGCTGCAATGGTTGAAATCTATGATGCTGATCCAACTGGTGCTACTTCACGTTTAGTAAATATATCAGCACGTGGTACGGTAGGAGCTGGTACATCCATCATGACTGGTGGATTTGTAATTACAGGTAATTCTACAGAAACGATATTAATTCGTGCAGTAGGACCAACCTTATTAAATTACGGTGTTACAGGGGTACTAGCACAACCAACACTCACCGTTTACAATGCATCTGGTACTTCAGTAGCTTCAAATACTATCTGGGGTGGTGGATCAACGATATCCTCTGCTATGACTCAAGTAGGTGCATTTGCTTTACCAAGTACATCAGCAGATTCAGCAGTACTTGTAACTCTTCCAGCAGGTGCCTACACAGTACAGGTATCTGGAGTAAATGGTACTACGGGTAATGCACTAGTAGAAATCTACGAAGTAAGTAGCCCGTAATAACCCAGTAGCTAATTTAATCTCTCAAGAGCACTACCTCATCCGTGGTGCTTT
>Ga0304728_1000539_pt1 | contig 32025 bp, 35 predicted proteins | sample C_130625_MF_Meta_FD_190476 | JGI IMG/M metagenome (GOLD analysis project Ga0304728, IMG submission 190476) | Freshwater microbial communities from Lake Croche, Canada to study carbon cycling - C_130625_MF_MetaG (v2) (version 2) | ecosystem: Environmental > Aquatic > Freshwater > Lake | place... | reverse complement strand
TTGAGAAGAATCATTATTCTCACAATATTAATGGTGTAAAGATAAAGTATTGTTTCAAGGTTGAGCATAAAGGTGTTTTGGTTGGAGGGGTTTTATTTGGTGCGATGTCAACAACTGCTTGGAAAAAGTTTTCTGATTGTGAAAAAAAGGTATTAGAGTTAAGGAGATTAGTGATAGTTGACATTGCTGGCAAGAATTCAGAATCTAGGGTAATTGGATTTTGTTTAAGGTGGATAAAAAAAATTGACAAGGATGTAGAAATAGTTGTTTCTTATGCAGATCCTTATCACAATCACGATGGAACTATATATAAGGCATCAAATTTCGAATATTTAGGTTTAAGTGGTAAGGACAATGGTTTCAAAGATAAAGATACAGGAAAGACATATCATTCAAGGGCATTAAGAACAAAATATAAAGGTGATTACAAGCCTTTCGTCAAGATATTAAGAGATAAGTTAGAGAAAGGCATTTTAGTTCCATTTGCCATACCTCCAAAGCATTGTTTCGTTTTTAAATTTAAAAAGTAATTTTACTTTGCGGCTATTGTTTGAGGTTTAAGGTATTTGCTGATTACAGATTGAACTTCTGGTGTATTATTTGTATTTATTATTTTTATAATTTTGTCCGATTCTGGTTTAGTTTTAATTTTATTTTCTAAAAATCCACCAATGAATTTTTCATATGTCATGTTCCGAGTATCAGAATCAGCGTTTATTGGTTTGTAAAGCAAATTTACGACATCAGTTCCATTAAGTTTGTTTATATTATCTGTTCCTAATATTTCTGCTATTTCATCTTTGTCATTTGCTCTATCAAGCAAATAATAAACACTATCATTAGAAAGTTTGTTTATGTTTTTTTCACCTAATGCTTTTGCCATTTGTTTTTTTTCGGTTGCATAAGAAAGTAAAGTGTAAACACGCTGACCATTAATTTTGTTTATTTTTTCTGTTCCTAATGTTTTTGCCATTTGTTCTTTGTCGGTTGCATAAAGAAGCAAATGAGAAACAATGCTATCAGAAAATTCTATTTTTTTGTTTATAATTATTTTCGACAATTTGTCTTTATCGGTTGCATAATCAAAAAAATCTTCAATATTTTGATTAGAAAAATTTGTTTTATACTTTAAAAGTATATTTATCATTTGGTCTCTGTCTTTTGCAAAAAGAAGCAATTCGTTAATATAACTATGGGAATGAATTCCGAAAGCACCTTGCTTGCCTTCGTGATCAGAAAGTTCTTCTATCTTATGGCTTAGTATTTCTGCCATTTTATCTTTATCGGTTGCAGATTTAAGCAATTCAAAAATGGAATTTGGAGTAAGTTTGTTTATGTTCTTCAGTATTTTTACATCTCTTACATGATCGACAAACAATTTAATACAATCAACAGTAATTTCTTTTTTGTATTTTTGAATAATATTTATCATTTGGTCTTTATCGGTTGCATTTTTAAGAAGATAAGAAATATCATTGATGGTAAGGTTGTTTATATTATCGCTCAATTTTTTTGCTGTATAATCTAAGAATTTTGATTTCAGTAATTTTTCTACTGTATCTTTGTTTTCAACATTAATCGAATATTTTTTTCTATTCTCTATTGGTGAACTATAGATGCTTTTGATACTTGCCTTATTAGTGGAAGTGATCCAACCTTTATTGCCTTTTAATTCTTCCATCTTTTGTTGATCATCACTTACTGCGACTGCATAGGCTGACATCGTTATTGTTCCATCTTGGACTGTCGGATATTTCAATAAACAAAATCCGTCTTTTTCTCCATCGTAGATAATTCCTTTAATTGAATTTGTCATCCATTCTTTGTTTTCTTCGTAGAATTTTTTTGTAAGTGATCCTGAAGATTTTCCACTAACTTGTTGTTTATCGTATTTTTCTAATTTACTTTGATCTACTTTGTTTAATACTCCTAATTTCTTCAATTGGTCGCTTATTTTGTAATCCTTGCCATGGATATACTTTGCTGGCATTAATTGCAATATGAGGTATTTATCGAGGTCTGTTACTGTGAATTTGATTACTACTTTGCCGTACATATCCATATGACGAGCAAATTGGCTTTCTATTGCAAAAGTAGTATAAAGTCCGCATCCATACATACAACCTACACCTGCACCTGCTTTAAAATCAGATGTGAGTATACTTGATGCAGATTGGATGCTTTCATCTTCATCGCAATTTTGGCAAGTTCTATGATAGACAGTTGCAGTCTTATTGGGAAATATTTCTTCAGAAATTAGCCATTCTTTAAAGTTCATAGTTTACAACCTAGTAATTATGTAAATGATCCAGTTGATATAACTTTTTTGCCTAAATTTAAAATTCTTTTAAAGAATCCGCTGCTGTATTTATTGATTAGCTCTTGAATTTTGGGAGTTTTCTTTGTGTGGTATTGGCTTATGATTTGTGCCAGTTTGTCTTTATCAGTTACATAATCATTATCAAACAAATTATAAACCTGCTTATCAGAAAGTTTGCTTATATTATCTGTTCCTAATAGTGTTGCTATTTTATCTTTTTTGGCTGCATATTTAAGCAAAAAAGAAATATCTTCATCGGAAAGTTCTGGTTTATTTTCAATAATTAGTTCTGCTATTTTGTCTTTATCAGTTGTTCTATCAAGCAAATAAAAAACACTAATATAGGAAAGTTCTGGTTTCTTTTCAATAATTAGTTCTGCTATTTTGTCTATGTTATCTGCATAATTAAGCAAAGTTAAAACACTATCATGAGTAAATTTTAGTAGTTTGTTTATAATTGTTTTTGCCATTTTGTCTTTGTCGGTTGCAGCATCAAGAAAATTGTGAACATTTTTATCAGTAAGTTCTATTTTATATTTTACAATTACCTCTGCCATTTTGTTTTTATCGGTTGCCTTTTTAAACAAATTATAAAAATTTTCATCAGAAAGTTTATTTATATCTAGTTCTAATTCTTTTGCTGTTTTTTCTAAGTTTTTAGAAATTAACAATTTTTTTGTGATAATGTTATTGTAAACAAATGCAAATTTTCCTTTTATTTTGTTTGGAGCATTATAAACATTTTTAATGGGTGTGCCTAATGCACCAACCGATTTGATCCAACCAATATTATTTTTTAGTTCTTCCATCTTTTTCATATCATTATGTTCTGCAACGGCATAACCCAACATGGTTATTGCTCCATCTTGAACTGGTTTATATTTCAATAAACAATAACCATCATTTGCTCCATAATATATGATTCCTTTTACCGAATTTACTATCCAATCATTTTGGTCATAAAATTCTTTTGCAAAAGTTGCTGAATATTTTTCTTTTTCTTGTCGTTCATCGTATTCTTTTAATTTAATTTCATTTACCTTGTTTAGTAGTCCTAGTTTCTTTAATTGACTGCTTATTTTATAATCCTTGCCATGGATTTGTTTTGCCACAGATAATTGAAATATGAGGTATTTATCGAGGTCTGTTGCTACGAATTTGACTACTGCTTTGCCGTATTTGTACATGTAATCGGAAAATTGGCTTTCTATTGCAAAAGTAGTATAAAGACCACAACCATAAAAGCAACCTTTGCCTGTACCAGCTTTAAAATCAGATGTGAGTATGCCTGATACGGATTTGACGCTGTCTTCTTCATTGCAATTTTGACAAGTTCTATGGTAAACAGTTGCGGTCTTATTGGGAAATATTTCTTCAGAAATTAGCCATTCTTTAAAGTTCATAGTTTATTTATTGATTAGGAATTAGATTTCTGTTGTTTTTTATTCATATAATCAGCAACTGCTGGAAATGCGATATCGGATAAAGAAGAGCCAGAATAAGCTGCTTGTCTTATTTTTGTACTGCTTAATTCTTCTGTTCTAGGCATTCTTATATTCCAAACTTGATTTCTCATTTGAAAGCAAGGTGTTGGTAAGCAACTTCCATAATCATCTCCAACTATCATGACATAAGTTGCATTGGGATATTTTGAATTATAATGTTCTTCATATTCTTTAGAAGTTTTAAATAAAGACGAATTAATTTCCCAATCATCTATTTGTATTCCAGTACCTTCAGTAGATTTCTTTAGAAGATCAAGTCTATCTTGGCTTGGCAATACATCATCTTTATTTTTGTATTTTTTTTGAAGCCAAGATTCATGTTTTGGACTCATGAATGGCCCTATAACTTTAAATCCTTGATTTTTGCAAAATTCAGCAGCTTTCAAAGTTACATTTACATGTCCACGATGAACTGGATTAAAAGAACCATCATTGACCAAAACAATTTCTTTACTTGTTGGTTTAAGTTCTGGGTTGATTTCTTCAGAAATTAGCCATTCTTTAAAGTTCATTGGGTTATCTTTTTTGAAAAAACACTTAATATAAATTCTTTTATGTATGGAACAAAATCATAATTATTTATTTCATCTTTTGTAATAAATTTATAATTTGAATTTTCATAATCTAATTTTATATTTTGACTTTCTAATTCTCCATAAAAATAATAAATCTCTCCAGCATCAACAGTCATTATTTTATGATCAAAAGAAACATTATTGGGTTTTAATCCTATTTCCTCAAGGCACTCTCTTATTATTGTTTCTTTTGGGTTTTCTCCTTCTTCAATTCCACCACCCACTAAGCTCCATTTGTTTGGCATCCAAGGAGCAGTAGATCCTCTTTTTAGTATTAAGACTTTATTATCATTTAAAAGTCCTATTACAGATGTTTTAAATTTAGAATAATCTTTATCAGTTGATGTCTCTTCTGTCAGTATTAGCCATTGTTTAAAGTTCATAGTTTACTTTGCAGCTATTGCTTGAGGTTCAAGGTATTTATTGATTATTTCCTGTACTTCTGGTGATTTCTTATATCTAAAAGCATCCCAATTAGTAAATGATTTTAAAAATGAATATGGCTTATCAATTAATTTTGCCATTTCTTTTCTATCTTTTGAATTTCTAATCAATATAGTAGCTTCTTCAAGACTGAGTTGTTTTTTAATTTTAATTAAATTCATTGCTATTTTTAATTTGTCTGTTGCATATTCAACAAAATGTTCAAACGCTTGCAAAGAAATTTCCTGATTTTTTTCTTGTAGAACTTGAATTATATCATTTATAATTCTATCTTTTCCTCTATAAGTCATCGAGCCTATGCTACGATCTGAAATTAGAGATTTGCTATTTTTTAATTTTTTCAAAATAAGATCTAAAAATTTTTCTTTTTCGATTGCATATACAATCAAAGTTTCAACATCATTATCAGAAAGTTCTGGTTTCTTTTGTATAATTAGTTCTGCTATTTTGTCTTTTTCGTTTGCTTTATCAAGTAAATAAGAAATATCTTTATCAGAAAGTTCTGGTTTCTTTTGTATAATTAGTTCTGCCATTTTGTCTTTGTTATCATCGGTTGCAGCATTAAGTAAACGAGTAAGGTTATCGTCAGAAAAATTTGTTTTACTTTTTGCAATTACCTCTGCCATTTTGTCTTTATCGGTTGCTTTATCAAGTAAATAAGAAATATCACTATCAGAAAATTTGTTTATATGTGATTCTAATTTTTTTGCTGTTAATTCTAAATTTTCAGAATTCAAAAATATTTTCTTTGCATAATCCATTTCATTTTTACCATCAAATGCAAATTTTTCTTTATTAGGATATGTTGAATTATAAACACGCTTTATAGGCGTTCCTAATCTACCAACTGTAGTAATCCAACCAATGTTATTTTTTAGTTGCTGCATTTTTTCCATATCATTAGTTTCTGCAACTGCATAACCTAACATTGTTATTGTTCCGTCTTGAACTGGGTTATATTTAACTAAGCAATAGCCATCACCTTTTGAAAAGTAAATAATTCCTTTTATTGAATTTTCTATCCATTTATTTTCTCCATAAAAATCTAATGCCAAATTTCCTACAAACTTTCCTCCAAAATCATCTAATCCTGTTTCTTGTCGTTCATCATATTCTTTTAATTTATTTTTATCTAATACTTTATTTAATACTCCTAATTTCTTTAATTGATCGCTTAATTTATAATCTTTGCCATGTATTTGTTTTGCTACAGATAATTGAAATACGAGGTATTTATCGAGGTTTGTTAATTTAAATTTGATCAATACATAACCATACATTTGCATAACATCTCTAAATTGGCTTTCTATTGCATAATTAGCATAAAGACCACAACCAAATTGACAACCTTTACCTGCTCCTGCTTTGAAATCAGATGTAAGTAAGCTTGATACATCCTTAACGCTTTCTATTCTGTGATATACAGTAGCATTATTTTTATCCCAAATTTCTTCGTTTAATAGCCAATGTTTAAAGTTCATATTTTACTTTGCAGCTATTGCTTGAGGTTCAAGGTATTTATCGATTAGCTCTTGAATTTCTGATGTTTTATTTGTGTGATATTTGTTTATGATTTGTGCTATTTTTGGTTTGTCGGTTACAGCAACAAGCAAACGATAAACACCATCATCAGAAAGTTCTGGTTCCTTTTTTATAATATATTCTGCTATTTTTTCTTGGTCTTTTGCATATCGAATCAAATCACGAACACCATTTTCAATATCTATTTTTGATAGTTTGTTTATGATTAATTCTATTATTTTGTCTTTGTCATCTGCTTTAAAAATAAAATAATAAACATTATCCTCAGAAAGCTCTGGTTTGTATTTTATGATTATTTTTAACATCTCGTCTTTTTCAGTTACTCTTGCAATCAAATCACGAACATGAAAATCAGAAAGTTTACTTATGTTGTCTTTTTCTTTTTGTAATATTCCTGCTATTTCTTCTTTTTTGATTGAATGTAGAAGCAAATCAAAAATATTTTGATTGGAAAGTTCTGGTTTCTTTTTAATAATTAGTTCTGCTATTTCGTCTTTTTTGATTGAATGTAGAAGCAATCTTAAAACATCACCATCAGAAAGTTCTTCTAATTTCTTTTCAATGATTATTTTTGCTATTTTGTCTTTGTTGCTTGGGCTGTTAAGTAAATTATAAACATCTTTGTCAGAAAGTTCTTTTTTGTATTTTATAATTGCTTCTGCCATTTTGTCTTTATCGGTTGCATAAGTAAGCAAATGACGAACATTATCTTGAGAAAGTTTGTTTAGATTTGATCCTAATTTTTTTACTGTGTATTCTACATTTTTAGATTTTAACAATCGATCTACAATATCGGCATTATCGTCTCCGCTAAATGAAAATTTTTCTCTATTAGATATTGGTGATTTATAAATACTTTTAACACTTGCCTTATCGGTGGAAATAATCCAATTTTTTGATTTTGGATTTTTAAGTTCTTCCATTTTTTTCATATCATTATGTTCTGAAACCGCATAGGCCAACATGGTTATTGTTCCATCTTGAACTGGTTCATATTTAACTAAACAATAACCATCATTTGCTCCATAATAGATAATTCCTTTTACCGACTTTGCCATCCATTTATTTTGTTCATAGAATTCATATGCCAAAACTGATGAGTATTTTTCTTTTTCTTGTTGTTCATCGTATTCTTTCAACTTACTTTCATCTACTTTGTTTAATACCCCTAGTTTCTTCAATTGGTCGCTTATTTTATAATCCTTGCCATGTATTTGTTTTGCCACAGATAATTGAAATATAAGATATTTATCGAGATCTGTTACTTTAAATTTGACTACTGCTTTACCATAAGTTTCCATGTAATTAGTAAATTGGCTTTCTATTGCAAAAGTAGTGTAAAAGCCACAACCATACATACAACCTGCACCAACTTTAAAATCAGATGTTAGTATGCCCGATACAGCTTGAACGCTTTTTTCTTCATCGCAACCAGGACAAGTTCTATGATAAACAGTTGCAATCTTATTAGGGAAGATTTCTTCAGAAATTAGCCATTCTTTAAAGTTCATAGTTTACTTTGCAGCTATTGCTTGAGGTTGGTAATATTTATCTCGAATATAATTATCAAGTAGTTCTTGAATTTCTGGAGTTTTATTCATGTGATTTTTGTTTATGATCTGAGCGATTGCCTTTACATCATCGGAATCATGGGTTTTAAGCAACAATTTACGAATTTGATTATCATTAAGTTTACTTATATTTATATTTGAAAATTGTTGTAAAATTATGTATTTTGTTTTTGCATACCAAATAAGATTAAACACATCAACACCGGAATATTCTTTTTTGTATTCGTATTTATAATCTGTAATTAAATTTACCATTTTATCTTTGTTGGTTGCACCTTGAAGCAAAACAAGAATTATTTTACTAGAAAGTTCTTTTTTGTTTTGAATAATTATTTTTGTTAATTTTTCTATGTCGGTTGCACTTTTAATAAAATCACGAATATTTTGATCAGAAATTTCTGATTTATTTTTTATGATCAGTTCTGTCATTTTGTCTTTATCTTTTCTTTCAGAAGAAGCAATCAATTTGGCAACATCTAATTCAGAAATTTTTTCTATCTTTGGCTTTAATTGTTTTCCTATTTCTTCTAGATTTTCAGATTTTGACACTTGATCTATGATATAATCAATTATTTTGCTATTGTCACCAAATGCAAATTTTTCTTTATTTTTTGAATTATAAACATTTTTAATAGATGTGCCTAATGCTCCAACTGTGGTAATCCAACCTTTATTATTTTTTAACTCTTCAATTTTTTCTACATCATCATTATCTGCAACTGCATATCCCAACATAGTTATTGTTCCATCTTGAATTGTTGGATATTTCAATAAACAATAACCATCATTTTTCCCATAATAGATAATTCCTTTTACTGAATTTACTATCCATTTATTTTGTTCATAGAATTCATATGCAAAAATTGATGAGTAGTTTTCTTTTTCTTGTCTTTCATCGTAATATTTCAACTTACTTTGATCTACCTTGTTTAGTAAACCTAATTTATTCAATTGGTCGCTTATTTTGTAATCGTTGCCATGAATTTTTTTTGCTTCAGATAATTGAAATACGAGGTATTTATCGAGGTCTGTTACTTTAAATTTGACTACTGCTTTACCATAAGTTTTCATATAGTTGGTAAATTGGCTTTCTATTGCAAAAGTAGTATAAAGACCACAACCATAATGGCAACCTTTGCCAACTTTATAATCGGATGTGAGTATGCTTGATACAGACTTAACGCTTTTAGGCATATCACAATCAGGACAAGTTCTATGATAGACAGTTGCAGTCTTATTTTGAGAATATATTTCTTCAGATAGCAGCCATTCTTTAAAGTTCATGTTTTACCTTGCGGCTATTGGAATTTGTGGATATTGTTTTTTAAACCAATCCATATATTTTTGATTAACAATAACTTTTTTATTTACATCTCCAACTCCAATAACATGAGCTTGTACATCACCAGAATCATTTACACTTAGGTTTGGTATAAACATTGCCATCATTTTCATAGTTTCTGGTGGTGGCACTATAAATCCTCTTTTTTCTGCCATGCTTGCTATACTATCACTTACAGCACCCCAAACAGGTTTGTTGAGATTGTCAACAAGACTTAATCCTTTTAGAATAGCTCTAGTACTTCCTGCAACTCCTGTTAATTTTACTAAACCTGAATTTTGAAATCTAACACAAACAAATCCTGCTGCTGGATCATGTTCGGATTCTGGTGGTATTCCAAAAAAAGTCCATGATCTTGATCTTCCAAGGAATGTGTTCATATCCCATGCTTTTCCTGTTGATTTAAGATAAGACTCAACAAAAATATTGTAAACCCATTCTGGTACAATGTTCTTATCACTTAATGTAAAACTTTGTGGTTCTGTATTTTCTAATAACCATTCAATAAATGTAATCATATATAATTTTTCCTATCGAAGAGATTGTATCGCTGATTTTGTAGTATTGTGATATTTTTCCCAATTTTTAATTATTTTTTCAAAGATATCATAATTATTAGAATCTTGAGTTTTAATATTTTTCAACATTTCAACTTTGTCTACTGTGTCAAACTTACTGATCATATTCATCAATATATTTTGTTTTTCTTGGTCGTTAAATAGTTCTGAAGGTTCCAATCTTCCTACATTGAATGGCAAAGATCCTCCAGCTTCCGCCCTGTTTATAGCTTTCCAAAAATTAACTGGATCTCCAATTTTTTCTGCTGACAATTTAGACAACTCGGTGGTAGGTAATGACATCAATTCTCTAATTTCACTGGGTATTTCTTTGCTACTTAAAAAACCATATGTGGGAGCATCAGTACGACCTTTGTCTGCAAGGCTTCTGGCATCAGCAACATTTACAGAACCATCTGGAGGATTTTCAAGATAATTTACAAAGTCTTTGTTTCCTGTGTCATTAGCGATTTTTTGTATTTCTTCTTTTGGAACTTTAGCTTCTTCCGCAGCTTTTCTAAAAGCATCACTTTCAGATGCTGACAATTTTCCTTGAATCATATCTGTGACTTTTTGTGTTGCTTTAGCTCCATAATGTCCAATAATATATCCTATGATTACACCGAACAATACTTTGCCAGCAGCTACTGGATGGCCAGCTATATATTTCAGAACACCCCATACCATTTTACCGCTGCCTAAAATCAAATTTGACATAACGCTGTTTACAGCACCAGCACCATAACCAAGACCTTTTCCTAAAAATTCTCCAACTTCTTTTGCACCTTCTTGATATTCATTTTCCAAATAAATTTTTTGGTATAAGTTTATATCTTTATTTTTTAAGAATGAATTGAATGAGTCGAATGAATCTGCAACCACTTTAGGACTTCCAGCGATGGGGTGTTTATCGTTCCAATCTCTCCACATTTGATCTAGTTCTTCGACTGTTTTACCAGTTGCTTTTTCCCATACTGTATCGTACATTTTATTAGCCAAATTTGTAGCTACTTTTCTTAATAGTAGAGAGAGAACAATTGCGGGAATGGCAGCAGGACCACCAAATGCAGCAGCACCAATAATCATAGATGCTGTAACTGGTGAAATTCCAAATTTATCTGCAAATTTTTCAGCAGCCCATGCAACTGTTTTGGCTGTATCTATAAATTTCGGAGTAAGAAATTTTCCAAGATCCTCAACATCTTTGGAACCTTTGTCATATCCTTGCTTTAGACCTGTAGAAAGTCCACCTGCAAAGTTCTTAGCACCTTGAAGAATTGGTGATTTAGATGGATCAAGAAAATCCATTTCATTTAAATCAACGCAATAAGATTCTGAATAAGTAGTTTGTCCTATTTGACTTCTTAGGCTATTCCACCATTCTTGTTCTGTAATAATTCTTTGATTTGTGTAGTGTGACATAGATCCTCATATTTTTTGATAATATGGTATCTATGTGGTTCGATGAAGTAAATTAATGTTACATATGCACTATTTTTTCTATAATTTTGCTATCTTTTTGTAATAGCCATTGTAGTCCAAAATGAATAGGTGATGGCCAATTTCCAAATTCAACCCATTTATAATCTTGAGTTTCCCAATTTAAACATGGAGTGAATTCTTCATCTATTATTCCCAAGAAGTTATGATATTTAAATACAAACCAATTCATGGTTGATAATTTGATTAGTTCGATATTTCCATCATATCCAGATTCTTCTCTTAGTTCTCTTTTGGCTGTTTCTTGTGGGATTTCATCATGGGAAGAAAATCCTCCCCAAGTTCCCCAAGTATTTGGTTGACCAACTTGCTTAGATCTATGAGGAAGAAGTATTTTTTTTGTGTTTTTGGCCAAAATGATACATCCAGAACCTTGTTTTGTAAATTGCATGTTTTTCCCAATACTGTTAAAAATAAATTACCTAAGTAACTATAGCAATTAATTTTTGATAGTAAAGTTAATCAAAGTCACTACTGAAGCGACTTCTTTTTCTTCTTTTTAGTTCTTGGTTTATCATATCTTGTACTTCTGGCAATTTCTTATATCTAAAGGCATCCCAACTAGTGAGTGATTTCAAAAATGAATATGGCTTATCGATCAATTTTACCATTTCATTTCTATCTTTTGCATTTCTGATCAAAATAGAAGCTTCTTCAAGACTGAGTTGTTTTTTAATTTTAATCAAAGTCATTGCCATTTTTAATTTGTCTGTTGCATGTTGAATAAATTTTTCAAATGAATAGGTGGAAATTTCTTGATTTTTTTCTTGTAAAATTTTGATCATATCATTTATGACTGTATCTTTATCTTTTGATCTGTCGAAAATCCATCCTATGGCTTTGTCATGAACTGGATATTTACTTTGTCTTAAATTATTTAAAATAAGTTCTAAAATTTCAGTATTATCTTTTAGATTAGAAGTCAAATAACCAACATCATCACCAGAAAGTTCTGATTTATATTTTATGATTATTTTTGCTATTTGTTCTCTTCTATCAGTTGAACTATCAAGCAAAGAATAAATATTTTTATCAGAAAGTTTGTTTATGTTATCTGTTCCTAATAGTTCTGCTATTTTATCTTTATCAGTTGCATATCGAAGCAATTGAGAAACATTAATATTAGAAAGGTCTGGTTTATTTTCAATGATTAGTTCTGCTACTGCATTTTTGTTGGTTGCAGCTTGAAGCAACTGAGCAACATTAGTATCAGAAAGGTCTGGTTTCTTTTCAATAATTAGTTTTGCCATTTTATCTTTGTTGGTTGCATGATAAACCAAGCTATAAATATTAGAATGAGAAAGTTCTGGTTTCTTTTCAATAATTAGCTCTGCTATTTCTTGTTTTTTATCGTCTGCATAAACAAGTAAATTAGCAAAATCATCATCGGCAAGTTCTTTTTTCTTTTCAATAATAAAATATGCCATTTGATATTTGTTGGTTGCATAAGAAATCAACGAAGCAACATTATTAGAAGTAAGTTTTGGTTTCTTTTCAATAATTAAATATCCGATTGCATCTTTGTTGGTTGCAGCATTAAGCAACTCAGCAACATTATAATCAGAAAGTTCTGGTTTCTTTTTAATAATTATTTGTGCTATTTTGTCTTTATCTTTTGCCTTACGAAGCAAATTTTCAACATTGTTATCAGAAAGTTTTAGTATTTTGTTTATAATTATTTCTGCTGTTTTGTCTTTGTCGGTTGCAGTAACAAGAAAATCACGAACATTTTGATCGGAAAGTTCTGGTTTCTTTTTAATAATTAGTTCTGCCGTTTTATCTTTGTCATTTGCCTCAATAATCAAATAAGAAACATTACTATCGGTAAGTTCTTTTTTATATTTTATAATTACTTCTACCATTTGATCTTTGTTGGTTGTAGATTTAAGTAGGCTTAAAATATTTTCATCAGAAAATTTATCTAGCTCTGATGCAAATTTTTGTGCTGTTCTTTCTAAGTTTTTAGATGTTAAAAAAATATTTATAATATTTTGAATGTTATTATTGTCACCGAATGCAAATTTTTCTTTCATTTTGTTTGGAGCTTTGTAGGCAGTTTTAATGGGTGTGCCTAATACACCAACTGATTTAATCCAACCAATATTATTTCTTAGTTCCCCCATCTTTTGTTGATTGTCAACATCTGCAACTGCGTAGCCCCACATGGTTATTGTTCCATCTTGAATTGTTGGATATTTTATTAAACAATAACCATCATTTTTCCCATAATAAATAATTCCTTTTACCGAATTTACTATCCAACTATTTTCGTCATAGAATTCTTTTGCCAAAACTGATGAGTATTTTTCTTTTTCTTGTCGTTCATCGTATTCTTTTAATTTAATTTCATTTACCTTGTTTAGTAGTCCTAATTTCTTAAATTGATCGCTTATTTTGTAATCCTTGCCATGTATTTGTTTTGCCACAGATAATTGAAATATGAGGTATTTATCGAGTCCTGTTACTTTAAATTTGATTAATGCTTTACCATATGTTTGCATGTAATTGCTAAATTGGCTTTCTATTGCAAAAGTAGTATAAAGACCACAACCATACATGCAACCTGTACCTGTTTTATAATCAGATGTGAGTACGCCTGATACATCTTTGACGCTTTTTGTTCTATGATAGACAGTTGCAGTATTGCCTTGCCAAATATCTTCAGATAGTAGCCAGTTTTTAAAGTTCATAGATTTATTTACACAACAAATAAGATAAAATTCACTAAATAATGTCATTACAAGTTAAGAGTGGGGATAATTATGAAATTCAAAATTTGGTTAGAAAATGACGAAAATAATGATGCCATCAAAAAAATGGAAAAATATGCAATTGAAGTTAAATTTGAAAAGTTAAAGCAATTATATGAAGAAGCATTAAGTGCAAATCATCTTACAAAAGATCAGTATAGAAAGTTGAAAGATACATTTGAAGATTCAACTAGTGATCCATATCTTGAAGAGTTTGCAAAATTTTCCAAAGAATATGATAAAAGAGAATATGAAAAAAATAAATTAGATCCAACTAATTATGCTCCACATTTCATATTAAAATCTAATCTAGAACATGTTTTTATAAGTGACTTAAGATGGGCAAGCGGTTCCAAAAGATACAGTTTGCTAACTAAAAAATCAAACCAGAAATATATTGAATCATTTCCAGAAGAAGTCCAACAAGCTTGTAAGGGTATGTTGACATATTCTATGGATTATATAGAAGCCAAGAAAAAAATAGATGATCTTAAAGAAAAAGTAAAGACTCCAGCAGATTTTAAAGCGATGAAAAAAAGTGAAGATGAGGAACGCAAGAAAAAAGAATTGTTCATGAGACCTCTAGCATCAAAAATGGCAATGGGCAAACTATCGACTCAAGTCGAACAAGTGCTAGAAAGCAAACAACAAGAATTTATCGAAAGTTATAAAAACGATCTATTAAATAAATTTCAAATTAATTCTGAAAAAGTAAAAAATTACAAAATTTCAAATAAAGATGATATGGTAAAGATAATGCGTCAATTTATGTATTTTAATATTTTAGAGCTTTTCAAATTTGACTATAAAAATTTGACTATAGAAAAAGTAGAAAATACAAATGAAATTGTAAATAAGCTATCAAAAAATAGATGGGATTCAATGTCGGGATTTTTCAAATCGAGAATGATCAATAAAATAGGCCCAATTGTTGATAAGAAGGCCAAAGGCAATAGTGATTTTACAATGAAAACAGTAGAAATTTCTATTGATGGTGGGAAACTTGTAGGTAGATTTAATTTCAATTTTACAGACCAGTCTTCATTTAATGTAAAACATCAAGTTGTAGGTTATATTAACAAAAACAATTTAGGATTTTATAGATTCCCAACGCACTTTCAAAATATAAAGACTGCTGATGGAACTCCATATAACTTTTTATCAGAAGAAGAAATGTACAAAAAGTTTGCAGACATTGAAAAGCCAAAAGAAATGCCAGAGGAAAAAATCTAACAAGAAATAGTTTCTACTTCAATATTTCCATTACATGTTGTTTTTCTTCTTTCGATAATTCAGTATTACTTTCCAAGTATTCTTTCAATGAATTATATAATTTTACCAAAACCGATTGTCCTTTTTCGGCTAGATATTCCAAAATAGATGCTAAAGTTTTTCCAACTGATCTAAGAAGATATTCTATTGATTTATAGGATACCTTAAGAAATAGCAAAGCTCCAGCCACTACAAACCCTCCTAATTTTCTAGTTGCCATTTGAATAAATTTAGTAAATATATCATCGTTATCGGCAAAGAATATTTTTCTTTGGTTTGTGTATTTTCTTCCTGCAAACTGTCTTGAATATGCTGGCCCATCTTTTGGTGCTAAATCAAATCCTAAAAACTCACAAAATAATTCATTTCTTTTTAAGTCATAAGTTTTTAAGAAATCTTCTTCAATCATATAAACTTCAAATCTTTTCATCGTTAATTCCTTATCGTAATTACATGGAAAAAGAACTACCACATCCACAAGTAGACTTAGCTTGTGGATTTTCTATTTTGAATCCACGAGAATTCATGTCATCGATAAAATCTATAGTTGCATCTCCGATATACATAGCACTTCTTTTATCTACTATTACTGATATGCCTTTTATTTCATATAATTCGTCTAATTTTTGATTTACCTCTTTTTCTATTGTTAGTTTTGATTGAAAGCCAGAGCATCCACCACCAACAACTTTTACTCTTACATGAAGTTTTTCTTCTGTAATTCCTTGTGTTCTTTCTTCTTCGATTGCAAGATTTATTTCTTTGACTGCTTTTTCTGTTATTTTAATCGCCATTTTATTTCCTTTACAATAATTCTTTTAACTTTTGTCTATTATCCATTTCAACAACTTCATCAAAACCTTCTTCTGGTGCGATTTGTTGAAATGAACTCATCATCCTATCTAGGACTTCTGGTGGAATAGTTTTTGATTTAAACGATGGCGTTTCGACATCCTGCAATATTCCGTCTTTAAAAACTTTAACAGTTATTTTTTCTTTTTTTATTTCTTGTGATCTTTTAAATGCCATTTTTTTGATAATGTGTTCAGCACCATGAAATGGAAAGACAACAGCAACTTTATGAAACATGTCTTCTTTTCCGCTAATTGATTTGAGTGCTTGTTTTCTTGCATTTGCTGTCATGTTAGTCATATCAACAACTATATCTTTTCCAGAAGTTGATGCATTTTTTATTTTGTCATTTAATTTATCATTGATCAATTTATTAGCATCAAGAATATTTGAGTAAGATAAAGGTTGCCAAGTCATGAATGAAGGAGAATTGAGAACCGTTCCATATTTTTCATCTTCTGTTCCCATTGTGGCATCTTTAGGAGGAGCAGAGAACATATCATCGTATGTCATTCCCATTTTCGATGCCACTTCCTCGACTATATCATCACGATTAACGATGTATGGATCATCTTTTTGAAATGTGTTTTTGATCCAAGTTGACTTACCTACTGCTGGTGGGCCTACAAGAACGAATATTTTCTTTTTATCTTCCAACATCTCATAGTACTGGTTTTCTGTAATGACACCAGCTAGGTACAGTTTGTAGTTTGGATTGTTTTTATTGTACATTTTGTTGCGTTCCAGTTGATGCAATAGGTGATGATGTCATAAGTGTGCCAATAACTTCTCCCTGAAAATGATCTTCTCCAAGAAAAAACAAACCGCCTTTTTGCATGGCAAATTCAACTATTTGTCTTTCTCTGTCATGTTCTGAATCCCATCCTAATGTCGACAGTGTGGTAGTTCCTTCAGGAACCTCAAAGGTATTATGCTCTGCCTTTTTTAAAAAATCATAAACTTCTTTTTCTCTTTTTTCGCCAAGTAGTTGCTTGTGCCAATTCTCCCCAATAGCTTCTGTGCCTCCTATGGCTGCAAATATTTTTTGTATGTCTGGTTCTGATATTTTAATATTAACATCTTTATACGCAAATGTTCCATGTCCTTTTGCGAGAATATTATGAATAGCATCTCCCATGGTCTTAGAATTCACACCTATCACATCTATTGGCACACTACCAAACCATTTAGCATCAATAGAGGTAAGTGCGGGAACTCCAGCCCAATGACCATTCATTGTCACATAATCATCATAAGATCCATTATTTTTAGGGTTGGGAACACCAAGATTTTTGCAATATGTCAATTCTGGTCCTTTACCAGAACCGGGATTTTGGCCAATATTTTCTCCTATGCCTTCGTACCAATAACCATATTTTTCTAGTATTTGTTTTACATATTCTTTGGTATTTTCGCTGTCGGGAAGAGTGATGATACCACCTTTATGGTTTGATGGAATTAATACGCCTTTGCTACCAACATAAGCAAAACCTGCATTTTCTATTAAAAGCATTTGGTTTTCAAGTTTTTCCAATATCTCATAATACTGGTTTTCTGTAATGACACCAGCTAGGTATAATTTGTAGTTTGGATTGTTTTTATTGTACATTTTCATTTCCTTTTTTTTTAAAACAAAGAATCTATAATTGGTGGTGGCTCATCCCATGCTGAAGTCTTAGATGTAGTTATTGGTTTTGGTTTAGAATAAACTTCTGGTTGTTTATCTTTTAATTGTTTTTTATTTGATTTTGGCTTTGGAAATTTTGCAAAGAATGCATCCAATTGATTGTTGTTTTCCCCGCCATCGATAAACTCATATTTTCCTCCCTGACCCAATTCTTGTTGCAATATTTGAGTAGCAGTCTTTCCTTCGATTGGCTTAATGTCTGCAAATTTCCCATCAACAATTATATATCTTATTCCGTCTTTAAGTTCTTTTCCAAATGAAGCCACTACAATGAACGCCCCATCTCTGTAAGCTGTTGAAGCTCCAAGTCCCGATCCTACTCCATTTATATTATTTGTTAGTGGTGCTGTATGATTTGGTGCCTTGTTTCTTTTAAGCATTTCTATTAGTGACTTTATTTGAAAACCAAGACTAATTTTAGCTAATCCATGTGCATCCAACTGTACATTCAAATCATCATATTTTGGCAATAAGTAAAAAAGAGTATCTTTATCGCTGTATCGATTGTAGTTACCGACAGATCTCATCAATGGCTTTAAATTATCTGGTAATTCTTGATTCCATATTTCAGAAACATCAATCGATTCATAATATTGATTCTCTGTAATAATACCAGCTAGGTACAATTTGTAATTAGGATAGTTTTTATTGTACATTGAAGAAATTATCCTTTTCCATTTGATCAAGTTTATCGCTTATATCTTTTCCTTTTAATCCAAGGTGTGCCACATCTGCACCAGAATATTTAGGCTTGTGTTCAAATAATCTCTTAGATTCATTCTCAAATCCGAAATGACTCATGAATGATTCTATTGACTTATAAGGAACTCTCTTCATTTCTCTGGATATGTCGTGAATTCTGTAATCGTGGTTCATTGGATTCTTAAACATATTATATGCTTTTAGAATTATGATTGCAGGAGTAAGGACATCATGTTCGAACTTGTACTGTATCAGCATATCAGACAGCTTCCTATTAGGAACTTCTTCACTAAGGATGTAAGCAATCATAGCAGAAAGATTATTTTTCATTTGATCCAGAGGTTCCAATTTTGGAATTTTTATTCTTTCTGGCATGATGTTGTGAATGAGATCCAAATCTTTTAAAGACTTGATGAAATTAGCTGGAGATTGACTTTGCTTTAAACCAGAAATAAATTCCTTGTTGATTCTTTCCTTACTGACATTTTCTAAGTTCTTGAATTCAGCTATTGCCATTTTAGTTTTATCATCAAGATGACTCATTATATTGTCATCGTTGTATCTGTTGAAGAATCTAACCACACGCAGAACTCTAAGTTTGTCTTCATAGAATCTTTGGAATGGATCTCCGACTACACTTGTGTGTTTGTTCTTTATGTCTTTAATGCCTTTTCCGTCATTATAATCTTTTACTTTTTTGTTTATCGTATCGTAAAACAAAGCATTGTAGTTCAAGTCTCTTCTTTTAGTGTCTTCTTCTGGTGTCGCTCCGAATTCTGTTTTTTCTGGTATTCTTGAATTACCAGAATATATTTCTTTTCTGAAGGTAGCTATTTCAAATTCATCTTTCTTCTTTCCATCCATGTCTTTGACAATAATAGAAAGGACTCCTTGGTTTATTCCTTTCTCAAATATTTCTAATTTAAATCTTCCATTGGCTATGGTTGTATTGTGGATTATTTTTCTTGTTTCTTCTGGAAGTGCGTCTGTGGCTAGGTCGTAGTCGTTTATGTCTTTTTTCATGTCATGGAAGTGATTAAAGAGATGATCCCTTACCGCACCACCGACTACATAGCAGGTTTTACCATGTGCATTCATGATGTGTGCTATTTCTTCTAATTCCTCTGGAATCGACATGTGAGTGTCTATAGTTTCTAATTCTTCAGAAAATAGCCATTGTTTAAATTTCATGTTAAATTTCTTGACTTGCTTGTGCTGCATTTTTAAAACTTGGTAGTGCGTTAACTAGACTGTTAGGCACATGTGGCATTAACGCTTCGACACCATGTGCTGCATGAAATCCTTTTTCGACATTCCCTTGAATCACTTCATTGCCAACATCTTTCACAAATGAAATTAATTCACTTTGATCAACACCCGCTGCCGCTATTGGTGGTATCATTTCATTTAAATTATTGGTATTCCAAAATTCAGCCTCATAAACCTTATTGGATGCCATGCCAATTGCTCCACCCATGATAGTACCAATGGCATACAAAAATGCTGCTTTTGCCAAATCTCTTTTGTTGTTTTTTACAAACGACAAAAGATCAGTCATAGCTTTTTGTAATAATGTTGTTAATTTTGAATAATATTTACTTGATTTTCCAGCAATAAATCCAGCAGTACTGCCAATTGCTCCACCAGTTTTATCGACAGCACCAGAAATCACTTTTCCAGTTCTATCGACAGCACCAGAAATCATTTTTCCAGTTCTATCGACAGCACCAGAAATCATTTTTCCAGTTCTATCGACAAAAGATGATTCTGCCATTGCTGGTTTTTTTCCAAATGTCATATCAGCAACTTTATCGAATCCTTTTGAGGCTTGATGAGTAATTATATCGGCAACCTTCTTTGACAAAACCGCAAATGGAATTGCTGCCAAACCACCAGTCATTCCAGCAGCAACAATGGTGGCAGCAAATGGTAGAGAAACGCCCATTTTGTCTATGTAAGATTTCCTCGTTTTTAGATAATCTATTGCTTTTACTGCATATTCTCCTGCTTTTTTATATTGTTCATCTGTTTGGCTTGCGTTTTCTTTTTCATCACCTTTTGCACTTTGATAAGATGCTTGAAATCCTTGCTTCATCTTATCGAAAAAAGCTTCGTTAACATCACGATGTTCAATATATTGTAAAAATGTCTTCATGTTTATCCTAAAAATTAATTGGCTAATTTATATACAAATTTATCTAATTCTTTTTTTGTTTCTGGGTTTTTTTGAACAAATTGATTTAACATGTTCTTGGCCTTTGGATCTTTTGATATTTCTTCTAATTGTTTGATTCTTATTTCATCAAACTTAGACATAGTTTTACCAATTCCAGTTTTCAAACCAGAATAAAATGGTTCTACTATTTTTTTCAAAACATTCATGGTTCTGTCGAAGCTTGTGTCTGTAGGTATTTCACGATTATAATTTCTTTCAAATTCATAACCAAAAGCATAATCAGCAGCTTTCAAAGAATTGGTTGAAAGTTTTTTAACGAAATCCCAAAGTCCAGAACCGACACCAGAAATTCCAGATTCTATTCCAGCAGTTGCTATATCCATAAGTGATTCGTCATAAAAATTAGGATCTCTTTGTTCTAAGAACTTTTTAAATGTATATTCTTTCATAAGTTTATATATAAAGTAAAAGGAAATAAACATGAACAAATTATTGGCAATTAGCTTTTTAACTTTTGTTTCAAATTTTGCTATATCTCAAGAACCAAGATACAGATTTATATTACCTCCTGCTCCGCCAGCACCACCAGCATTAAACAATACAGTTAAAGCACAGATTTCCAATCAAAACATTAATTTTAATACTGGGAGTAGTAGTGGATTTGGTGGCGGTTTTGGAGGTGGTGGCTTTCAACAAAATACAGGTGGGATTCAAGGTACTGCCCAATACACACAAAATAATACCCCAGGCATGCAAATATCGCAACTTTATCAAATTCCACTTTCTACAGGTGGTGGTAACATGGGTGGTCAATTTGGCGGTGGTCAATTTGGTGGTGGTGGTGGTCAATTTGGTGGTGGTGGTGGTCAATTTGGTGGTGGTGGTGGTGTCAATACAACCATAGGTGGTGGATTCGGTCAAGGTGGTAACACTGGAGGTCAAGGTGGTGGATTCGGTCAAGGTGGTAACACTGGAGGTCAAGGTGGTAACACTGGAGGTCAAGGTGGTGGATTCGGCCAATTTGGAGGTATTGGAAGTCAAGCTGTGGGCATGAACAATCCTTTTTATCAAATGGCAATGCAAGGCATTATGTCTGGTGTAGGTGGTTCAGCATTTCAGAGTGGTGGCGGTGGGAATATGGGTGGACAAAATATGCGAGGTCAATTTGGCGGTGGGAATATGGGTGGCAATAGATTTAGTCAATTTGGTGGTGGTTTTAACAATGGTGGGAATGGATTTGGTCAATTTGGTGGTGGTTTCAACAATGGTGGAAATGGAATTTAATTGTTAAAAATCTTCCATGTAATTATCAAATGATTCGGGATCACTATCTATTCTGCTAACAACAATGTCATCATTGTCGAATTTAACATTAGGTATTTTTTTCCAAGTATAAGCTGCACCAGTCTCATAAGTGCTTGGATAAATATCAATTTCATAAACACCCTCTTGAAATTTTCCAATTGTGTAAACATGTTGTGTTCCAACTGTAGCAGAAACTGTAGCAGCATCAATTCCATTATCATTTAAAACACTTGCGATTTCATCTGCGATATTATGACAAATGCCACCACCACCATATTCTTCATCATGTCCTTGATCATCTTGTTTCCAATTATCATAAACATTTTGAGCTTTTAGTATCATTGTTGGCTTTAAAAATTCTATTTCTTTTATAGATTTTAAAGGTTGTTCGTTTTCAATCCAATTTTTAAAATTCATGATTTTACCTCAAAGTCTCTTTCAGTAATGTCACCTGTAAGAACCAATGGATCTCCATTACTATTATTAGCAAGTGTCATGTAAAAATATTTTCTTTCTTTATTAGGAACTTCTAACTTTCTCCATATCTTTGAAACATAATTGTGAAAATCTTCTTGATTAGATATATCTGCAATAACAAATTGATTTCCGTTATGGCGAGTAATTACAACTTGTTTTCCAAAGACTGGCTTTGGCAAGTCTTGTAATTCTGGATAATCTTTTTCGAGTAGTTCTTTAATTTTCTTTTTAAATTCTTGCATCTCGCTAGGATCTATTAATGTTATGTGAGGGTTGCTTATTTCTGTTACGCCTTCTGGCAATGATTCTATTGGTGGGTGTTTAGTTTTGTAAACCAATCCATTAGAGCTATCCAACACACTTACAGCCCTTTTGCGATTTGGATGCATAAAAACATTATCAAAATTTTCATTAAACCAATTTTTAAAGCTTTTCATAATTTTATATATTGTTTTGATCATATATAAAATCAAATATTAAGAAGGGAAAAATTATGAATTTTAAGCAATGGTTTTTTAACGAACTAGAGATAGCCACATTAGATAAAGAAAAAATTTATCCTTCTGGTTCTTTAATTGATCCTTCTGGTTCTTCTGGTGTGATTACATTAGGCCAGAAAAGAAGTAGTGAGGTAAGTGGTTTTTGTCTACATAATCCAGAAATAAATGCATTTGCTCAAAAAAATTCAACAAATATGTTTATAGTTTTTGCATTTGTTTTTTATACAGTTCAAAAAGAATGGCAAATAGTTCATCAAACATTTCCAGATTTCTTAAAATGGGTGTTTGAAGATGCGATATATAAAACAAAAAAAGACAAACCAAATGCTTGGAATTATGCTGACCAATCGTTTGTCAAATATGCAAATCTACTTGGTGGCAAAAAAATAAAAAATGCGACTTATCTTGAAAAATTATGGGCAAAAAAAGATACCATTTACAAAGAAATAAAAAATCTCATAGATAAAAACGAAATTACTTCTCGCTTTTCAGGTTCTTCGGATTTTAAAATTTTTGAATATATCGTACAAAATATAAAAGGACTTGCTGCTGTAAAAGGTGCTTTTGCAACTCAATTAATTATAGGTAAATATGGATGTGTAGATTCTGTTAATATGAGAGCATATGATAAAATGATTCGTGATGATATAAAAAAAGACCCAAAAAAATCTGGCTTTAGTTTGACTACTAAAAAAAGTAAAACTAAAAAAGATGCTCTTGGCAATTTTATAAATGTAACTGACAAAGAAGGCAATGCTTTAAATAATACGAAAGTAAAAAGTGGTAATGTTGGCTTAAAAGGATATGTTGGTTTCCTTGATACCTTGCAAGAATTATATAATGATAGCAGTTCTAAACAACTTTGGGATGATTGGTGTAAAATAGTAAATGACAAAATCATAAAATCTAATGACATTGGCGATTCAAATAAAATAAAATTAAATGTTAATGATCAAGAATTTCCAATAGAACCATACAAAGTAAAAAGCAATACAAGAAAAATGATTGATAAAGAAAAAGAATTTTTACAAAAAGTAGATCCAACAGGCACAGGTTCTGGAGTTAGTTTTGCCCATTTGCAATCTATTTTGACGGGTAAAAAATATGGCGAAAAATTCGATATTACAAAAGTATTGGAAAAAATTAAGATTTTAAAAGAATACATATTATCACAAAACATTCTATAAAAAGGAAAAGTCATGAGTCAATATTTTAATCAAAAACCGATCAGTGAAGCTAAATGGTGGGCAAGTGTGATGGATCAACTTGGAAATGTAGGAAAAAATCCTAATTTGTACGAAGATATGGATGCACCAGCACCACCACCAGAAGATGAAATTAAAATAGGTCATGGTTTAGACAGAAAGTTAAAAATCTTTTTGGATGGATTAGATAAAACCGATTTAACTAGAGCAAATTTAAAAAACTTAGCAAAAAAATTGATAAACTCATTACACAAAGCAATGGTAGATGATGAGGGTTTAAGAGATGCATATGCAAGAAATATGCTTATGAAAGATATTAAGGCTGCTTTCCAAGAAGTTCCAGAAGAAGTGCCAGAAGAAGTTCCAGAAGAAGAATCCTCAGAAGAATCACCAGAAGAAACACAAGGTCAAGATAATCAAGGTCAAGAATTTCAAGGTCAAGAGCCTCAACGATGATATCATTTATAAAAAATATATTTGGACTTAGTTCTAATATAAAAAATATATTTGATCTTAGATCTGGTAAGTGGAATGGTCGTAGAAAAAAATGGCTGATAGAAAATGATAGTTGTATAGCTTGTGGAAAAAAAAGTTCACTTCAAGTACATCATAAAGTTCCAGTGCATATTGATGAAAGTAAAGAGCTTATTGAAGATAATTTTTGTACTTTATGCACAACATGTCATTTTGTTTTTGGCCATTCGCACAACTGGTCACTTTATAACCCTTTTGTAATAGAAGATTGTGAAAATCATTTAAAAAGGGTAAAAGAAAATCAAAAAATTAATCAATCCTTGCAAAAAAAACAATATTAAAGTCAGTGAACTAAATGCGTCATAAAAATTTAAAAAATCAAATAAAAATACAAGAGGCATTAGCGAAAAAAGCTAATAATCCATATCTTCGTATAACCCCAGAAAATGCAAAGCTATTTCAAAAAAATAAAAAAATAGAAATTCATAATAATGTAAGAAATGAAAAATTTATTTTAACAAATTTAGAATCACAAAATCAGAATTTCAAAAGAGAAAAAGAAGTTTTATTTTTAACAACCATACCATCTAAAGTGGTAAGGCTTGATTTGCCAGAAGCTGGTAGCTTTAATGCAGGAATATTAGATTTGGGTAATAAAATATTATGTGTTTATAGATCAAATGAAAATGAATTCATAGCTTGTTTTTTAAATTATGAATATAAAGTAATAAACAATTTTTATTATAAGTTTAAAATGTATGGTGTTACCGATCCAAGAATAATTAGAACTCCTGATAATAAAGTTTTGATGTCTTATTCAATGAAGTTTGATAATTGCAATGCTGAAAGTATTGCCGGAACAATTATAATGGATCTAAGTAAATCAGATACTGAAATTTTTGAAGCTGAAACAATTAGGATAAGCCCAAAAGAAATTGTAAGAAGACAAAAAAATTGGATGCCTTTTGTTCATGAAAAAAAATTATACTTTATTGCAAACATACATCCACATGAGATTTATGAAGTACACACAGGAAGCATCATAAAATCAGAAAAAAAATATGTAACATCATTTGAAAATAAATGGTTTATGAAGACTGAATTGAGAGGTAATACAAATGCAGTTATCTTGCCAGATGGCAATTATTTGACAACATTTCACACAGTTGCAAGAAACAAAAATTTACATTATTATGATAATGGTTTTTATATTTTTGAAGGCAAGCCACCATTTGTAGTGACGCATATGTCTGAAAAAACATATTTAAAAGCAGAAGATGCTACAGAGCCTCATTATAGAAAATCTGGTCTTATACTGTGTGCATTTCCAGTAGGAATGATTCTTAAAGAAAATAAAGTTATTATAAGTTATGGCGATAATGATTCTTGTGTAAAAATACTTGAGTCATCCTTAGATGATGTCATGAGCATGATGGTTAAAGTAAACGACAAATAGATCAAAAATATTTTTTAGTCTGGTTTTTCAAAGTAAAAGCTATAACCTTCCCATCCAGAACCATAAAAAGCTCTTTCTGGTGAGTTATCATCCGAAGTATGAAATAATTTTATTCCCTTTGATGCAGCAAATTCATCTACGGATCTTTTTACATTATAGCTTTCATCAGGTCCAGCGGCATAGTCATGACCAGCAAAAATTCCACCCTTCTTAATCTTAGGATACCAAATGTTTAAATCGTTTAGACAACCTTGATAACTGTGATTTGCATCTAAATAAATAAAATCAACATGGTTGTCATAAAACTGATTTACAGCAACATTTGACCACATTTTTAAAAATGAAACATGTTTGTGATTCTTAAAATCTTTTAAAACTTGGTGATATCTTGTAATTTGAACTTCGTTCGATAAATTACATGGGTCATTGTATCCTTCACTTTGATTTTCCCAAAAATCAATTGCAAATAACTTTTGACATGTTTTCCAAGAATCAACAATTTGCTTTGTAAAGTGACCTGCTGCAACGCCAATTTCTACGCCAATCCCATTTGGAAATTTTTTATCGATATACTCAAGTAGTTCTACTCTATTTTTAAAATTTTCACTTAACATAATATCTCCCGTTTGTCCAAGAATCGTTATAAATATCTACCTTTTTTTGAATTGTTTTACCTTTCATATCTTCTGCTAATATTTGTAAATTCCTGCCTATTTTATATTTAGGTATAATAGTTGATTTATAAGAACTTTTATTTCTAATAAAATCATATGATTCAGAAAAATCATTGTGCCAAATGAAAGAAGACAAATGACATTTTTTGCAGATCCAAATTTGATCTTCCTCAAAAATTTCTATTTCTCTTTTTTCTATTCTATTTTTTATATCAAATCTATTTGGCTCATAAGTATATTGTGCTTTATCGCAAGCCTCACATGGCTTTTTAAATACATGATCAGGAACAATATTAGATCTACCAGAATGTGATCCGTAATAATGATGCAATCTGAACATTTTTTTAGAAAATCTTGCACAAGTAGACCCAAATTTTCTTGCCCTTAAGCAAAAATCCTGATCTTCCCAATGCTCATTATTTGTAAATACTTCATCACAACCATTAATTTCCAACCATTCATTTCTAAAAATCATATAATTACCATAACAATTAAGTGGCATTAATTTCGCTGATTCATTAATTTCGCTATGTTCTGTCCAAGAGCATCCAGATTCATTTATCTTTGGAATAGAATTCCAATTAACACTATCGCTATTCATATCCCAAATAGAAATAGAATGACCCGTTTGTGGGTGAGCATCCAGTACACTCTTAGGTTCACAATTGTGAAAATAAAAATCGCAATTAGTGGTTGATTCGGCACAAATTTTTGTGAAGTCTTGTGTTACAAATCTCCAGCAAGACAATCTTACTATTCTTTCTGATTCCGAATACATATATGGAGCATTAAATATTGCACAGTCTAATCTTTTGGCTATATTCAAATTAGGCTTGTAAGGAACATGAATGATGTTTAATTTGTAATGATTTGCATATTGTGGAATAAGATCTTTTCTTTTAGAGTAGTGAGGGTCTATAGCATAAACATCAAAATCTTTATAATTTTGTTCAGACAAGCATTTCAATTGTGCTTTAAAAAGATAATCTCCTTCAAAGAAGAAAGATGGTGTCATTCCTACCGTAAGATTTGTCATAATGAATTATTTATGTAAGCTAACATAAAAAAAATTATAAGTAAAAACTAAAAGCATATTATATAATAATGATGAAACTAATTCTTAATTGGGCAATAAAAGGTGTCCTTCCAAATTTTTATAAGTTTGGTAAATCAAACAATAATGATATTTTCTGAATTTCTTAAAAATGAACACAAAAAAATTCTTGGTTGGTGTAGTGAAGATAAAGCACAAAAATTTTACGACATCATTACAGAATCTAAAGCTAAATTGTGTGTAGAAATTGGAGTTTTTGGAGGTTCTTCTTTAATTCCCCAAGCTCTTGCGATGAAAGAAAATAATGATGGAATCGTAGTTGGAATCGATCCTTGGACACATGATGCTGCATTAGAAGACATGGAAAAAGATGAGAATAAAGAATGGTGGTCAAAAATAAATCTAGATGAAATTTATGAAAATTTTACTAGCCAATTAAAATTTTATAAAGTGGATTTATTTTGTAAAATCTATAGAGATAAATCAGAAAATGTAATAAATGAATTTAAAGATGAATCTATTGATATTTTACACATTGATGGAAATCACTGCGAAAAACTTGCCTATCAAGACTCTGTAAGTTATTTTCCAAAGGTTAAAAAAGGTGGATACATATTCTTTGATGATACATCTTGGAGTGAAAACGGAAAAAATATATCAACAGAAAAAGGTTTAAATTATTTATTGCAATATTGTGAAAAGAAATGTATTGTTGGAAAAGATTGTGTAATATTAAAAAAGAAATAATTAGAGATAAGATTTTTTTGCGTTGAACATTCATTCAGAAAGATAAAGAACAGAATAAAAAATTTTCATTTTTTCTTCATATCCATGACCAAGAGGATGCCACTCTTCAGAAGCTTGCATTTGAACAACCTTTTTGCACATCGCAGCATCTGGAATCCTGTTAAATTTACTTTTGCAAAATTTTATGAAGTGAGTTACTAAAACTTCCAAGGAATAAAAACAACCAAGAACAGATACTTCGTTATTCTTTTGGATGGCCAACACATATACACTTTTTTTGTTACTCATGAAACCTTAAGCTTTTCATAAATTGATTGATTTTCAAAAAATAATTGTAATTCATTGTAACATTATGTCAATGTTAATTATTTGCTATTCCAAGCAGCATGACTTTCTTCTCTTCTTTTTTTCAATTCAATATCAATATAACTATTTATTTGTCGATATAAAGGCAAAGATTTGCAAGCAAGCATTAATGGAATTGTTAATTTTTCTATTTTGACTTTATCGTTTTTCAATTTAGCTTGGACATAATCCTGCAAAATAGTTACTGGCACATTTTTAAATTGTGCTATAGTTTTGTTGATAAATTCATCATCCATAGCCCTAATTGGGTTCACATGTGGTGCAAAATCAAACAATCCTTCAAGATACTGATAAAAAGTTTTCATTAGTGTTATCCTCGTTTAAATATATATAATATTTTCATTAAAAGATTTATATGGTTTGACGCTAAATTATTGAATATGAATAAGAATTATTGGTCAATTGAATTGTTGCATCCATACTCGCCATCTTACGAGGATGTAAACACATATAAAAGCAACATAAAAAAAGGAACTACCCTTTTACTTGGATGCACTCATAAATTGTTACCATTGAGCGATTTTCAGATGGATATAGATCCTTGGTATGAAGCACCCACTGTGATTGTTAAAGATTGGGTTGCTAATGACAAGTTTTACAACAATATGGTTGGAGATGGGGTTTTAAACTTCACTAAAGATTTGACGGAAAAAATTATCAAAATGTCTCAAAAATATACTGAGGCTTTAATTGTTAGATCTTTCAATAAGAAATTGCCAAATATGAAAATAGCAAATTATTTCCCAACAGAAAACGACTTTGTGTTGAAACCAAGTAAAACCTTAAAACATCAAGATTACAATTTTTTTATATGGGATTTCAAAAATGAATCAAATGGCAGAATCTGATCTTAAGATAACCTTAGAAAAATTTGAAATAGGCCAATGGTCATATAGGCCAAATTTTGACATCATTTCTAAATTTCCAATCATGAGCAGAGAATGTCTTAGAAAAAAAGAAATGAAAAAGCATCTCTTTACATGTAGCACATCTGGATCTACAGGAGAACCAGTATCGGTAGAAAAAACATATCAAGATTACATTTGGTATATGGCGACTACAATGAGAGAGTTTTTTTGGCGTAAATGGGATTTCACAAAAAATATTGCAATAATTAGAGGAGACAATAAAGTACAAGATTTAGAAACTTGGGGATTGCCAAAATTCATAGCACCAATACAAGGCATGACATACAAAATGAATTTCGCACCCATAAGTGTAATTCAATCTTGGTTAGAAGAAAAAAATCCACATTACATTCACTGTTATCCATCTATTTTAAAACAAATTGATTTATCAAAAGTAACAAATCTAATTGATGTAAAAAGCACAGGAGAATTGGGAGGAACTATGTTTTCATCCGAAGAGTGTGGAACTATAGCGATACAATGTCCTGACAACAAAAACAATTATCATGTCATGGAAAATCAAATGGTTGAAGTCGATACTGATGGTGGCATGATTATAAGTACCATGACAAACCCTTATATTAGAAGATATAAAAATGGTGACCATATAGAGCTTGGAGAATGCACTTGTAGAAGGACATTGCAAACCATTACAAAAATAAATGGAAGGGTAAGAAATATGTTTGTTCTTCCAAATGGTGACAAAAAATGGCCATTGATTGGGAGCAGAGACTACCATAGCAGATTTGGAATCAAAAAATACAAAGCAATTCAAACATCGATTGATCAATTGGAATTGCAAATCATATGTGAGCCACTTGGAGAAAAAGAAAAAGAATTAAAGGATTTAATTTTAGAATGGTTACAGTCGCCAATAAATATAACCATCAAATATGTTTATTCTTTTCCAAACTATAAACACGAGGAATTTATTTCTTTGGCGGACAAATGAAAAATTTTGAAGAATTATGGGATTACATTAAAGAAGACAATTTGATGGGCTATGAGAAAAGTAAAAATCTTTACAATGAATTGAAAACTACTAAAAATTTAAATGGAAACACAGCAGAAGTAGGAGTATACAAGGGAAAAACTTCAAAATTAATACATTTATTCCATGAAGATAAAAATCATTATTGTTACGATACCTTTGAAGGTGTAGCTCTTTCAGACTCTAATATAGATTTTCATAAAAATGGAGATTTTAATTGTTCGATAGAAAAAACAAAAGATTTCCTCGGAACCGATAATGTCATATATAAAAAAGGAATTTTCCCTTTTACTTTCAAAGAAGAAAAAAAAAATTTATTTTTGTCCACAGTGATACCGATACTTATGCTGGGGCAAAAGCAACATTAGATTGCTTTTCTAAAATCATTGTTCATAATGGTATAATTTTATTTGATGATTATCATTTTAAAGGAATTGAAAAAGCAATTTATGAATTTTTTCTAAAGAACAAAAATTTTTCATTTAAACAATCTCAATATCAATGCGTTCTTACCAATAAAAACATAAAATTGATTTAACAAATCGATTAAAATTGATATAATAATTTCATGAAAATAAATTTAAAATACATCATAAGTGGAACTGGTCGTTGTGGAACAGTTTATATGGCTAGATTTTTCACAGAAATTGGGATTAATTGCGGTCATGAAGCCATTTTTGATAACCATGGCCTAGACATGGCACTTAAAAGAATTAATGGCAATGCTCCAATTGAGACGAGTTATTGTTCTAGATTCGACCTACTGAAATCTAAGCCCATAGAAAATTGGTTTTCTGCAAATGAAATAATGGCAGAATCAAGTTACTTGGCTGCTCCTTTTCTGAATCATTCATGTTTTTCTGATGCCCGATTAATTCATGTTATTCGCAATCCATTAAAAGTTTTAAGTTCTTTTTTTCTTGATGTTAAATTTTTTGATCCTAAATCTGAGAATCAAAAACCTTGGAATTCTTTCGTTTACAAGCATATGCCACATATTGAAATGGAAAAAACCATAATTGAAAAAACTTGTAGATATATTATAGATTGGAACAAGATGATCGAAAAAAGTA
>Ga0304728_1000538_pt1 | contig 32066 bp, 62 predicted proteins | sample C_130625_MF_Meta_FD_190476 | JGI IMG/M metagenome (GOLD analysis project Ga0304728, IMG submission 190476) | Freshwater microbial communities from Lake Croche, Canada to study carbon cycling - C_130625_MF_MetaG (v2) (version 2) | ecosystem: Environmental > Aquatic > Freshwater > Lake | place... | reverse complement strand
GGATTTAAAACCTCATTATAATTATGGCAACACCGCTGATAAATGGAGTAAATTATTCATGGGCAAACGTTAAACTTATTTTGTTTGGCGTTCCCGTGGTAGGTATTACTAAAATTTCGTACAAAACGAAACAGAAAAAAGAAAACCAATACGGAGCAGGTTACGAGCCAGTTTCAAGAGGTTACGGGAATAAAGAATATGAAGGAAGCATCGAGCTTTACACCGATGAATTAAAACAAATCATTGCATCTGCTCCAAATAGAGATTTAATGGCGATACCTCCGTTCAATATTCAAGTAGTATTTGAAGATGCAAACGGTGGCTTTTTAACTCAGGACGATTTACTTTTTTGTGAATTTACTGAAGAAGGTTTGGAAGCATCGCAATCAGATACAAAATTATTAGTATCTTTGCCGTTAGTAATCGGTAAAATAACTAGATAATTATGGAAAAAGTAGAAGCAAAAGCGCAAGAATTAAGCACTAAATTAAATTGTACGGTATTACCTATCGTGTTTCACGATGAGGATACAAACGAGGATATTGTAGGCTATATTAAAGAACCTTCAAGAGTAGTTAAATTAAGAGTTATGGATAAGGCAATGACCTCTCCTGTAACTGCTGCTGCTGAATTGTTCGAGAGTATTTTTCTTACGGAAGAAAGCGACAAACGTATTATGTTTGACGATAAATACTATTTAGGCGCAACAATGGAGGCTTTTAAAACGGTTGAAATGGCTGTAAACACGTTTAAAAAAAAATAGACGACTACACCATTAGTGAACAGAGTAGCGAAGAAACGAGAATGATTGCGTTACTTCGCTACTTTTCGCATTTTACATTAGACGTAGAAAATATGTCAGACGATGAATTGGCTAAAAATTGGGGTCAATTAAAGTGGGGATTAATTTCAACAGGACAATATAATGAAAATATATAATGGATAATCAAATTAGATATACGATAACCGCTAACGATATGCTTTCGGGCAAATTGCAACAAGCTGACGGACAAGCCGTAAAACTTGAGAGCACAATGGGCGGGCTTAATAAAATTATGGGCACGCTTGGAATTGGTTTTTCAGTTTTTAAAGGATTGGATTTTATAAAAGAAGGTATTGAAAAGGTGGAAAAATTACACCAAGCTACTGCACAAGTACAAGCAGGGTTAGAAAGTACTGGAGGCGCAGCAGGAATGACTATGAATAGCATTAAAGATATGGCTTCCGAAATGTCCTCTAGGATGATTTACGGCAAAGCCGATATTTTAGACATGCAAGCTCAAATGTTAACTTTTGGAGGACTTACAAAAGAAAACTTCCCAAAAATTGGAGATGCAATCGCAAATGTAGCCGCTAAAACAGGTCAAGATTTACATAGTATGTCTATTCAATTTGGAAAAGCAATGGATAATCCTAGTGAGGGTATAAAAAAACTTTCTAAATCAGGAGTAATGTTTTCAAAAGAGCAAACCGATGCGATTGACGCTTTAGTTGCAAAGGGGGAAATTGTGAAAGCACAACAAATAATGCTTACCGAAATTCAAAATAAATATGGCGGTGCATCTAAAGCAGCTTATGACGCTAACCCATTAATTGGATTTACTAAAAGAATGGGTAATTTTCAAGTTGCGATAGGAGAGGTAGCTATGGAATTTTTAGAAAAATTAGTTCCAGCGTTAAATTATATTGCCGATCAATTTAAAAGTTTAGGTAAATTTATGAAAGACCACTCTGATGCGCTTATGTTTATTACTGGAATTTATATTGGCTATAAAGGTATAATGTTAGGAATTTTAGGATTTGAAAAATTAAGCGTTTGGTGGAAAGGACTGTCTGCAACAGCTAGTGAATTATTACTAGGATGGGACATGGCTAGAGCCGAAGGATTAGGAGTATTAGAAGCTGCACAATGGGCGTTGAATGTCGCTATGGATGCTAACCCCATAGGGTTGTTAATTATAGGAATAGCCGCTGCAATAGCTTTAGTTGCCGAAATAGTAGTTCACTTTAATGATTGGGGTGCTGCGTTATCTTTATTACTTGGTCCAATAGGTTTAGTTATTGATGCTATAATGTCAATTTATAGTCATTGGCAATCAATAAAAGATGCTTTTAATACTGGAGGTTTTACCGCAGGAATAAAAAGAATTGGAGTAGTTTTGTTTGATGCTATTTTATACCCATTACAACAAGCTATGCACTGGATTGGTAAAATAACAGGAGCACAATGGGCAAAAGATGGAGCAAATCAATTAATGGGTTTTAGAAAATCTTTAAATTTAGTAACAGATGAAGAAACTAAAAAGAAAGGTACTAAACCAGCAATTAAAGAAGTTGCAACAAAAAATAAAAATGTTTTGGGAGGCGCTCCAAATGGAAAATTAACAGCGGGAGGAAAACCAACCAAGGGCACAGCAGGAGTTCAAGGAAACAAAGCAGTAACGGTTAACATACAAATAGGCTCTTTAATACACGATTTTAGCATTAAAACGACTAACATACAAGAAAGCGCAACAGCTATCAAAGAGAAAGTTGTAATGGCTTTAACAAGCGCAGTAAATGATTCACAATTAACAGCAGGGAACTAATGAATTTAAAAGAATTTGCAAATTTAGTAAACGTAAAAATACACGACGAAACTAAATCGCCTTATATAATAAACGCAGGAGTAACCCAAGATGCTACAGATTTTGTCAGCAAATTGGGAACTGCTGTTTATTCAAATGTAATTTTTAATAGTGGACAAGTTTTAAACGACTTCGGTTTTGCTGTTTCAAGTTGGGCAGATTTTAGAATTGACGATGTTATTTTACAAGTGTCGCAAGGTAAAAAAATCATTACAACAGAGATACAAGGAAGAAACGGAACGGTTAAGGAGTACATCGGGATGGATGACTTTCAAATACAAATTAACGGGCGTTTAAATGGTGCTTATGGAGTTAACCCTAAAACAGAAACAAAGCAACTGAAAACTATTTTGGATGCGGGGCAATCTTTAGCAATTACTTCTTGGTGGTTGCAAAATTTAGGTATAACCGACATAGTTGTTACGGGTTATTCATTTGCTCAAACAGAGGGCGAATATAGCACTCAATATTTTACAATTAACGCTATTTCGGATAAAATAGTAGAGGCAACAATAACTCAATAGATATGTTAAGACCTATAACAAATATTACAATAACAACGGCAACAAAAACGCTATTTTTTGATTTTGTTAATCATTGGGAATTTTCAAACAACTGGGAAGATTTAAGCGCACAAGGTAAGATTGTATTTCCAAAAAATATTTATGTCCGAGATACTGCAACAAACAAACGTTATCCGTTATTTGGTAAAAATATAGCAACAGGGGAAATGTTTAAAAAAGGGGATAAGGTAAAAATCCAAAGTCAATATGTATATTTTGATGAAAATTTAAACGAGAAACGAACGCCCTTGACAACTATTGTCGAAGGGTTTATTTCAAATGTAAAAATTGAGATGCCCGTTACATTGGAATTTGAGGATAACATGTACTTGCTCAAAAAAACGCCCATGATTAACAAAGCGTTTAACGGTAGTCAATCTATTGAAAGTATATTAAACGAAGCCTTACAAGTAACAAACACTACCTTTGGCACGGATTTTAAATGTTCGGTAAGTTCAGAAACTACGGGAGAATGGAATAATTCTTTAATAGTTGCAGAAAACGAAACAATAGGTTCATTTTTAGCTAAACTTAAAAAAGACCATCATATATTTACCTATTTTCATAGTAATACTTTGAGAGTTGGACTTACTATTTATTTTGATGGAGAAGGAAATACTAAAATATTTGAATTTCAAAATAATATCATAACTAGTGATTTAAGTTTTAAAAGAGTTGATGACATTGTTTTGTCGGCAATAGCTACAAATCATGTAACAGAAGATAACGGAACTACAAAAGATGGTAAAACTAAAACTAAAAACACACGAATTGAAGTGTTAATTACTTTTAGACCGAATCCACAAACGGCATTAGGTTATGATATTGTTTCAAAAGCAATAAAGCAAGGAGAAAAACCCGAAACAAACACAGACGGAGAAAGACGTACTTTCTTTTTTATTAAAGCCAAAACAGAATCTGAATTAACAACTTTAGGGATTGAAGTACTTAAAAAATATTACTACACAGGTTTAAAAGGAAAGTTTACAACTTTTGGAACGCCTTATGTTCAGTTTGGTGACCAATGCCAAATTATAAATAAACTTCTCCCAGAGCAAAACGGAACTTATAAAATAAAAGGTGTTGAATATAGCGGAGGTGTTGAGGGAATGCGTCAAGTAATTGAACTAGATTATAAAATAAATATATGAGCGATTTTAATATAATATCCGTAATACAAAATTTAAGCGGTAATCAAAATGATGACAAGGTACGGCTTTTACAATGCCATGTTAATAGCGTCGATTTAGGTAATCGTAAAGCACACGTAACAACTATTACAGGACAAAGCACACTCGATTTTGATGTACAATTACAAGCAGGTATTGCAGACGGTTTAGTAATAGAGCCTTTAGTTGGTTCCATGGTTTATGTTTTAATGTCTAAATATACGTTACCCTTTATCGTTCAATATTCCGATGTAGTATCTTTGACAATCAATGGAAGTGAATTTGGTGGGCTAGTTAAAGTGATTGAACTAACGCAAAAATTGAATGCAATGGAAAATATCGTTAATGATTTAATTTTAAAGTTCAATACTCACACCCATATCGCAGCAGGAACACCGACAAGCATTACAAGTGTTATTGAAACTAATAATTTAACTCCAACGCAACAAAGCGAAATCGAAAACACAGTTATAAAACATGGCAGTTAGAAAAGATTTTGGATTGATTAACAACGATTTGCATTTTAGCAATGGCGATTTTACCATAGTAGAAAGCGACCAACAACATATTGCCGACACTATTAACGCATACGTTGGATGGTGGAAAGAAAATCCTACTGATGGCGTTGGAATTGGTTATTATCAAAATTCAGCAGGTGGAGCACAACAATTAGCACGTAAAATCAAAATTGAACTTGAAAAAGACGGCTACAACGTGGACAATCCCGTTATTGAATTTGGAACAGATGGCAAACTAAATATTTATCCAAATGCTACAATCGTTTAAACCAAGTATCGGAAGTACTATTTTAGATATTTGTTTAAATGTCTATTGTAGTTTAAATATGTTGCCTAAATTCATAATGGATAATAATTTAAAAAGTTTAAATTTAGTTACAGGAATTGACGATGTATTTATTTACGATACGGATTTTGTTGTAGATGAATTTTTGCAAAGAGATATTTTAAAGAATGATTATAAATTTGTAACGGGTGATTTACATATCCCGAATGCAAGTTTTACAAATGAAAACTATTTATTAATTCAAAGCGGAGCGATTTTACAAAGCGATGCAGGAGATTTATTTTTAATATGAGCACAAAAATTGACGAACTTCCTCCGTATGTCGGAACGACAAACCCAATAGGGGATATACCTATTTCAATAAATGGGGTAACTTATCGAATAACTCCGCAATTAGCAGGGCAAACCTTACAACAAATTTTAGATAATAATCATGACTTAGTAAATGGTAATAATTTTCAAGGCTCTGGAGCAGGAGATGCAGCCACAGGAAATAATATTAATGCTTTTGGAGAAAGCTCTGTTATATCAAATACTGGAAATAGTGTAAATGCTTTAGGTAAGCAATCCGCTTTTAGTAATTCAGGCAATAACATTAATGCCATGGGCGAAAACTCCGCAATTGCAAATACAGGAAATGATATAAACGCCTTTGGTATTGATAGCGCAAATGAAAATGAAGGAAGCGATATAAATGCTATTGGAACTAGAGCCGCTAAAAATAATACGGGAAGTCATGTAAATGCCTTTGGAAAAGATGCGGGTAACGGAAACCAATTAAGCGGACAAACTATTTTTTCAAATGCTAGTTTTCCAAGTTATGCAAATTATGCAGCCGCAGCAACAACTATAACCGTAGCAAATGGAGCAACGGCAGGATGTACCTATTTATTTTATGAAGTAGACAAACAACAATTGAACGCAATAAGATTATGATAATACAAAACTTTACAGACTGTTTAAAGGGCGATAGTTTCGGTGCAAAAACGATTAATATTGATATTGATATTACTACTATTGCTATTCGTTGTCAATTTCGCCAAGGGTCAAAAACGGGTGATTTAATGCAAGAGGCTACAATTACAAAAACGGGTGCAAATCAATTTATAATAGGCGATTTTATTATTGATTGGGATGCTGATTATACCTATTATTACGATGTACAATTTACCTATTTAAGCGGTAAAACAAAGACATATTTCGGAGGCTCTTTTAACGTTATTCAAGACACAACACAACCAATAATCTAATGGCAGAAGAAATCATAAATATACAAATAGTCGAAGAAGTTGAAAATATTACAATTTCTATTCAAGAACCTAGCAAAACTTCCGATTTAATTAACGACGGTGCGGATGGTGTACATCCGTTTATTACTTCCTTAGATATTTCTAATAAAGTCGATAAGGTAACTGGAAAAGGACTTTCAACAAATGATTATACTACTGCTGAACAAGCAAAATTAGCAGGAATTCAAGCAGGAGCCGAAGTAAATGTTAATGCAGATTGGAATGCAACGAGTGGAGACGCACAAATACTTAATAAGCCAACTATACCAAGTATTGCAGGTTTAGCTACTACTACTTATGTAGATACTCAAGATGCATTGAAAGTTGATAAAGTTGCAGGTTATTCATTAACAAAAAATGATTTAACCGATTTATTAAAAACGGCTTACGATAATGCAGTTAGTAGTTTGGCTACATTATTAGCTACAGGACAAAGACTTATTACAAGTGCTGAAATAACTAAATTATCTAATTTAAGTGGAACTAATACAGGTGACCAAAATTTAACGGGTTTAGTTCCTTATACTGGAGCAAGTACTGATGTTGATTTAAACACTAAAAATTTAAAAGTTAATAATGTATTTGAGGGATTTACTTCGGTTGCTGCTTCTGCAACTTTAATAACTTTAACTGTAAATTCAACACCTTCTTATTTAGTTACCGGTAGTGGTGGGCAAACTATAAAATTACCAAATGCTACTACTTTACAAAATGGTGCAATTTATGATTTTAATAATAATCAATCAAGTGGTGCTATATCTGTAAATAACAACTCCAATACATTAATTAAGTCAATACCTTCGGGCGGTTATTTAGTATTAACATTAATTGATAATTCAACTACTGCTGGAAGTTGGGATGCACATTTTCAAGCACCATCCAATGTAAGTTGGAGTACTAATACATTTGATGTTCCTGCTTCAATAACCTCTGCAACTTGGAACGGAGTAAGTATTGCGGACAATAGAATTGCAAGTGCAACTACTTGGAATGCAAAAGAGGATAGTAGTAATAAAGTAACAACATTTACAGGAAATGAAACAAGTACAACTAAATTTCCTGTAGTTAAAGCTATTTTAGATTATTTCACAGCTGCAAATATTAAAACTATTTTAGGAATTACAACTTTATCAGGTAGTAATACAGGCGACCAAGATTTAAGTGGTAAATTAACTAAAAGCGGTGATACTATTACGGGCGATATTGATAATACTGCAACGGGATATTTTAGGCTTCCAAATGGCACAACTGCACAACGTCCAGCAACTCCTTTAAATGGAATGCGACGTTATAACACCGATACTCTACGAGATGAGTTCTATGCTAATGGAAGTTGGCAAAATCACGCAAGGCTTACAGGAGATACTTTTACGGGCGCAATTTCTGCAACTAATTTAAGTGGAACTAATACAGGAGACCAGGATTTAAGCGGGTTAGTTTCTAAAACTGCAATCGAAACTATTACAGGGAAAAAGACTTTAAGTCCGTCAGTAACTGCTAGTGGAGCAATTGCACAAGGAACAATATTAACTCCTACTTTAACCGCTGCAGCTAATAATGATGTATTAGTTGGTTTAGATATTAATCCAACTTTTACAAATGGTGCTTTTAGTGGGGTTAAAAATTATGATGTACGATTAGCTAATGGTAGTATGATAGGCACTGTAGGTGCAACTATTAATAATATTTATCTATCTACACAAGAAACATCCATAGGTTCGCCACTACTATCAGGAGCAATACAGTTAAAACTTGGGGGTACTACCTATTTGAAAGTAGTGCCTACAACAGGGAATGTTGTTTTACAAAATGGAGGAACATTTACAGATTTACCAAGTGCAAGACTTCAAGTAAATAGCACAACACAAGGTTTCTTACCTCCTAGAATGACAAATGCGCAACGTATAGCAATAACTTCTCCTGCAATTGGATTAATGGTATATTGCACTGATGCAACAGAGGGAGTTTATGTTTACAAATCTACAGGATGGGCAATGCTTGTTTAATAATTAAAAAATAAAAAATGATAAATTATACTTGGAAAATAAATAGTTTAAATTGTAATTCTGAAAAAGTTGTGAAATCAATTAATTGGAATTATATAGGGCAAAAAAATGAACTTTCATTTATTGTAAATGGAGAAACTATTGTTGGAGAACCAAACCCTGATAATTTCACAAACTTTGAAAAATTATCTTTTGAACAAGTTAAGGGTTGGATCGAGAATATTTACTCACAAGAAATAGAAGGACAAGAATTTACGCAATTGCAAACTTTGCAAACAAATATATCGGAGCAAATTGCACTTTTAGAACAACCAAAAACAATAACTTTAAACCCACCTTTTTAATGATACAAAAAACTAATATACAAGGCGTAATTGCTTTAATAATTATAGCCGTCGGTTTATATATTTTAGGGTGGACAGCTCCCGAAAACGATGTTAAAATCGCTGTGGTTGGTTTAATGGGGTCGGTTATTGGTTATTACTTTGGAAATTCTAAAAAACAAAGCAATGAATAGCCACGGACATAGTTTTTTAAGTATTTTTTTCGGTTCTGTATTGAGTATTTTTTCATACATTGCAGAAAATCCATTGATAACCGACGCACAGCAATTGTTTAAAGTTATTATTTTCGGGATTTTAGGGGGTGCATTTGGTTATTTTGGTAAATTATTAGCTATAAAAATTCATAAACAATTTAAGAAATGAAAAATATACTATTTTTATTATTCTCATTTTCTTGCTTTGGGCAAATAGTTTTAATTAAACATAAAGCGTATGAAATTCATTTTGATACTAAATTGAAAGAGCCGATTTATACTTATTATATTTTGACTAAATCAATGTTAAATGGAAATAATGAAAGGACTGCTTTTCATTTTGATAATTCCATATCAAATAATGAACAAAACTCAAATTCTTTAATTGGATATGACAAGGGACACTTATCCCCAAATGATGATTTTCGAGCAGATAGTACAACCGAATTAGAAAGTATGGTTTATACAAATGAAGCCCCACAAATATCTAGTTTTAATCGTGGAATATGGCACTCACTTGAAAATTATGTTAGAAAATTAGCTTTAAAAAATAATATTGAAGTTTGGACTGGGTGCATTTATAAAAATTCAAATATTCCTTTATACTATTGGAAACTTTTAAAAATAAATGGAGTTTATGAGGGTTATTTAATGCCAAATTTAATAACTACAAAAGGACAAATAAATAATTATAAAACAAATACTAATGAATTATTAAAAATAATTAAAAAATGAGAATAGGAGATTTTTATTACGATGAAATTTTAGGATATTGTGTGATTGTAGATATTTTTAAATTTAATAAAATAAAAATAAAGTACAACGGATTAAATATACAAGGGTTTAACGAAAAAAAAACTAAAATAATTACACGATATGAAACTAAATTTAAAAAGACTGCATAAAACAGCAAACTCTACAATTGGAGAACTTTCAATTGATGGTAAATTCGAGGCTTACACACTTGAGGATGTCGAAAGAGATACTAAAGTTTTTGGAAAAACCGCAATACCTAAAGGAACATATGAGGTAATAATGACAATGAGCAACAGATTTAAAAAAATGATGCCTTTGTTATTAAATGTTGAGGGTTACGAAGGTGTACGTATCCATAGCGGAAACGATGCAACTCAAACCGAAGGCTGTATATTATTAGGAACAACAAGAAGTGTCGATTTTATCGGTGGCTCACGTGATGCAATCGCTAAATTTTACCCAAAATTAGAAGCAGGATTAAAAGTTGGTAAAGTAACCTTAACAATTGAATAATATGAATAATATTCCAGAACCGATCCAAAACATTTTAGATGAAGCAGCGACACAATACGCAAGTAGTCCTGCAACTACAAACGCAGGTTTTTTCTTACGTTTAGCTTGTAAGTTTATCAAACCGACAACTATTATTAAAATGTTTGCTCACAAATTGAGTTAAATTTATTAATGTTTCCGACTATTTATAGGCCTGGAAGTCTTGTAGCAGAATAAGTCGACGTTTATTGCTACCAATATCATTTGGTGTAATATGGTGTAAAGCCCATACAGGGGTAACACGGTGGTTAATCCACTAGATAAGGGTTCGAATCCCTTAATGATTAATTAAACCACTCTTTTAGGGTGGTTTTTTTATTTATAATGAATATAAATTATCTATAATTGTTGTGCATTAAATTAATTGCCTTATATTTGTACCAGCAATAAAGCGAAACACAAAGACAATTATTATGAAAGATTTATTATTTTTAATGGTTGAACAAATAGCAACTGATAATAACCCAAATACAATAGTTATTTGTGCTAGTATTTTAAAAGAAGAATTTATAAAAATTGGATATTCAAATTATAATGCAAATACAATGGCTATTGATTCTTTAAAAATAGCAATGAAAGCAATTAGTAACATAAAATTTAACAATTAAAAAAATGAAACACTTTCTACAACACAAACGCCCTCAATTGATTTTTGCGGGAATAGTATTAACTTATTTATTAATCCAAATTACTAGAGTATGAAACAATTAGCATTATTTTCTTTAGTATTAGTATTTTTATATTTATTAATATCATTTTTTACTTTACATTTTGATTTTAGATTATGGAATGAAGCAGCAAGATTTGCTTATGCTTGGTTTATTGGATTTATTTTTATTGGTTTTTTAATTTGGTATATTGCAGAACGAGAAAGCCTATGACACCAAAAGCAAAATTAAAAAGCCTTGAGAAAAAAATGGAACGATTACAATATTCCGTTTCAATTGATTTAAAAGAAGCAAGTAGATACTTTCACGACATCGAAAGATATTATAAATTAAGACAAGAACACTTTCATTTAGAATTTGAAATTAACCACTGCCAAACGTGCGGTAAACCCTTTAAAAATGAGTAATAAAAACCCAGTAGGACGCCCCTACAAATGGAAGGAACAAACGGAATTAAAACGATTTCACAGATTTTTACCGTTAAAAGCAATGCCCGAAATATTAAAAGCAATCGATGTAATTTGTAAAACTTATAAAAATGACAAACTGTAATTATTCAGGGGAGTTTAGAGATAGATTAATATGTGATTTTATTTTTATAAGATTACAATTTGAAGGAAACTATGAAAATTTTTTTAATAATGATTTACCAACTTTATCTCATGAAATAGAAATAATAAAACAATTACTTAACTCTAATTTTAAAATAAATTTAATTACAAAACAAAGTACAATTAAATTAGTAAACGGAAAATTAGAAATACATTATTAACTATGACAAAATATAAAAACGACCCAACAGAGGACCACGACTACGAGCCAAGTGCATCGGATAATTTTTGGCTATCTCAAGATGACCAAAGCAACGAAGCAAAAGAATATGTAAATGAACTCGAAAAAAAAATAAGAGTTTCTAAAATCGCATTACAGTTTCTTTATGATGTAGCAAAGCAAACGGAACTAATTTTTTTTGAAAATAATATAAATTCAATAATCAATAATTTAAAATAAAATTTGTATATTTGCTTTAAATCCGCCAAGATTAAGAACTTAAAAATTCCCATTCTTTTATCACTTGGCGGTATAATTGAATGGGAATTTACTTTTATGATAGGAATATACAAAATTACATCACCTACAAATCGTGTTTATATTGGACAAAGTATAAACATTGAAAAACGTTTTAATAATTATAGATTATTAAATTGTAAAAATCAAATAGTTTTATATAAATCTTTTTTAAAATACAATGTTCAAAATCATATTTTTGAAATAATAGAAAAGTGTAGTCTTGAATTATTAAATGAACGTGAAAGATATTATCAAGATGTTTATGATGTTTTAAAAACGGGGTTAAATTGTAAATTAACTACAACTAATGATAAAAGTGGAAAATTAAGTATTGAAACTAAAAATAAAATTAGATTAAGCTTGACTGGCAAAAAAAGAGATATTCAAATTGGTTTAAAAATTGGTTTAAAATTAAAAGGCAGAAAAAGAAGTATTGAGGCAATTAATAAATCAGTTTTAAATAATAAAAATTATAAACATAGTGAAGAAACAAAATTAAAAATTAGTAATTCTAATAAAGGTAAAAAAAGTGTTTTTGGAATAAATCATTATTCTTATGGTAAAAAATTATCTGAAGAACATAAAGAAAAAATAAGAATAACAAGTAAATTAAGAAAAGTAAGTAATGAGACTAAAAAATTAATATCTGATAATTCAACAGTAAAGAAAAAAGTTATGGACATTGAGACTAAAATAATTTATAATTCCATTTCTGAAGTTGAAAAAATATTTAAAATAAAATTATTAGGCAGAAAATTAAATAATAAAAGAAAAAATAACACAAAATTTATATTAATTTAAAATTAAAATTATGGATAATAAAATAACTAAATGGGTCGATGAGTGCGCACGTTTTCAAACATGGTTCGCGAATTTAGGGGGTGACATTTCAAATAACGAGCAAATGATGGAAGCCTTTAATCAAATTGAAATTAAAAAACAAAGCGATAACAGATTGATTTCGCTTTTAGAACAGGATAAAATTAACCAAATAGAAGTAAAATTATGAGACAAACAGCAGTAGAATGGTTATTATTTGAAATGTCAAAATTTGGATTATTATCAGATGGTATTCCAAAAGAAATTCATAACCAAGCCAAAGAAATAGAAAAGCAACAGATTATTGATGCACATGGTAAAAAAACCAAACAAAGTAGAGGTATTTCAAACTATACTTATATATTAACTGGAGAAGAATATTATAACGAAACATTTAAAAACAAATAAAATTATGATTTCATTTACAGAATTTACCGAAGTATTGAAATACGAAGCCGATGTAATGCGATACACTAGATTAAGCGTTTACGAAAGATGGTCGATTTCACAGGAAAGAAGTTTATGTTTAGGACAAGACGGTAGGAAGTCCTATTTAAGTAAAAAGACATACGCAACTTGCGAAGAGTTATTAAAAGAAATTAAAAATATTAATTGGGGAAGAACATGGGAAAAAATATGATAAGAAATAGACTACTCGAAATTAATCAAGAAACATGGAACTCTGATAAAATTGATAAACAAGAGGAGTTTGTAAAAGAATTTGCAATTAGTTTTAGTAGGTTTTTAAAACTATTAAAAATGAATCATCCAGAGTTATACTGGAGTAAAAATGTGGATGAATTAATTGAAATTTACCAAGATGAAAATAGAAAATAAAGATTTTAGAATAGGAAATTTAGTATATGATTCGCTTAGAGAATATAATAAAGTCATATCAAAAAGTAATTTTATGAATTTAGATTACAGTATTGAATTAAATATAATCGAACCAATACCACTAAATGAAGAATGGTTATTGAGATTTGGAGCAGAAGTAAGTAAAAGTTATGCTAATCAATATAGAATAAAAGATAGACTATTTGTTATTAGAGAAGGGAAAATAGTTGATTACGGTAGTAGCGTAGTGCTTGAGTATATCCACCAACTTCAAAACTTTTTTTTTGCTTTAACTAATACAGAATTGAATTATGAAAATAGAGGATAAAATAACTAACAGCGTTATGAGTTGCCAGATTGCACTAAACCAACTTGAACAAATAAAATATACACCATACTATAAACAATCGCTTAAAAACAAATTAAACAGCGTTTTGGTAGAGTTAATCAAAGCAGAGCAAAACCACTATGATAAATTTTTTGAACGTGATGATAATGCTACCGATGCAGTATATTCCGTTTTCGACACGTTTATAAAAAAAGTTAGTGAAATTGCTATTTATGATATGGAAAATATTTGTCACATCATAGATGCTTACAGGAAGGATCAAAAGAGTATAGAAGGAATTGTAAACAAAATAAATAGATAATGAAACTAAAAGAAAAGTTTAATACAATGGTTTTAGATAGAGACATTGCAGATTGGGAAAAAGCTTGCGAACAAATAGCAGATGAATTTGCTATTAGATTTGCGGAGTGGTTAGTAATTAGATATAATGAAGATATTATTTATGATGAATATTCAACAAAAGAATTATTAGAAATCTATAAAAAAGAAAATAAATTATGAATTCAAAAGAGAAAGCTAAAGATTTAGTAACTAAATTCAATCATTTTCACGATACTGAAAAAAAAGAGTATATTCTATACCAAGATCCTACTGAAAGTATCCGTTGTGCATTAATAGCCGTTGATGAACTTATTAAAATGGAATCAATGTTTTTATCTGAAATTATAAAAATATGTGATGCTGCTAAATTTAATTATGAAATTCATTATGAATATTGGCAAGAAGTTAAACAAGAAATAGAAAAACTATGAAATACACAAAGGAACAAGCACAGAAATTAAAAGATAAAAATTTAAATGGGTACACGAAATATTATAGACCTATTCCTGATATAGTTATTAAAGACGGATTTTATATAATTGAAAGTAAAATGAATTTATTATGAAAGAATTTTTATTAATTTTATTATTTATTTTAATAGTACCTTTAGTAGTAGGTATTGTATTATATTTAGGTGCTTGTTTTATAACTTTCAGCATTATTAAAATAAGCATTTCTTTTATTTTTTTAAGAATTTATGTTTTAGCATCTATTATTTTATCAATAATATTTTGGGAGGATCAAAATATTTAAATAAAAACGCATTTAATTAAAATAAAGTATTATATTTGCAAAACAAAACGACAAGTAAGGCGGTCGAACGAAAAAAACAAATCCCGAATTTTAAGAGTGCCTTACCTCTTTTAGTTCGGGTATTTATTTAAAAAAAATGGAAACATTATTAAAAATTTTACAAGAAAAAATGTTGTTAATTGAGCAATTAGAAAGCCAATTGATTAAACAAACACAAAAAGCAGAGGAAAGCACTAAAAGTATGCTTTACTGGTATGAAAAATTTAATGGATTATCAATTTTAAGAACTACAGAAAATGGAAACTAAAACCGACTGGAGACAATATCGTAAATCTACACACCTTGCGAGTGCTGATTTAGATGCTATGGAAACTGCTGGAATTAAATTGATTTTCAGCATTAAGGAAGTAAAGTATGAAACAAATGTTGATGTTTCAGGTACTAAAATGGACGGTATATTTTTACATTTTGTAGAAAATATTAAACCGTTAAAATTAAATTCTACTAATAACAAAATTTTAGCAGGATTTGCAAAGAAAAATGGATTAGTTGGTAAAGAATGCCACGTTATAGAGAATTGGAAAGGTATGTTAATCGAGTTGTTTGTGGACCGTAATGTTAAAATGATGGGAGCAATTACCGACGGGATACGAATTAAGCCATTACAGCCAGTTTTAAATAAAGTATTGCCAAACTTTACCGAGGCAAATTTTGAAGCCGCAAAGAAAGCTAATGCAACTATTGAAATGATTACTAAAAATTATACATTAACTAAAGAAATTGAAACAAAATGGAACAATTACAAAGGATAGACAGTTGGAAACAACAACGGTACGGGAAATTTACCGCCTCCGAAATTATTAAAATTCTTGGAGTTCGTGGAATTGGAGAAACTGGTAAAAATTACGCTATTGATAAAGCTATTGAGTCGCTTTATGGAGAGTTTGAAGAGAATTATATTAGCTTTGACATGCAAAACGGGATTGACACAGAACCTCTAGCGTTTGCAAAGTTTAAAGAAATTAAATCTTTGGAGTTTTTAGAAGTAACTAACTGCGGTTTCTTTGATAATTGCGAACACTCGGGAGCTTCTCCGGATGGTTTAGTTTCAGACAATGCAATCTTAGAAATTAAATGCCCGAAATCGAGTACATTTTTTAAATTAGTAGCTACAAATGAAGTTGATCCGAAGTATTACGCTCAAATGCAGATGCAAATGTTATCCACGGATAGAAACAAGGCGTATTTTTTTAATTATTTAGTTCACGAGGGAACAGAATACCATCATGAAATTATCGTTGAACGTGACGAAGTTATGATTGAGAAAATAAAAGAACGATTACAGGAAGTAATCGAAATTAAAAATGAATACATTAACAAAATTAAAACAAATCAACAATGGAAGTAATCGGAACGATTAAAGTAATCGGAGCGACTCAAGAAATTAGTGCATCGTATAAAAAAAGAGAATTGGTAATATCAACTGAAGAACAATATCCGCAAAGCATTGCGATTGAATTCCCACAGGATAAAGGAAGTTTATTAGATTTTTACGAAGTAGGTCAATCGGTAAAAGTATCAATCAATTTAGGGGGTCGAGAGTGGGTTAATCCCCAAGGAGAAACTAAATATTTTAATTCGGTAAAGGGTTGGAAAATCGAAAAAAACTAACACTAACAAAACGCCTCATTAACTTGGGGCGTTATTTAAAAGAATTGATATGACAAAGAGGTATTATAAAGAGGTTATGCAATGGCAAATTTTAATGTATATTTCATTTATTAAAAAAAATCAATTTCCATATCAAAAAAAATACTGGATAAATCAATTAAAAAATACTTTAATTCGTAGGAATGAAATTATTAATGACTTAACAGTTAAAAAAGAAATGCAATTATCATTGTTTTAATATGAAAAACCTCCAACGAATAACAGATATACTATTCATTAAAAAATAAATACTATTTATAGAAAAATACTAGTATCTTTGCAGGAGTAATTTAGTGAGATTTATTACGAACATTTAAAAATATTATAAAAATCCGATACAGAAAGCCAAATCTCACAATAGGCTGGATGTATCGGATTTATTAATTTAAAAAATAAATTATGTATTACAAATTAAAAAAATCAAATTTTGAGTTTAATTTATTAGATGAAAGTTCAGAATTTAGAGAACATTTTTCAATCGTTATTGAAAAGAAAAATACTCTAATTTTTGTATTTAAAAAAAATGTGAATAATCACGATAACATTAAAAGTCATGTTATTGAATATTACACGAATCAAAGAGAGTATAAATGTAAATTTTTAAAACCATGAAAAAAAATAATGTAATAACAGAAACAGATTTTGTAAATCTTATTGTAAAAGAATTTGAAAAATATTTTATAGTAAAAAAAGAATGTAGGTCAAAATGTGGCACAAAAAGAATTGATTTAGTTTTGCAAATTCCAAACTCTGAAATATTTTTTGGAATTGAAGCTAAAAGACCTGATAAAAAAAGAGGTGAAAAAATAGCTAAATATATTTTACAGGCTATGAATTATTCAGAACTCGAATTTGATGTTTATAAAAATGGTTCAAAATTTATAAAAATACCTATTTTTATTTGCCCAGCATTAAGTTATAATTATTTTATTTTAAATGAATTTGAAAAAGAATTAAATGTAAAATCTAATTTATTTCAACATTTTCAAAATGATAATTCACATTTATTACACCATCAGGACAGACATACAAAATATAATAAGCATCATACATTTAATGGAGTTTTAGGCGGTTTTAATATCGGTGAAGTAAGAAGAAATTTTGATCGTAGTTTTTATTTTTCGTTTAGTAATAAAGTTATTTTTACTACTGAAAAAGACTGGCAAACGCAAAATATTAAGGGTTTACATTTAGAAAATTATAAAAAACTAAATGAAATTTCAGTATTATAATAACGATATAAAAAGCATCAAGCCGTTAGGGTTTGTCGATTTGTATTATTGGATTAATTCTATGGTTAATCCAAAAGGAAAATTTGAGGCTATTTTTAAAGAAATTGAAATAGCTTCAAAAAATCAAAACAAAGTAGAAAAAGATCGTTTAAAACGTGAATTATATTATTTTACACCTTGCGTTATTGTTAAAAATACTAGACGTTATTCTAATATTGAAAGTTTCACAGGGTTACTTACTATTGATTTTGATGGATTAGAAACAGATTATGCGTTAGAGTTTAAACAGGCTCTTTTTAATCAATATAATTTTATTATTTGTACATGGCTTTCAGCTTCTAAAAAAGGAGTTAGGGCTTTATTAAAAATACCAATATGTAATTCAGTAGATGAATTTAAACATTATTTTAATGCGGTTGAAAATGAATTTTCTATTTATAAAGGTTTTGACATATCGCCTAAAAATTGTGTTTTACCAATGTTTATGAGTTACGATAAAAATATTTTATTTAGAAATGATTATACTACATTTACAAAAAAAATAATTCCAATTATAAAACCAATTGTAAAACAATATTTTATAAACGATAAGTCAAGTAGTATAGAAAAAATAGTTTATTCTTCAATATCTAAAATAAATTTTAACGGACATCCACAATTAAGAGCAGCCTCGTTTGCATTAGGCGGTTATGTTAGTGCTGGATATATTAGTGAAAGCGATGCAATAATTTTAATTGATAAATGCATAAATTCAAATGCCTATTTATCAAGAAAAGACAAAGGACTAAATATGGCAGAAGTTTACAAAACTACAGCTAAAACAATGATTACAAAAGGACAACAAAGTCCACTATTTATAAAATAATTATGGAAAAATTTAAAGATCAATCAAAAAGTAAAGAAATGAATCCAGTGGATTGGTTTAATTTATTTGGAGATTTTAAAGAAGTGTTCAAATTAGATAAAAATCATTTTTATAAAAATGATAAAGAAGTCGCAACCGTAAAAAAACAAAATGAATCTATTTTTACCTTATTAGAAAATGGAATTATAAAAGTTAATAATGATGATTATTTTGATATTGCTACAAATTCAAAATGCACTAAATTTATGTTGTTTTGTAAGGTTAGATTTAAAGGCGATTATCATTCAGCTATGAGTTTTATTCGTTTTTATTTAATGAAACAAGATATACCATACATTAGAGTAGGAACTGATTATTATAAAACTATTTTAAAAGAAAATAGATACGGTGGTAAATCTGTTTTATTAAAACATTGGAAAAAAGAAGAAATAAAACAAGACCATGACGCAGCGTTTTTAGATCATATTTATAAATTTGATGACTTTGATATTATTCCGGATAATATTAATTTTTTACCATCAAAAGATAGTTGCTATAATTTATATTGTAAATTTCCTCATACTGAATTTAATGGCCCGGTAAATGGAAATGATATTAATTATTCTTTAGGATTAATGGAGCATATTTTTGGTGAGCAATTAACACTAGGTTTAAAATATATGAAGTTATTATACGAATATCCTAAACAAATTTTGCCAATATTAGCACTTGTTAGCACTGAAAGAGGTACTGGAAAAACTACTTTTTTAAATTGGATTGATATGATATACGGAGAAAATACTGTATTGATTTCTCCAGATGATGTTGCTAGGGGTTTTAACTCGATTTACGCAACTAAAAATATAATAATGATTGATGAGACAGTAATAGAAAAAAATACTACCGTTGAGCGTTTAAAATCTATTGCAACCGCTAAAAGTATTTCTGTTTCTCAAAAATTTGTTTCTGAATATTCAATACCATTTTTTGGTAAAGTAATACTTTGTACAAATAAAGAAAATGATTTTATGAAAATTGACGAAGAAGAAGTAAGATTTTGGATTAGAAAAATAAAACCTATTCAGTCTTTAAATACAAATATTGAAATTGAATTGTTTAACGAAATTCCAAAATTTTTAAAATATTTAAGACAATTGCCAGAAATTGATTTTACAAAATCTAGGATGGTATTTACGCAAGAAGAAATTGCTACGGAATCACTTGAAAAAGTTAAAACAGAATCAAAAAGCGGTTTATATAAAGATTTAGAAATAATAATAAATGATTATTTTGATAATTGTTCAATGGAAATTTTTGAAGCAACCGCAAAAGATATAAAAGAAAAATGGTTTAATCATAATAATCAATTTTCAATATCTTACATTAGAAAAGTAATAAAAGATGAAATGAAAATTCCAGTAGGGAAGTTAAAAAAATACTATCCTTTTGGAATTAGAGAGGTTTCTGGAGATAAAACTGGAACGCCATTTATTTTTAGTAGAAAAACGCAATACATTGATAATGAGGAAGAAAACGATTTTCCATTTTAAAATAAAGGTAAAAAACTATAAAAGGTAAAAAACTAGTAAAACACTTTTTTACCTCCATAACGTTTGATTATCAAACAATTAACACGATGTAAAAAACAAAAAGTAAAAATTGATAAATTCATAGAGATTATTAAAAACAATATTTTACAACTGGTTTTTAATATTTCTTTTTTACTTTTTTACCTTTTAGAAAAATATAGAAATAAGTATATATAAATCAATTAGTTAGAAAAATTTTTGGAGGTAAAAACGGAGGTAAAAAACTAAATTTGCTTTTTTACCTTTTTACCTCCAAACAAAAAATAAAAACAACATGAAATTAAGAGACTATCAAATTAAAAATGCAAACGAGTGTACTGAAATTTTAAATAAATATGGATTAGTTTATTTGCAGCACACCCAAAGAACTGGAAAAACCTTAACCGCTTTACAAATAGCAAAAAATGTAAATGCCAAATCAGTTTTATTCTTAACAAAGAAAAAAGCTATTGAATCAATTTTAAGCGATTACAAGGCTTTAAATTTTAATTATGAGTTAGAGGTTAGTAATTACGAAAGTTTACATAAGGTTAAAGGAAAATACGATTTAATAATATTAGATGAGGCTCATTCTATTTCAGCATTCCCAAAACCGAGCGTTAGAACTAAATTGTTAAAACAAATGTTTTTTAATTCTAAAATGGTTTTTTTATCAGGAACACCTGCAAGTGAAAGTTATTCTCAATGGTATCATCAATTTTGGATTTCAAAAAATAGTCCTTTCAAAGATTATATTAATTTTTATAAATGGGCAAAGGATTATGTAAATCCAAATTTTATTTATACAACATACGGACAAAGCAATGATTATTCAAAAGCTAAAGACGATTTGATAAAAGCAAAAATTAATAAAATAATTCATAAATTTACTCAAGAACAAGCAGGATTTGAAAATGTGATTATTAAAACAAATATTTTTGTAGAAATGAAACCAATAACATACAAACTTATTGAGCAATTAAAAAAAGATAAAATAATAATTGGTAAAAATGAAAAAATTATAGCGGATAGTGGTGTAAAAATTATGAGTAAACAACACCAGCTAGGAAGTGGTACAATAATTTTTGATAGTGGAAATACTGGAATAATTGATAATTCAAAAGCTATTTACATAAAAGAAAACCTAAAAGGAAAATTAGCTATATTTTATTATTTTAAACAGGAGCTAGAAATGTTATTAAATGTATTTGGCGATACTGCTACAACTAATTTAAACGAATTTAATACAACCGATAAACATTACATAGGACAGCAATATAGTTCAGCAATGGGGGTTAATTTAAGTAAAGCAGATAAACTAATTTATTTGAACTTTGGATTTAGTGGAACTAATTTTGTACAGTCACTTGATCGCTTAACAATAAAGGAACGAAAAGAAACGGAAGTGTTTTTTATATTAGCTAAAAAAACTTTAGATTTACAAATATTAAAAGTTATTGAAAAAAAGAAAAACTTTACTTTAAAACAATATGAGCAAATTCCAAAATAAAATTATCAAAGAATATAAATCTAAAGGATGGAAAGTTTTAAATATTATTAAATTGTCTGACAGTGGTTATCCTGATTTACTTTGCATGAAGACAGGAGAGGTCGATTTATGGATTGAGTGTAAAGAAAATAAAGATACTTTGAAAGAATTACAAAAATATAGAATTGACGAACTTATTGAACTAGGAAAAAAAGCGATTTGCTTACACAATATTAATGGACAAATATATCCAATATAAAATGCTAGAACAATTTAAAAAAATATTTGTAAATTTGTAAAAAATAAAAAATATGGAAAATTTAAAATTAACATCTATTAAAATGAAAATAGAAAAAAAAGAATTAAAATTAAATAATCTTTTAGAAGAAATAAAAAAAGAAATGCTTTTAAATAATATTTATTATAAAAAAGCAAAGATTGGATGCTTTGGTGATAATATATTTAGTTATTATTATAATAATCATACAGCTATATTTGAATTTTCATTTATTTGCAAGGATACTTTATTAGATAAAATGACAATTAAAGAAATATTGGAATTAAAAAACATTACTTATTTTTCAAGTTCAATTTATGATAAATTAACAATGAGCAGAACTAGACCAAATAAAAATTTTAGTTTAAATGAAAATGAAGCAGCAATTGACTTATACAACGAATTATCAAAAGATTTGACAGATGATGAGTTATTTGATGGAGTTTATATTTCCGATGGTGTTTATCTTAATTCAGATGGTACTTATACGGAATGCTAGACCCCGAAACAAAATTGCGATTAGTTGCAACACATAAACAAACTTTTACTACCTTTGAAAAAATAATAACTTTCAAAGAATGGAAGAAATTAAAGAAAAATAGTAATTATTATTATTTAACGTATCAGATTGATTAACTTCAAAGTAAGATAAAAATGCCAAAGCAAGGAGATATAAATAACCCAAAAGGAAAAGGCGGATTTGCCGATAATCCACAAAATAGAGCAAATGGAGCATGGAGTAAAGAAACATCCATCAGCTATTGGTATAATAAATTAATTCGATTAGATATTGAGGAATTTAATGTTTTTGACCCTCAAACCATGGCACAAAATGCAGCCTACGCAGCAGTTAAAAAAGCTATTGAGGAATTGAACTATTTAAAAGAAGTTACCGACCGAACAGAGGGCAAGGCATCCCAAGCAATAGACGTTACTTCCGACGGAAACGAATTGAAAGGTAATTCAATTATTTGGGGTAATAATGAGATCAAGATTTAAATGGCTCAAAAAAAACAAAAAAGTAGAAATACAAAAGAAGTAAAATTATTTAAAAAAAAACAATCTAAAATACTTAAAAATAATTTTCCTTCTTATAGTGATTTGTACGGAAACCCTAAACAATGGAACTAACAGCCAAACAAACCGAGGCAATGATATTATTGCAATCGGAAAAATATAATTTTTTGATGTACGGCGGAAGTATTAGAGGCGGTAAATCTGTTTGGGGTTTGTCCGCCCTTCTTATTATGTGTGAGGTTTTCCCACGTTCTAGGTGGTGCGTTATTCGGGAGGACATGGAGAAAATAAGAACGACTACAATCCCATCGTTTAGAAAAATAGAGCCAAGTGGTACGGTTAGACAATCCCCTTATGAGTACCACCACCCAAACGGATCCGTTATATTATTCAAATCTGAAAATTACGCCCAGGATAAAGACCTAGATTGGATGAAAGGATTGGAGGTTAATGGCTTTCTATTTGAAGAGATTAACGAGTGCCAACAACAAACATTTTACAAAGCGTTTGAACGTGCAGGGAGTTGGATAATAAAAGACAGCATCCAACCTAAGCCCGTTATATTAGCAACATGTAACCCTACATTTGGATGGGTTAAAACATTGATTTATGACAGATGGAAAAATGGAACTCTACCGACTGAATGGGTTTATATTCCTGCAAAAATAACCGATAACCCATATTTGCCACAAGCCTACCTTGACAACTTAAAAAACTTACCAACGTTTGAGTATATGGTATTTGTCGAAGGCAACTGGGATATACAATTAAAAACAGGTGGAGAGTTTTACAAATGCTTTGAAATAGACCAACATGTTAAACATACTAACTATAATCCATCCTTACCGCTTCACATTAGCTGGGATGACAACGTTAACCCTTATTTGCCTTGTGGTATCTTTCAAATCGAGGGTAAAGAATTGAGAATGATTGACGAGATAAGCGGAGTTAGTCCGAACAACACCGTTAAAGCCGTATGTAATGAAATCATAAGAAAATACCAAGGGCACGAAAGCGGAATGTTTGTTTATGGAGACGCAACGGCTAACAAATCGGATACTAAATTGGAACACGGTTATAATTTTTATCGATTGATATTAGATAACCTAGCACAATTTAAACCACGTAACAGAGTACAGGCAAGTAACCCTAGTGTAGTTATGCGTGGTAATTTTATTAATACTATCTTTGAAAAGAATTTCGACGGCATAAAGGTAATAATCGGAGAGAATTGCAAGACTGCAATAAGCGATTTCATAGGATTGAAAGAGGCAAGCGATGGAACGAAGTTAAAAGAAATGGCAACAAATCCGCAGACGGGGGCACGTTTTCAAAAAGTGGGGCACTATTCCGATTTATTCGATTATATTTGTTGCACGGCTTTTAATACGGAGTTTCAAAATTACCAAAGAGGTAGTAAAAGTATGGGAATAACAATCGGTAGAAGTAAATCTAAATCAGGATATTAAATATGTACTACATAGTAAACAAAAAAACAGGCGTAATTTCTAATTTTGTGAAAGTTAAAGAAGCTGCACAATTTTTAAAGGAATTGAAAGGGGATTTAACAGAGGTTAAAAAAGATGAAATGATAGACCTTTGTAATATCTTTGCAAAGTATAAAAACAAAATATCCATTGATTATGAGTTACTTAAATAATAAAGATTTCTTATTACTTATACAGGATAGTAATCTGCAGCAAATAATAAATGAAAATGAGGCAATAAGACAACAAGCAGAGTTAACCGCAATTGGAGAGGCTCGTTCTTATTTAATCCAAAAGTATTTATTTGACGATGAATTGAATAAAACGGGAACGGCAAGAGATCCACAGCTATTGAACTACATTATTGATATTGCTTTATATCATTTGCATAGCAGAATAGCACCGAGAAACATCCCAGAGTTAAGAATTACACGTTATGAAAATGCGATTGCATGGCTTAAAATGTGTGCACTTGGAGAAGTCACTCCAAGGCTAGAAATACAGCCAACAACAGGACGCTTTATTCAATGGGGTAGTAACGAAAAAAATGTAAACATTTACTAAATGGCATCAATTAAAAATATATTACCTAAGGGGTTTCTTTGGTTCGGACAACCAAATGTACCGAATATAGTGCAAAGCGAAGAAGCTAAAGCAAACTTATCAAAAACAACACTTCCGATAAGATTAGCACGTATTAAACAAGATACCCTATCTTGGCGAGTAGCTTGTGAAGAAGCAGAGAGACCTTTTAACCCTTTTAGAGTTAGAATGCAACAAATCTACATCGATACAATTTTAGACGGACACGTAAAGGCGTGTGTTGAACGTCGAAAGGATTTAACAACATTAAGAGATTGGCAAATTGTAAATAGTAAAGGAGAGGTTAACGATGACGTTGCGAAACTTTTAAATAAGCCTTGGTTTAATCGTTTTATTTCGCACTCGTTGGATACTTTGCTTTATGGTTATAGTTTAATTGAGTTAGGGGATTGCGTAGATAATCAATTTAAAGATATTAAAGTTACTAAACGCTGGTATGTATCGCCTGATAGATATGTAGTTTCAAATATGGCTTACAATTTAAGCGGTACACCGTTCAAAGATGAACCTTGGAGCGATTGGCATATTTATTTAAGCACTCCGAATGATATAGGCACTAGCGATAGTGGTTACGGCTTATTTTACGAGGTTGCACTTTATCAAATCTTTTTACGTAACATTTTAGGATATAATGGCGACTTTTTAGAGTTATTCGGTCAGCCTATTAGAGTAGGAAAGACAAACAAAACAGAATTAGCAGAGCGTGAGAATTTTGCTGCTGCTCTTCAAGATATGGGTAGTGCAGGATGGATATTAATGGACGCTATCGATGACCAAATAGAATTGATTGAAAGCGGTAATGTTGGTAGTGCATGGCAAGCATACGCAAACTTTGAGAAACGTTTGCAAGGTTTAATATCAAAACTTATTTTAGGACACGCAGACGCATTGGATAGCACAGCAGGTAAATTAGGAGCAACACAAGGAAGTGAAAGCCCTAGCGAACAAGCAATGGAGGATAAGCAGTCTAAAGACGGGGTATTTATAACCGATGTTATTAATAGCGAGTTAATACCTAGATTAATAAAGTTTGGTTTTAATATTCCAGAAGATTGTATTTTTGAATTTAAAAACGATCACGAAGTTCACGAAAATAACGATAGGGTAATAGGTCAAGCTGTTGAAATCAAAAAAGCAGGACTTCAAATGGATAAAGACTATTTCGAGGAGCAAACAGGAATAAAACTTGCAGAAGTAGCACCCGAGGTAATAGCACCAATTGTAACACCGACAACAAGCATAAAAGATAAACTTAAAAATATGTACAAATAATGAAACCAAACACTTTAAATCAAAATACAATTGATGCGTTATTAGTTCGCTTAAAAGATGAGTTCACCGCTTATTATTTTTATCGGTCCGCTTCTAATTGGTGTGACAACGTAGGATATAAAAGAGCAGGAGAATACTTTGCTAACGAGAGTTCCGATGAATTAGTACACGCAAAGAAAATCGAAAACTTTTTAGTCGATTGGAATGTAGATGTAACTTTGCCAATTATAAACACGCCACAAAGCACGTTTTTAAATTTAGTCGATGTAATCGAAAAAGCCTATAATTTAGAATACACGCTTTATCTAGGGTATGAATTTACAAGCGATGAAATCATCACACGCAAGGAACATACTACCTATGGATTTTTACAATTCTTTAGAGATATACAATTGAAATCAGTTGCAGAATATAGCGACATGTTAAATCTTTTAGATGGCGTGGATATTCGAGATAAAGCGAAATTATTATTGTTAGATGAACACCTATTCGGGGAAGAATAATGAAATATACTGAAAAGCAAATTAACAATCTATTGGAGGGCATCTATGCGGGTGATATCGATGTCGATAGCCTTCCTTTAGATTTGTATAAAGCTATTTCAGCGTTTTTAATTGGGGGGCTTGGCAAAATAGAAGGTACTATAAGCAAATCAATGATTGCAGAGCTTACCTCTAATTTAGAGATATTTTCGGGTTGTAAAGTTTACCATAGCGTTAGAGAATTAAGTTTATTAAAAGATAACGGAGATATTAAAACATTTAAAGAATATTCGATTGAAGCTGAAAAGACTTTTGACCAATATTATAAACAATGGGCACAAACAGAATATAGCACTACAATAGGACAGGCGCAAATGGTTGAACGTTGGGAACAAATAGAACAACAAAAAGAAACATTACCATTTTTAAGATATAGTGCCGTAATAGATAGTCAAACAAGTGAGATTTGTTTACCTTTAGACGGGATTTGTTTACCAGTAGCGGATAGCTTTTGGGATAGCAACACACCGTTAAATCATTTTAACTGTAGATGCACTATTGAGCAACTAGATGAGTTTGATGCAGTATTAACACCACAAACAAAAGCCGATGAAGTCAGTAAAGAAATGGACGACAAAAGAGAGGATTTATTTAATAGCAATCCGTATCGTGATAAAGCTATATTTAATGAAACACACCCTTACTTCGATATTCCAAAAGAAGGTTTAGATAGCGTTTTAAAATTAGTAGACGATGGCGAATAAATTTAATTTCGGACAAATAGAGCGGAAAATCAAATCTTTGGACTTATCGTTAGACTTAGCCAACGTGGCAAAGAACGAGTTTATGTCTAACTTTAAAAATCAGGGTTTTGACGGTAAAGCATGGAGGGACGTAAAGCGTAGAACAAACCCAACGAAGAAAGATATTCGAACAGGAGGAAGCACGAGAGCAATCTTACAAGGTAAAAGATCAGGAAGGTTACGAAAAGACGTTGCAAACTCGGTAAGTACAGGGGTAAAAAATAGTAATTTATCTTATACATTGGTAGTAAATAATCCTTACGCACAAATTCAAAATGAGGGCGGTGTAATTCATAAAAAATCAAGTGTAAAAACAATGAATTTCAAAATTACAAAATCTACTAATAAAACAAGATTTGCTAAAAAAGGGAAAGGAAATTTTGAAACAGAGGTAAAAGTCGGGCCGCACGATATTGTAATACCACAACGTCAATTCGTTGGAACTACTGCTGAATTAAATAAGAAGCTATTATTAAAAATTAATCAAAAAGTAAATAAAATATGGGGGATATAATACAACAAATAATAAACCGACTAAAATTAATTGAACAATTGAAGTTTGTTACTATTTGGAATAATCAATTTCAATACATGCAGGACGGTTCGCTTTATTCGTTCCCTATGCCTTGCGCTTTGGTTGAAGTTCAAACAAACGACACTCAGGCAATAGGCGGATATATTCAAGGCTCGGACATTGATATTACTATCCACATAGGACAAGATTATTATAACGGCTCTAACATGGATGAAAACTTTAATATTTTTTCATTACGGGATTTGGTAGTTAAATCAATTTCACATTTTAAGTCCGATAAAAGCAGTATCTTTACCAAGGTTAGCGAGGAACAAGATTTTGAGCACTCAAACGTGTATCATTACAAAATACAATTTAAAGCGCATTGGATAGACGAAACGTCAAAGCCTCAAGAATATTACACAACAGGAACAACTAACCTAGAAAACAATTAAGAAATGGCAAGAACGATTGAACAAATACAAGCGAGTATAATTGCAAATATTCAAAACACTCCCGAATTAGCGGAAGCAAACAGCACAAGTACCCGTGCAATTTGGAGGCTTTTCTCTTATGTAATTGCTGTTAGTATTTTATTATTAGAGCAAATTATTGACGTTTTTAAAACAGAAAACGAAACAGCTTTAAGCCAAGCAATCCCAAACACAGCGAGTTGGTTAATTAAAAAAATATTCGAGTTTCAATACTCCGCTACAAATCCGCAAATCATACAGATAAACAATTTAGTACCTTCTTATAATGTCGTAGATGCTTCTTTGCGAATTATTACACGCTGTTCTGTAGTTACAACAATATCAAACAAAGTAACGGTAAAAGTTGCAAAGAGTGAGCCGCCAGTAGCGTTAAGTGTTGCGGAACTTGGAGCACTTCAAGGATACATTAACGCTTTAGGAGTTGCAGGAGTGCAATATAATTGTATTTCACAAGATGCAGACAGAGTTTATATTGCTGCGGACATTTTCTACGATGGACAATATAGTTCAACTATTCAAGGCACGGTTATTAATGCTATTCAATTATTTTTATCAAACCTATCATTTAACGGACAATTAAAAATATCTGATTTAGAATTGGCAATTAGAACTATAACAGGTGTAAACGATATTTTGATTAAGGATATAAAAGTAAGAGATAGCTTTACAACCTTTGCAAATGGAACTTATCTAATACAAAATAAAACTACAATAAGCAGATTGTTCCCAACTATTGCGGGGTATATCGTTGAGGAAGATACTACAGGGCAAACCTTTACAAACTCTTTAAACTTTATTTCTAATGTATAGTATTAATTATAGCCAAAAGGTTATTGAAACATTACCACCTGATAAACGACAACCTAAAACAACGGCTTACCTTCAGCAATTAGCGAAAGAAGTTAGTGTAAATCATAACCAATTGTTTAATCTTTACAAACGTTATCAATTAGCCTCGGTTTGGAGTGCTGGGTCTTATTCGAGATATAGCACGGTGCGTTATGGTAAATCTATTTATACAGCAGTTGAAAACACAAGCGATGAGCCTAGCTTTACAAATGCGTGGATAATGGTATCCCCTAATTTTATGGGTAATGATTTCAGATTGGCTATAACGGGAGAAAAATTAGTTTTGGAATACGCTTTAAACTTATGGTTCGATACTGCATTTAGACAATTGCCATCGGTAAGCGATATTTATCTAGTCACTAACACAATAGCTGATAGTGTTTTTTTTGTGGGTCATAGTGAATTTGAAAGCTCTACAATCTACCAAAACATATCTAGCGAATTTGTAATTAATGCCTATTCGTTTACGGATCAATACAATCTTACTATAATGGTGCCTATTGCAGTTTTCAACGCTTTAGGTACTACGAACGACATTAGAAACTCTATTATTAAAAGTTTCACAGATTTATACATTAGCGCAGGAATAACCTATAAAATTCAAACATACTAAAAATGAAAAGATTAAACACATCATTTATTACTTCGGGCATTGGAATGCCTATTAAATCGGGTACATTAGATTTCTTGCAAGATGCACATAAAGAAACTGCATCGCAAATTATAACCTCGTTAATGGGTTATGTTCCTGCTGATAATACTATGTATATTTTAAGCGGTTGCATAAATTCGGATACGTCACCTACTTACAATGTAAGCGCAGGAATTGTTTATTATAACGGAGAACTCTACAACGTTCCAGCGTTCAATTTAACAGCTTCGGGAATTAATTTGCCTTACCCTAGCTTATTAGTAACGCATTATTCTACAAATGCCGATATTGTACAATTTACCGACGGAGTAAATAGAAACGTTCACGATATTAGAAGTTTTACAGTATCATTAACAGATACTTCTAGTTTCCCATATTTTGGAGATTGGCAAAGAGCAGGGGCTTGGATTGTCGGAGATACAAAAGAAGTTGTTTGCACAAATGGATATTTAAGCGCAATGTTTGATAGTACAGGACTAGGAAGAGCAGAGCGTAAAGGATGGGCCATTATGAATGGGAACAATGGAACTCCAAACGATAACGGAAAAGTTGTTATTGCTTATGGAACTGATTACACTACATTAGGAGCTACGGGCGGTAGTAGAGATGCGGTAGTAGTAGCGCACACGCATACATTAGGAACAGGCGCAAGAAGTTTATCGGGCGCAGTTGCTTTTGGTGGAACAGGTGGAACAATGGGAACTTTAAGCGCTACGGATTCAACGGGTGTAAGTGGAACAGATAAAAATATGCAACCGTATGTAGTTCGTTTACGAATAATGAAATTATAACTATGAAAAACCAAACCCTGCAACGTAGAGTAACGGCATATCCTTTGCCAAATACTCACAGAAAACTTATGGTAATTGCCGAGCGACAAGGTAGAAGCGTCAGCAGTATAATTTCCGAAGCGTTGCAGGAATATGTAAATAAACCAAAGCCGTTAAAATAGTTAACGTATTTTTAAACCATCATTTAGAATTAATCTAAATTTGTTGTATGATATATTGCATAGACGAAACATTGGACGAACCAATAATGCTTATTAACTCCCACATCGGTTTTGATGATGTTGACGGTATGGGTATTGATGGCACTATATTTCAAAAGGAATTACTCTATTTAGATACTTTAGGTAAAAAGAGAATCCAAGTTTGGATAAATTCAATTGGAGGAGTTGTTATAGATGGCTATTCAATTGGATCTACAATTTTGAAAACTAAAACGCCAGTCGATACATACAATGTAGGGATGGCGGCAAGTATCGCAGGTGCGATTTTTATGTGTGGGCGTAATCGTGTTACGATGGATTTTGCGCAATTTATGATGCACCCAGTTAGTGGTGCAATGGATAAAAAAAGTGCTAAATCATTTGAGGATAGTATTTCGACCTTATTAAGCGCTAAATCAAACATGACGCAAGAGGAAGTATCCGAGCTTATGGCGGAGACAACTTGGTTAAATGCGGACCAATGTTTGGAGAAAGGTATTTGCACGGAAATTGAAAAAACGGCAAACGTAAACAAAAAACGGCTTTCAACAGCCAATATCGATAACTTCCTTCGAGAAGCTAATTTAATCACGAACAAATTTTTAAAAACAAAAAACAAAAAAAGTATGTTAAAAGTAACAAACAAACTTGGATTGAATG
>Ga0304728_1000537_pt1 | contig 32079 bp, 22 predicted proteins | sample C_130625_MF_Meta_FD_190476 | JGI IMG/M metagenome (GOLD analysis project Ga0304728, IMG submission 190476) | Freshwater microbial communities from Lake Croche, Canada to study carbon cycling - C_130625_MF_MetaG (v2) (version 2) | ecosystem: Environmental > Aquatic > Freshwater > Lake | place... | reverse complement strand
ACCAACAAACATACCTCCAAAAGTTACAGGATGAGACCAAAAGTATCGTCTTGGCTATTGGCCCAGCAGGCACGGGCAAAACCATGCTGGCTGTGCAGAATGGTATCAAGCAGTTTCAGGAAGGTTTAGTTGATAAGATCATTGTTACAAGACCCGCCGTTTCCGTGGACGAGGATCTAGGATTTTTACCAGGCACGCTAAATGAAAAAATGGCACCCTGGACAAGACCTATATTTGATGTTCTCGGTGAATATTATCAAACCAAAGACATCGCTAAGATGTTAGAAGAAGGAGTGATAGAAATAAGTCCGCTAGCTTACATGCGTGGACGCACATTCAAGAATGCCTATATTATTGCAGATGAAATGCAAAATGCGACAATCAATCAAATGAAAATGCTACTGACCCGATTGGGAGAAGGGTCTAAGATGGTAGTGACAGGAGATTTGGCGCAAGCAGATCGTGTCAATGATAATGGATTAGTGAACTTTTGCGGCTTATTGACCAGCAAGACACTAAAACATATTGACATTGTGCAATTTGACCACAAAGATATTGAACGTCACAATGCAGTTAAGGAGGTGTTATCGCTGTACGGTGATTAAACCAACGTCAAAAGAATAGGGGCGTTGTTGCCCCTATTTTTATATCTGTGTTACTGGTATACCCGATTTTTCAAGAAACGTGACACCACTAGTATCCCTATAAGAGTTCCTATATAGAACACTGCCAATACCACTTTGGTAGATAAGTTTGGCACAGTCCAAACATGGAGCATGGGTAATAAACATAGTAGCACCCATACCAGATTCGTTAGATTTAGCCAACTTGGCAATTGCGTTAGTTTCAGCATGAAGTACCTCAGGTTTACTTTTAAGTGTGATAGTATCGTCACTATGTTGAATAACATCTTCGCAGTCATTATTCCAACCGCTAGGCATACCATTGTAGCCTATGCTAATAATACGGTCGTCCTTGACTACAATAGCACCCACATGCAATCGCTTTGCTGAACTTAATTCTGCAAATCTTTCAGCCACATCCATGTAGGCAATTATGAATTTGTCCTTCATATGGTAGTGAGTCTAATCAATACCGACGACAAATTAATCTCTGGATCCATTACAAGTGTATGATCAATCATGCCTTGTTTGATAATATGAACTGCTTTGAATTGTTTTGGCTCATCACCAAATATTTCAACGTTGTCATACAACCAACGAAAAATATCACTCATTTCTTCCGGTCTAGCTTTGCCACATAGCAGTTTACGTGCTTCGCTAATCTTGCCCTTTTTAAACAATTCGACCATTTCAAACTTGTAATCTAAACTGTTTGCATCTTCCTTATGAGGAGCATGTAGCGCACCTTCACTGGTATTTTGTTGTAGCATGTTAATACATTTACGCAAGTCTGGGTAGGTTGCACTCACATACAAATCCAATGTTTCCAGATCAAACTCAATATTTTCTTCCACTAGGATTGTGGCCGAACGTGCTGTAAATTCTGTTTGGTCTAGTTTAGTAAAATGAAACTGTTGACAACGACTGTGCAATGCCGGCACTACCATGTTGGGATTATTACAAGTAAGAATAAAACGGGCAAAGCTACTGTATTCTTCAACAATGCCTTTGAGCGAGTCTTGTGCTTGCGGACTAAGTCGATCTGCTTCGTCCAGCAATACAACTTTGAACGGACCCCAAGCAATGCTACTGATAAACGGAACAATCTTATTACGTATAAAATCAATACCAGTTTCACGTGACGCATTAACCTCAAGCACATCAGCTTCTTCGATGCCAATTTCATTAACCAACATCTTGGCCATGGTAGTTTTGCCAATGCCTGGAGGACCACTTAGTAACAAGTGTGGAATACTTTTGTCTTTGATCCAGCTTTCCACTTGACGTTTTTGCCCGCCATCACGCCACACATATCCGTCAATGGTGCCTGGACGATATTTTTCTACCCATAATTCGATCATTGTATTACTGGCCTTTGAAATGTTTTAACTTTGTCTCTACTTGATGAAATATTATCAACCATTCGGTTGTAATCTTCTTCACTCATAGCACTTTTATAAATGGTCAACGCCTGTGCCATCATAATAGCCGCTACTTCCATAGCGCCATGTTCTGCGCACATGTGATCTGCAAATTCTAAAAATGTGTCGTACAAGCGTTGCAATTTGGCATCGTTCATACTAGTTCCTCTGCAATGCCCAATACTTCTGCTAGAACTAACAACAAGCCAGCGGCTTGAATGTATGGGTTCATTTCTAACCAACCGCCACCTGCAAGTGCCAAACCAGCCGCAATTCTAAATACACTCTTGATCATGCTAACACTGGTATGCGTAAAAAACTTGTTAGGTGCGCTTGCTGGTTCTGCATCTAAAACACTTTTTGCTTTTTTAATATCGTTTACAGCTTCTTGATGTGTGCTCATAATATTCCTCCAATAATCTTTATTATACAGGTGAAAACAGGGCTAGTCAATAGCCCTGTTGCTCAATTTCAAAATTTATTGTTCGAAGCTTGGTCGACTAAACGTACTTGGATCAAATGTTTGATGAGTAACCTGCCCATGAACACCAAAAGTATCTTCGGCAGGAGGCTCTTCACTAACGACCAAAATAGCTTTGATGTCAGCACGTCTGATAGTAAGCTCAGTACCATCTTCCTCCACAACAATAACCCCACGGGTCCATCGCCCATGTTCAAGTAAGATCCATTCGCCAACTTTTACATCTTTTTGTTCAGGACCAATCGCCCAAACACGACCCCATCGATGTCTAACACCTTCTGATTTACCATCATCGCTAGGAAGTACAATACCGCCTTTGGATACTCGGGCATCAAAATTCATATCTGTGACCAAAACATTGTCACGAATTGGGATGAGCTTTCCTGTTATTTTACTAGATAAACCTGCTTTAATTGCTAAACTCATACACCGCCCGATGGATCATTCGCTTGCTGTTTTTCAGCTAACAATTCTTCGCGTGTTTTAATAATTGCACCGCCTGCCCCTAATTTGTCGCCACGGGCATTGACTCGCATATTGCCAACAGCAATAGTCATTTCGTTTTGGTTAATCAGTTTACCCATATCAATCTCTTTGCCTTGCATTGTACGATAAACTTTTTTTGGTTGTTCTTTCATTCCCATATTAATCTCCTGGATTATAGTATTACTTATCTACGTAATTCCTGCTAGTATAAATTTATGTCAATCAATATTGCCACAGGTAAAATTGAAAGAAATAATAGTTTTGCGAATATCTGAATGTATTTCCGGCGCCCTATGAATAACATAGCTGGGAAATAAAATAATATCTCCTTCTACTACATCGGGCGTGATTATATTTTCTCTTGACAATGGGTCCCGTATTTCTGTAATAGGACTAGCAGTATCTAATTCCAAGTAATAAATTCCCACCCATGTTTCTCCATGACAATGCCATTTATGAAAATCGCTTTTTATATACTGTTGAAACCACAAATTTCCTATATTAACTCCGGTATAGCCTACATTGTGCATCATCTGTTGTAGTTTTCTTCGAAGTATCGGATAAAATAATTTAGCCCACGATCTATCCATATTTTCACTATCACGCCAATCTACTTTGCTTACTCGGTCGGCTGTATGGTCCCAGTCTACTGGACGCGGCGGCTCTAATGGTAAATCTTGGATAAGACTCAATATCTTATCTTTAATTACTGTATGTTGTTCTATCTTATCTACCAGATAAAACGAATTCATATGGTGCTTTTGCATGTTATCTTAAAAATTCCTGCCAGTCTAAATTATATTTGATACTGTCTATTTTGTGTACGCCTATCAAATACAGCACATAACTGGCAACACTCGAACCTCTGCCTACACCCCAAACTACATTATTTGCCTGCATAGTATCTACAAAGTACTTGAGCCATCGCAATAAATCCATCATGTTGCGTTCTTTAAACGCGGCCAATTCTTCGGTTACTCTAGTGTGTTGCGGATCCCATGGCGGAGTTTGTTCCCATATCCACGCTTCGATATCTAAGGTTTTATACTCATCTGGCATACTCCAATTACTTTGGCAAGCCGCATCGTAGTCATTTACTTCAAAATGAGTTTCGTAAGGTTCTAGGAATTTGAACCCCAGTTGGGTTTCTAAATTTTTAATTTCGTCTGTTCGTTCAACAAGCATGGTGTCGTTGACATCAAATCGATGGCTTTGATATAAAGCATCAAAAATATCTTGTTCGTTGAATACAGGATTGGAATACTTGTCTAGGCGCATAGCCTATATTTTAACTGAGCTTGATTAGATTGTCAAGGTTTTTATCTTTCATTTGTTGCTCAATCATTCGGCGATTGCGTTCGCCAAGTTCAATGCGTAACTCATCTAATACATTGGCAATTTGTCTTTGAATATCTGGATTACGAGTCATAAAATACTTTTTAGTAAGATCGCTAATCTTACTATGAACTTCTTGATCTTTTAATCCAGATAAATCACCGACTAGTGGATGCATTAGTTATATTCGCCGATATAACGAAGATAGACGTTAGCACCTGCATCACGTGTCCATGCTTCAATAACTTTTGGATTATCACCCGTTAGTGCTGTAATTGTTGTAACAACAGTTGTATTTGAACCACCGCCAGTTGGATTAAATGACACGCTTGGACTACTAGTATATCCGTCACCAAAGTTAGTAACATTAATTGCGCCAACTCCAAATGTCATAACAACACGGGCGCCAACACCAATACCAATTAATGGACTTGTTGAATACGAACTAGTTCCTAATGGTAATGATAATGTTCCGCCTGAGATAACAATTAAGCCACCAATTGGGCCGGTATTATCTGCTGTTGTAAATGTTATAGTAACACCACTTGCAGTTGCTTGAGCATTTGCACTCATAGTGATTGTACCTGCACTTGCACTAAATGATAGTACTGTAGTGCCTGGAGGAATACCAGCGCCTGTAATCGGCAAGTTTGCCACAATATTTCTAAAATCTGTGACGTTAGTTAAGTTAGCTTGCGTGTTTGTTGTGTTAGCAGTAAATGTTTGATTCAATGCACTAACTTGTAAAATAATACCAGTGTTTGCATTAACAATAATTTGATCGTTTAGTTTATAACCATTACCCGAATAACCACCTTGGATTGTAGCACTTACACAAGTATAGCTAGCCGTACCAATAGCTTGGCTACCGTTTGTTTGTAAGCCGCCGCCGCTGAATACAACAGTGGCCGCACTGGTGTATCCTGTACCTGGACTTCCAACCACCGCAGTTGCCAGGCTTTCTCCGCCAACTGTAATACCTTTTGTACTTGGACTATTTGGTAATGTTGGGAAAGCAACATCATAACGAATGGTACCTGCATTTTCTGTTGAGAAGCTAGGAATACGAACAGCAGTTTGGTCGCTGTATAGCATTACACGTACAGCCGCATATTTGCCAGTTGTCGGCCAATTTTTAAATGTCAACGTAGCGTTAGTAGCAAGTGTGACGCTTTGCAATGGGCCGTTAGTTAAACTAATATCTGTATTAGTAACAACAGTACCTAAATCTAAAGACGCACCATAAAATGTTTTAATAACAGCATTTGAAAGAACATTTTGACCAAAGTCGTTAGCCGAATTCTTAAATGCCGCATTGTTTTGAAGTGCGGTAATTTCAGTACTGGCTTGACCTAGTCCTGTTTTAATAACACCAAAGTTATCTCTAAAACCTTGGCTATTATTGTCCTGCCCTGCGACAGGGTATGTGGCATCTACTGAGCCAAAGTTGATTAAACTTGCGGTTGGGTTTGGCATACTATCATCCTATATATTTACTGTGTATTTATCGTTCGTTACACTATGGTACTGTGATTCTTAAACACAAGATATTTATCGCTAGAATATCCGGTAACGGAATCTATAATATAGCGATCTGCGGTATAATCCAGGGATTTAAAGTCAAATCCACTGTATTTTATGTTTATCATTATATCATCAGCAGTTCCCGGTTTACAATAACACAACGGAACAGCTAATTTAAATCCTAATTGTTGCTTTTCGCCCGGCTGTATACTTCGCATCCATAAAGGAAGATAGTTTCTTTCAGTGTCTCCGGTATCTGCAAGATTATTTCTCCAGTTTGTTACGCTGTTTATATAATGCTTTTTAGGAGAATTATCCGAAATATTATATCCTGTACTATCAATGGTCACGCTGTTAATAGGTCTATCTAGCCACGATTCTGACAAATTCATAACAGACAAATTACTAGGATCTGTCCAAATTGCATCGCTGATATCACTAGTTAACTTATAACGATCTCTTACATTATTAGTGATAAATTGTGAAGGTGCAACACCGTTGGGCTCCAGCGGGTCGATTATTTCCACATATATAACTTCATATACAGTTGTTCCGTCTTTTATAGCAAGTGCTTTTTTAACTTCTCCAAAATGGAAACGTTTGCGCTTGTTGTTCAACCCCATCGCACCTAAAAATTTAGCAGATTGTGCTGTTTCTATTCCAGCATAAATCAACATTGAAAGATCTTTACTAACTCCAAAGTTTAAATCGCCGGGTCTAAAAATACTTGAAGTTGTAAAAATATTAGTGTCCGTGATGAATTTTCTAAAATTTGATCTTTGTATTTGATCTAAGAATGGTTGAGTTTTTAAATTACTGTATAATTTCTGATTTGGAGTAGTTACAGTTATTAAAAAATTTCTGGTACTGCTGGTTAAGCCAAACTGATCTTTTACTAGCACTGTAAATTTATATCCCCTGTCAAAAGTTGTTGATCCTTTGTCTATACTGAATAGGGTAGAATTGCTGTCAAATATTATAAGTCCTCTCTTACCAATAATATCGTATTGATGAGTGTTGTCTACCGTAGTAAAGCCAAGATCTAAAGTAAATACTCCGTTATCGATAGTTGTAGTTCTAGATACGTTAGCACTACCAAATTGACTAACCTTGCCAGTAATTTCTCCGTCACTGGCCAGCGTTAGTCCTGGCGGCAAACTACCGTCCGATATAGTGTAAATTAAATTTGAATCAGTACTGGATCCTGCAACTATTTGCAAATCTGAAACAAAGTTGGCCGCAATTTCGCCCAGGTTAGAAGGACTAGACCAAACAATAGTGTTGTCTATTTGACCAATAATTCGTAGTGTAAAAGTTCTAGTAGAGACCGCAGGTTGTACGTCATCACCTTTTCTAGAAGCAGTAATTGTAAAAGTATATGTTTTTGCAATAGATGGTTGAAATGGAATACGGCCAGCTAGGTATACAATATTCCCTACTGGATTAAATGTTAACCCTGGGGGCAAGTTTTCTTCGCTATCAATAGTAAAAATTATCGGATAACTATCAACTATATCTAAACATTCCAATGCAAATGTAACATAGTTATCAGCTCTACATGCACCTAAATTATTATTGGTAATCCATATTGGTTCTTTTAGATATGTAACGTCTGCTGTAAATAATTCGCTGTCGTCTGTAATTTGTGTATAATCTGAACGGAAACTTTCTTCGCCTATGACAAAGATGGAAAATTTACGTTTTACAATAACACTACCCGTTGAAACACTTACTAAGAATTCGTAAGTTTGATTTAAACTTTTTGGAGGTTTGGTTGGAGAGCTGTAATCAAAAATAGCAGTATCGAATATATAACTGTCATAACCGCTCGAGCTTCTCAAGCCAAAATCATAATATGATGCATCATAAAAAGAATTGTCAAATGTACCATCTCCCGATGTGCGTACTTCAACACTAGGAACCGGTGATACAATACCAGTCAGTAAACCATTCGGTAGTAGGGTTACACCAGGCGGCAATTTGCCATCACCTGAACTAATAAAATATGTTAGTGGTTCGTTGTCAGGATCAAACGCATTAAGTTGATAATTTATTACAGTTTTTCCTAATGCAAATTTTTGCCCTCGCACACCAACAGGAAGTAATCCGCTTGGAGTAACAATTGTTGGTAGTTGGCCACCATTTACAACAATATTAAACGTTCTATCAGAAATTTCAGTACCTAATTGTGCTCTAATACAAAATGTAAATTTAGTAGTTCTAGCAACATTGTATGGATTACCCGCAATAAATGCTCCATTGAGTACTAATCCTTCAGGAAGTTTGCCTGAAATTATTTTAAATGTAGGAAGTGTTGGATTTGTTATAGTAGTTGGAAATGATCTTGCAGTAGCTAAATCAAATGTTGGATTAAATAAATCTGCACGTTCTACTGCTACAAACGCATCTTTTTGTAGTTTAATAGTATCGGTATTACGTAGAATTATATCAGATAAAGATGTGCCAGCAACCCAGTTATATTCCTCAGTAGGCCATTTTTGATTTTCCCAGTACAAATTATCGCCGTCTCTTATTTTAACAAATTGATCGGATATAATTTTATGGAATGTTTGACCTACCATTGCACCAGGATAACGATTTTCTGCTAGTCCGCCTACCCACAGTTCGACTTTATCAATGTCAATATATGTATTTTTTAATGCTGTTGCTACCGTAACATCACTGGTAATGTCTGAAAAATTCTTATATGCAGGTAAACCTAACAAGGTACGCATCTGATTTAATAATGGTAATCCTAAATCTCGGCCACGTTGAATATTTGTTGCGGCTAAATCTAGTGCGGCAGGAGGAGCGTCTAACAAATTACGCAAATCTTCAATAATATGTACGTCTAATTTATTTGTAATGTCCGCGGCCAGTTTACGCAAGAATCCGTCTGCACCGCCATTGCGTTCATAGTTAGGACCTTGAATACCAAATGCTTCAGCTAATGACAGCGCCTCTGTAATATTTCCTTGTTCGTCTATACGATCCTGCGCACCTGATACAATACTATGACCAAATCGTAGTGCGGCCGCTGAAAATTCTATAGGTATACTTGCATCAACACTTTGTTTAAATCCTGCGTATGCAGGTACAGTACCTATAACTTTTGGCAACCATTCGTCGTATGTTATCTTTTGGAATTCAGCAATAACAATAGCACGGGCACGTTGATATAATCTTTCCCCGTCCCAAGTTGGATGTAATGCAGTCAAGTAGTCAACTATCTTGTTATGCTCTCTTAACCATAGAGTTTGCATACTTAATAAATCTGGATTTTCATTGCCTCGAGGATCACCTAGTATATAATTGCCTTGACCATCAACTGGCGGGTACATACCATTTTGAGAAGTTCGTAATTTACCAGTTGTTGCTACACTTCCGCCTTCACGCAAAATAACAGGATTATTAAATGATGTTAGGCCTTGAGCTACACCTGGTGGGTACGCTACACCGTAAACAACACTAAGATCAATCCAGCCTGTGACATCATTTATTGTACGTCCTGGAACACCGTTAGCACCTGTACCCGGTGCTAGTTGATTTCGAGCAACTGGAATAAAACTTCCAGGTGTTAAATTTTCATCCCCTGCTGGAACAGTTACTGGAATAAATGTGTGACCTTCACGTGCAAATTCTAAATCGTGCGTTAAGAATTGTCCAAACGCATACATAAATCCACTGTATCCAGTTGGGTCAAATTCTTCGCCTTCGTTTACACGGTCCCATACCACATTATTACTAATAGTTCTAGGGTTAGGTAAATCAGTGCGCATGGCATATATGCCGTCTGCATAACTGTTTATTTCAGCACGGGCAAATAAAGATCCTGCTGAATTACGTAATGGTGCTGTTGGATGATGTCCAGTTCCATCATAAGGTGGAGGTGTTGGAGTACCAAACTGTGGAAGTATTGGTAAGGGAATATTTACAACCACACGTTCTTGGAATGTTCCGGCATCGAATAAAGTCGAACCCCCGTCAAAAGTTGTCCTTGCGGTGTCTAGTGCAAGATTTCCAGTAAGGCCGGATACACCTGGTAATGTGTATCCGGATGGTTGTGTCCAAATATTAAGCATCTTTTAATTCCGGCAATTTAGACAATTAAATTATACCAAAGTCTAGATTATTTCTAACTAATGGCCCTAGACCAGATGAAGTGTACCCCATGTCTAAATCTATATTATTATAATTTCCTATAACAACACCCATATCTATATTGAAACTGTTTGTTTGCATCAGCATGGCAAACATGGCATCCAGTACATCGACACGAATCCCATATATTGTAGTTTGCACATCTCCTGTTCCTACGGTATCGATCAATCTACGACCGTTAATATTTAAATCACCACCTAATGACGGTGCTGGGTCGTTAACAACTCCAGCCGCACTTTTTAAATCGATAATATTTACGCCAGGAACAATGTTAATACTGTTATCACTACTGGTTAAACTTTTAAATTCTGCGGTAGTATCGTTTTTATCTTTAAAAACACCCACTGTTGAACTAATAATTGTACCGTCAGCAGTTCCATAAATGCCGGGATCTGTGGGATAACGTAGTGTAATCTGTGTTGAAGAACTGGCGGTGCAGAACCAATGTCCGTTATACAGTGTATTCGTGTTGCCAGTTAGATAGAAATATTGATTAGCTACCGGTATAACACTTTGCTGACTGATAATTAGTGTTACTAAAAATGGGCCAGTGCCTGTCTTAGTTAAAAAACGATTAACAACAATGGTGTTTACACCCAAGTTTGATGCTTGGGAAATTGGAATGTCAGTTCCAAGCAACGAAAAGTTTTCGTTAACCTTCTTAAATGCCGTACGCAAGTCATCACCTGACCCGTCGTTTGCATAACTTCCTACATTAATCGTTTGAATTGGCATGTTTGCGCTCTCTTTAGTATATTTACCGTATTAGACTACTGTGACATACACGTCAGTGGTTGTTGTTCCAAAACTTCTGCAAGTGAATACATGGGTAGTACCATTCCCAATAGCAAACGTTGAAGTGTTGCCAATGGTGTTGCCGTTTGGTACGCCGTATGTAACTGTACAAGACGCACCGCTGGTGTTTGATAGCACTAAATCTACTACTTTGCCGACAGCAATATTACTATGTGCTATGGTTATAGTACTGCCTGCGGCTGTGGCTCGGACTAGTCTGTCAGTGCTATAATTTAAAGTAACTGTGCCTGCACCTGCAACTGACCCTGCACTTCTAGTAGTACTTGTCCCAGTGTAGGCTGTGGTTTGAACAGTTGCATCTGGGAATGTTAGTGCACCATCATTGCCAAAGGCCCATTGATATCCAGTACTAGCAGTAAAATTAGTACCTATGAATAGACCAACATTGTCTACCTGTATGTATTGTTTGCCATCTGGACTAACAACTCCGCCACCGCCTGTAGGTGCTACTAACCAACTTGAACCATCTCCAGATCCTCCAGCAGGCCCTGGATAACCATTGCGGATTAGACCACCGGTTGGTAATGTTATGTTACCATCTGCTCCTAGGGTAACTGTTTGACTACCATTGGTCAACTGTGTCTCACTTGCACCCCCGGCGTACAGTTCAGTGAAGTTGGCATTTATTTTAGTAAATGCTGTACGCAACGGATCACCGTTTTTGCTATTGGCCGCTGTTCCTGTGTTGATAGTTTGTTGTGCCATTATACTCTCCCGATAGCTACTTGGATAACTCCAGCTTCGCCGTTGTCTTTGTCTTCCAGTGCCTTGCCAATAATGCTACCCAGTTTTGGATCAGTTGCTTTTACAGCATAGCCCGGTGTACTGCTTGTTGTCAACATGTCGCCTTTCTTAACACGGCCCACTACCTTACATGGCACACGACCAGCCAATGCTATACAAACACGCACACCAGTCTGGCCTTCGTTCATTATGTAGGCTGGGTTAGTTGTTACCACACCAGCTGAACGTGTGTCGTTCATTGCATCAGTAGTTGTAACTTCTTTGTCTCCACCAAACACCAACACAGTTCCTGGCTCATACTCTTTGTCGCCTTCATAGTATTCTGCAATGTCAGCGTAGGTAGCTTGTAATTTACTTGCACCAACCAAGGTCCAGGTGCCTTGTATAGTACCGCCTGTTGCATCAGCGCCTGTAGTAATTGTAGTAGATTTTAAAGTAACCAATGATGCATCAAGATAACTGCCCGATGCCCATTGCCAATTACCAGTTACAGTTCCGCCAGTTCCACTTGCACCAGTTGTTAGTGTCTTAGTTTGTAATGTGGCACCAGTCTGACTAAAATCATTTAATCCATAGAATGTATTAGTAGCTGTTGAAGCTCCAACACTCTGCATGAATTTAACATTACCCGGTGTGTAAAATTCTAACGTTGTTGTGGAAATTGCAAAAATATTTCCACTAGTTGGCAACGAATTAATCTTGATACCTTTAACATCAATAACACCGTTACTATCTGTTTGAACTAAACTATAGTTACCACCGGTAGCCGTAACACCAATAACACCGTATGCTTTAGTACCAGATCTGATTACAGCTCCAGTGGTAGCTGAGTTGGCGGCCGCTGTGTTGCCTGACGGTAAATTGGTACTAGTGCCAGTAGCTGGAATATCTTGATTACGTATACCATCACCGTTAGCCACCATAGCCTGTGTAGTTGTAACACTAACTGCGCCAACAACACCACTAATATTGGCCAATACACTATTGGCCGCAATCCATGTTAATTTAGTTGCAGGTATACCTGTACTATTATCTGTAGCTGTTTTTACAGTAACCCAACCATCAGTTATTGTAAATTGTGTGCTGTCGTATTGACTTAACCCTGTAGCGGCTTGTAACGCATCCATATCGATGGCTTGCCCATCACCACTACCAATTGAGACAGCTTGGAATATTGTACCAACTACTCCAGCACCGCTTGCGCCTACCCAGTTAGCATTTCCAGGAATAGTCCAGTTGGTTGTTGTCCCGACACTACTAATTCTATAACGCTTGCCTATAACAAAACTTCCTGCGTTAACTGTTGTTAGTGTTGGTGCTACTGCATTTGAGGCAGTGGACAATTGCAATGCTAATTTGCTTTGTGCAACAGCGGCCGTTGAACTTACTTTACCGTCAATAATACTACCGTTACGTGTAAATGTTAGTCTTCCACTTGGAGTACTGTTATAAACGGCACTCATTGTAACAACGGTTGTGTTAGTAATACCTGTTACATACTGGCTTCCTGTATAACCAGTGCCGCTAATAATCATCCCTGGCAAGATTCCAGTTGAACTGTTTAATGTTAATAAGAATACAGTACCGCCAGTACACGTTGCTGTTTGGCTATTATTAAGAATATATGTACCAACACCGCCTGTACCATTGGCAGATGTTGTAGTTAAACCGGTATCAATAATGTAAGTACCTGCTGAAACACTTCCACCAGTTAATATCATACCCTTAACAATGGTTACAGATGGTGATCCGGTTACAGTTAATACGTTACCACTGATTGCTCCTGTAAATGATCCACTACCCGCTGTACCGCCACTAACATAAGTTGTAGCAACAACAGCACCTTGGACAGTGCTGGTTAAAGTTGAGCCGTCCCAGTTAATAAGTAAATCGGATGTGCTGGCAAAACTAGCGTTGGTCCATGCGCCTGCTTGTCCAGTGTTATTAGTATTTGTAAAACCCCATACTGCAATTTGACTTTGTACAGTATTGTATTGCATTGTTGCCGCGGTATCTTTTAATTTATAAAAGCTATCACGAGCATTAACAACGTTATCAACATACAATTTGTTAGTTGCATCTGTTTGTAAAATCGGCAAGCCCATACTACCAATTGTGAAGCCGCCCATTGACATATTACCTTTCATCGGCAACTGTCCACTTAGGTTCATATAACCAGAACCAATTAATGCAGTTGCCGGAGTAGTAGCACCTGAGTGTTGTACGCCTAAACGATTATCAATGTATCCACGTACAGCACTTTGGGTTGGCACAGTATCTGACGCATCGTTGGTCATTGAGCTGTCTGTTGAAAACTCACTAACTGTAACACCACGTTTAAATCCTAAACCGTCCAAGTTACTCAACGCAATTGAAGCTGAGAATGTAACAGTACCAGTACCTTGGTCAACTGTAAAGAATCGACCTACGCGGAAAATACCGTTTTGGTCAGTAGTTACATAGAACACACGGCCTACAGTTTCTTCTAATACTTCCTTAGTTTGATCCGCCTTCTGATATGGGTTACCATAAATTTGATATGGATAGTTAGTAGTATTATAACCACCAGTGCCAATATCTAATAAGTCATGAGCAGTAACACGACATGTACTAATACGTGTAGTAATCTGTGCGGCCGCCCCTTGCAAATAACCAGCACGTAACGGTTGCGCTACAGTGCCGTTCATCGGGCGACTAATACCAGTAATAATTGGAGTAATAGTTGTAGTTGCAACAGTTTGGAACGGAGCAGTAAAGTTTAAGTTGCCTGTTGGAGTTCCTGCTGGGTTACCACTAATAGTCAATGTAACCCCGTCTGCATTTATACCAGTAACAGTTTGTCCTGCATAGAAGCCACCAGTGCCACCGCCTCTAATAACATCTCCAATATTAATACCAGTAGAACTTGCAACTTTAATAGTCAATCCTGCTGTTATTGAAACTAAACTTCCCGTAGGATTGTAAGTAGTTGTTACAGTACTTTGTGGATCGGTTTGATATGCAAGTGTAATAGTTCCAGTTGTACTGGCAACGCACTGAACATATTTGTTGTAATCAGCATTACCATTTCCCGACACTAGATAGAACGTGTCTACAACAGGCGCCGCGGCCTGATCTGGTATACGTAATGTTATATAGAATGGTGTAGTTAAACTAGTTAAATCAGTAAACCCTACTACACCAAATGGTGTACTGTTTGGAGACGAACTTACTACAATAGTAGTAGTAGGTGCACCACTTGTACTTGCTGTTGCACTAACAACGGTCTGGCCGCTGGTGAATCCATTACCAGTTACAGTCATGCCTGCTTTAATATACTGGGTACGGTCGCTAGTGTATACTAGTATGCTTGTACTTAAATTATTATAAGTCAAGTATTGTGTATTGGCTGTAGCGGTTGCAGGTGCTGATAATACAACAGTGTTTGTTGTACAAGTTATTGTTTGAGCACTACCAGATCCAGCTGATCCAGCTTGATTACTCATTGTAATAGTACTTGCACCAGTATTCAACGATACAATAGTTGTACCAGCTGTAATACCTGTTCCACTAATTGGAGCACCTACAACCAAATTAGTGAAACTACTAATGCTTGCTAGTGTAGCACTGCCATTAGTTGGAGTTCCGGTAAATGCTGTAGTACTACTGGTGCTTACAATCGGATTGTCTGTTCTAGCATTGATGGTACTTTGAGTTAGTGTAAATGTAGCACCGGGTGTCGCTGTTCCAATACTAGTCGATAAATCAAATACTGGTGTACTAGCAGTTGCTTTAGTAAACGAACTGGTTATTTGAATACTTGTAGCACTAGTTACCTTACCAATATAATATGTTGTACCAGTGACATAACCTGAAATAGCACCAGCACTAAATGTGCCAGTAACTGTAATAGCTTGCCCAACAGTATATGTTCCACTAGTAACTGTAGCAGTGCCAGCACTATCTGCAAATGCAAATGATGCAATAGTGCTTGTAGCGGCCACGGTGCTAATACCAGTAATTGCTGTGCCACCAAGAGTGGTAGCAATAGTAATAGCATTAGTAGATATTGTTTTAACATAATAGCTAGCTTGTGCCACAGCACCAGCAATAGTAAATGTCATGTCATTAGTAACGTCAGAGCCGCCTAAATGTATACCAGAAATAGTAATAGTATTACCAACAGCATAACCAGCGCCACCATATACTAGTGTTATAGTTACGTTGCTTGCATAGGCTGTACCGGCACCTGATTTAACAATAGTAAATGTTGCACCAGTACCTGTACCGTTACTAGATTTAGTTGGCACAGCAGTATATGTTGCCGCACTAGTTACACTAAGACCAGTAGCACCAGATCCTGCAAAGGTTGATGAAGCGTTCAATTGGCCAGCAACTGGAATACCACCAAACGTTGTTTGTGTTGGATCGAATGTGATCAGATTACCAACAGCCAAACCACTGGCATCACTGAGATTGATTGTGCTTGGGCTGGTTGTACTTACTGCAATCATTGTTGCCTGTCCAGGTATACCTGTTCCAGCGATACTTGTTCCTGCGCTAAGATTTGTTAAACTACTTACACCAATAATACTGGTGCTGGCACTGGTGATATTACCAGTAAAGTTTCCGGTTGGTACATAAGTGGCCGCAACTTGACCTATGCTTTGTGGTCTTATAATGGTAATTGGACTTGCGCTTGTGCTGGTGATACTGTATTTGGTAGCACCCAATGTGATATACGGAACTGTTGACTTGGTGAAAGTCAAACTACCGCTTGGAGTGCTGGACGGCCCAGCAGTTAAAACTACTGTATTACTAACTCTTGAATAAGTTAAGCCTGTTGGTGTACCTGTTGTACTAGTAATAAACACAGGACTTGTTGCAATGGCGTTGGCGTATGTACTAGACAACTGAATACTAGTAGCACTGTTTACTTTACCAACATAGAAAATAACACCAGCAGTTAAGTTGCTAGTGCCAACTGAACTGTATGTTGTTCCACCAACTACTAAAGAACCAGTACCACCAAATGTTCCGCTAATAGTAATAGCTTCACCAACTACGTAAGTACTGCTAGTAACAGTTATAGTTCCAACTGTGTCTGCAATAACAAATGATGCAATGGTGTTACTAACAATACTGCTAACAGATTGTCCAGTAGTAAATCCAACACCGGTTATAACCATTCCGGTGGTAATTGGCGCGGCCGCGCCTGGTTGACCAACACTGCCGTAAATAAAACTTATACCACTACCTGTACCGGTAGCGGCCGCACTTAGACCGATAGTTGAAGTACCGGTGTTAATGCTAATAATAGTTGTACCGGCAGGAATACCAAAACCTGTAATTGCTTCACCAACTACTAGTCCAGTAAAGCTACTTACAGATGTAATTGTAGATGAACTGTTAGCAATAGTTCCTGTAAATACTCCGCCTAATACAAGAGTAGTTGTACTTGATCCAGTAGGGTTATAACCGGAAATAATTGTGGTTGTAACAGGCGGAGTGTAACTACTGATGGTATGCACTTTGCCACCGAATGCAAAAGCGTATGTGCCTTTATTAATTTGGTCAATCGAGCTTTGTGGTCCAAATAAAGTAACAGCAATACGAGTATCGCCGGGAGTAGCACCCATGGTCTTTGTGCCACCGTCTACTGGATCAACTTTGGTAATGTTTCCAGTATCTGCTTGGAACAGATAATAAGAGAATGATTGATCTGTACTTAACACAGCTTGGTTAGCAGGTAGTATCTCGTTTGTAGCTTCTGTCAAGTTATATGTAAGAACACGATAGATACTACCCAAATTGTCTGTGAACTGAACAGCAGTACTCGGACGAGTTGGGTTAACGTTATCAATTTCATAAAACTTAAAGTTTTGTAATACACGTAATTGAATAAGTTGTCCGTCATACAACGGAGCGGCTAAGCCAGTACTTGATGTTCCGCCTGAGCCGCTGGTACTCAATGTCAATAGTAAAACGTTTTGTCCGCCAATAGTAGCACTTGTATATGCACTAGCAGTTAAAATACTTGTGACTGTTCCAGCTGTCGGTGTAGTACCGCCTACAACTGCGTATGTGATACTTGTACCGGATGCAATGCTAGTAATAATAACTGTTGTTGGAGTACCACCAAACAATGTACCTGTACCTGCGGTAGCACTTAATGTGTTACCAACTACCATACCAGTAGTAGAAGTCATACCAGTAATAGTTGCTGTCCACGGTGCGCCTTGTGTGCCGCTACCTGCAATAGTACCAATAGTACCACCTGCAAAATTTGGTGTTACTGTGATATTAAAGTTTGCATATACACCGATAGCACTGCTCAAAGTTTGATACAAGTTTGAGTATGTTGCGCTACCTCCAGGAACGGCATTACCAGCATAGGTAAATGTTGACACCGCAGTATTAACAAGTCCAGTAACATAGGCTGTTAAATCGTTACCCGCATTTGAACTAAATGTTAAGCCAGCACCAGTTGCTGTAGCATTATTGCTTAAGATAATAGTATTACCGCCAGTTGTCGCCAATGCAGTAGAATTAAACGGAACGTTGGGCCCACTGATAGTTGAACCGTTGAAGTTATAAGTTGTAGCTGATCCACTGCTTACACCAGGATCAGCTGTATAACGTAATGTTATGCTAGTTAATGTACTACCAGTACATAAGAATGTTCCATTGTAACTGGCATTACCATTGCCAGCAATAGTAAATTGTCCGCCTACTAACGGTAAAGTAGTTACTGCCGAAATAGTAAATGTAACATTTACGGTTGGAGCACTTCCAGTTTTTGTTAAGTAAGTTGCGGCTGTTGTTGACGGCGGCATAATTACCGTGTAATTTGTGCTACTGAATACTCCGGGATCGCTGGCATAACTTAATGTAACACTAGTAGTTGTACTTGCAGTTGCAGTATAAGAACCGTTATAGCTTGAATTTGTATTACCACTAACAACATATCCAGCGGTAAGTGCTGGACTTGAAGCTTGTGTTAGTATTTGGAATGTTACCAAATATGGGCCTGTTCCAGTTTTGCTTAGGTACCCCTGTATCAATAATGCAGGGCTAGGGCGTATCGCGGCCAATGTTCCTACACTAGCTAGATAATTTAAACCATTAGCAGTATTGGCACTGAATGTACTTGAAATACCACCCAAACTAGAACCACCAACAGTTATAGTGTCACTAAAATACAATGTACCTGTTGGAGTCGAATCAGGTGCTCCATTTAATGTTACAGTAATACTATCTAAACTAACCGCAGTAACTTTTTGATTGCGTGTAAATCCAGTACCTGTTACAGTTTGTCCAATTTTAATATTGGCATTGCTGTTGACAGTTATGATATTACTTGAGGTACTGCCGGTAGCAAATGTAGCAGTAGTGTAAGCAAAGTTAGATCCAATACTACCTACTGGAACATAAACAGTTGTATGACTTATTGAGTTAATTTGATAACGTACAATGCCTTTACCTGCTAATGTATGATCAATTTCAAGTTCAGTAATTTGTGTTGGAAAATAATCGTAACCGTAAATGTAAACACTAATAGCAGTAGTATTCATGTTACCGTAGAACGCATTACCTTGTGAACTTTGTGGTAAGGTTGTTGGGTTAAAAATACGTGCTGTTTGCGCTAAGTTTTGTGCAAGTGAAACACTATCTGGTTTTTCAGTTACGTCATATCCAGTAGCACGTAAAGCGTATGTACCATGTGCTGATGATGAACCAACAGAACGAATCTGTCCGCCGTTCAATGACCAGAAACTAGTCCATGTATAGTATGTAAACGTTGAAACTTGTTCAGTGATACCGCCGTTAGTTGCAAGAATTGCGTAACCTAAGTCGTTAATCATAGCAAAGTCATTGGCCAACATACTCTTATTACCAGCCATTTCAATATTAATGTTTTGACCAGCACCGCCTAACCATGGAGTAGACGCACCAAGATTTAATTGTACACTACCACCAATAATATTGCCGTTAACATCAAATGTCTGAGCATAATTGCTTACAGTATTGACTTGATAACGTCCACCTTTAACAAAGAAAGCTGTTGGTGTTTGCGGAGCACGTATGTCTAAACCACTATTAAGACCACCGGTTACAGTTAATGTAAATCCATCTGCACTTGCTGTTGTAATTTGTCCAAATAGTCGTCCTGTAAATCCATCTACGAACTGTCCACCGGCAAACACTTGTTTGTTTTGACTACGACTAAAACTAGTACACACTTGCCCATATGGTGATTTAGATTTAATTTGACCTTCTGGATCCAATACCATGGCAAATCCACCATGTCCTTGGATTGACAAGTTATTAACACGTACTGCATCTGCACACAAGAACACATCGCACTCTTTATTGTTCAACGGAGTACTGTTAACATCTAACGGATCTACCAAATAATGACGTCCATAATTCTTAGTTAGGTATAAGTGCCATGATGTTGGTGCAAGAACACCAAACGAAATAGAACTTACGCTGGCCTGTGCCCCGCTTGATGCTCCAATAATAGCACCGTTGGTAGTATTCATAATGCCAGAGGTAACTTTATAAGTTACTGCCGTTGAAGTTGCTGATATAACTACTCCAGTAGCACTACTTGATGTTCCGCTTTGTGTAATGGTTTCACCAACAGTAAATGTATAAGCATTGGTATAATTAATTGAAGCAACACCAGTTTGAGTGAACGGATACATTACTGTACAGTTCATAAAATTACCAGACACGCTGTCAACAAACGCCTTTCCAGGTTTACCGTTTGAATCTAATACATCAGATTGGAAAACATAACCTAGCCAATCGACACTGGCTTGCGCATTGCTACTCAATGTAATTGTAATTTTACCAGTTGTTCCGCTAATAGTAGCAGTAACTAACGGATTTATACTAGTCAATGTTGCTATGCTAAATGTACCAGGATCGCTTGGGTAACGTAAGGTAATTTGTGTGGTTGAACTAGCGGTACATGTAAATGTACCGTTGTATGACAAATTAGTATTGCCTGTAACAGTATATGTTATCGATGTACTTGGTTTATATGTTTGTGTTGGAATGTTGAATACAACATCATACGCACCCCCACCCGCACTAGTTTTACTAGAAAAGCTAGTAATAAGTGTAGTTGGTACAAAGTCGTTACTGGTATCGATAGGTCCAATTTGCATACCGTCAATTACGGAGTCTCGATAGAAGAATAATTTGCGCCATGGACTTTGACTTATACGATCTTTTGGTCGTATAATTGTTCTACGGAATTCGTCGCCTTTGATAGACACAGCAGAGGTTAATCGTATTGGATAATCTTCTTCGTAAACACCAGCTTCGACAAAGATAACAATTTGATTAGCACCGACACTTTCAGCATACTCTAATTCTTCGCTGGTAGTAAAGAATCCAGGTTGCAATAATTGGCAAGTAATTGTATCAACATTTGAACCATTCCCTGGAGCATAACTTAAGATGTTAGCGGTAGCACTTGAGTTAACACCCTTAAGAATCTTTCCTGGTAAAATATTATAATCGCCAGGAGGGCATTGGTCAACATATCCGTTACCACCGTTACTGAATGTAATAGTATAGATACCAGTTCCAAAATCTGCCGTAGGTGCAACACCAATACCGTTTTGTACAATGCTTAACATTGTATTATAATTGTTAGTAAATGTTGTTATGGCAGTAAGTGTAAATGTCAGTGCTGGAGTACCGGAAATAATATCATTAGCGGCCGCACTTAGGGTAAGTTGATTTCCATTTACAGCCGTAACAACTTGTCCAGCACTAAAGCCAGTACCAGTTACAGTCATACCTACTTTAATGGTTCCGCTAACACTTGTCACATTCAAAGTAACAGTGGATGCACTTGAATATGTAGCGGTAGCTGTATACCCTCGATTAGCATTTTTAGTTACATCAGATGTCTGTGTTGATAATACTTGATAACGTGTAGCAACAGTTTGATTTAAAACTTGTAATGCTAGTGTTCTGGCATATATAATGCCGTCAATTGTTTCTGTATTCTGTGTACCAATAGCAACAGCTTTAGCACTGGCATTTCTATAATAGCTTTTACCTGCGTTAATACTTTGATATGTTCCGCCAGTTAGCAAGTCAATGCTCATTGCATCTACAATGTAACCAACGTCACGTCGACAAGTTGCTTCATTATAACTAAAGCCGCCTTTGTATTTGGTATTTAGATATGTGGTAGTTGCTTGAGCTACTGTTGAAGAATTGCCTATAATCACATTTCTAACGGCAACATAACCGGTACTAGCATATGAACTGTCGGTTAAATCTGGGCCGGCAGTAACTAAATTAGGAGGATTAGTATCAACAACTGCAACTAGCCTGTCCCATTTAGCGTTCATTACCGTAACAGCACCTGCGCCGTCTACATAAGTTCCGCTAGTAACCTGAGCAATACTAAAATATGTAGTAGTAGCAATACTCCATGCGCCCGGGTCTGTTGGATATATCAGTGTGACGGTAGATGCTGTACTAGCATCAACAACAAATGATCCATTGTATGCTACTGTTGAATTTCCTTGCACAGTAACATTTGATCCTACAGCAATAGGTACAATTCTTGTTGGGATTGTGAGTGTTACTAGTATATTTGGTGCTACACCTGACTTGCTAGCATAAATCGCAGTCTTTGGTATTTGACTTTGATATAATCCTACCGGTGCATTATTACCGATAATATACGCAGACATGGCTTGCGCATAACCAATACTAGCAACCTTGGCCGCTTTTTCTGACGGATCGATAACGCTAGTATACGTAGTTACACCATTTACTAATGCACTTGTCCAAAACTGATTAGCCGCGGTAGTTGAACCACTTAACCCTGTATAGTTTAAATCATATGCAACTGCTTCAACAAATGTCTGTATATCTTTTTCCCATTGATCTCGACCGTCAGCATCTACATAGGTAAGAGATGCGTAGTTTTGTTTAATCCACCCAATCACTTCAGCCGCAATAAATGTGCTATTAAGTAACAATAATTGTGCCGCACTATGATTAGTACTACTAGTAGATGCAGGTTTAGTTATAGTTACAACAGTTCTGTTAGCCAAACTACCTGCCAATATGTCTGTCATTACTTTGAATAAATTATTAATTTGTGTAATGGCAGGAGAATTGCTAATATACGGATATGTATTATTAACAAATGTAATTATGTTTGTAATTGCAGTGGCCTTGGCACTACCAACATTACCATAAACTGTAGGAAGCGGAGCCGCGCCTGCATTGTATGTTGGAGGAGTATTAGTTGGAGGACTATTGATAGTTAATAATCCAGCCCAAGAAACATTTGTTGTAAGTTGTGTGTTAGTTAACGATGCCGCATTGCCACCCTGACTTGAACTTAATTTGAAATGTGTACTGTCTGCAATCTCTACAATATAGTATGTTCCGCCAGCAGTCAATCCACCAAAGTATGGAGTAATGGTTGTTATACCACCGCCATACACTCCAGGATCAATCGAGTAATTTAATACAACGGTAGTTGATGTAGCTGAGTTAACAGTAACAGTACCATTATAACTAGTGTTACTATTTCCAGCTACTGTAAATGATGAATTTGTTACAGGTATACTAGTTTGTGTTGGAATTACTAGTGTAACTAGATACGGGCCTGAACCAGTTTTACTGCTAAAACCAGTTACAGTAATAGGAGTTGTATTGTCTATCGTTACAACCATGCCAAGTGTTAGATCGGAACTGTTGGTTGTTGTAATACCTGTTGAAGAACTAGTAGCTGTAATGGCAAGTGTGGTTCCAGAAATTAAAGATACTAAATTTTTAATAGTATTGGCTTGAGAACTACCACCTGTGTAGGTTTGATTTTGATACTGTATAACTGAATTTTGATAAACTTGTGCAGGACTAGTATTGCTAATTACCGATTGTAAAAGTGTTTTTAAATAAATGTAAGCACCTTTAGTAGCGGCCAATTCACTGTAGGCAATTTGACGTGTTGCATTAGACCAGTAACGTTGTCCTGCATAGATAGTACGGCTGTTACCTTCATATAACTGATCGTACGCTATAGCTTCGATGATATACTGTATATCTCTCTTACAAGTTGTTTGGCTATATGCTAATTTAGGATAATTAGCGGCTAGCCACGCAACTATTTCAGCTTTTACAAACGGAATATTGTTTAATAATAATGTTCTAGCACTTTTCTTGGCTGTACTTGATGCACTAGTTTCGACCATAGATACTGTTGGTTCAAGTCCTCCTTGAACAACTGTGATCATACTGTTAATATTATTGTTATATCTAGTTACAGCAAGGTCTACAGTTAATGCATTGATCTTAGCTAAGTTGGCTAGTTCAAGTTTTAATTGACCCAGTGCCCCAACAATTTCTGTTATACTTAATCCAGTTCCAGCATATGGAAAATATCTGGCCGCAGTAAGGCTTTGATAGTTGGAATTCAACACCATATCATAGTTTAATGCATCAATTACAGTATTAAGATACGTAGTAAGAGAAGTTGAATCATATGCAAATGCTAATACTTGATCTCGTGCATAGTTGATAGCATCAATGGTTTGAATTAATTGACTAGATAATACTGTTGAACTTTGTTTTTCAAAATATGAAGTAGCGGCCTGGACACTGTTAAAATTAGTGCCAACTACAAGGTCGGTACCAATGGCTGATAAAATTAAGCCAACGTCTCTTTGACATTTTACTTGGTCATATGTGAATACGTTAACGTATTTGTTATTGATATAAGCAATAGTTTCTGCTTGGATAAATGCTTTGTTTGCAGTTAATAAAGCGGCCGCATCAACATATCCTTGTACTGCGCTGTTGCCGCCAGTCAATCCAACACTTTGCACTGTTGAAGTATATGTGTTAGGACTAATAGTATAACTGATTTTTTGACGATATGGGCCTGGCTCTAAGTTTGCTAAACCTTGTAAAGTTTCAGCTTGTAATGCGGCCGCACTAATAGTTTTATAAGCGTGAGCCCAGTTACGACCTTCACGTCCAGGAGGTGTTTTTAATTGGGTATCATCACCGTCGGTGCGAACATACAAGTTAGTCGAACTAACAAATACTTCGTTATCAACATAGAATTTAGTAGCGGCTTGTTTATCGTCTGCACTGTTTGGAGTTCCAAATCCTGCTACGGGTGATGGATGATCACTTAGTGTTAGTTTACCTAACATTGTATCTCCACCACGATATACAGCGGATTTACGCGGTAATGCTTCTGTAGCTAAGTAATTACCTGTTAATGTTGGATCATAATTTGGATCAGCAATTTCAGGACTAAGCGGTTCACTTCGAATATTTAACGCACCAATTACTTGATTGCCATCGCCTTTACCAACATAATGACTGTCAGCATATCCTTTACTAATTGCAAGTTTTCCAATAGTTGTTGAGATTCCAAGGCTAGCATAAGTTGAATTGAAACTGGCCACTAACGAATCGCTAGGATCTGGAATATTACCAATAGCTAAATTATTAACGTTTAGCGGGCCGCCCAATCGTGGAGCACCGTCAGCATATAAATTACTCTGCGATCCTATTAATTTTATAGTTCCAGGAGTTGAAGTTTGGTCAATAGTTACACCGCCCACTCCAACTAAGGTTTTAGCTAAAATTGCAGTACCGGCATCATTGGTAATGAATATTTGATTATTTGTATATGAATCCGGAGTATCACCCAATGCAGTAAAATTAATGGTTCCACCAGCTCCAAAAACAGCATAAATTTCAGTAAAGTTTTCGTTTACTTTACGGAACGAGTCACGAATACTATCGCCTGTTCCATCATTACCTTGTATACCAATATCTATTTCTTGACGTGACATGTTTATTAAACTCCGAAGCTAGAACCGCAACCGCAAGTAGTACTTGCATTTGGGTTTTTAATTGTGAAAGATGAACCCATTAGTTCTTCTTTATAATCTATTTCTGCACCTGTAAGATACTGCATACTCATTGCATCCACAAGCACCTTAAATTCATCTAACGGGATTTCAAAATCGTCATCATTTGCTATTTCGTCAAATGTAAAACCATAACTAAATCCGCTACATCCTCCGCCTTGTACAAAAGTACGTAATGATAAGTTAGGATTGCCTTCTTCGTAAAGAAGATCTTTGATTTTTGTCTTTGCTGACGCTGATATAGTAATCATATTTGCCCTCGATATGATATTTATCAAAGCAATTTTATAACCTTAATGTAAATAGTATATGTTCATTCGCACTGAGTTTAGAGAATCACACCATGTACGCACCAGCAATAGGGGTATTACTCATACCTATACACGTAAAAAAACAGTAGTTGTATTACAATGTGATGCTTGTAGCGAAGTAATATATCGAGATAAAGGATCAATGGATCCTAAACGTATAAACAACAATTTCTACCATGTGTGTGCAGATTGTGACCCTAAAAAGTTTGCACAAATGAAAGGAGTAGAAGCCCGTAAAGTTTGGGATATACCAGCCAGTAGTTTAAAAACTATAGGCCAATTATAACTGTATAAATAGAAAACAGGAGATTAACTATGTTACATCACATTAAAAAACTATTTGGATTTGGTCCTAAAGAAGCACCGGTTGTAGAGGTGCCTTACAAGGTTGAAACGCCCGTTGTTAAGGCTGACGGTACTGTTACAGAACAAGCTACCCAAGCAGTTGTAGAATCTATGGTTCCGGCTAAAAAGCCAGCGGCCAAGAAAACTGCGGCTAAAAAAGCACCGGCGGCTAAAAAGCCACGTACTCCAAAAGCGGCGAAATAATATAAGGGCGCAATGCCCTTATATTAAAACTTGTTTAGTTGCTCTGAATATCGAGCCATATCCTCTTGAATGCGAGCTTGACGCTGATCATTCAAATTAGGATTTTCTTCTAGCTCTTCTCTAAGAGTTTCCAACCTATGTATTAGTTGTTCTCGAGATAGCTTTTGGCTTGATTGTACAGTTCCAGGCTGGCGAGGTTTTTGCCCTTGCTTTCGCACATTATGTCGAACTGGTTTAGAAAAGTTATTGCCCATTCGTTTGTTTTTTGATTCCAATAAAAGTCACTGTGTGCCCTTAGTTTTTGTTTCTTATATCCGTCTAGAAGGAGTTGGGCATGAACAGGTGCGACAAGTTTGTCATGCTCCACAAGGTAATCTTCACGACTAACTGAGTAATGCATAGTAGGGCGCAGACCACGCCAACTATCAACGACACGCCTAACACGATCGTCTGTCGGAAGGATATACTCCCCTTCGCGAATCCAATGGTGGTGTACGTCAAGCACAATAGGAACGATATCGCTAATAGATAAACAGTCATCTAGACCCCAAGAATTTTCTTCATTTTCGATAGTAAGGCAATTACGGGCCTCTGGTGTAAGACGTCCGTATGCTCTGCGTATGCCTTCAGGGCCTTGCTTGCCCGATATGTGTACATTGATCTTGAAGTCTTGGAAGGTTTTTCCATAACCCATGTAGCGGGCCATGTCGGTGTGGTATTCGAATTCATCTATTGATCGTCCGACGATACCTTCGTTAATGCTAGCCAGCACAACAAACTGCCCAGGATGCATACTAACACGGGTACCGCTTGCACGAGCACTATGACCAATAAGGCTAAAATTGCGATCCAAATAGCTGACAACGTCAGGCTTACGCCAAAAATAACTCCAAGTAGGCTCGGTATAAGCAGGGAGAATATCGCTACTAAGGCGAACCATCCTAAGATTTTCATTGAGTTCTCCAACACGGTCTACGAGTTTTTGTGTAGCCGCAAGATTTTGGACCATTAGATCCCAGAGCTTTTGCTCTGCTATATCCTTTGACTGTCTATTTAACCAACTTATGGTAGTTGTACCAGTGTTGTATTGTTTAGCATCGTCATCTTTTTTGATGCCGTTTACTTGATCTGCATGATCGATCCATTTACATGCGAAGCCTATTTTTCCCATTACCAATGCCTTATGACGCCTGCGATTATAAAAAAGTTTGTGATAATGTATATTAACACAACTAGCGTTCTAATGCAAGCAATTCGGTCCGATTTCTCGTCCGAACTGCCTGATTTTTCTCCTAAAGCCTTGGCCCAAATACGCCAAAGTTTACGTAACTAATTTATTTTATTCTGCATCAACTTTGAAAAAAGTCCAATTTTTCCAAATTTCTAGTATTTGATTATTAGATAAGTTGTCTGTAAGCCTTCCCAATACTGGAAGTTGCTGATTATATTTATATTTAGGGTCTTGCAAATCCACAAAAGAATTTAAGTTATTTCGAGTTAACCATCTTTTTATAGCTAAATTTTGATTGGTAGTTATCATAGGGTTAAGTCGAAACAAAGTTTCTGTAGAAATGTATAGTTGCTGTCTAAGACTTTCAGTTCTTATCACTTCCGTATCATTATCAATAAAGCAAGTAATTAAATCTTTTCCTATTGTATGATAGCCTAAATACAGTGTCCTTGCCGGATTGTATTTTATAAATTTTACACCCCAATATTTTCGTAAATCATCTGTTATTTCTATACCATAGTTTGATGATTGGTTAATGAACCAAACAGCATAATTTTTCCCATCACTTAATACATGTTCTGCTTCGTGTATTTTTGCATTTAACAAGTTAAGATTATCATTATATTCTTTAGAAAAAGATAATGGTGATATATTTGATTCTTGTGTTAATTGAAATTTATAATGTAAATTGTTTAATCCTGATATAATATCAGATTTCGGTGGCCAAGAATTAACAAATATTGGATTATACTTTTCTAAAATCTTAACAATATTAGAGATCGGTTCTGTAATTGTTTCAGTAGTAGCTTCGGGTCTAAACAAATTCTGGAGCCCTACTAAACTATTTTGTCCTCTAGACAATGCTGTTTCAATAGTAGAACTCCATACTTCTGTTAATGTATTTTGATTAATAGAAAAAGTTAAAGTTTTAACTTCGTCATTTTTTTTAAAGAAACAAATGTATTTTTTAATCATTCTAATAATGCTTAAACACTGTCTCTATAAAATATACCAAAATTGTTTAGCCTTCGTATGTAGCCGAATTAGCACCGTGTTCAAATACTTCAACCGATTTGATTCTCACTGTGGGATTGATTGGATAACGCATATCGCCACTAGCCAATAGTTCAGCCATTTGATCATAAGCCATTTTGGCAAACATTTCACAGCCTACACCTGGTACAATACGTAGATCACATAAGCCACTATCTTCAAATCCGCCTTTGATTTCATTTAGCTGTTTGAATATTTCTAAATGAGGATCGTCTTGAGCAATAACTAAAGTGTGATCAAACATGTGATCTGCCCATGCTTTGAATTCTTTAAGACCTCCAAAGTCCATACACCAGTTTTTGTCATCTAATGTGTCGCATTCAAAGATCAGTTTGATACCAATTGAGTAACCATGCAATGTTGAGCAATGGCTGTGTGTGGCACGCCATTGTCTAAAACAGCAGGATAAACCTCTGTCGTTTCCGTAAGTTTTTGTTGAGTAAAATTTTGCCATTGTAATCTCCTTGATTAAGCAATGGCATGCAGAGTTTATATTGCGGGATGAATGCCTGAGTCCGCATATAGTAATTATACAGGTTTAATTGTAAAGGTCAATAGTATTGGTTAACCGATCATGCCAAACTTAAACCACATGCCTGGTGTGCCTGCACTACAGCAAATCCAACCAACATGTCCTCCAATTTGCGGAGTAGTATTCCAGCAAATGTCGCCAACATTGTAATTACCTTGTTCAGGCGCACCCGTACCAGTAATAAATTTTCTACCAGCGAACCCAATATTACCAGCCACTGCAAACTGTAATTCTGGATCTGGATTGTTTACATTAACACTCAATGTTCCAAATGCCCGTATTTGTCTACGAGTATTTTCCGAAGAGCCAATAGTAACACTGCCGCTGTCGGCATAGATAATATTTTGTTCGCCAACAGTTAAGTTGAAACTTAGGCTAGTACTTAATCCTCTATCATTAACTTTGACTAGTTGACTACCTTCCCCAAAGTTAATTTCATTTGCATGAATTGACTGAGCAGAAGTACTACCTAACAATGATGTGTTACCTGTTACTGTGATCGATGATAGATCACCTAATGATGTCAAACTAGATTCGGTAATACCTGCGCCCAACGTAGTTGAGTTTAACACTACTTGATTATTAATCATCAAATTACGGTTGGCCGCTAATTCAATATGTTCACTGGCCCAAATTCTATCTGGATCGGCACGTAAAATAAGTTGTTTAGGACTGCCTGAACCAACCCATTGTAAACCAATACCAAATACACTGCCATCGGTGGCTAGAAATTTAACACTGTCAGTACGTTCGATCTTTGTTTCGGTAACAATGTTTTCAGCTTGAATAGTACCGTGTACTACCAACTTGGCACCACGGCTTGTGATATTTCCAACGTGTACATCGCCACCTGTTTTAACCGTAACACGGGCAATATTGTCCGTAGTAATGGCAACGTCGTGATTAGTATAAGTACCAATGTTAAATGTACCAGTTACCGGACTGCCCATAACAAATTCTGTACCGTTATCAACAATGCTAAATGATCCGTTAGGACTTTCTGTACCAAATCCAACTCGGCCTGTGTCGCTATCAATGTAAACAAACTGTCCAATTTCAACGTTACCGTTTACAATCAAATTGTTCAATGGTCCCAATTGACGTAAACTTGAACGGCTAATACTGCTACCCAATGTGTTGCCAGTCAGTACTTCGATATTGTCAATTTTATAAGCACGACCACGCTCCAAATCCAAATGCAAGTTGGTGTATAATCTATTGCCTGGACGGTATACAAGAGTGCTTTCAGTATCACCTACGTTCCAAGTAACACCCTGTCCGTTCAATGACTCTTCAGTTTCGGCTCTAAAATTAGTAGTGTCTCCGCTACCTCCGCCAAGTCCCTTGTTAATAATCTGATTAACTTCGATAACATCGGCAATGATCTTGCCTCTCACAATCAAGTTATCATTTACACTCGCCCCGCCTATAATTTCTAGCGATCCAGTAAGGGAAGTAGGACCTTCTACATAACGTAGCAGGGCCTTGTTAATAACAATTTTATCGTCTAATATGGTGAATAGTTGGCTCATGTAGGCAGTCCTTTTGTATATTTATACCAAAAGACACAAACATAAAAGCCAAAAAAAAGCCCAGGATTAACTGGGCTTTTTAATTATGCTACTTTGAGTAGGACAGTATCTTCGTTAATACGACCGTTCATCTTAGTATCTGTAGCGTTAATATCGTCTAAGAACTTACGCAACTGCACCTTGCCTGCGGCTTTAAACTCTTTGAGTTTTTCCTCGGGCTTGCGAATAGTCTTTTGAATACTCTTAAACTCGTCAAAGTTAGTAATTGTAGTGCCTTTTACACCTAATGTGTTAAATTCTTTAGCAACATACTTGCCTAGTTTACGTGTCTTAGTGTTAAAGATCCACAGTTCACCGCACCCAATGATATCGGCGGGGTTAATACTAACCAGCTTTAATGGCTCGTCAGTCTTTTTATACTTCATCTTACCCACAATCTTCTCTGCTGGAACTGCCTTCTTAGCACGTGGCGCACGATTAACCTTAGCTTCCTGTGCCAACATAGTACAAGCCGCCATAATTTCTTGATAGAACGCAATCAAGTTCTTAATTTGCTTACGGCTACGATGACTGTAACCTTCTTTCAATTGCTCGTCAGCATTACCGCTAGCAAGTTCCTCAAGCTCTGCCAAGTCCTTACTGTAAAACTCTTTGATAATACGAGCATGGGCGGCTTTTGCTTCTACTGCTTTGAGCATATTAAGCATCTTAAATGCTTTTGGATCAAAGTTTTCAGCATCAGCTTGGAAACTTTCAATAGCATTTTCAATTTCTTCAGTCATGCGATAAGCCGCATCACGTACACGTTCTTGGATACTAGGTGTATATACTGCTGGCTTTGCGGCTTCAAGTGCTTTAGCCTCAACTTCGTCGATGTCGTCCTTACCGGCCGCAATAACTTTGACAATCTCAGCTCGCAACCAACCAGCAGTGTCACGACCGTTATTAAAATCAGCACGTTGTGGAGTCATTCCACGATTCAAACAACACGCTACGGCACCCATTGTAGTACCAACTCGCGAGTCTTTAACTTTTTTGAACGCTGTAATGTCTGCTTTGGTACAACCAACAGTTTCCATCCATTTAACAACAGCCGGCTTATAAGATTTGATGTCGCTTTCCAAACGGTAGTAGTCCATCGAACGTTTGAAATGACGGTGGAATGTGTCGGCATCCCAAGTTTCGCATCCTTCCCAAACTGGGCTGTGGTCTTTAACTGCACGGGTACGATGTGCAGTTACTTGTTTCTTAGTAATGCGTGACTTTTTTGCTGGTGCTTTAGTAGCCATTTCTGCTCCTGTTTGTTTAACAATGTATATATTATAGCGTCATTTGGCTGACATGTCAACCGTAGGAAGCAT
>Ga0304728_1000534_pt1 | contig 32273 bp, 55 predicted proteins | sample C_130625_MF_Meta_FD_190476 | JGI IMG/M metagenome (GOLD analysis project Ga0304728, IMG submission 190476) | Freshwater microbial communities from Lake Croche, Canada to study carbon cycling - C_130625_MF_MetaG (v2) (version 2) | ecosystem: Environmental > Aquatic > Freshwater > Lake | place... | reverse complement strand
CGGATTGATAGTTGTATAAGGAGAAGAATTTATTAATCCTACTCCAGTTTTAACTATAGTATTTTTTTTTATGTAAATTTCAACTGATGTCATTATACTACGTTATTAATGATTGAATTTGCAACCTCAAAGTTCAACTCATAATTAATTACTTTTTCGTTTAAATGCGATTTATATAGCATACTTGTATCTTTTAAAGTTACAGCCCTTTGTGTATATTGTCCTTTATCTTTATATTGAAGTGATAAATATTCAGATAGCATAATATCTTCTATAAATTCATTAAAGTTTTCATCAACCCAACCTGTATTGGCTTTAATATTATATTTTCCGTTTTTATTATAAATTCTTGTCTGTCCATAATTAACATCATAATCAGGATATCTTGCATCATAAAAAGAATTAGTATTGTAATTTGAACTTTTAACTTCAATACTTTGATTACTATTTTTAAATAATGTTATATTTTGTAAACCACCATAACGATTTATAAATGTTAAAACAAATGGATCATATTTAATTTCACATACAGGTATTAATTCTGCTCTAAATATTGTAGAATATGAACCACTTGATATTGGTTTTTGTTGTATTTCAAAAAAGTTATTTTCACCATCTAATAAAGTCATATCATACGTATAAAAATCAACATTTCCTGTTACTGGTAATTCATAAGGAGTAGTTATAGTTGTATTACTTAAATATCTTAATCTAAATCTATATGCAGCCGTATCAAGTGCAAATGATAATTTTGGATTTGATAAATTTGAACTATAATATATTTTTTGATTGTATAATGGTCTGTATAAAATATCTAATAGTCTTGAATCAAAAGTATCAGGAGATTGATTTACTCCATAAAGTGAAAACCCTAATGAAGTGTAACAATTATAAGTATTAATAATACTTTCTACATTTGAAGTGTTAGTATAGTAAGTTTTTATTTCTAATTTTAACCACGCTTTTTCAGGATTGCCTACATTTAACTTTAATAAATCATAGCAATACGGACTGATATTGTAATAGTTAATATATTGTGTATTACTATATTTTGTTTTTGTAAGGTTGTAAGTTCCTAAAGTAGTTGTTCCTGTTTGGTTTTTAATAACCAAATTAACTCTTGTTGCTATTTGAGTTGATGAACCATTAACTGAAACTATAAACGGACTTCTACAATTAAATTTCTGCATTATTTTATATCTTTTAAAGTATATTTCATTAAATCTTCTACATCTAAAGCGAATTGTTGTATTAATTCGTCATCAATGTATTTTTTATATCCTGCTTCAAATGGTTTAGTAAAAAATAAACTTGGTCTTAAACCTTGTAATGCAATACTTTTAGCTAATGCAAATTTTATACCTTGTCTACTTTCAAATTTTCCACTTTTACCTCTTGGTGCTAAACCTTTTCTTACTACCCAATTATCTAATGCTTTTGTTGGTATCATTTTACTTTTAAAATGAAATGGACTATTTGGTGCTTTTTGAACTCCTCCTTTAATTCCTGATGGATTAGAACCTTGAACTCCTTTGTCGTGAAATTGTCCATACATAGACATATTAAAAGCTAATTGAAAACTATTAGCAGAAACTTTTACATCACTTTTTAAACTATCTTTTAACTTTCCAGTACTATTATAAGTTCCAAATTTACCTCCACTATCTAAATTTTTTTTAGATTGCTGTATAACGTAATCTCGAAACTTCTCTAAAGTCTTTTGTGTATGTTCTAAATTAACCATTAGCAGATAGTCATATCGTTTCCTGTTTCAATCGCAAATGTAATTGTCCAACCTACTATCTTATTTTCAAACCTATCACTAAATGCTTCAAAATTTGCACTACCATTTAACCTATAACCTAAATCGTATAAATCACCTCTACGTAAAGAAGTCAATAAACGATTTGCATTTTCAAATTGACTATTAAATATGTCAGCTTCATTGTCATTGTTATAAAACAAATCGTATGGTTCTACTTTAGATATATCACAAACATCCATCAATAAAACTGAAACGTTAAAAATATTAGTGTTACCGCTTTCGCTTTGTGTTGCAGTATTTACAATAATATGTCCTAAAGGGAATATTGTAGGTTTATTAATATCAACGTTAAATATATCACCTTGTGATACGTTGTTAATAATTCCATCCTTTAAAAGTTCATCTTTTAATACTTCCGTTATTTTATAATAATTATTCATTTTTCTTTAACATTGATTGTTCTATTTCTATTTTTTCTTTTTCAAAAGTTAAGAATGTTAAGGCAGTAAGTAATCGAAGTTTTGATACTTCATCAAATCTTCTAACATCACCTTGAGCGATAGCATAGAAAGATGAATACCATCCCCACTTAACTCCGAATTGTGCTTGTCGATTAAAGCTTTCACCTGTGGATTCTCCTCCAAAAAGTTCAGGGAACTGATTAATAATTCGTTGCTTAAATTGTAAAAAAAAACCATAGCACCAAAAACTACATCCATTGGCATATGTTTCATTACATCGCAATACGTTATGCTTCCGTTATAATCTTGTATGGTATATTTATTCTTTACTTTTTCTGTTATTGGTCTGTATAGTACCGCCATTGCATTATGTAATTTATCCATCTTACCAAAGTAATTGTCTAAATCACTAAACTCACCCAAACTTATTTCATCCAAGTTCGGAATAAAACCAAAGTTTGTATCAGCAAGTTTAAATATCGGTTGCAGTTTATATTCTTTAGCAAACATTTGATTTATACTTGCAGTAATTTCATTGACGTCTTTTAAAGACATATTAGAAGCTACATCCAAAGGAATATTGCAAAATATCTCTAACATTTTTAACTGCAGAAAATCGCCATCCTCGTTCTTTTCAGATATAGAAATAAACCTTTGATATTGCTCTAAAGTAATTTCATTTAATGATGTTGGAATTGTAATCTTAACTTTCATAATTATATAACGTATTTAATTGTTTTTTGTATTACACTAATAAATAAAATAACTTCCTTGATTTGGATTTGATAAATTAAAAAACACATTGTACCGAATAGCATCTATTGCGTGATTGAAATTGTCAATTACTAATCCGCTTTTTTTATCTGAATAAATGTAGTTGTTTAATTCCTTTGCTATGTTTATTGAGTTTGGTTCAACTACTAATTCATAGTCTTGCATCAATGCTAATCCTGCACTAATTGAACCAGCTCCTTTTTCGGTTGCTTTAATATTGCATCCGTTGTTTTGCATCTCTGCAATCAATCTTGGTTCTGCACTATCCGCAATAATTAATCTATCACCGCAAACTCTTTTATTTATTTGTGATATTTCAGAAGTAGTTAATTTAGGTTTGTAAAGATGCTCGAATAAATAAATTTTCTTTTTGCTTTTGTCTATTGCAACTTCAATCAAAGTAGTTGGATCAATACTAAATCCAAAATCCTGACCAAATGAAGTTTGTAAATTATCAGGATTGAACTCGCCAAAACTCCAATTAGTAAACACAACTCCCTCTGCTTTGTCTAACCATCCACCAAGTATAACGTGCTGATACTTTTTAGGATTGTTTTGTTTTGTAAGTTGTATTTGATTTAAAAATGATTCAGATAAGTTTTCTAAATTATCATTGTAAGTTGTGTGAATGTATGAAGTATCACCATTTATTAAATTGCTTCCAGCATCTACTCCTTTTGACTGAAAAAATTTATTATAAATAAAATGCTCTTTTGTAGTTGGATTTAAAATAAGTATAACTCTGTTTTGTTTTGTCTGATGTCGTATTGACAAATCAATCTTATCGAATATATCTTCATCAACAAGTTCCTCTGCTTCATCCAATACCCAAGTAGTAACATTGGCTATTGATTTTAAGTTTGCAGTTTGAGTACCTGAACTTGTTTTAATACCACGAAATATAATCTTACTTCCTGTCTTTAGGTTTACGATTTCATCTTTAGTAATATGAAAATCTGCGTGAAGATTTCCTGTTTCAATCTTATCTATAAATTCAGGAATGATAGATATGTGAGCAGAAGTTAATGTGTAACGAGTAAACAAAATAATATGTCCTACTTCATAAGTAAGCAATAGCAAAAAGGAGTTCACAGAATATGACTTCCCTGAACCCCTACCTCCTGAAATTATAAAGTATCTACTATCAGAACCTAAAATATTATATTTGTGGTGTATCTTTATCAATAGTAAATAGTTCTTTAATATCGAAGTTGTTTATATTGTGAGTTGTTTCAACTGTTTCTTTTGGCTTACCAAATAAATGCTCAGCAATAAATATTTGTCCTCTTTGACTATTGTATAAATCCTTTGCTAATTCTATTCTTGCTTCTACATCTGTATTAACATTTTTTACTTGTTTAATAGCAGTTAAAAAAACAGTATTAGTTTTTTCAAAATCTTGTTTAGATTTATTTCCTGAGTTTGCTCTTACTCCTCCGTGTCCGTTTGCCATCTTGAAAAAAATTTTGGTTAATCAAGTTTTAAATATGTTTTCCAACGCTTCCTAATTGATTTAAGACATCGTTATTGTTATCGTAATGTACTTGTATCTTTAATGCTTTTATCTTCTCTATTTTCGCATCATTTGAACCTGTTGCAAATATATGATTAAATGGTATTCCAATCTCTCTTGCTTTGTCAATCATACCAGTCTTTGAACTTCGAGCAGATATAATATACAAAGTATTATTTGTAATTAAATCTTTGGCAAGTAAAGTACCCTTTTTAGTTGACAAAGTACCATCATAATCAAAACTAATCTTTTGGTTACTATTTAATTTTGTTTCAAAAGCAGTAGTGCATATTGCAGTACGTTTATCTTTTGAATATTCTGCAACCATTACAGGATTACTCATACAACGTTGTATAAATTCCTTTTTAGGTTCGTTACTTTTTGGTTTCGGTATTGGCATTGTCTAAATGTGTATCGTAAACTTTTCTTAATTCATTTATTCTATCTCTCCAGCACGATCCGCAATTACTATGCTCTAATTTAGTTCCAAATACTTGTAAGTAAATATCACTTAACTCATACTGTTGATTAATTGTAAGTTCATTAATTGCTTTTTTACTAAACAAATTTACTAAATAATTGTAATTGTTTTCTGTTAGGCAATTTGGTTTTACGTAAGGGAATAAACGATTAAGAGTTTCTTTACGTGCATCGCATCCGCAATCCCATCCTGTTACTTCTTTTACCTTTTCAACTACTGCTTTAATTCCTGTAGCTTCTGTGATAGCTTCTATTGTATCACCTAATCCTAATGCTTTTCTTCTTTTTGCCATTTTGTTTTAATTTTTAAATTATTTTTTTTTTCTAACCATTCACCATCCCAAAGATGGTTGTCAGTTAAATATTTTGGACACATAAAAGGTAATTTATATTTTTCCATTGTTTTTTATTGTTATTTACTATTAATAGCATCTAAATAATCTTCTTTTGAAACATAATATCCAAGATTAGATTTCATCAATTTACTTTTATCTATTTCACCAAAAAGACTTTCATTAATTTGTTTTGGTTTATTTTCAAATATCATATATTTAATATATTTTGACATTGACATTCCTTTTAAAGCAGCAGCAATTTGTATTTGTATTTTTTCTGCTTCTGTTAATCTAATTAATAAAGTGGTTTTTTCCATTTTGTTTTAATTTTTAAATTACACGTTTGTATTGTTTTAAATATAGTACTTACACTTATTCCTGTTTCTTCTGCTATTTTTCGCATTGACATTTTATTATCATAATACAAAAAAAATATTTCTTTATCAAACCAATGAAAATCTTTTACTACTTCTAAAACTTCATTTTGTTGTTCAATTTGAGTAATTATGTTTACTTCATCTATTGATACTTTAATAATGTTTTTTTGTTTGCGGTGCAAATCCATTGCTAAACTCCGCAAAGTTAAATAAAAATATGCTTCATTTATTGTTTCTTTTTCAATACATTTTAGATATGCTTCTTGCACAACATCTTCTGCAAAATCGTCAATTCCAAATTGCTTGACTGTATTAATCCATCTTTGATGTTGTTTACAGATTTCTTTCAATGATTTGCATATTATAAAATGTTAAGTAATCCTTTGCAATTTTATGAGCTTCTTTTAGTTTTCTAATTTCTACAAAGTTAGTTACTTTTATATTAACTTCAACATTTTTTAATTGGTGAATATAAAGCTGTACAATAGCAATCATACTTTCTACACTATCCATTTAATATTTTGCGATATAAACTATTTATTCGTTCAGAATTTATTCCACGATTGTAATAGAATTTCATTACTCTTTTTATTCTTACTATTGCACTATATCTCTGCACTTTCATTTGTAAATAATTTATGTGTGTCTATTGCAGTAAATCTTCCGATAAAGTTTCTTAATTCTTCACCTAAATTTTTAGCCATTAATTCACAATCTTTTTCAGACATATTTTGTTTCTCTTGCAAGTCAATCATTTTATCAAAGATAGCAGATTGAAAAATATAAATAGCTGCTCTGAATCCATCTGTTGTATAATTTGGCTTTAATGCAACTGTATCAATCAATCCATTTTCTATTTCAACTAATATCGGACTATATTCTTTTCCTAAACTCATAGTTATATAACGTTTAAATTATTGTTTTGTTTCAATTATAGTTATTTTTCTTGTTTCGCATCCCATTTTATGAACTCCATTTATTTGATGACATTTAGGGCAATAACTATCCTGTACGCATTTTGGATAAGTACAGTAATCTAAATTGCATATTTCGCCATCACGTTTTACTCCTCTTAATTTACATTTAATAGAATCTTTGCCATTTGCCCAAAAGTAGGAGCAATTTATTTCGTCATCCTCACAAGTGAAATCTGCGTATGCTTGCATAAATTGACTTGGTGTTGCTGTAAATCTATAACAATAATCTTTTGATTTGCATTGTACATTTGTACACATTGATATATCAGCCATATTAACTACCTTTTTTAATTAAAAAATACCATAACCATATAAATTTACTTCTTAAAAATTCATAAGCTGCTAACATTAATAAATATTTCATAATTGATATGTTAAATAATAATAATCTTTATTTTTTTTAAAGTTAATCCACTCACCATAAGTAATTAACTTTTCAAATGTAGTAAAAGTTTTTTTATGTGTTGCAACTAATTTTAATTTTGTATCAGATGCTAATGCAAATGTATTACTTTTTGCCATTTTCTTTTATCTTAATATCGTATTGAAGTTTTTTAGCTATTAATTCATCTTTAGTATATTTTTTTACTCGGTTTATATCGCAAATGTTATCTAAATTAGTAACGTAATCAATTCCATATCTTGCAATCAAACCTTTTCTAAAGTTCAATTCATTACCATTCATAAACCTATTACATTTTCTGCATTGTTTATGGCAATTATTTTCATTAAATATTAATCCAGAGTAAACTTCTGCTTTGTAAAAATGTCCACCATCGAAAACATCTGCTGTTGAACTATTACAACTTATGCAATTTTTATCGCTATCACGCAATCTAATCCACTTTTGAAACGATTTTCTTGCTTCTGCTTTATATTCACCTATTGTTTTAAGTTTTTCCCTTAAATCGCTTTTAAATGCTTTGTCTTTATCTGACTTAACTTTTAAGTTAATTTTATTAAATATAACTTTTCCAGCATCAGAGTTAAATAGAAAATCAGATAAGCAGGAAGCACATAAACCAAATGTACGATATAAAGTTATTTTACCACAACCTTTAACCATTTGTGCTTTATTTATTCCCTTACAAGGTTTTTCTTTTTGCATCATAATTCTAAAGTTAAGTTTTCATTTGGTAATGGAGCATTTATATTAAACCATTCCTGTAAAAATTCTCTAATTTGTAAATGATATTCTTCTTGTTGCGTTGTTGTATTTTCTGTAGTTGATTTTGGTAATTTAATTATTTGACCTGTATCTTCATTTACCTTTTCAATTACGTTAAATTGTATTTTATAAAATTCGTGTACTTTTTCAATGTTCCAAACTTCGCCCCATTCATTCTTAATTGCTTGTTGCGTAATTGGATAAAGTACCGCCCAAAGATAATTATTTTGTTGATTGCTTCGTTTATTTTTTGGCTTTTCAAATGTAATTAAAATTTCTTTACCCTCAAATGAATTTATTGTATCAATAATTAAAGTTCTATTACGCTTTAATAATCCATTTTGAACTAAAGATTTAATTTGAATTTTCATAACCAATTATCTGATTGAACTTGTGGCAAATCTTCTCTTGGTAACCAATCATTACCAATTTTAAAAGTAATATCATTAAATGCAATATTACGACTATATTCGCATTTAGCAAGTGTAATGTCGTTATCTGTTGAAATAAATACAACTGTTTCTGCTTTCTTTAATACCGAACTTCCAACGTGACCAACAGGTTTAGCAGTTCCGAAATTCTTGTGTAATATTCCAGTGCAGTGCATCATTCCTTTTGCAGTCCATTGTAGTAGTTTTTCAGTTAATCCTGTAGCTTGTTCCAAACTATTAAAATCAGTAACTAAATCTACATAACCATCAATCGACATTAAACCGATATTATTTTTAAATTCACTTTCAAAAACTACCCAATCAATAAAATCAAATCTTTCTTTAGGTGAATATTGTCGAAGTGAAAATGTTTTGTATTGATCCGATTTACTTCCGTACATTTCTAATACTCTGCGTTGCACTCTTTGTGTGTGAAAAGAAGATTGCTCTGTATCAAATGAAATTACAAATTTATCTTTAGTATCGTGTCCTTTAATACTTGGTGTATAGCTATTTGAATTTCCACCTAAATAACTTGCTTCAATCATTGATTTAAAAAATGTTTTTTTTGATTTAGATGCTCCTACAATACAACTAAAATCACCATAACTGCCAAATGGTGTAGGATAATTAGTTCCTTTGTATTCTGTAGTTCCTATTGATAAAGCTATCGGTTGTGGTTTGATTTCTTCAGAAGCATCTATTAATGCTTCCTTAAACATTTTACTAAAATCAACTTCGTTTAAAATTAATTCAGGTGTATCAGGTATTATAATTTTATCAAACATAATTTATAGTTTATAGTGTTTAGGATAAGGCATTTCTTTTAATAAACATTTTTTTTTCCATTTTTGATTTAAAAATTTAATGTATCTAAATTGTCTTAAACTTTCTTTTTGTAATTCATCTTTTCTTGCTCTTATTTTTTGGTATAATGGTCTTTTGTCTGCGTGATGTGTTAAAGCTATTTTATGTACATATTCACCATCTAAACTATAAAAATCTGATATGTGTTCACCATAAAAATCAAAACTACACGCTTGATAAACTATTCCAAAACCCCCACACCTTTCATCAGCAAAAGATTGAATCCATTTTATTTTTGGAAACTTCCTTTTAATGTATTTTATTGAAAAAGATATTGCCCTACTTTCAGGATATTTAATTTCTATTTCATCACTTAACCACATTCTATTTAATTCTAAATGTTCGTAAATTCCAGTTCCATCAACTATATTTTTAGCAGCGGCTGGATTCATCATAAATCCATACTGTAAACTTCCTAATAAAACATTATTTTCAAAAACACCCAAATAAATATATGTAGTAGCAAATCCAGCTACTTTTTTTGAATAATGATTTTTAATTATAATATCATTACTTATTTTTTTTGGTATTTCTTTTATGTAAAATTCATCATTACCAAATCCAATACAATCAGGTTCACCATATAAACTTATTTGTTCTGATAATATGTATTTATTTTCCATTTTTATAAGTATTTAATGCCAAGTTAAAATTAAATTCAAAGTTTGCTTTTACATTTTCAATTTCCCAAGTTTCATTTGATTCTTTAAACGCATCAATATTAAGACAATTTTCTGACTCTAAAAAACTTGTGCGTTCATTTGTATCTAAATTAATTTTTAAGCACTCTAAATGGTATTCTAAAGGTTTTGAAAGTATGTCTTTGTTTATTTGCTTTGCTGCAAAGTTTACATTCTTGTAATAAAATAGAAAATCTTTTAAAACAAAGCAGTAAATTTTAGCAAGTAACTCATTTTCTTTAATTTCTTTTTGATTGTTTAAATTAATTAATTCTATTATTTTATTATAAGCATCTGCATCAGTAGAATTAGGTTTATTTTGTTTGCTTATTGTATAACCAATTCTTTTAATTGCTTCTTTATGTGTCATAATTTATCTTTTATTTCAGTTTTTATTTGATATTGTTTTTTTACTCGTACCCAATTTGTAAAATGCTTTTTAAATTGATTTAAACTTCTTGGTTTATTATCTCCAGTAGTTCCACAATGCAATTTAAACTCTTGTAATGCAAAATGTATTTTATTTCTATCTATTTTATATAACCTTTCAATATCTTCTTTCCATTGTTCTGAAAATAAACAAATATTAACAGCATCATCAAAGTTAATTATTTCTGTAGTTATTACATTATCATTTACACTTACACTTACATTATCAGTTGGATTTCGTTGGATTTCGTTGAACGAAATTGAACGCTCGTTGGATTTCGTTAAAGCTCGTTGTTCTGCAGATTTTTTTCCTGCTTCACTTCTTTGTTTTAATTGAGTTTCCCATTTAACTAAATCACGTTTTAATTGTGCTTTAATTGGTTCAAAAGCAATATTTAATAGTAATTCATCAGTAATAGGATTTTCATCATTTACATATGAATAAATATGCTTTAATAATCTACCTGCAACATCATCAGGAAGTTGTTTAATTAAACCAAATGTATCGGTATAAAGTACAAATGATTTTTTGTTTTCTGCCATATTATTTAAAAGTTAATGCCCTACTACAAGCGGTCGAAGTCGCAAGTAATAAGGCATTGGTAATATTTTTTATTAGTAGCTTCGACTCTACGTTTGCAAATATAATAAAATATTTAATATAAAAAAATAAAACCGCACCTAAATTTAATTAAGTGCGGATTATATTAATTAAAAAGGTAAATCTGAAGCATCAACTTGATTAATTTCTGTAACTACTTCAAAAGGTTGTGCCGGTATAGATTCAACATTAATTTTATTTGTATTGTCTAATTTTTCAATCCTCCAACCATTTAAAGAAACATAATACTTTGAATTATATTCATTACCACGAATGTTAATTCCAACCTTTACACTATCTCCAATTGAGTATTTATCTAAAATACTGCATTTGTCTTGAACAAAATCAATACCTACTTTTTGAGGATATTGCTCATCAGTTTCTATAACTAATTGTCTTTTTTTAAAAGTTCCAACAGTTCCAACAATTTCTTCTTTACCGATTACGATAATTTTTCCTAATACTTCACTCATTTTTATTTATTTAATTAATTATTATTTTACATAAGTTCCAAAACTAAATCTTGCTTTTCCATTTTGGTCTTTACAAGCTAAATAATTTAGTTTACCATTTTCATTAAATTGACTAAACCAAATCCATTCTTTTAATTTAAAATTCCAAGTTGGTTTATTTGTAGTTTTATCAAATTCATCATCATTTAATTTTATTTGTATAATTGGATAATCATATAATTCACGACCTATACCTAAATTAAAACAAGCTCTTTTAAACGCATCAGATGCTTGACCTTTTTCTTTTTCAGTGTTGCTTTCTGTTCCTACATCTTGAACCCAAATCCACTGACTTAATTCACTATTCCAAATACCAACGCTACAAAATAAATTATCATTTATAACATCATATTTTTTTTGCCAAAATCCAACTCCATAAACTTCATCAAGTCTATTCATATCTACTCTTGCATCTTTATAAGCTAATATAGTAGCAAAACCGCCTTTATTAATAGATTGTACTCTAAAATCTATTTCGTTTATTTCTAATGGTGTATTAATTTTCATAATTTAGTAATTTAAAATGATATAGCCAAACTTGATTTTCTTGGTGTTGTTGAAACTTTAGGTACATCGTTACCATACGCATCAATTATGTCTTGTTTAAGAGCAAGTTTCAATAATTCTGCCCTATCGTCTAAATCTTTTTTTATCGTTGCGTAAATCGCATCGTCTGAATAGTTGATAGTATCACCTCCACTACGGAATGTACCTTTTAAACCAAAAGCTTCAAAGTTTTCTTGTGGTATTACTTTTAGCAGTTCTGCATTAATAACATCCAATGCTTCACCTATTCTTTTAGCTTGTGCAAGTAACTCAAATTTATCAACTTCTCCAGCTTCTAATATTTCAGTAATAAACTTTTTACTGCTAAATTGGATCTCTTTTTTTGTTGGAACAAAGTTTGATGTCTGAACTTCCTGTTCACGTAACATCATAAATAAATCTTTACTCATAGCTAATTTCATTTATAATTATTTTACTATCATAAATATCAAAGCAATCTCTCGGACTTAAATTTTTCCAATACATTTGATATTTATAAACCTGGTAACCTGTTCTTTTTGAAAAGAAGTCATAACCTCTTATTGCTTTGCAAAATTCTAAAAATGTTGACTGTGGCATCTTAATTGTTTTTTAAAGTTGATTCTAATTCAGTAAATTTTTTAAACCAAGTAAGTTTATAATCTTTTTGGGTTTCAAGTTCTGTTTGTGTTTCTATTAATTTAGCTTGTAATTGCTCAATTAATAACATTTTTTCTTCAATGACTTTTAATAATGTTTCCATTTTATTTTGTTTTAAAAAAATATCCTGACTAAAATCCAATAGGTCAGTATTGGCATAGTCAGGAATAAATATGTTTTTTGTTAAATATCCTGACCGATATTGTTATGCAAATATAATACTTTTTTAATTAAATGCAAATTAATTAAATAAAGTTTCTTGATTTCTTGAAATTAAAGTTTTTGCAAATCCAAATTCTTCAATATCACTTAACTTTTGATGTTCTTCATCAATCCAATTTTCAGCAGCTTTATAAAATTGTTTTTTAATTTCAAATCCAAAACATTTACGTTTTAATTTTTGACCTGCTATTAATGTACTTCCACTTCCAGCACAAGGATCAATAACTACATCGCCCTCATCTGTAAATATTTCTATTAATTTAGTAAGCAATTTTAAAGGTTTTTGTGTTGGATGTAATTTTTCGACATCAGCATCATCACGCTCCCAATCTAAACAATTAAATACCATTTTACCTTTATTATTAAATTTTGGTAACTTATCTCTGTAAAAAATTAAACCATATTCACAATTTCCTACAACTTTCATATTTGCTTTTAATACTTGTGCTGAAAAGTTTTTACGAAATACTAAATTTATATAATTATTTAAACCATATCTTTTTGCTAATTCAATTAAATACATTTGTTGGTCAAAAGCACAAAATACAATCATACAAGGAGCATCACCTTTTTGTCTTGCTTCTCCATCAATTTTTACTTTTTTAGTTTCTGATTTTAACATAGTGCTACAAAAGTGCATAAATTCTGCAGGTCTAAAATCTTCATCCGTATCAAAAAAACTTTTACCTGCTAATTCACTTTCACCATTTTGATTATCTCCATCTTTATACCATGCAGGATTACTTGCATAAGCATTATTTCCTAAATTGTATGGAATATCAGCTATAATTAATTGTGCTTTTGGAATAGCATAAGTTTTAAAATTCTGAAAATGATTATTAAATATTTGTGCTTTTTTCATAATGTATTTATTTTACTTTCGATTATTAAATATTCTTTGTAGTATTTCTTTCTGCGAGTAAATGATTCATCAATTATGCGATTTACTGCAACGCTGGAACAATTTACTATTTGACTAATTCTATCAATGTTTACAAATCCATTGTAATACAACATTAATATATCGTTTTTTTGAAAATTTGTTATTTTAATTCCGCCCATATTATTTCTTTTTAAATTGTTCAATAAATTCTTCAAATGAAATCCAATTTGTAGATATAGTTCCAAATGCTATCTCCATATCTTCCTCACTATAACTTTGTTGTTGCTTTTCCATTTCTTTGGCTTGTTCAATTAGTTGTTTATTAATAGTCAAGTCTTTAAATGCTGTTGGTAAATTACTTTCTAACCACTCTACTGCTGATTGTTTCATATTATTTCTTTTTAAATTGTTCAAACCATTCTTTAGGGTTTAATGCTTTTTTAATTAATAAACGATAATTTGAATAGTCCATCATATCTTCCTCACTATAACTTCTTTCTTGTTGCCATTTAGCACCATCTATAAATGTCATTCTTGTACCAAAGCGTCTTGGTTTTGAAGCATATATTAAAGCAGCTTCTTCAAGTGTTTCTTGTTTAGATTCATAATAAGTTGGAAGTCTAACAATAGTTGGTTCTTCTTTTATAGTAGCTTTAAAGTTATAATGAACATTACCATTTTCATCTGTTGTTGGTTCTATACCTGTGTTGGCAAACAATTCTTTGAATGTTTTAGGTTCTTCTTTTGGAATGATGATTTTGTATTTATACTTCCAATTTTCTCCATCAAAAGAACCTTCAATTTTTTCAGAAGACCATTCAACAAATTCACAACTTGGATTCTTAACAAACCATTCAAGAAACTCATCATCAATCTTTTGTACATCAGGTGCAAGTCTGAAGTCTGTTGTTAGTATGATTTTTTTATGCCATTCTCTTGCTCTCCAATCAGGTGCGCATTTTTCAACTCTTTTATCATCAGTTAAAAACCAATCTCCTTCTTTAATTTCTTCATCAGAAGTGATGTAGATGTTTTGCCCAGTTGTATAATTTCTTAACGGATGACCACTTAGATTAATTTCTTTATCATAATCAGATAGATATAACCTACTTGGTTTATCTGTTGGTAATATGTGTATGTTTTTCATAATGTTTCAAATTCTAATAGTTCAATTTGATTAATTTTGTCCTGTTCTAAAATTGAAATCATACGATTATCACTTTGCCCTTTAGCTTCAATCTTGTTAAATGCTTCCATCATTTGCTCATTGTCTGCGATGTTACCACCCAATGCAGCAAACCAATTTTGAAACTGCTCACATTCTTTTATCCAATCTTCCATTATCTTTTTAGTTTATTAATTATTGAATTTACTTTGTTTTCTATGTATGTTAACTTTGTTTGCTTTGCTAAATCGTAAATTAATTTTAAGTCGATTTTAGCTTCTCTAATTTTGTTTTCAAGTTCTTTTACATATTCTTTAGAAGAGTCAGTTTGATGGTCTTGATTGTGCCAAAAATTATCTTCAATGCTCAACTCTGTTTCGTAATCTTCTGTCGGATCGTTATACATTTTTATATTTTTTACAGATTATTTCTATTGCTTTTTTTATCTCGGGAAATGCTAACAAAGGTAAATACTGATGAAATCGTTTTAACTCTGTTTTTTCCTTCCATTTTTTAGGTCTGCCTACTGGGTTTTTATTGCTCATTTTTAAAAATTTTGTTATAATATTCTTTTCCTATTAAATTATCATCTTCACATCCTGCATCGAATGAATCAATAATTTGTTCTTTTTCTAACTCAAAAAATTGATAATAATCATTTATGAATTTTCTGCCCTCTTGGGTATTAGTATTAAATAAATTCGGATACTCCGTTTCTAATTTACTAAATAATTCTTGCATTGCTGTTTTCATATTAATTTAAAGCTATAATTTGACCGTTTACCCATTGAGAATATGTTTTTGGATTTCCATATTTTTCTAAATTATTAATGTTTCTATTATAATAATCTAAATATGATTTTTTACATTCTATTACAAAATTTTCAAAACCTTGTTTAGAAAAGTTAGTGTACTCTGATTTTAAAAATAATATTCTTAAATCTTGATCTTCAATTTTTAATTCTGTTTTCATACTCTTGCTAATTGTGTTATTAAATAAATTGCTACTAAAAATGCAAATGTTAATTGCGATTTGCGATGTTGTAAAAAGTGTTTCATTGTTTTAAGTTTTAAAGTTAATGCAGTTTATAGTATGCTGCTCCACTTGGTTATTAATTATTTATTTTAAAAATAGGAGCCATTGAATATTTACCTAATAAATAAACAAATTCTTCTCCATTAAATACATTTACTTTTTTACGTACAATTTCATTATTAATTACTGCAACAATAAAATTTCCTTCACGTTCAATTACTTTAGCAAACCATACACAATTTGAATCACAAATTGAAGTTGCTTTTAAAATACTGTTTTTTTGAATAGTTGTCATAATATTTGTTTTTTTATTTGTTGTTATCTGAGTACAAATATAAAGCAATTAATTTAATGCACAAATATTATTTAATTTATTTGCATAAAATTATGTAATTTATAATGATTATAAATAACAATTATCGGCACATAGTACAAATAGTGCCAATTTATAGATAATATTTGTCCCAAATAATCAGAATATTAGGGACAAAGAAACCACCTCGTAAGAAGTGGTTAGTTAATCATTAAAGGATTCGAACCCTTAGCCAGTAATATAAGATTACTATGTTTCCCTTGTCGGTATTCATTCCCGATTACACCAAACGATTAACTTAATTTGTGAGCAAACATTTTAATAATTGTTGTCGGCTTAATAAATTTACAAACTAAACGTAAAAAGAAACCTGCATTTGTTGTTGATGGACTTGAAGCATATTGTGTCGCTGCTTCATCTAAAATGTTTTTAACTGGTTCTGGAATTTCATTCATAATTTAAAAAATAAAGTGATTAATAGTTTTTTGTTTTTCATAATAATTCATTGTTGTAAAAGAACTTAAAGTATTTTTAAAACAAGTCTTAACCCAATCCGATGGCGGTGAAAATGCTCCGAAATTCTGATATTCAAAAGCGGTGCTACTTGTATGATCAAATAATAATTGGTGACTATCGCCTTTGCTAAATTCTATTTTATACTGATGTAGTTTATATTCATCAATGTAGTTTTTAATCTTTTCAATCTGAACTGCATCTAAATTCGGTTTAAAGCCAAATTTAAGACTTTTATCATCTTTACCGTGTGTAAGTATAAAACAACGATTATCTATTATGTAATGGTCTATAAACTTGCGTTGATTGATTACTTCAATGTTATTCGGATATTTTAATTCAATATAAGTTTTAAATGCACTATTGACAATATAACCAAAACTACCTGCGTGATTGTCATTGCAAATATTTACTAATTTAATTTTTGTATAATGCAAAAACAAAGCATCTATTAATTTAATTTTAAATAACAAAGCAATATCAAACGCTTTTTGGTTATCCATATTCTGCGGTAAATGATGTCCACCCCTTGTTGTTTCACCATTCCAACCATCTAAATAATCGCCTAATTCATTTATAAATAAAGTATTTGATTTTTGATTTTTAATTATTTCGTTTACAAAAATTTCAAGTCTTTTAAATATTTGCTCCTCATTCCATTCACCATCGTACAAACTATAACCATCTTTGTTTACATCCATTCCAATATGTACGTCTGTAAATACTGCTCGGTCAAAATTAGCATTAGATTTGAACTTGTGTGTTATTTGTAATGGTTCAATTTTATCCTTAAAAATGCTTAAAAAATCAATTTCCTTTTCAACCTGTACCTCTTTTATAGGTTCGGTTATAACCCATTGTTGATTAGTAGCTACATTTGTACTAACTCGTTTTATTTGATGGTTTAAAGGAATTTCAATTAGATCCTTTGAAGTAAGTTTTTCAACTTTTGTAATTACTTTACCATCTTGATTTAAAGTACGTTTTACCTCTTTAAATTCTGATTGATGTAAATTACGTATTTTTAAAAGTTCGTTTTGTTGATTTTTAGATAAATAGTATCGTGCAAAACCTCCACTATTCATTTTATAGTTTGCAGTAAACCCTAAAGCTATCGCTTCAAATGGTTTTAATCGGCAGCATTTTTTTGACATTTACTCAATGGTCAAATAAACTTTACCAATTTTTAATGCAGCTTCTAATTTAGGATAAAATTTATTGATTGCTGCTTTTGAACTTAAAATACAATCAACACCTCTCGATTGTCCTAAAAGTATGCAGCCTTCGGTCTGTTCTGCCACGTTCCCGGAATGGATACGCACTCCTGAATAATTAGGAACATTTAACAATAAAGGCATCAATTTTTTAAATCGATTTGACATAGTCATTGTAAGCTCATACACTCCTGTTGGAATTGCAGTTTTACCGAAAACTTTTTCTTTTCTTTCAACGTCTTCCAATGTGTACGCTTCAAACTTTCCATCAATAGCCATTTCGCCTATTGTGCATTTGTCTGTTTTGTGTAATCTCTTAATTGTTAGTTTCATCTTTTTTGTTTTTAGTTTCCATTAAATACCATCTACGCAAAGTATAACCTATTGCTATGAGCAAAGATATAATTTTTAGAGTAACTTCAACATCCGTAAAAGAAAAATATAAAACCGCTATATTTAAAAGCCAAAGTTTTAAGTTTTCAAGGTTATGCATCACTATTTATTTTTTTGCTACTTCCAAAATAGTAACCGATTACACTTCCCATTAAACCTACTACAGCTATTTTAGTATCATTATCCGCTTTATTCCATCCTAAAATATATAAACCTACGCTTATAATTATTAATGCAATTATACCCTGTATATTAGTTTTTTGAATCATTTTTTAATTTTTGTATTTCATTGTAAATAGAAATTAATTCATCTTCTTTTTGAGATATTAATTCTTCTTTAGTTGGTTCTTTAACTTTTAAAGTTCCATAGAATTTACGTGTTTTAAAATCAAAATATGGATTTTCCATTAATTCTGTTCTTAATTCTTCAATAGCTATTTCATTTTCAGCTATATTATATCCTTCAAACTGAGCTCTATATTCTTGACCAGTAAATTTATCTATTATAGTATATATTTTATCCATTATATATTAGTTATTTGAATTGAGTTCATATAAAGAGAATCTGATATTGATAACATAGTTGCAGAAACATAAAAATAATTTGTTACTGTTGGATCAAATGACTGTGAACTAATTGCACTTGTTGTACCTGCATTATCAGTAAAAGCACTAATTCCAAAATTCCATCCTGTAATGTTACCGCTTTTAATTGATAGATTTCTATTTATTTGTCCAAATAGACTTGTAATACCTATTTGAACAGTTGCTATTTGACCTGTACTTCCACTTGGCATAGTAGAAGAAGTTGAAAGTTTAAATTTTATATTAGATACAGCATTTACTCCAGTTTTAACAAATGTTGCAGTAAACCTTAAAAAATCAGTTGCAGAAAATGTATTTGCAGGAATAGTTACTTGAAGTAATGGAAATTCTGATAAAGATGAAGTAGATGAACTTGAACTCGTATTTTTATAATTGTAATATGCTAACTTTGATAAAATAGTGCTTTGCGTTTCATCTCCTGTATTACTCCCCGATAAAGTAGTAATTCCTAAAATAGTTTTAATATTTGTAGCACTAAAATAATCTAAAATCGCTTTAACTGCTGGGAATTTAGTTGTACTTGTTTCATTTCCTGTAAATGTAGTTACTTTATTAGTACTATCTTCTTTAGCATTCCAAGTAGCTGCACTTGCTATTCTATTATCTGCAATACTAACTCCATTCCAAGTTGCCCCTGTTATTGAGCCAGGATAATCAAAAGTATTAGTACTCCAACTAACATTAGAAGGCGCTTGAAAATGTGCATCCCAACTTCCAGCAGCAGTTGAATTATCAATTAATGTTAATACTAAATAATTTCCTGAAGGAACTGATTTAACTAATGTATTAGAGTTGTTATTTACAGATATAGCACCACTTGATTGATTATTATTAAAATCATAAATTGCACCATTTGGCAAAGTTGTAGCGTCTGGAAGTTTTATAGTTTGCCCACCACTTCCTGTTACTAAATAAGATGGTGTTGAACTTACAGTTAAAGTTATTAAAGTTGCAGAAGCAGCAACCGAAGTAAATCCCTCAAATACATTATTAACTTTTAAATTTTTAGTGTTTAAATCAACATCAGTACTTGCACCAGTATAAGGAACTAAACCCGATAAATTTTGGTCACCTGTATTAGTACCGCTTGTATTACTTAATTTAGTAATTTCAGAACTTGTAATAAGTCTTTGTCCTGTAGCTAATAATGTAGTCAAACTACTTACAGCATTATCATAAACAGTTTTTAATGCATCAGTTAAATCATTTTTAGTCAATGAATAACCTGTAACTTTATCTACTTTATTTGTAATTAATAAACTTACGGCTGTTGCAAAATCTGAAATTGTAGCAGCTAATTGTGTACCTGTATGATTTGCTCTATTTTTTAAATTAGCATCCGTATCATTTGCTGTTGCCCCTGCTTGAATACCATCTAATTTAGTCTTTAAAGTATTAGTGAAATTATTATCAGAAGTAGCAATAGTAACATCGCCTGTCTGTCCATTAACAGAAGAAACCGCACCAGTTGAAGTTACTTTATTAATATTAACTTGTATTAAGTTAGGAGTAGCATTTATAGTTACAACTTCTGTAGTTTCAAAAACATTTATATCAATAGTATCTGCCATTATCGAGTTATATCACAAATTATATTAAACATTCCATCAATCCAAGTTTTAACAGTTCCATCTGCAAATTTTATTTCAATATCGTAATAATAATTGTAAGATGGTATGTCAATTATTTGTTTATTGATTTTAAATTTACCATTTACCGCATCTGTAATAGTAATTCCTGCAGAAGCTACAGAAGTAAAAGTTAAACCAATTACTCCTCCGCATTCTTTGCGTAATTGCATTTTAACAATAGCACCTGTTAAATTTACTGCTACATTATTAATTTTAACCTCAAATGGTACTTGTTCAAAAGTATCACCTTTTATGTTTTGAAAATTTAAACTCATTTTTCTTTAATTTTATTAAGAATTTTTTTAACCGTATCTCATTTTGCTTTTGCGAAATAAGATTCATTTTTCTAACTATATTCATTTTTGATAATGTAATAATCCATTTTCAACTGCGTGTAAATGATTTTCATAGTTTGTTACCCATTCTAAATTATCAACTTTATTATCAGTTTTAACACAATTTTTATGATTAACTTGTGGTTTATTTTCTGAATTATTAATAAATTCTTTTGCAACTAATTGATGAACTAAATGATTTTTTTTAATTCCATCAATATTTAAACTACATCTACAATAACCTTTTGATGTAATCCAAAAAGGAATTAATTTTCCTTTATAAGTATAAAAAGTTTTAATTTTATTATTAAAAGGATTTGTTCTTTCAATTTTTCTTGTAATACTTCTTACTCTACCAAAGTTACTTACTTCATAATAGCCATTGTATACACTTATTGGCTTCCAAATTTCTGTTTGCATACGCTTTTTAATTTATATTATATTATTAATGTTATAAAAGTTAATAAAGTTAAAACCCATCCTGTAAAACTTGCATCGTGATCCGGGAACATATCGCCATTACTATTCAAATTATATTCAGGGAATTTAGATTGATTGTAACTCATATAATCTATAAACCTTGTTGTATAATGATTAGCAACGCTACGCTCTTTCTCTACTAAATAATCAATTTCAGATTTATCAACCGCAGTAGCACTTTCAGAAGTATGTTTGAAAACTCCTTTATTAGCTATTGTATAAGCACTAAAAGGTAAAAACTCAACCATTGCCCAATGTATTAGCATAGGTTTGACATAATCGCTTAAAAGGTCTTTATACGTTTGCGTTAAGTTATTTGCTACAATACCATCGTTAAACTTTTTGAATAATTTACTACCTAAATAATTCTGTAAATGAATGTCTTGTGCAATAGCAATATATTGAATAAATTTATCTGTATCTATGTTACCATTTAATGCAGTAAATTTAACTATGTCATCTCTTGTAATAAATAATGCTTTTGCCATTTGTTATCCTTTATAATTTGGGTGATGTCCTCTATTTGGCATATCTATTGGTGCTATTTGTGCTTCATTCCATCCACTTGGATTTGGATTATAACCTGCAATAGATTGTACTTCTTCGCTTGAACTTAATGCTTTATCTGCATAAGGTGTACCATCAGTTTTTGTTTTTAATCTATAAAGATTTTCATTCCAAACGTGACCACAATTAACTCCACCTTTAAATTTAAATAAAGAATAATTCTGTCCTTCGTGTCCGAATTCAATATTTACACCTTGAAAACTTGCTTGGTCTATATCTTCTTTTCTGTAAACTACTCCATTTGCAGTTCTTGCTATCATTTGTTTACAAAAATCTCTTGAATTTCCACTTGAATACTTCTCAAAATATTCATAACGTACTTTATAATTTCCTTTATCTAATGAACTTTTTGCACTTGGTGAAGATTTTATAACTCCAGCAAACTTTTGTAGTAAATTTTCTTTATTTTTTATTTTAGAATTTGCCCATTCATCAATAGAAATATTGCTATCTGAATATTCTCTTTTATCAACAAGTTCCCATTCTTCATCTATACTTTCACCTTTTAACAATTCAAGTATATTATTTCCATCTTCATCAGTTAAATCTTTGCTTAAACAAGTATGTGAACTCATTTGTGTAGGTGTATCTAATGCTTTAGTTAATTCACCATCTATATCAAGCGGTTGAAGTTGTTTAAACGCTAAATCAAGACTGATTTGATTAAAAACTAATACTTTATCCAAACCATCACAAATTAATTCTTGAAATGGTCTAATAACCATATTTTCAAAAAGAATATAACTATTTTTTAATTCATCAGCATTAGCACTAAATCCTGTACTTGTAGCAATTCCAAAAAGTAACGGACTTGTAACATTATGTGATAACATAATTTTTGCTAAACATTCATCTGACAAATATTTATAATGCTCTGGAGCATCATTTAATGGAATATCGTCTACAGTAGTTTTTTTAGTTTCATCACTATTAAAAGCAACAATAACCTTTTTACCTTTGCTTCCTGTTAAAGTAGATTTAACTTTTGATTGTATTATAGATTGTTGCTCTTCTGTTGGAACTCCATTATTAAAATTAACTATTTTTGTACCTGAAAATCCGTTTTGTACTTCATTAATTAAATAGTTAGATATTTCTTCTTCTAAAGTTGCATAACTTACTCCACCGACATAATCTACATTACTATAATACTTTTGTCCTATTGTGTAATTACCTACTCTTAAAACCTCTAATTTGTCGCCTTTAGCACCATACCCAAATAATGGTAATCTTTTAGGTACAAACTTTTTAATGTCTTGCCAATTATCTGAATAGTAAATAGCTTCTACAACTCCATCTTTATTACATTTTTCACTACGTACTAAATTAGTAGGTAAATGTTCAACTCTTACAATTTTATCTTTTTTGTCATTGTAGATTAACTGCAAATTAAACTCGCCCAATAATTTTAAATCCTTTGTTATTTTTCTAATAGTATCTTTAGAAAATAACATTTTCATTTGTGCAAACTCATTAGGTTTACGATTTGAATCATTAGCAGTCAATCCTTTTCCGTAAATAAGTTTAGTAATATTATTTATTACTGCATTATTTGTAGTGCTTCCGTTGTATCTGTCAATTAAAAACTGATAGTAATCGTTATTCTCGCCAAAATCTACCCATTCATCACGTTTATTTTCAGTGATTTTAGGTGCTTGATAGTCTGCTAATTGTATAAAGTGTATATTACTCATAAATTACAAAATCGTTTGTTGTATGGTTTGCCACATAGTCACCATTGTTAATTGTATAATCTTTTATTTCTTGGTTTGTACACATAATTTTATCACGATATAAAGGCACTCCATTTGCATCAAAACAATTAAAACGATATGTATGTCCATCAATTAAAAAACTAAATGTATTATCTATTTCTAACTGCATATAATAACGCTCACTTACTAAAGTTGGATTGTTTATAGTAGTTGAAGTATTTGTTAATTCATCAATAAATACCATTGAAGCTATATCTTTGCTTCTTGGCATAAATCTAAAATTTTGTGTATAAGTATAGTCTTTCAGAATTATCATACTTATATAACGTAAAAGTTAGTATTTTGTTTCTACAAAAAAACCCCACTATTAAAGTAGGGTTTTAAAACAATTATGAAAACAACAATTATGAACCTGATACAACTGTAAATCCTGCAGTAGCTAAAGATACTCCAATAAAGTTAGCAGGTACTTTTTCCATTCCTTTAAACTCTAAAGTGTAACCTGAAGCATCACCTAAATTTGTTCCTGAAGTAATAGAACCTGATGTTAATTCCATTCCGTATTCTAAACCGCAAAGGAATAAATTTCCGTTATTCATTTCAACAATTATATTCGGTCTTCCGTAAGCTAAAAGTTTAATTTGCTTGTGGTCCACAGCAGTTAATTTTTTCAAGTTTAGTTTTAAACTTTGCTCAAAAAAAGTAGTGCCATTCTCTCTTGAAGATGTAATAGTTTGGTCTAAACTATTTGTACCTTTTAATTCGTATTTGTAAGCACTTAATGAACTTCCTGTTACTGAATCAATAACATCTGTATTTGTAGCATTATAAGTAACTCCTGTAATTTTACCAAAGTTAACAAAATAACACGCTTTTAATCCTGAAACTGAATCCTTACAAGGTTCAATTCTTCCTAATGTGATATCGCAAGGCATATTTTTATTTTTTAATGATTAATAATAAAAAAGGTGGTGTTTATTGCACCACCTTTAATTTAACTATTTAAGCTATTAGTTAGCAGAGTTAGTAATTCCGTAAGTAGCAATATCTTCGATTGCAGCATATTGAACACCTGCAGCCATACGCATTACAATTCTTACATTGTTAGATCCGTCAGTTTCTGACATATCAATTACTCTTACTTCTTGTAAATCTGAATTTAAAGAAAGTCCAAAAAACAAGTTAGATTTCAAAGTAGCAACCGCAGTGTTTGCAGATAAACCATTTGCAACAAATATTTTGATACCATCAAAAGATAAACTTCCGTTGTTATACCATTGTGTACCCATTGCATTAGTACCATTAGCACCTAAACCTGAAGCACCAAATCCACCTAAAGCTCTAACGTATGCTTTAGCAATGTTTTGAGAAACATATAAATATAAATCTTCTTTTCCGTAAAGTGTAGCAGGAATAGCATCAACCAATTTACCAATTTCAGCAACTACATTAGAAGAAGTAACAGTTGTTCCTGCAACTTCTTGAGCAGTAGGCAATCCAGCATCAGCAGCAATTTTAGTTACAAAACCATCAAATTGACCGCTTGTTCCTGTAGCACCATTCCAAATTGCAACCTCATTTTGAGCAGCAACTTTAGAAGCTACATAACCGATTAAATATTCTTGAAAAGATGGAGGCAATACATCAAAAGATGAATAACCTTGTTCAATTCCTTGCCAAGTTGTGTGAAAATCTGATTTACATAATTGTAAATTAACTTGTAAATCTTTTACTTGTAAAACTCTTTGAGATAAAGTTACAGTAGAAGTAGAAGTAAAATCACAAGTTGCATCTTTCAAAATTCCATCAGTTGCAACTTTCTGAAGTACTTGTTTGTATTTTACATTTGGTAAAATTTCAACTCCACCATTTTCAATAGTTGGTGAAGATAATAATGCTGCTGCAACGTATTTTTTTGCAAATTCTCCAGCATAAGTAGTAGATAAACTTAATGTAGTAGCCATTTTTTAATTTTTAGTTTTTAATATTAATTTTTAGTTTTTAAATAATTTTGAAAATACAACGTCTTCTGTTGTTCTTTCTCTTTTTGATGCAAATTGAAAAGTATCTTTTGCAATTACATTTTCAGGATTGTGATTAATTGGAGTTGCAGCAGGTATATTACTTGCTAATTCAACTTTTAATCTTTCAATTTCAGCTTGTAATTCTGTAGTTTTTTCAACCATAGCAAAGAAAGTTTCTTTCGATACAGTTTCAACTACTTTTTTAGCATTAGCTTCCGCCATTACAGGTTCTGTTGCCTCTGCATTTGGATGTGCTGTTTCAGGCATTGCTTCTTCTACTGCTTGTGGATCAATAGATTTAATAATACCTTCAACTTCTACAACCAAAGCATCACCATTAGCCAAAGTATATTCACCAACTGGCATAGGTACAACACCATCAGGAGTAACAATTCCTACTGAATAATCAGGAGTAAATTCCTCCGCTTCAATGGTGGTAACTCCATCCATTAAAGTTTGTTGAGCAAGTTTTACTTCCATAGAAAGTAATTGCTTAACATTGTTTAAAACATTTTTGTACATATTTAATTAATTTTAGTAATTACTCTTTCAGTATTAGTATTTACAATTACACTTGTATATTGTTCTACTAATGCTCCTACACCTTGATTTTGCAATTCACCAGTGCAACATTCTTTTTTATAAGTATTATCTTTACAAAGACATCCTCTTTTACCACCCACAGGTGATGTTACTTTATTAGCCATTTAATAATTTTTTAAGTTGTTCAATTATTTCTTTGTTAGATGCAAATTGTGCTTTATCAGCAAAATAACCCTCTATTGAAAACCCTTTTATTTCACCTGCTTTTACTTTATCCCAAATGTCTTGATTGTTAACTTTCATTGAAATCATCCAAGTTCCTATTGGTAAACTGAAACCGTATTTCACAGACTTGTCATTAACTGTATCGTCAATAATCCAAGATTCAACTACAGACATATCTTTTACAGATTTATCGTGCATTAATGTTGCGTTATTTTGGTTTCCGTTTATTAAAAACAATTCACTTGCTTTTTTAATTGTATCAGCAGAAAAGAAAACGTTATATTCTTCTTCGCCATTCTTACGATAAATCATTTTATTAGGAACTAATGCTGCACCCATTAAAATACGTTTATCAGTATCAACTTCCGCAAGTTTAACTTCGTGTTGCTCTTTTAAAGCTATAAAGTTTTCCTCAATAGCAGGTCTATCAACTACACTTATTGCATCAACTCCATCTGTATTTTTATCTAATATTAATTCAAATATTTTCATAATTATATAACGTTTATTATTTATTTTGTTTCTAAATTAGAGTTAATTATTTGAAAATTAACCCATTGTAGCATTACTTTTTATATTATTATCTAAACCTTGTTGAGTAGTAACATCGTTTGCTACTACATAAGTTTTAATAGGTGGCATATTTTGATTTGACATTACTCCTGCTATTTGATTTGCACCACCATTACCTACAACGTTGAAACTTGGAGCAGATGGAGCAGAAGCACCACCTCCGCCACTTGGAACAGAACCACCTCCACCTCCACCGCCCGGAACTTGAACTGAAGTAATATCTTTAACTGTTTTAAAAGCAGATGCAGCCATTACTACAGTGGAAGCTATTTTTATACCTGTTCCAAATGGTTCAGGATAAACGTTTTTTGCTTTCCATACTTCAGATATACCTAAATAAGCATTTATAGTCGCTTGTGCTATTGCTAAAGTTTTTCCTGCTGCTGTTTGTTTTCCTAACATATCAGAAAATGCTCCTAATACTTCGGCACTTTTACTCATTAAAACTCTTTGTCCTTCTTGTTTTAATTGTTGTATTTTCAATTCTGCATCTGCAGTATCTTGTGCTAATTTTATTTTATCAGCAGCATCTTTATCATCTTTTGCTTTTTTATCTAAACTATTTTTATCAGATTCAGTTTTTTGTTTATCATCTAATTCAGTTTGTAATGTTGCATACTTTTCATTAAATAAAGCTAATAAATTTGCTTTTTCATTTGCAGTAGTATTTAATTTATTTATTTCATCTAAATCCCTTTGCTTTTGTAAGTCTAATTTTTCTTGGTCTGATTTAGCATTTAAGTTTTGTATGTCATCTAAATATTTTTTTTCTAAACTTTGTTCCGCATTTCTTCTATCTTCTTCTTCTTTCTTTTTTTCTTCTGCTATTCTTTTTCTTTCTTCAGCAGCTTTTTCATTTGCATCTTTTCTATTTTTAGCTAATTCTTCTTGATGTTTTTTCTCATCTTCTTTACGTTTATCTAATTCATCTTTTTGAGTTTTGGTTAATTCTTTACTACCATCTTCAAAACGTTTGTTTGCTTCGTCGTAATGTTTACCAAAATCAGTTACAGAACTTTTAGCATCTTTCCACGCACCACTAAAATCACCGCTTAATAATTTTTTTATCGCACTTCCTAAAGCACCTAATGATTCAAATACTGCTGTTACAGATGAATATACTACTCCAAATGCTTTGCTTACCATTGGTAAAGCAGAAACTGCCAAATCAACTAAAGTATTAAACAAAGGTTCTACAACTGAAAAAACTCCTGAAAATATTTTTTGTAATCCCTCTAATAATGGTTGAAGTTTCTTTTGTGCTTTTTCATTATCATTAAATGCTGCAGCTAATCCTGCAACAAGTGAAACTACTAAACCTATTCCTGTAGCTTTTAAAGCACCTCCAAATGATTGTGTTGCAACTTTTGCTTTATTAATAGATGCTCCTAATAATCCTATTGGTCCACCTGCTTGTTCTAAACTATCAATCCAATCACTTGACTTATTTTTTGCGGATTTAATTTTATCCTCTAAATCATCAATTTGATTATAAAGTTTTTTAAATTCTTCAGTACCTACATCAACACCTTTTAATTCTTTTTTAAGTGCTTTAAGTTGACCTATTGAACCCTCAATATTACTATTTACATTTAAATTTATTTCTTTCTCGATTGCCATTTGATTGCTCTTATTATTTGTTTTTTACCTTTTTTAAATGTCGTTGGCAATTCATTTTTACCTTTTGCAATTTCTATATTTTCAGAATAGCCATAGTGTTCATGAAGTTGCAGTAATTGTAGTATATTTTTAAGCATCTTGTATAATATTTATGTATTGTTTTACGTTTGGACTATAATAAGTAATTTCTATTTGTTTAAATGCTATATTTCCTGTAGTATTTGCATCAATAGGTACTATAAATGTTTTATCTTTTGTATTTGTACGATTACTATAACCTAAATATTCAACATCGTAATTATCAGAATTTAACTTTAATATTGTAACCTCTAAATTTTGAGCAGTATTATTAATACTAAATGTATCTTTTAAAGCAAACTTTCCGTTTCCAGTTGTTTTACTTGCTACATCTCTAAAATCACTTATCAATTCAAAATCAACCTCGCCTGTTGTTAAGTCTGTTGTAAATTGGTTAATAATATATTTTTTGTCTTTATAAATTATTTTATCATTTAGTTTTATATCAGATAGCATTGTAATTGGAATGATTGCTTTTAATTTTACAATTCGGCACTTAATGTTATATAGTGCCGAAATATAGTTACGATACCATAAAGCAAAAAGTGAATCAGAAGCTAAAGCACTTAAATTAAAACTTGATTGCTGCTCACCAAAATTTAAACTTGCTATACTATTATTTAAAAATAATTCATTTGAAAATCTTTGATAATTTTCAATGTTAATATAACTTCCTGCACCATCATATAATTTTATTTTTGGATTAACTCCTATTAAATCATTTTTATACATTAATATTGGTTTTGGCTTATATGGTTTTAAATCTTTATCAATTAACGATGCAGTTTGAAAATTGCTACCTGTAATTCTATCCCACATAACATCTTCAAATGGTGATTTTATTTCATACGTTGCACTTTCATTAGACAAATCATTTTCATATAATAAATCGCCATAATCATAGCCACGATTAAAAGTATTTCTAAAGAAGTTGTTTAGTACGTTTTCAGATTTTTCATGGCTAAAAAGTAATTTTTTAAATAATTTAGTACGTTCTAAATCTACACTATCATTAATAACATAATTATTTATGTCTGTATATTTACCATAAGAATAGAAAAATTCCAATGGTTCTAAATTAAATGATGTTTCAGAAGTTGCTACTATTGTTAGATTAAACATTTTAATAAGTCCATTAAAAAAATCAACTACTTTTATATCAGGAACATAATCTTTAATATTTATATTTGAAGTTGTCGATTGATTTGGACTTGTAGCATAACCGGGTTCATAACCTCCTCCAGAAGCAAATTTTCTTATATCTAATCTTGTACTAAAAGTTAATGGTAATTCACTTTCAATTTCAAAATACCATCTTTGACTATTAAATAAAGATTGACTTTCTAATACAGTAATTTCATTATAGCCAAGTAAATTTTCAAATACATTTAAAACATTATTTGAAAAAGCATTTTTAACTTTTAATCTATATGGTATTGTATTATTTGCTGGAGTTATTTTTAAAATTACTTGTTCAATAATTGTAGGAGTTGTTCCATTTGATTGCACCCAATTTATACTTAATTCATCAGTAGTTAAATTTAAGTCTTGCATATAATCAACACTTGATGTAAAATTAATTCTTACAGGATTTGTATATGCTTTTAACTGCTCTACATTCTTACAATATAAATATAAATTTGTCCAATATGAAGTATCAAACAAACTACTTGTAAAAGTAATTTCATATTTAGTTTGAATAAAATTAAAAATACTTGATACAGATATTGCAGGAAATAAATCAGTCCATACAATAGAAGTATCTGTTGATGTACCTATTGTTATATCATAAGTTCCACCATTATTATATTCGTAATAATGTTGATTGCCTACTAATGGATAAAAAGGTTCTTTAACTATTGTCCCATTTATTCTATCTTTAATTTGATCACTTGTATAAGTATGGTTTAAACTGCTATAATCTAAAACAGATAATTTATCTTCTTTAAATAAATCTTTAATTTGTTTTACTTTACCATAAAAAGTAATTGAGTAACTTTCAATACGATTATCTTTTTCATTTGCCTTTTCAATTTGTATCTGTCCTTTTTTAAATGGTATTGTGTTTAGTTCAATTATAGCATCGTATCTTATACGTTGGTCAAATCCATTACTAACTGCACTTTCATTCCAATAATTGAAAATTATGTTATTATTTGCAGAAGCTGGAATAGTAAAGGATTGTGTAAAATCAGTAAATACTTTTGATAAATCATTAATGTTTTGAATAGAAGAATTAAGACTGATCTTTTCATCTTTAAACAAATCAATCCTTTTAAAATCACTTATAAATATTTCATAATTATCATTATTAATTTGTAAAGGTGTTTCAATATTTAATTGACTTGTAGTATTAGATAATATTAAACTTTCTTTATTTATACTAATTCCTGAAGTAATCTTTATATAAAATCCTTTGTATTGATCTGCAATCATAGTTAATTGCGGATTGATAGTTGTATAAGGAGAAGAATTTATTAATCCTACTCCAGTTTTAACTATAGTATTTTTTTTTATGTAAATTTCAACTGATGTCATTATACTACGTTATTAATGATTGAATTTGCAACTTCGAATGTCAACTCATAATTAATTACTTTCTCGTTTAAATGCGTTTTAAATTGCATACTTGAATCTTTTAAAGTAACTGCAGCATTCCAAATTGTGCCTTTATCTTCATAAAATAATAAAAGCCATTCAGACAACATAATATCTTCTATAAATTCGTTATAATCTTCACTTATCCAACCTGTATTACCTTTAATTGTATGCTTACCATTTTTATTATAAACTCTTGTTTGTCCTACTAAAGTATTTTGGTATATTGGATAAGTAAAAAAAGTATTTGTATTATAATTTGATGATTTAACTTCTATACTTTGATTATTATTTTTAAAGAAATAAAAATCTTGCATACCACCATATCGATTTAAATATTGTAATTTTAAAGGTTTATATTTAGTTTCACAAATAGGAGTTAATTCTGCTTTAAATATTGCAGTCCAACTTGTTGTTCCTGCTATTGGTGAAATTTGAATTTCAAAAGAATTACCATCATTAAAAGCAGAATATCCATTATTCATAGGTTTACCATAATAATTAACTCCACCTGTTACAGGTAAATTCTCAAACTGCTCAATTAATTCACCTAAAGAATAAGTATAATATCTTAATCTATATTTATAAGTAATTGTTTCTAATAAAAATTCTATTTGTGGAACACCATATGCAGCATAATCATTTCTAAAATAATTAATCTTTTCAGTTTTAATTACATTTGTATAATAGTTTTGATTTGGTCTGTATAAAATATGATTATGTAAATATTCAGTTCCACCATTTGGTTCACGTGCATATAATGAAAATCCTAAAGTTACATAATAATAATTATCTGAAATAGAATGTTCTACATTAGATGAATCTGTATAAAATTTTAATACTTCAACTTTTATACAATTATCGCCTTGATAATTTCCAAATAATACATCATAACAATATGGACTAATATTGTAATAATTAATCCTTTGTGTAGGACTAAACATTGTTTTTTTTAATGTATATGATGCTAAAGTAGTTGTTCCT
>Ga0304728_1000531_pt1 | contig 32348 bp, 35 predicted proteins | sample C_130625_MF_Meta_FD_190476 | JGI IMG/M metagenome (GOLD analysis project Ga0304728, IMG submission 190476) | Freshwater microbial communities from Lake Croche, Canada to study carbon cycling - C_130625_MF_MetaG (v2) (version 2) | ecosystem: Environmental > Aquatic > Freshwater > Lake | place... | reverse complement strand
CCGTCTAGTACTGAAGTTAAGTACTCCCCATAACCAAAGCCACTCCGTGGCTTTGTATCATGGGGAGCACTTAACTTCTCGTTCTAGCCAGCAGAGTGGAGTACTTAATTTAAGTACTCCACGGTAGATAGCGCTCCAATGTCATCCATAACAGAAGCATATGATTCCGTAAACAAAACGGCAAACCGCAACGACCCCTATGAAAATCCCCAGGCCTTCCAACGTCTCCGCTCAGAAGTCGAGAACCCCCACACTGCCCGCCACATGCTAGGCCTGGTCGGTGGAAACGAGGTATCTCTCACGAAATCAAATTGGCCCGATGTTGAATCAGACCTCAAAGGTATCACCCGGCCCAATACAGACTGTGCCGCAAGAAAGCATCTCCCCTTCACCGGCGACATCGTTGTCCGTAAGAACCCCAAGAACCATTTTATGATTGACACCTCTAAAGACCATCTCCCTGCCACACAGATGTGGGCCTACCCTGCCGTCGTCGGTCCTAAGCCACTAATAAATCAGGTATGTGTCCGTCCTGAGAAATATTAGTGACTACCGATAGAAATGGCTAAACAACAAGCATTAACAAGACCTAAGTTTGACGATTATCACCAAATTGATGATATGCGTATAACAAGTTATGCTGCGAGATACTATTTAAGTCCTCCGGGTGCAAATTGCCCTACGAGTTTTCCAGTAGATGCCACTGTTCGTATGCAGCAAAGTGGTGCCTCCTGGCCCGCCGGTAAATGGAAGACCGATGTAGAATCCGATCTCAAGGGTATTAACCGCTTCGGTAGCCGTGTGAAGACCGGTCAATATAATCCTACAACGAACGCTATAAACAATACACATTATCAGTCTGCACCCGATGAGTCATTCCCGCAGCTATTCAATCGCCTCAATAACCCGCCCTGCACGCTTCGCGCAACGGGCTGGAACCGCTTCGAGAGTCTCCCTCACCAGCCCCAGCTTACATTTGAGACACCCTTTGACTTTTTCATACCGGCGCGCGACCTTGATAAGGACCGCTGCAAGACGCACAAGGTTGTTGTTGAGACTGTTTAGAAATTTATAAAAAGTATTTGAATCACAATCTTATTAAATACGATTGTGAGCCAACTATCCATATCTTTTCACAAAACCCTGTAGTATGGAGGCCGCAGCCCTATTAGCCGTTGCGGGACTGGGATATATTGTAACACAGCTATCAGGTAAAAAAAATACAGAGCAGTTCAAAAATCCGGACCCTTCCGGACTTAATTGGAATCTCGACAAGCTAGACTATCAAAGTCAAACACTTCTATCGGGTCCCCCGCCACCCTCAGAGCCAAAACCTGAGACAAATCGTGGACTCATGACGAGCTTCAAGAAACCCCCCGCCACGATTTTTCCTGATGCAAAAGATGTACCGCAGCCGTCACAGAGTCCTATCGGGGCATCGACTCCTGAAGTCAGCATGAACCCTGCTGGCCTAGAGGCAGACCCTATCTACGCGGAGGACTCCGTCTATAGTGAACTAACCGGTACAAAGATTGATGCGAAGGACTTTAAGCACAGCAACATGACACCGTTTTTTGGTGGCAGTGTAAAACAAAACGTCGATGCCGGTGCAAATAACGGCATTCTAGACTCCTTTACCGGCGCCGGTTCACTCCAAATCAAGAAGCGCGAGCAGGAGCAAATGTTCGACTCCGCCCGTAGTCCCTACGGTGTCCCCTTCGGCCTCGAGTCAAGCACGGACTTCATTCAGAGTCGTATCAACGACCCTCGCAGCCGTGCTGGTGAGCGCCCCTTTGAGCCGGTTCGTGTCGGTCCCGCAGTGAATGAGGGCTTCGGTACAACCGGCAAGGGTGGTTTCCAGCAGTATGAGGTGAACGACTACATGATGAAGAACATTAAGCGTACTGATGACTTGCGCACAGCCGATAATCCGAAACAGACCTATAACCAACCTGTTGTGCCAGGCCAGCATTTTGTTGGAGGACCTGCTGCGAACTCTGGAGAGGTACGTAAGCACAGACCTGATCGCTTCTATATTGATGAGTCCGGTGAGCGCTTCTTCGTGACGACGGGCGATGTAATAAAGGAGACGACGCGCCCAGTGCAAGTTATGAAGTTTGTGTCTCGCCCAGAGACGTCATCTGAGTTTATTGGACCGGCGGCTTCACAGGAATTCGGCGAGTCATACGTAACAGGGTCTTACCACGTGCCCCAGACACAGCAGTATGGTGGTGCTGGCTATCGTAATGCGGATATGACATCTTACACTAGCGCGAACACGGACGCCCCTGAGGCTGACTATGGTCGCTCGGCTATTGAAATGCGGCCCAATGAGCGCAGCTTCACGGGCGAGCGTGTCATGGGTCTGAACTTAGTACCGGCTGACACCGGCCTTACCACGGTACACTATGATGACCCGAACCGCCCCACACGTCGCCAGGAGATGGTTGGCAATATTCGGCAATCTGGTACGCCTGTTGGCTATGCTGGTGGTGCTCCGGCGATTACGGTTTGGGATCCCAACGACGTAGCGCGCACGACAGTCAAGGAAGGCACAGTTCACTGGAACTACCTTGGTGGCGCTGGATCTGCTGATGCGCCTAATAAACTCAAGGTGTATGACCCTGACGATATCGCGAAGCCGACGCAGAAGTCGCAGCTCTCGGCGAAGTCTGACTATTTCGGCACACCGAACTCGATTAATAAGGATTTCACGAGCCACGATTCAGCCTACAATATGCGCCTCAATCCGAGCAAGCAGCAGATTGCGAAGGGTCGTGACCCGCTACATGGAAATGGTGGGGCACTGGCAGTCTTTGATGGTTCAATCCACCAGACGACTCGCCGCCTCGATTCTGATTATGTGAATGACCGTACAAATGCAGTGAATCGTGTCGTAAGCCTACCAACAGGGGTGGGCGATATTGGCGCGGTGAACTACAAGGTGCCGTTGAAGCAGGATGTATACTCTGTGCGTAACCAGCGCGAGATTCTTAGTGGAATACACGAGAACCCGCTCTTCGCTACGCAGGACCTCTCACGAAATGCAGACCATGATGAGGCGCTGTACCAGGATTTGCTGCGGGGCATGTAATACGCTTTTTAAAAAAAAGCGTGCCAAAAAACTATACGCTTTTTTAAAAAAAGCGTGCCAAAAAACTATACGCTTTTTAAAAAAAAGCGTGCCAAAATTATATTTTTTAGGGAATTACGAATATCCTAAAAAATATATTATGAATTTGAGTTTTGTTGCCGAGCTGCTCTTTTAGTAAAAGAGCCCAAAAGTCTGAGTTTTTTTGCTGAGCTTTTTTTCAAAAAAAGCTCTCAGTGACGACGAGTCCCCTTGCGGCTCTTGCGACTCTTGCGCCGCTTTGCTTTGCGGCGACCACCAACGGCTACAGGAGCCGTACGAGAAAAGAAAAACTTATAGGCTCCATCGTAGTTGGGAGGCTCAGGGTCAAAAGTATAAGAGCCATATCTATAGCCGCCAAACGCCATACTATTTGCGGTTGTATAACTGTCAACCCTTGTTTTAAAGATCATGTTAGTGGGGACAGGGCCTCCTGTAATCATAACGCGCCATCCAATCATTGGGCCAGTAGAAGAGCCACCGGGTCCAATGTCAGGAGTTACACCGTTTACATTAGCAGACGTTGCTATATAATACGCATATCGAACTCTTCCCGCACCTGGCGCACTCTTATCTGTTGCAGAAGCTGGCGCACCTGGAAATGTACTAGTTTCATAGAGTCTATTAAGCCCTGGAATTAGTCCCATATCACCATATGTGGGATATTGAACGTAGTTAGAAGTCACTGAGCCGGTGGAAAGACCCATTGGCTCAGCCGTTGTTGTCGGCGCTGCCGCTTCAATACCGGCCTTAAGTAAATCTATATTTCTTGTACTTCCAGGACCTGCAGACATTCTATTCTTTGGTTAGATTACCGTGGAGTACTTAATATAAGTACTGCACGCTAGTCAACTTTGACATAACACGGTACAACTTCAAGTTTTTGGCACGCTTTTTTTAAAAAGCGTAACGCATCAAGTTTTTGGCACGCTTTTTTTAAAAAGCGTAAAGCATCAAGTTTTTTTGCCGAGCTTTTTTTCAAAAAAAGCTCTCAGTGCCGACGCGACCCCTTGCGGCTCTTGCGGCTCTTGCGACCGCGGCGACCCCCACCCGTGGCGGTCGGGGCAAACCAAAAACCATAGGTGTGGTTACCTGATAGCCCAGGGAGAGATGGTGTGAATCCAAAATAGTCCCATGGACCAGCGGTGTTATCGCTAGGCGCACCACTGGCGTGGTATGATACTTTTGTCTGTTTAACAGTTCCCGCAGGGATACCATCGCCGCCAGCAACATATACCGTCCAGCCATTCGCGCCACCAGACTTGGCGCCGGCACCGGTGGGACCACTTGGCGCAGGCAGTGTTTGTTTACCATCATCCGATATGCGTCTTATAACATATAGATCGGGCTGTCCTCCCGTGGCAGCATACATGACCGCACGATTAGGCATTAAATCCGGGTTTGGTGAATTGAACTGATTATAAGTTACAGGTATTCCAGCAGGTGGTGAAATAGCCGCCAATACCTGTGTAAGTGACATACCTGGATTAACCGTAGCGGGCATTATATTGTATATTTAGATTATTTGGAGGGCCACTTTAAAAAGGCTTAGTATTATGATATATTTTTAGAGTATTTTGAATACCGTTAAAAAATATATTAGAAGTTTAATGCCCTTTTAGTAAAAGGGCCCAAAATCACCAAGTTTTTTTGCCCTTTTAGTAAAAGGGCCCAAAATCACCAAGTTTTTTTGCCGAGCTGCTCTTTTAGTAAAAGAGCCCAAAAGTCTGAGCTTTTTTTCAAAAAAAGCTCTCAGTGACGGCGCGTAGCCTTGCGACCCTTGCGACCGCGGCGAGACCCGCGGCGACCACCCTTAACCGTAGGGGCAAAAAAGAACTTATAGGCTCCATCGTAGTTGGGAGGCTCAGGGCTAAATGTATACGACCCATATCTATAGCCATTTAACGTCATATCATTAGCGGTTGTATAACTATCAACCGTTGTTTTAAAGATCTTACCAGCGGCGATGCTGCCTCCTGTAATCACAACGGGCCATCCAATCATTGGACCAGTGGAAGAGCCACCAGGCCCCTGCTGAGGAGATGTACCGCCCTTAATGGGAGTCGTTGCTACATAATACGCAAATCTTTTAGTACCCGCACCTGGCGCAGTCTTATTTGCTGCAGAAGCGGGAGCACCTGGAAATGCGCTAGTTTCAACGTACCTTTCAATTGCTGGAATATTTGCCTCATACGTGGGATATTGAACATATCCAGCGGGAACTGTTCCAGTAGAAAGACCCATTGGTGTAGCCGTCGTTGTAGGAGCTGCCGTTGTTGTAGGAACAGTCGTTGTAGGAGCAAGCATAGCAGCAAGCTCCCCTAGTGTTGTAGCTTTTGTAACCTTAGCGGACATTATATTGTGTATTTAGATTATTTACCGTGTTGTGCCAAAATTAAGTACCCCCCTTTAGGGGGGTACTTAATATGGCCTACAACACAACTGTTGGCATGTAGGCTAAAAATAAGTACCCCAAAGGGGTACTTATTTTTAGCACATGCCGGTACTCTTAGGGTCTAAGGTTAATATTCTTAAAATCAATAGAATGTCAAGAAAAGCTTGGAAGGGTGCCTTATTAGTATGTGGTGAACCTGGTACAGGGAAATCACGATGGATTAGGGATGAAGCACTTGCAACAAAATCCCGCATCTTTCGATGGAATGCACGTATTGATAGGTCGCTTCGGGATGGACGCGAGAAGCTCCACCAACAGGTTCGTTCAAAAGAGGGGCTTTTCGTTTGGATAGAGGGGGCTGATGACCTCACTCAAGAGGCACAAGCTTTTTTGCGCCGAATTCTTGAAACGGCCTCGCCAAATGTGGTGTGCGCCCTTGAAGTCCGGGAACTATGGAAAATGTCTTCACCAATTCTTTCACGCTGCTCTATAATTTCCATGAAGTCTGACAAATCTTTTCGTTCTGAAAAGAATTTTCAAAAAGCAATTCATCTTGGATTAGTTTTACCATCTGTAAAAATTATACCAACACTCGAAGAACTTCCGGCCCTTCGTGAAAAGGCTGAAGATCCGTACAAGTTGATTGAAAGTGTGGCAGATTTCAAATCAAAGGATACTATGAAATCTATCAAGATGATTGGGGCAGGGTCTTCTCCGTGGATTCAATTGGCCGCTTTATTAGCCGCGTCAAGAATCAGCAATTGAAGACAGGGCGTAAAAATAGTATGGAGTTTTCTGGGGATAGTACGAGCGTGTACGCTGAAGCGAAGGGAGAGTACACTCGCCAGCTTTGCCAGTACCTCACACCAGTTTTACAAAAGTACTTTTTGGATATGATAGAGATTGCTAAAGAGCGCGAATCAGAGCCAAAGAAGCATCTCATTAGCTTTCAGACTCTATTGGAGGGCGTCTCAGAGTGGAACGTAGATAAGGTCCAGCGCGAGACACAGGCTATTGCTATAAGCACACAGTGCGATTACTTAGAGGAACTTCTCACAGCCGTTTTTATCGCGCATACAAAGGTACTGTCGGCGATACGCTTGACGAACAAGAACAAGAAGTTGCAGATTACGATTCCTAAGCTCGAGCATTTTCTCCATCGGACTTTGACAGAGTGCTCACGCCTTCTTTGGAGAAACACCTTTCTTTTTGCTACAACTGGGTCGCCGTTGGACCGCCAGAAGAATATGTGTCAGATTGAGAATTTGATAAAGGAGGGAATCCTTCAGGGAGTACGCTCAATGCTTCCTGTCAAGAGTATTCTGCGCGAGTATCTTTCAACTGATGATACGGATGAGGAGGAAGAAGAGGAAGAGGAGGAGGAAGAGGAGGAGGAAAAACCCGTGGAAAAACCCGTGGAAAAACCCGTGGAAAAACCTGTGGAAAAGCCTGTGGAAAAGGAGAAAGTTGAGCTAGCCCCAACAGGCCCTAGCCAGCCTGAATTAAATTTTACTTTAAAAGAATTTGATATTGAAGCTCCACCTCGCCCTACAACACCTCGTGTAGCAACTCCGCCCTCACCAAAGCCTTCCCCTCCGGCTATACCAACAATTGTTCTAAATGAGCCGGTTGAGCAGCCTCCAGCACCCCCTGTTAAGGCTATGTTAAGTCCAGCGGCAGTGGAGCCAGAGCCGGTACTAGAGGAGTTTGATACCTCTATAATGGAGGAGTCTACAAGTCTAGATTTTACGGAATTTGAAGAGCTCTAATGGCCTTTTTGAAAAGAGCTTTTTTTGGAAAAAAGCTCGGCAAAAAAACTCAAAATTACTCAAAAATATGATGTTCCTAGTATTACTAGGGGCCTCACGTTTTTTTGCAGAACCTTTTTCAACTCCAAGTTTTTGGGGCCTTTTTTAAAAAGACCGCGCGGGCGAAAACCCCTCGTTTTTTCCTCAAAGGCACCAGAATGACTGATTCGTCTTTATACTGGATTGGCGGAGTTGGATCCGGCGTCTTTATTTCAGGTCTCAGCGCTGGCGGCATGTGGCTTCTAGAGAGCAAGAAGCCAACTGCAAAGACGGTGGCGCGTGATTTTATCCTAGGCGGAATCCTCTTTTTTATTCTTCTACAGCTTGTCCCCGAGTCGACCATGAGCCTTCTAACGGGTATTATCGCCTTTGTGCCTGTAGCCTCTGCAGCTGCAGCTGCTCCACTTGTTGAGAATGTCATAGAGACGATTAATGATGCTGTGGCAGATGAGGTCGAGGTTCGCGTAGGGGTTCCTCGGTTCTAACGGCCTTTTTGAAAAAGGCCCCAAAAACGAGCTTTTTTGGAAAAAGCTCAGATTTGAAGTACCGTGGAGTACTTAAATTAAGTACTCCACTCTGCTGGCTAGAACGAGAAGTTAAGTGCTCCCCATAACCAAAGCCACGGAGTGGCTTTGGTTATGGGGAGTACTTAACTTCAGTACTAGACGGTAGTTGCTAGTTTTTGCGCCCTTTTTTCTAAAAAGGGCATAGATGAATTGGACTCTTCCACTATTATTTATACTTTTGAGTCCAGGCTTTTTAATAAGCCTCGGCTCAAAATCTAAAATTTCCATTATGACAATTTTAATTCATGCACTGATATTTGCTATAATTATTAATGTTTATGGACCAGAGCTAGAGGGATTTCAAGCGAGTGGCTCTATAGAGAATGGGGGGCCTGTTATTGTTACAAACAATAGTCCAACATCTACTACTATTACTAATGATTTTGCTTCTGTTACAGTAAGCGTACCATCTGGAAGTACTAATGCTAATGCTGGACCATTACCAGCATATTTTGGTCTATTAATGTCAATACCATTTGCTGCAGATGAATTTTATAAAACTGCTCTTTCTCAAAATCCTATAGAAATACCTAAATATCTAAAATCAATACCGGATGATCCTGTTAAACCAAGTCTGCCTGGCTCTGAGCCATCGCAATATAAAAAAGATACTCTCTTTTTATCTTCTATATTACAAGAAACTTATAAAAATAATCTAAAAGATATTTGTAATCTGAAGAGCCCTGAAGGTGCTCCTGGTCCATGTGCTGCAGTAGCAATATCTCCTAATCCAGCAACATGTCCTAAATGTCCTGACCCCCCTACAAATCAATGTGCAGCAGCGACATTTTGTAGTATTATGTGATGCGCTTTTAGAAAAAGACCGCCTTTATTAAAAGGAAATGAGTACATCCAAATGCCCCTTCGCATTTGCTCTAGGAGTTCCAGGTCAGGGCGTTCATGCTGCCCGCATCTACGGATATGCTCTTAACGATACAATTATGACTATCATAGCCGCCCTTATAACAGCATATGCATTTGAAATCGCTGTCTGGAAATCACTTGTCGGCTGGTTTGTCGCTGGAGAAGTTCTTCATTATCTTTTTGGGGTACAGACGGCGGGGTTGACAACGTTGGGAGTTACTGCGTGCTAAGCGGTCTTTTTTAAAAAAGACCCCAAAAACTCGATGCTTTTGGGCTCTTTTACTAAAAGAGCAGCTCAGCAAAAAAACTTGATGCCCCTAGTAATACTGGGAACATCATGTTTTTGAGTAATTTCGAGTTTTTTGGTGCGCTTTTTTCTAAAAAGCGCGTTTATGCCAATGCCAACTAATATAATCATTATCACTATGTAAATCCAGGGTAGTACAGTTAGACCAGTTCAGTTTTCGAATTGTCACCTTATCACTGTGATTTTTTAACATATAGTTGAAATATATTTCATATTCTGATGCGCCAGATTTACTAGTTTCTGTAACGACTTTAAGAAATACGTTATAGAAATTATCACCGTGTTCTTTTTCTACTAGCTCGATTATCTCTTTTATACGGCGCGTTTCAAATATCATATGATGACATACCCCAGATTTATTTGCATCAACCTTTGTTAGACCCGCATTTAATTTTGACATATGTTCGAAATATGGCCTGTGGTATTCGACACCATAGTTATATAGACACTTCCCATCTTTAATAAATGTAGTTGGTTTTAAAAAGAATGTATCAGAATCAATAACCAAATATCGTTCTAAAATTCCTGGTATAGTAAATCCAGCATAGAGTTTTAATAATTGTTGCAAAAACCAACCGTTTCTTTTTAATTTACCGTGTGTCTTACTTACAGTCTCTAGAGAAAATGGGAATACGCTTTCATCGACTGTAACACAATCATCTATATTTATGCTAGGATCGTAGCAAATTAAATATATATTTCTGTAGCCAATAATATTTTTCTTAGTATATTCGATTTGTTTATATATTACGTCAATATCGTCTGGCCCTACTGGTATTACAATATCGAAATCAAACTTTCTTTCATATATAATATCTTCTTGCCAACCAGTCATTTTTAAATAATTTTTAATTGTAAAATTATTTGATAATATAAAACTATTTAAATCATTAAACATAACTTGACCTGTATACATTTCTTTATGCGAAACCTCTGTATGGATGTATGTCACATATTCCAAGAATTTCCCTAGACCCTTTAATGCCAGTAATTCAGCCCCCTGTAAATCCATCCATATGATATCAACTTTTGGAATATTATAAGTTTTCATAAGAGTGTCTAAACGGTGCGCTTGTGTAGTAATTTCATCCTGTATGTATGTTTCAACGGTATATTTACCATTACTCTTAAAAAGTGATGATGCACCAGGATTTCCATCAACCCATGTTGTTCTAGTTTTTGATTGATTTATAGGGTAAAACTTGATGCTACCATCATAATCGCATACAGCACCTTCTATTAGGGTAATTCTATCAGTATATGATTCGATATTTTTCTTACATATATTTAATGTATTTGGATTGCATTCAAACGCATATATTTTAGAATTAGGGAACATGTTATAGAACTCAATACTTTGTAAACAATCTCGTGAACCTATATCAAATATTACATATTCTTTATTTTTATTGGGAATATATTTTGCGAAATTTTCAATCATATGGTATGGTATATTGTTACTTGCTTAAACGCCCTTTTAATAAAAGGGCCCAAAAACTCAAAAACATGATGTTCCCAGTATTACTAGGGGCATCAAGTTTTTTTGGGGTCTTTTTTCCAAAAAAAGACCGCCTTTTTTCAAAAAGGCCGTTATGAAAACAGCGAATAAACTTTCATGCCTTCAACATCCGCCGCCACGACCTGGAAGCTATCAAATACAGAGTTCATAATCTGCTGCGACGGCACAGCATGATGCACGTACGCCGCGATATGTTTATATAAATCAAAATCAGGGAATCGCTCAGATCCATCCGCATTTATAAAGATATTCTTCCCCTTATCATCAATCATCCACTTCCAAATCATATTATAAAGTGGTGAAACGGTTTCCATAACCGTGAGACCATCTTCCTTACTCAGAACATCACCCCCATCCGCAGGTATAGGCTTCTTAGGAAAAATCCCATCAATCATGCTAACTGCGAGACGGCATAAATCAAACGACGGGTTTGGAAGGACCTCGTTTCTCACTTTCTTCACAAGTGGAACAAACTCATACTGCCCCTCAGCGTCATTATCGACCTTGAAATCGTCTGAAATAAACATCTGCCCGTTCAAAGTAAAGATAGCGCGGCCAAAATCAATAATGCGGAAAATCTTGCCATACGTTGGTACCTTGAAATATGATCCAGAGTTACTCTTATAATATAGATACTTTGCGGTAGTGCTAGACCATACAATATTATTTGTATGGAGGTCATTATGGGTAAATCCTAGGAGAGTCTGGATACATGAAAGAGCGGATATGATTTGAAAGAGCCATGCAGACCACTTTGCATCCCACTCGTCAGTTCCAGGAAATGATCCAACCAGATCGAGGCGGTCAAATAGTTCATCCATTGTTCCCTCGTTTTGCTCTGTTAAAATAAGCATCACGGGATAGTTTGGTATGTCTGCATAAATAGCATAATCGTCTGAATCCTCTGAATCCTCTAATTCGGCCACTTCAATGCCGTTCATTGAATCTGCAGACTTCAGACTTCCTTCGCTACCAATATCAATATCGTCAAATAAAAGCTCAGAGGTCGAGGACTCTGTGTTGGAATCTGAACTAGACCCAGATCCAGAGGCGGATCCAAGCTGCTCTAGAAGCTCTTTCAGAGTCTCTTCAGATACTAGCTCATCGGGGCATTTCTCATTCACCACATGGAATGAAAAAAGCTTCTTATTGAATCCTTTCCAAAACCAGCGCTCGTAGCGATACGACTGGTAGTCATCAGTGAGATTGTAGCGGTAAATTCCAGCAGTGGCACAGAAAGCTCCATAAAAGGCGTTGAAGTGGGGGCTAATATCTTCCTCGTATAAACGACCGACAGCGTATGCAGCGATTGTTTCGATATATGCCTTGTTTCCAGGGTCCTGTAGCTTTTCAAAAGTTTTAACATGGGTCTTGATGTTTGACGGAAGACCACTTTGCTTCGGAAGTGCATATTCACCCTTAATCCATTGGACGGGGTCAAGAAGATGCGTAGCTTTCATAAAAGCCTTACGAAATTCCACGGGAGGAACTTCAGAGTCGGAGAGGTCTGAATTCGGAACTAGTAGGACCGAGCAGGATCCAGAAGTTCCGGAGCAGTCAATTGAAGAAATTCTCCACCGCTGGTCCATCCAAATTTCTTCAGAATCGGATTTCCAATTTCTTAATTTAAAAAGTTTTTTGAGAGTTGGAAAAAAAGTTTGAAGGTTTTGGTAACCCTTCACTTCCGTTAAATCTTTTGATAGCGGTCCAACTCTGAATTTGGGAACAGGTAACTGAGCACCCCGGAGCATCTTGCTCGTGTTGAGAACATTGTAATCATTGGTGGGGCGCACAAATTTTTGTTTCAGGGTACTTGGGCTTCTCGTTCTAGACGTTACATGTTCCTCGAATTTTAAGTCACCGCTGCCGAAACAATCTATTTTTTTTTGATTTACTGTATATAGTCAAATGGCACAGACCGCGCATGTAAATTTCAATATAAAAAAGTTCGACATGAAGCGTATTCCACAGGATGCAGTAGTAATTTTTATTGGCCGCCGTCGTACAGGAAAATCCACTCTCGTTCGGGACCTCCTTTTTCACCACCAGGACATGCCTGTAGGGACCGTTATTAGCGGTACGGAGGAATCGAATTCGTTCTACGGAAAAATGATTCCCCCCATTTTCATTTACGGTGAATTTCAGCCGGTGATTTTGGATAACTTCGTCAAGCGCCAAAAGATGATTACGGGGAAAATCGAGAAGGAGAAACTTGCTGGTATGCGCTCAAATGTCGACCCACGTTCTTTTATGATTCTCGATGACTGTATGTATGATGATAGTTGGACTCACGATAAGAATATTCGCTACCTTTTCATGAACGGTCGTCACCAGAAGGTGTTCTTTTTGATTACTATGCAGTACCCTCTCGGTATTCAGCCGGCCCTCCGTACCAACGTAGATTTTGTCTTTATTCTGCGCGAGCCTTATCTCAACAACAGAAAGCGTATCTTTGATAACTATGCTGCCGCTTTCCCGAGTTTTGAATTTTTCTGTCAGATTATGGACCAGTGCACTCAGAATTATGAGTGCATCGTTATTGACAACACGAGTTTGAGCGCGAAGCTAGAGGATTGCGTGTTCTGGTACAGGGCTGATACGCATCCTGATTTTCGTATTGGGGCGGCGCAATTCTGGCAGCACTCGGCACAGTATAATAGGGATAGGGAGCAGGATGAGATTAATCCCTATGACCCGAATGCTGCGCGGAAGCTGAAGGGGCCGTCCATTAATGTTAGAAAGAGCTGAGAGTGTGTCAAATAAGTTTGGCACATCTCGTTAGATGAAGTGGGCTATAATATCCCTTTTAGGGATTGCATTAGTCTTATTAGTAGCGGATCGTTACATAAGAATACAGCCATATATTCAGAAGATTCATGTGGTTACTGAGCCGTTCCAGCAGGCACCTCGTGGGTCCCGCCGTTGTGGAGTAGGCCTGAAGTCTTGCAGTGGTAAATGTGCGAATGGCTTCTGTATTTCTACTGAACCCGTGCCGCTTGTTGAGAAAAATCCGCTCCCGGTTTTGCCCTAAAAACTTTAGGGCAAAATCGGCGGGAGTTACCACAGCCCCCCTGTTTTGCCCTAAGGGCAAAACCGGCTATGACTCCATCATATAATCTTTTAGCCTTACAGAATGAGTATCCCAAAGGGCGCATATAGTCTTCTTGGCCTACTTTTAGTTTTAGTATGCGTTGTTGCCTTTCTTCCTGTGATTCGCAATGCTTTTGCCCCCCTTTTCCCCGAGGGATTCCGCACGCAGGATTGCAAGGGCGTAGTGTGTGATGAGGGTGAATTCTGCGAGGAGAACGTATGTCGCCCGGTCACGGCTCCTAGCACGAATGATGTTGTTGGGTATGGCCTATAAGAGCTTTTTTTGGAAAAAAGCTCGGCAAAAAAACTTGATTCTGTAATATATTTATTAGGATATTAGCAATTCCCTAATAAATATAGTTTTTGGGCCCTTTTATAAAAAGGGCGGGCCTTTTTAAAAAGGCCATTTAGTTCGCGCCATCCCGCTCCATCTTACGAGCAATCGCAAGATCCGCCGGCCCATCCCCGCCAAACATCGAATGATACTCAGGGCCCACCGCGCTTGAAGGCATCTCAGATGGTGCAACCGCCTCAGGGGCCGAGCCATCTGTACCAACCACCGGCTTCTTCTTTGAGGCCGTCGCACGATTCTCACGCTCGAACTCCTCGCGCGCCTCCTCGTTCTCCTTATACTTCTTCATTAGCGTGTTAAGCTGCTCCTCCGCATACTCCTGCTCCGGTACGTCAGAGGGCGCAGGGTCCCACGGCAGCCACTTCCCAACCTCGGCCACGAAGATGTTGTGAATCGGGTCGGCACGCTGGAGCTTCTTTGAACGAGCCACGGCCTCCTCCTTCGAGTTATACGACCCGCGCACCTTGAGTCCCCGAACGCTCGTACGAAACTCATTGAGCGTGAAAAACTCCTCCTCCAGCTTCTCCTTGTTGGTAAACATGAAATCCTCGAAGTTCTCCTTAAGCTTTGAGCTGGTGAGGTCACTCTGCTTCTGCTTGTAGTAAGCCTGAAGGCTATCCATCACTAGGTCAACACGGACACGAGCATCGCGCAGCGTCTGCGCGGCACCACTGAGGTCCTTTGCATCAGCAGCATCGGCCTCGTCGTTAAGCTTATCATTAATACTCTTGATTTGTGACATCATGTACGTCTCGAATGTCTTGACGCGGAATGAAAGCTCAAAAGACTTGAGGAACTTGTCAAAGAAAAAAAGGTCCTTCTTCGCGAGAACCTTCTCCGGACTTAAGAAACTCAGAAGACAGAACTTCTGGCCTGGTACGTCTGCGTCCTCCATAAGGAAATCCTCACGCTCTTCGGCCATTCTGAATGTCGTATTGGGAAGAAGTTTAGGTGGTAATACGCAGAAGACTATTAACTTGGTGCTCCAACTAAAATATCTTAGAACTGAATATATGGACGCCACATCTGAGATTATAAATCGCGTTATCAAGTACCTCGTCGAGGGTCTCTTCGTCGCCGTCGCTGCAGTTTTCATCCCCAAGCGCTCACTCCCCGTCGATGAGATCGTCAGCCTTGGCCTCGTTGCCGCGGCTGTTTTCGCCATCCTCGATGTCGTCAGCCCCAGCATTGGTGCCTCGGCGCGCACAGGTGCTGGCCTAGGTCTTGGTGCGAACCTCGTTGGATTCCCTATGCGCTGAACTTTTTAGAAAAAAGTTCCCAAAAAGAGCTTTTTTTAGAAAAAAGTTCCCAAAAAGAGCTTTTTTTGGAAAAAAGCTCAGCAAAAAACTCGGAATTACTTGAAAGTATCTAGTAATTCTGAATTTTTGGGGCCTTTTTATTAGACCCGCTAAACGGCCAGACTCTCAACATATTTCTTATGACGTTTAGATTCATTATGCCTGTCTTGATGACTCCATGAATATTTACCGCCACACTCACATGTATGTGATTCTGCTAGTTTATCACGATTTTCCGCATTGTATGTCTTCAAATATTCTTTCATCTTTTCTTTGTTTGCTTCGCGATATGCTTTATTTTTCTCTTTTATAATATTTTTGTTCTCCTCATAGTATTTTTTGCCACGCTCTTGAATTACCGACTTGTTTTCTTCTGTATATATTTTGTGTTTCTCAGCAATTGCATCTTTATTTTTTTCAGCCCATTCCTTCTTTCTACGCTGAACTTCAGCGCGATTTTCCTCAACGTATGCCGTTTGCTTTTTAATAATTTCTTCTTTGTTTGCTTCGTAATAAGCCTTTTGCGTTGCCTTTACTTCTTCTGGATGTTCTAATTTATATTGTCGCGTGTATTCACACCTTTTTTCAGCATTTTCTACTCTATAGTTTGCATGATAGGCGTCTACTTTGTCTTTGTTTTCTTCAAGGTATTTTTTATGGCGTTCTAATATCATATCTTTATTTCTAAAATAATAGTCTGATGCTTGTATTTTACGTTCACTCTTTGATACAGATGCTCGTATATGATTTAAACAAAACTCATCATGAATACATGCGTTTATAAATTCGTCCTCTTTTGCAATAAGTTCACCCTTTGTATCACATGGGAAATTCTCTATAATTCTTAGCCCTACGTTCTCCCATCCAATATTATTAATATGACTATAAACAAATCGTTCAGGGAATTTTTTGCAGTCTTGTTTATGATTATTTAATCTATATCTTGGATCATTAATGGTAGAGCCAATATAATAATAGCCATCAACACACTCTAGTATATATACACTAGCATTTGGAAAGCTTTTGGGAGCTTTGATATTTGGTTGCTCCATATCTATTTATAGAATGTGCTTTTTTCTTTTCAAATTTACACGACGACCGGAAAGTATAAAATGTAAATTTTTCCAACTCCCATGTCATATAGAACGTACAAACTGCCACCGCAAATCTTGACATATCTTTTGCCATATCTTATCTTGTATATACAACTTATCGCGATTTTTTAGCAGAGTAAAACACGGCAGATACTCATCAAGCTCCAAAAGCTCACAGAATTTATACAGAACATACGAATATGACAGAAAGTTATTACGGTCCTTCGGACAATGTGCCTGGAACGATGGCTGAATTTCCTTAAACATATACCGCAACTTCTCCTCAATTTCACGGCTCATCACGGCTCCTGTCTGACCGTTCAAACGGTTAATAATATGCGGGATATGCTCGTAATACTTATTAAATTTCAGCTTCTTAAGAATTTCCTTGACCTTCGACGCCTTCAGTGTTCTGAAATCCATAATTCTCTCTTTCTTGAGCTCCACCAGAATTGCATCATACACTTCCTGTGGAATTTCAGTACTCTCCTTCGCCTGGAATTGCGCCAGCCACTCATTAAAATGGTTAATACGTTTATATGCATAGTAACTAATTTCACGCGGCGGGTCCTTGTAGCTCGGCTTATCAGAATCAATAAGAACGAAATCCTGGAATCCACAATTACAGCATGTGAAAACCGCCTCGTTCGCTGAAAAAATCATCTCCGTGTCGCAATGAGGGCAGTCGCCAAAGGTCTCGAATTCAATCTCATGGGATCCGCGGGCGTGTGCTGGGTCAATTCGCTGAAGATACTCCTCTAGCAGCTTGTCGCGGCGGAGCTCCTCTCCACGCTTCTCTTGTGGTAAATATATCGGTGCAACGTATGTTTCATCCGTTTTCGCAGCATCCTCTAGAGCTGCCATGATGCTTCCAGGCTTCGCCTTTACATTTACACGCTTTGGAGCAGGGTCGATACCTCTCTGAATTTTATCCTGGATGTCGTAATAATTATAGAGAATTTCACCAGTCTTTAAGAAATAATCGTAGATTTCAGTGTTTGACTCGATATTCGTAATATTTTTCTGGAGGGTCGCCTCGTTCTCCTCAATTACAGAAAGTTCAATTGGATTTGTGCACTGACTCTTTTTTTCCTGGATTTTAGCAAAATCTGATTTCAGCTCATCAATATGAGTTGTCTTATCTTTTATTTGAGAAACATGATATGTATGAAGAGCGTCAAGGGTGGTTCGCGCTTCTGGATTACTTCTTCTTGTAGGTTTTATATTGAAAAAAGCCGCCATTCTATTCGTTAGAGGGCTGGTCTTTTAGGTTCAAAGAAATTGCGAATTTTATCCAAAATAGAGTTACTCCCGGCAGCGGGTGGAGCTATAAAATTCCTAAAAAATCCTACTTCCTGAAAATTTTTTCTATTATACAGGTATAACAATATGACCGGAGGTGGACTTATGCAGCTTGTCGCCTATGGCGCCCAGGACGTTTACCTTACAGGTAACCCCCAGATCACCTTCTTCAAGGTCGTCTACCGCCGCCACACGAACTTCGCCATGGAGTCCATTGAGAACCCTTTCAACGGCTCACCTGGCTTCGGTCGCAAGGTCACGTGCACGATCCAGCGCAACGGTGACCTTATCCACCGCATGTACCTCCAGGCCACGCTCCCCGCCGTTACGCTCCAGTCAACGGACGGCTCAGGCGCCCAGTTCCGCTGGCTCAACTGGGTCGGCCACAATCTCATCAAGAACGTTGAGATTGAGATTGGCGGCCAGCGCATCGACAAGCACTATGGCAACTGGCTCCACATCTGGAATGAGCTCACGCAGGAGGCCGGCAAGCAGGCTGGCTATGCCAAGATGGTTGGCAATGTCCCCCAGCTCACGAACCTAATCGTTCAGGGCGGCGAGGGCTGCGACAACTGGTGCGCCTCTGGCGAGCCCAACGCGACGTCGGAGGTTGGCTCGTGCGCCCCTGAGTACACGCTCTACATCCCCCTCCAGTTCTGGTTCTGCCGCAACCCTGGCCTTGCGCTCCCGCTCATCGCGCTCCAGTACCACGAGGTCCGCATCAACCTCGAGTTCAACGACATCCGCAACCTCTGCTGGGACGTCACGCCCCAGCTCACGTCGAACCTCCACACGATCCGCGACCGCGTCAACAACGCGAACCTCGTCGCCGCGTCGCTCTACGTCGACTACATCTACCTCGACACGGACGAGCGCCGCAAGTTCGCCCAGGTCTCCCACGAGTACCTCATCGAGACGCTCCAGTTCACGGGCCAGGAGTCAATCACGTCGAGCTCCAACAAGCTCAAGCTCAACTTCAACCACCCTTGCAAGGAGCTTGTGTGGGTCGTTCAGCGCGACTCGTACGTGTCGTGCAATGATGCCGACGTCAACCCCTGGAAGGGCCAGCAGCCCTTCAACTTCTCTGACTGGTGGGACCGCTCGGTCCTCGAGTCGGGCTACTCCGTCACGCGTGTCGAGGGCATGGCTGGCTACAACCCAGTCGTCACGGCCCTCCTCCAGCTCAACGGCCACGACCGCTTCCAGGTTCGCGAGGGTCGCTACTTCAACGAGGTCCAGCCCTTCCAGCACCACACGAACATCCCCGCCGTCGGCATCAACGTCTACTCGTTCGCCCTCCAGCCCGAGCAGCACCAGCCTTCTGGCACGTGCAATCTTTCTCGCATTGATAACACGACGCTCCTCCTCACGGTCTCCAACAACACGGTTGGCTCGATCAACTCTGCGTCAGTCTATGTCTTTGCCACGAACTACAACGTGCTTCGCGTGATGAGTGGTATGGGAGGGTTAGCTTATAGCAATTAAAATATGAGGACATTTTTATGTCACACTCACGTCATAGTGATTGTTTTTACCTATTTTTAATATGTGAGCTGTCCCCAAGTAAAATTTAAACATCTCCGGGAATCCGAGGACACTTAAAAACTTTTCACATTGCTATTTTAGAAATGGCAATGTGTAAGGCTGTTATTCAAGAAGGGCCGCGAAAAGGAAATATATGCATGTTTCCTCCATCAGAAAATGGATATTGTGGGCGACATTTACGTAATAAGCTATATGACGAAGGAATTTCAGAAGGTAAAAAGTGGTGTCGTCACTTCTTTAGAGGATGTGATGCAGTAGTAAGTGACAATGATATCTCATGCTTAGAATGTAGAGAAAAACTAACAAAGAAAAAATATCCGTGCGACCATGAAGGCTGCAAATTTAAAGTTATAGAAAAGGGTTTCTGTAAAAAACATGAAAGAGATGTATATCTAAAAGAAGAAAAAGAAAAGGGTATAAATTACTGTGATATTGCAAGAGGCTGTTTTACAGTTTGTTTAGAGGGGAAGAAATCATGTGAAGACTGTCTTGTTAAAAATCGTATTATTGATAATGCACGCTACGCAAAACGTAAAGAAATTACACAAGTACTTCAAACTACAAATTCTATAATGAGGCTCTGTACTATTTGTGGTAAAGATTTTGAAGGGTTTACAACACGCTATGGAAAAGAATCAATGCTCTGTAAGGATTGTACATCAAAACAAGCGATACAAGATAAAAAACGGGAAGATCGTATAAGAAATTATAAAGAAGAAAACTCAAAAAATACGGAGGGTTATTATAAAGAATATATTAAAAAAGCTATGCTAAAAGGTCGTGAAATTACAATTGACTTTAATGATTTCTTGAATTTTGTTACATCTTCATGCTATTACTGTAATCACAGTTCAGAAACAGAGACAATTGGAATTGATAGAATTAATAATAGCAGAGGTTATATAAAAGAAAACTGCGTCCCTTGTTGCTGGAAATGTAATCGTATGAAACATGTATATCATCCACAATTCTTTCTAGATAAATGTAAAATAATAATAAAAGAAAAAGAAGCAACCAAAGAATTCTTTAATAAATGGAATATGTATTATTATCGTTCACGTTTTAAAAGTTTAGCTGGATATATTAAAGATGCAGAGTCTCGTGAACTACCATTTGAACTAACAGAGCAACAATGGGATTGGTTAATACGGTCCCCGTGTTATTTGTGTGGTTATCAATCTGCAAAAGGTATTGGTATTGACCGTATAGATAATACTGTACGTAAATACTCATTTGAAAACTGCAGACCCTGCTGTGGGTCTTGTAATGATATGAAAGGTGAGTTTAGCTTAAGTGAATTTCTAGAGCAATGTAAAAATGTTGTAAATTTCTGGAAAGATAAAACACTTCCAACTATTCCAATGCCAGAAGATCCTCTAAAAAAGGTAATGGAAAAGGGTGGACTTATGCCACCAGAAGAAAGAAAGCACTGGAAAGCTTTAGGACTTTATTACGGTATTATATCAAATACCGCTGATAAATTCTTAGAGGATTATTCAAATGTATACACTAAGGATGAATATATAAAACTTTGTACTACAACTAAGAGTCTAACAAAAGAAGTGGCTATAAAGGCTCTTCAAACACTTCTACAGACTTTGAAAAAGAGAAAACAACGTGCCCTTTTAGAAAAAGGGCCCAAAAACTAGATGCCCTTTTAGAAAAAGGGCCCAAAAACTAGATGCCCTTTTAGAAAAAGGGCCCAAAAACTAGATGCCCTTTTAGAAAAAGGGCCCAAAAACTAGATGCCCTTTTAGAAAAAAAGCGCGCCAAAAAACTTTAACAACTCCTAGTTTTTTGCTGAGCTTTTTTCTAAAAAGCTCCAGGCAGCGGCTTCCCAGCATCAAGACTAATCAACCATTTTAAAGGCGCGCCTGTAATACCGAGCTTCTCGTACATTAAAAAAAGTTCGAGAGGACTGCCCTCGCATAGTTTTACTTTATCAAACAACTTAGATTTTGTCATTGTCTTGCATGTCGCCACTGTTGTCTTAACCCACATATTCGGATTCATAAATATAATACTTATAAGGGTATTTGAGTATTCATTAGAAAGGGTTTTAAGAATTTCCATGCAAAAATTTATATTTGCATAATCTTTTGCCGTTATTCCATTACAGTCTAGAAACCATATCCAGGGTTCTCCCTTTGTATCAAGCAAGTGAATTTTGAAATTCTCAAATTGCGTACCGTCTTTATTAGTATCGGTAGACCGCGCAGGTGAGCTATAAAAAAGGCGGGTTGGCCCAATTACGCCAAAATTTACGAAACTATGAACGCTCGGATCAATTAAACATTTTTTACACTGCATTTACAAATATTAAGAATAAATAACCTTTTTTAAAGCGCGGGGAGTGGCCGCTCAGTTTCAATTATAACTTCTGGCGGTGTCTCGTACGAAGTGTAATCGACAGCAGCCGTAGTTGGCCTGTCAAAACTCAAAAGTTCCTGTAAGGCTTTCATACGGCGCTCGAGAGGCGAACCAATGCAGCGGCGAGAAATCTGTTTCCAGCGCCACTCGAACTGCAGGGCAGCAGTGTGATCTGGGAATCCCTTCACATGGCATATACGCTCCCAGGCCCTGCCAGATGTCGCCTTAGCGCCTCCTGATTGTAGTCCATTATGTTGTTTCAGACGGCGGTCCAAATCTGGCGTAATCCCAATATATGTTTTTGGAGAGCGTCCGTCACATGTCGCTAAACAGTAGCATTTCCAGGGCTCATTCATCATATAATATTATCGTTGGTTATTTATACCGTGGAGTACCCCACGGTACCGTCTAGTACTGAAGTTAAGTACTCCCCATAACCAAAGCCACTCCGTGGCTTTGTATTATGGGGAGCACTTAACTTCTCGTTCTAGCCAGCAGAGTGGAGTACTTAATTTAAGTACTCCACGGTATTAAATCAAGTATATAAGTAAGGATGCTTAATAAAACACTAAAAAAACCAAAAAAGGGGAATCGCTTCGCTATGTGTATTCCATGCCATTCAGAAGACTTAGAATGCATTGATAAATGCTTTAAATCTATTAAAGACCAGCAGGACCCGCCAGATATTATAACGATGTCAGTATCGAGTTCAACGCCTGAAAAAGAGGCCATCTTTAACCAGAAAAAAGCTGAGTATAAACTCCCTATTCATTACACTTTTACTACAGAGTCCTTACTTCCAGGTGCAAATCGTAATAGGGCCGCCGCCGCGGCTATAAAGAAGGGGGCGACTCATTTATCTTTTTTTGATTTTGACGATATCATGCACCCGAAGCGCTTCAAACTCATTCGTAAAGCTTTTTCTAAAAATAAGGAGCTAACGGGCGTGGTTCACGGATTTCAAAATGGCTCGAAGGCAAATAGTACTTTGACTACTCCGAATATACCTGTAAAAGGTCTAGTGCATTATAATAGGGTCCATCCGAAGGTTGAGAGTAATCAGGAGGGAATACCCTACAATACGGTTGCAGCGGATCCGCAGCTTTCTAGCAGCCTTACTAACGGACACAGTACAGTAACAAGTAAATTCTGGAAGCTCTACCCGTTTCGTGAAGATTTGAAAACTGGAGAAGATGGTTCATTCGTTTATAATATTCTTACCAAGGGGACACTTGGCTTTATGACAGACCCTCTTACATTATATTTACGGTAAGGGGTGTACCGTCTAGTACGGGGGGTTACCGTGTTGTGCCAAAATTAAGTACCCCCCTTTAGGGGGGTACTTAATATGGCCTACAACACGTTATACTTAATTTTAGCACGTCACCATAGGTAAATGGAAGGAGGTGGTTCATCAATATATTTATCCGATATTGGTGATTACCGCAATATCGATGATATATATACAATTGTCAACTCGTCATTATTTACTTTAACACTTTCTTTATTAGCCACCCGGATTGGAAATCTCGGTGGCTACAGCTTGAATACATTTTTTGACCTATTTGGAATCGAGGGGGTGGTTTCGACAACAATGCTTATGGCGATTATATTCCAGGTCGCGCGTTATTTTTACACAGTACTATACGCCAAGGCTGATAAATCCTGGTCGCCCTTCGTATTCATTTGCGCGGTGCTTGTGGTACAGATTTTACATGACGTCCTCTTTTACTACGGGGCAGTTAACCTTTTACCAGCTGGAAAGAACGAGATTATTGATGTGCTAAAACAATATGCTAAAGAGAACTCTGTAGGTGCAATTGGAGGCCATTCGGCACTCATGTTGGTAACTGCTCTTATTGCTATGATAATAAATGATATGGATATGCTATTGAAGTTTGTACTCTTTGGAATAGTTCTGTATGGTCTTCCATATATTCTTTCAATCGTCCATAAGAAGCCTGCACCCCCACCCCCTCCCCCGAAGAAGAAGGAGGAGATGCAAGATAGAAGGGGGTTTTATTAATTTTAGTAGAATATATCGGTCGTGTTGTAGGCACTAATAAATCTGGGATGTACCGTATAGTACTGAAGTTAAGTACTCCACTGTAGTTTTACTACATCCCAAATTTATTTCAGCACAACACTTAGAGATGTCTGCTCCTTTGGAGGACGTACCAGCAAATAATAATGCAGTGTTTGAATCTGCATCAGGCTCACCGGCTGTTGCCAATTCAGCACCGGCTGTTGCTAATTCAACACCCTCTGCAAATTCCGTGGCCGCTTCAGAATTATCAAATATAAATTCTGTAGAAAATTCTGCAGAGAATTCACCTCAAAATTTTACATCAGTAGTTCCTGAAATAACATCAACTATGGGTTCAACATCAACTATGGGTTCAACATCGACAGAGCAAGCTGCGAATGAACCAGTAACAGTAACACCCTCTAATATAGCTTACCAGCCCAAGAGAGTAAGATCACAGTCGCAAATCAACCATGACACGCGTGCAAAAGAATTCAGAGCTAGAGTGAACCCTTCTTACGTAGGAATGTTTGAAAACATCCCTCCAAAGCTTAGACCAAAGGGATTCCCAGCTGCAGCGGCGCGGCAGGCCATTGAGCTAGCACCAGAGGAGCAGAATGCTTTTGTAAAGAATATCGCGGATGAGCGCAGAAATGCAATTGAAGTTAAACTTGGAAAAAAGACACGTCGTGTGAATTCATCCACTCTAAGAGATGTAGAAAGCATTTTGAAAATGTCAGAGCAATCCCTTGTTCGTAAGTATCCAGCGGACAAGTCATTAATACGTATGTTCGGCAGAGAAACTCGCAGAGTCGCGCGTAACTATACAAGCGAGCATATAAACACGCTAGCAACACCTTCACGAAATGTTACTAGAAAGGCACCGCTTAATAAGAATAATGTAGTTAATAGATTGGAGATGACACCTAGAAATAGTTCACTAAGTGAAATTGAATTAAAGAATAATTCAAATCTTAACAGGTCTCGCAAAAACGTGAACCCACCGGCCTACAACGAGTAAAAATATAAAAAGCCCATTTAAGGCTTTTATAAAATAATCCCGGCCGGTGAAAACAGGGTCTGGTAAAACTACTTAAATAATAAATATAATATATAGTTATGAGTAATGGAAAAGAAATACGATATTTTACAAAAGAATTATTAAACGAATTATTGGAAAAAAATGGTGCAACATTAATTGGTGAATATAAAAATATTAATAGTAAAAGTAAAATATCATTTAAATGTAAATGTGGAAATGAAGGGTGTAAATCATTTTCAGTTATGCCTACATATGGTATACACTGTAGAAAATGTGTAAATAAAATAATGACTGAAAAAACTAAAATAACTAATATGGATAGGTATGGATGCGAAGATCCTAATCAACTTTCATCTATAAAAGATAAAATAAAAAAAACGTTTATTAATAAATATGGAGTAGAATATTCACTGCAGGCTAAAGTAGTAAAAGAAAAAATAAAAGAAACAAATATTAAAAGATATGGTTTTGAAAATCCATTTCAAAATAAAGAAATAAAAAGTAAAATAACTAATACGCTTTTAAATAAATATGGAGTAGAACATCCATTGCAAAATAAAGAAATATATGAACGTTTTCAAAATACTTTAATTAAAAATCATAATGTTACTCTACCTTATTATTCAGAAGAATTAAAAGAAAGGGGTAGAAAATCATGTTTAGAAAAATATGGTGTTGAACATCCCCTTCAAAATGCAGAAGTAATAAATAAAATAAAGAAAACCTGTTTAAAAAAGTACGGGGTTGAAAGTCCTATGCAATGTAATATAGTACACGAACAGAATCAAAAAAATTCAGTTAAATACAAACAATATACTATGCCAAGTGGCGAAATACGTAATATTCAAGGATATGAGGGGTTTGCTATTAGAGATTTACTTAAAATATACACTGAAGATGAAATTAAAACAACTCGTAAAGATATTCCACGCATAACATATGTATTAAATTCTAAAAATAAATATTATTTTCCAGATATTTATATTCCTTGTGACAATAAAATAATTGAAGTAAAATCTAAATGGACTTATGAATGTAAAGAGGATAATATTCAAATAAAGTCTGATGCTACTAACCAAGCTGGATACAAATACGAAATCTGGATATATGATGCTAAAGGTAACAGACTAAACTAAAATTGATTATTTTTATTTATACTAATATTAATATAATGAAATATATTAATATTATAAACCCCTCGCTTCAGTGTGTTGAATATGATTCAATTGATAAAGCTATGAACTTTGAATATGAATTAGATTTATTTCAAAAGCATGCAGTGTGCGCTATAGAAAAAAAAGAAAATGTATTATGTTGCGCTAAAACTGGTTCTGGAAAGTCAAATATTGCAATCTATCAGATCGCCCATTCTCTCAAAACCGGCAAGCGTGTATTCTACACGACTCCCATCAAATCCCTTTCAAATCAGAAGTTTTATGATTTGAAACAGATGTTTCCTGATCGCGTAGGTATTATGACTGGCGATATCAAATTCAAGCCCGATGCCGATATTGTAATCATGACAACGGAGATTCTCCGTAATCTTCTTTATAAGCGCGGCACTAAAACAGAATCTATTGGTATTACTGCCAGTCTCTCTCTGGATCGCCTCGGCGCCGTCGTATTTGATGAGTGTCACTATATCAACGACCGTGACCGTGGGTCTGTATGGGAAGAGACTATGATTTTGTTGCCGCCCCAAGTAAATCTTGTGATGCTCTCGGCAACCATCGATGCTCCCTCTGATTTTGCCTCGTGGATTGGTGCTCTCAAGCAGGTACCTATTAATCTCATTTCGACTGAATACCGTATCGTCCCGCTCTTACACGGAGTCTATAGAGGCGATGACCTTCTCACAGTTATGGATAACAAGGAGCGCTTCGAGGGCGGCAACTACAAGGCATGGTTACTTTGGCAGAAGGCCCAGGAGCGTAATGCCGATCAGCACAAGGCTGATGTGGCTGCTCGGCGGCGCGGTGGCTACGAGGACGGTCCAGTACAGCGTAGAGGGTCAGTCAAGGCTTTCCCGCACCAGCTCAATGAACTTATTGGCCGTCTAGACGAGAAGACCCTGCTACCGGCCCTCTTCTTCGTATTCAGTCGCAAGGACTGCGAGCGCTATGCAAAACTCGTAGAGCACACTCTGATTTCCTCTTCGGACACGGCCTCAGTGAGACATATTATCGACTTCCATCTTCACCGCTACGAGGGCCTACAGCTGCTTCCGCAGTATCACACCCTCAGGTCGCTCCTGGAGAAGGGTATTGCGTTTCACCACAGTGGTGTTCTCCCTGTTCTGAAAGAAATCGTGGAAATCCTTTTCGGCAAGGGATTTATTAAAGTTCTCTTTGCAACGGAGACCTTTGCGGTCGGTATAAATATGCCAACGAAGACGGTGGTATTCACCGGCTACCGAAAATACGATGACGCGGTCCAGGGCATGCGTGTTCTCAATACAGACGAGTACATCCAGATGGCGGGGCGGGCTGGGCGACGTGGTAAGGATACTAGTGGACTTGTCCTGTACCTGCCTGACCGCGACCCAGAAGACCTAGAGGATGTCCGCAGAATGATGACGGGTAAGAAATCAACCTTTCAGTCACGTATGTCATTCTATTATGATTTCCTCTTGAAAACCTTCCAAACAAAGACGCTCAGTTGGAAGGACCTGATGCGAGACTCCTATTGGTTCAAGCGACAGGCGCAGCTTATTGTGGGATGTAAGAGAGAAATGGAGACTGTTTCAAAGCAGCTCGGGGCAGCTGATTTATCCGAGACCGAAATCTATGCTATGAATGAGTTCGAGAGTATTAATCAGCGAATCAAGGAAACGACAAATGCTCCGAGGCGCCAGGCGCAGCGTGAACTGGAGACCTGGCGACAGAAAAAGATTGGTCCGCGGTGGCACCAAGTGGAGAAAGAGTTGTGGCCGGCGACGAAGCGTTGGACTGCAGAGTTGCGCTCCCTGAATCTGGAGTTAGAGGCGCTAGAGGCACCGGATCGAGATGTGGAGCCGACTCTGAAGACCTTGAGAGACCTGGGATTCATGGAAGGCGACGACCTGACACCTCTTGGGACACTGGCCTCCGAGATTAATGAGGGTCACTGCCTCTTGGAGCCTATGTTTTACGAAGGGGAGACTCTAAAGGACTTGAAAACACCTGAGGAAATTCTTACTGTCTTGGCCGTCTTTTTGGGAGAAGGCACTGGCACTGCTACCCCTAATGTACCTACCGCGGTGGGCGCGTCAATTCAAGAGATTACGCAAATGGCAGAGCGGTCGCGCAGAGTAGAGCACGCAAATCAAGTAATGGTCCCTCTCGGAAAGGGTGAATTCTGGGATGTCAATATGGAATGGGTCGAGCCGATTTGGAGATGGCTTCAGGGAGCGGAGCTTTCTGAAATCATCACGGATTATGGGCTATTCGAGGGGAACTTTATTCGAATTCTCTCGAAGCTGGTAAATGTTCTGGAGGAGTGGAGAGCGCTCGCCACCCTCAAGGCTGATACTGATATGCTAAATCTTCTTGTAGATGTCGAGCAGAAGCTGCGGGCAAACTCGAATGAGAGCCTTTACTTGCGCTTATGAGAGCGCCGAGAGTGCCGAGGTCCTCTGCGCTTACGCTTAGAGCCGCCTCGCCCTAGGTAGCCGCCTGTTATATTTTTTGGCGGGGGGCCTCCAGACTTGGCGGCAATTTGTTTCAAGAAATACGCGAAAATTGTATGCATCAGTGTATTTACGAGAGGGTCAAGCGACATCGCAATAATTTTCGGATTAATAAGGGTCGTTTCCGTAATTACATTATCATCCTTTCGCTTAGACCCTGAGGCAGGGAGTTTTTCTCCCAAGGAGACCATATATGGCGACGGGTAGTATTTTAGTGTTGGCATAGCTGCCAATACGTCTTTTACAAAGGGTGTTTCATTAGATTGTACGATAGGACCACCTTCAACTTGTATGTATTCGAGATAGTAAAAATAAACTTTTTCGAAAATGTTCGGAATCACAACATATGAGAGCAGTTGCTCGTCCTTTCCAATATAGCCCGGTTTTGATATATTATTCGGCTTACGCTCATTTCCCTGTTGAATAACCGTGCTATGTTTTCGGAAATAGACTAGGCATTTGCGCCAAAGAGAGTCATCAGTCCATTCTGGTATATTACCTATCGTAGATGTTACGGCGGCGTAGCATCCGGTTGTCTTAACACCTGTATCTGGATGGACGTGCCACTGGCGCTGATAATTTGGCTGCGAGGCGATTAGAATCTTATATTGGCTGTTTGAAAACTTCTCCTGTATTGCTTTTAATAGGGTACTTTCCCAGATAGCTATTTTTCTATAAAGCGGCGGCGAGCCATTAAGAATCGAATCTTTTTTCAGGAGATTTTCAAAGAGTGTATCAGCATCACGCACAAAAACGGGAATGTCTGGGAAATCGTGCAGGGCCTTCATTCTGAGCGCACGAATTATAGCGTTGTCTATTGTTTTCCCGTCTCCTTTGGAGCCGACTGCGTATTCGGGCCAATTGATAACCGCAAAAATAATGTTGGGATGGCTTTCAATTTCGGCCCATTCCTTATTATGTTTTTGTACGCGGGCTGAATTTGTATTAGTAGCCGACTTCTTGAAAACGGGGTTCTCAATACTGTGCTGGTCGATATAAAGCACAAGCTTCCAACCGGCGAACTCTGGCTGCTCTGTCACCCGTAGATACTGTAGAAGACCCGTTTTGTAAACATCTGTTTTTACCCAGGGGGAGTCCTGTCCCTTGTAGTCGTTACAATTAATACAATCCGTTTCGCGGAAATAGTAGGCCGAGCTGAAAACTCCTATGGGCTTCTCACCCTTCATTTTATATGTTATGGTTCCCTTCGTCGGATCATCAGGATCTATATTTTTAATGGATTCTGACATCCCCCTATTATAATACTGATTTTTTCTGTTAGATATATAGGAGATGAGTGTGAATGAAGAAAAACAAGACGCAGGAAGCATGCAGCCACCGAAGGATTTAACCTATAATTCGCATTTAGAGCACTTAATATCTGCAGAGGCCGAGAAGGCGCTTGTACTATTTTGGCTTCACGACCAGGCCGAGAAGCGTTTTTCTAAGCTAAGCACAATGATTACAATTCCTGTAATTGTCCTGAGTACCCTGGCTGGAACGGCTTCAATTGGATCCCAGACACTTTTTGGAGGTGGTACGGGGGCCTCAATTGGAATTGGAGCAATTAGTATTAGCGTAGGAATTATGAATACTGTGGCGAGTTATTTTGGTTGGGCGAAGCGGGCGGAGGGGCACAGAATTTCTTCCGTGAATTACGCGAAACTTCACCGGTGGATTTCAATTGAATTGGCACTCCCGCGCGAGCAGCGCGTACCGGCGAAACATTTCTTGAAAGAAATTCGTTCTCAAATTGACCGTTTTAATGAAACATCACCGTCGCTACCACCCGAGGTGATATTGCTTTTTGAGGTTAAAATGAAACATATTGGAGCAGATGTAACTCTTCCTGAGGTGTGTAATAAGATTTCTGCAGTTGAAATCTATCCTGAGGAGGAGGTTTCAATGAATATTATTGAATCGGCCACACCTGATATGGTTGTCTTCAAAAAGGACGGTGCAGTTGTAGCTCCACCGACACCTTGGAGACCGCACTGACCCTTGCCGTCAAATGCCAAAGTTAATTACCCCCTTTGGGGGTAATTAACTGGAGCATATTTGACTACTATTGTGGTGTAGGCCATATTAAGTACCGTGGTGTGCCAATATTAAGTACTCCACGGTACTTAATATTGGCACACCACGTTATAAATTTGAATATTCTAGGCGCATTCTTGTAAAACAGGAATGCATCTAGAGACTTTGGCAAATGAGACTGTCCTTATCAGTGCTTTTGCAACACTTGGACTCGCCCTATTATATATCGTAGGCTGTATGACAAATGCCCGCTACTATCTCTTTATGCGAAATGGAGTTATTCTGCGAGAGCGCTCAGAGTCGTCCGAGATTTAGGTTTGGCCTTAGAACATATCCAACTGTACTGAGAGGTCGTGCGCGGTGTTTCCGTTTCCGCCGGTGTATGAGACTTGTACGTGGACTCTATCACCCGTATTGACATTCACAGAGGCATCGTAGAAATTCTGGACGACGTCTGCGGCCCCGAAGGTCACGGTAAAGGTGGTGGATGTGATACTTCCTCCAAAGGGTGTCACCCGTACAAGAACTGTAAAGGTATGTCCTGTACCTGGGGCTACACTGAGGCCAGCAGAGAGCCCTGATATAATGGCCGGCTGTTGAATACGGTAATACGCCTCGGGTGTTCCAGTATCTGGAAATCCGTTGCCGCCCCCAGCGGCAATCATTGTGCCAGGCCACAGATAGCCACCAGATGTTCCATTTTTCAGGTCGCCTCTGAGCCCGTAATATATAGTTGTCGGATACAAGTATGTCGAGAAGCCTTTTGAGCCGGCTGTTTTTGTCACGAGATCCGTTCCAGGACCGATTTGGATACCGGCCGAGGCGAGATAGGTTGGATTTGTAATCGTCGTGGGATTTGTTTGAAGAATATCGGAGGCCGTGTAGGACTGACCGGCGGTCGGTGTCACAGTTCCAACAGTGGTTGTACGCAACTGGATAGAACCCGTATTGGCCGGATCGGCCGTTTCCACGCCCACATAGGAACCCGTCGATGCCGTTGAAGTCGGCTGGGCTACATAGACATTCACATCACGTGTTGACATAATATTTGAGGCTGAGACTAGGATTCCCCGCTTCGCGCCAGCCCCGTTTGAATAGACGTTGATGGTGGACCCCTTTAGAGAATTAAAGGAGAATGTGCCAGCACCGAGTGACCCCGTTCCAGATGATTGGATACCTGTAACGACACTTGAGCCGCCTGAGGATGCCGCTGAATTATCTACAGTGAGAACGCAGGTGCGCAACTTTGCCGTGACCGAGGTCGTGCCGCCGAAGACAATACCCTTTAGAGTGTAGTGCCCACTGGATGTCAGTTTGAAAGTCAGATCTTCCACGCGAGTGTTTTCACCCATGGTGAGCAATGTTGTATTTGCAGTTACACCGAGCATTTGTATCGTGGTTGTCTGAACGTTTTGACCGCGGAGGGCGATGCCTGCGGGTAAAGTAAGGCCGGCGCTCAGATTGTAGGTGCCAGGGTGAACCCAGACAGTTGTGCCAGAAGTGGCCGCGGTCACGGCAGCGCCCACGGTGAGATAGGGTGTACCCCCTACAGAGGCGGTGGAGTCATTTCCGTAGACCGAGTCGACGCGAAGGACATTTCCTATACCAAATGCATTGAGGGGTGTCACGGGGCCCGTGGGTCCGGTGTTGCCTGTGGGTCCGGTGCTGCCCGTGGATCCCGTGGGACCTGTGACCGTGGAAGGGCGTCCTGTGGGTCCCGTGGGCCCCGTCGCCGCGTTCGCCGTCAAAGTAGTGTGAACGTGGCTGTTCGTGTTGCTGCGGAAATCTATGGTGACCGAGGCTGTAGGATTCAGGGAATTCACGTAGATTTTTACGCGGTAGCGGTAGGTCGTATCGGGCAGAACTGTATCGGGCACGTAACTCGTATAGGAGACAATGTAGGGTGTTGAATAAATTTGTGTAGAGGAGGCGTAGG
>Ga0304728_1000530_pt1 | contig 32391 bp, 33 predicted proteins | sample C_130625_MF_Meta_FD_190476 | JGI IMG/M metagenome (GOLD analysis project Ga0304728, IMG submission 190476) | Freshwater microbial communities from Lake Croche, Canada to study carbon cycling - C_130625_MF_MetaG (v2) (version 2) | ecosystem: Environmental > Aquatic > Freshwater > Lake | place... | reverse complement strand
GTAGAACTTGCGCTCAGCACCCCAGAAGCAGCCCAGACCGAAGTAGGCGATCTCCGTGCCCACAGGAAAGGGTTCCATCAAACTGCTACCGAGGGTGAGGTGAGGTCGCGTCACCGAGATGGCCGACTCGCGACCCGACAGGGCTTCGGTGGCGCTAACCATGCGGACGGGTGACTTCATGTCTTGGATGTTATGGGCTCGGAGAAAGATCCAACGCAACCCACTCGTGAGCGGAGAAGTTGCCAACACCTTCTTGAATAAACGCCATTTCGCTAGCGAGGGCTCCGATCTCACACCGTCGGGACCTCGTGTCGGACTAAATATTTCGTAAGTACGTGGTCGCCCTCGCTCGCTGGCTGCTTGACTGTCATCAAGGAGGTCGCATGATTCAGCTCGAACACGTCACCAAGAAGTTCGGTAACAATGTCGCCGTCAATGATTTGTCCTTCACCGTCGCGCCGGGCGTGGTGACGGGTTTCCTCGGGCCAAACGGTTCCGGCAAGTCCACCACCATGCGCATGATCCTCGGCCTCGACTCGCCGACCAAGGGAACCGCCATCGTTAACGGCAAGCCCTACCGACAAATTCAACGACCACTTCGCGAAGTCGGTGCCCTACTGGACGCCAAAGCCGTGCACCCCGGTCGTAGTGCGCGGAATCATCTCTTAGCCATGGCCGCCTCCAACAAGATCCCCGCCTCGCGGGTTGACGAGGTGCTGCGTCTCACCGGTATTGACGGCGTGGCCAAGCGCAAGGCCGGAGACTTTTCGCTCGGTATGAGTCAACGCCTGGGTATCGCCGGCGCCCTGCTCGGCGACCCCCATACCCTGCTGTTCGATGAACCGGTCAACGGATTGGATCCCGAAGGTATTCGCTGGGTTCGAGAGTTCTTTCAGTCACTCGCCCACGAAGGCCGTACCGTTTTGGTGAGTTCGCACCTCATGAGCGAAATGTCACTCATGGCTACCAACATCATCGTGATCGGCAAAGGTGCACTCATCGCCCAGGGTTCCATTGACGACATCATCTCCGCCGAAGGAGGAGGGACCGTCTCGGTTCGCTCACCGCGCCTGGCCGACCTCATTGCCACTCTCAGCGCCCACGGCGCCCACGTGGTGAGTAGCGATGCCGACACCGCCAGCCTCTCGGGTATCACCGCCGAAACCGTGGGTGACCTCGCCCTGACTGCCGGAATTGCCCTCTACGAACTCGCCACCCACCGCATCACGCTGGAGGACGCCTTCATGGATTTGACGCGGTCCTCGGCCGAATACACCACTTCGAACGAAAAGAGCTCGTCATGAGTGATGTCACCCCTCTCTCTTCCATCCGCGCCGAAATCATCAAATTCCGCAGCATCCGCTCTTCCCAGTGGGGCATGGGCGTTTTGTTACTACTCACAGTGGGCATCAGTTTGCTGATTGACCTCGGCGTGAAGTCACGTTTTGCCGAACGCCCCGAAATTCGTTTGGGATTTGATCCCACGGCCAACAGCATGGGTGGCGTGTTTCTCTCGCAGCTCGTCGTGGGGGTGGTCGGCGTCATGGTCATTACTAACGAGTACTCGTCGGGTTCCATTCGCACCTCTCTCGCCGCCGTTCCTCGGAGAAATCTTCTGGTGCTCGGCAAGGTGTTTATTGTCACCCTGAGTGTTTTCGTGGTCACGGAAATTGCCACGCTGGTGTCCTACTTTGTCGGACAGTCCATTTACGCCGGCACGAAGATCGCGGCGCGGAGCGGTGCGGGCGTACTGCCGGCACACAGCGTGATTCCACATACCTCTTTGTCATCACCCGGGGCGCTGCGGGCAGTGATTTTCGCCGCTCTCGTCTTGACCTTGTTGGCGCTCTGTGGGCTCGGGCTCGGGCTGATTGTGCGTACCACCGCGGCCAGTATTTCCATTTACGTGGCGCTCTTATTGGTGGCCCCCATTTTGGTGGGTCAACTACCGGCCAGCTGGTCGGATCACATCAATCAATACCTGCCTCTCAACCTTCTCAATTCAGCCATCTCTCAGTCGACCGGGTTGAATTCCCTCAGCCCCGTGGCCGCGGTGCTCACCTTGGTGGCCTACGCCGCCGTCTTGATTGGCGTGGGCACTATCCGTTTGAATCGGCGCGACGCCTAAAGCGAACGCTACGGTAACTTCGTGGAACTCCGTGACGCCCTGCGCAGTACTGGCTCCATTCGAGAATTCACCGATGCGGTTGTCAGTCGCGAAACTCTTTACGAAATACTCGACGACGCTCGTTTTGCCCCGTCGGGCGGAAATCGACAGGCCTGGCACGTCATCGTGGTGGACGATCCCGCACGACGCCTCGCGCTGCGCGATCTTTACCTCGACGGCTGGCACGACTACATCGCCCACGTCATTAATGGATTGATTCCCTTTTCGCCCCTCGCCAGTGACGCGGATCGCGCCACCGCCCTCGCGAGTCGCGAACGAGCGGAATCTCTGAGCAAACCCGACAGCTTCCCCGAACAATTACACCGGGTGCCCGTGATGTTGGTCATCACCGCCGACTTAGAAATTCTCGCCGCCATCGATCGCGACCTCCCCCGCTACCAAATCGTCGGGGGCGCGTCGATCTATCCCTTCGTCTGGCAAATTCTTCTCGCGGCTCGCGAACGAGGTCTCGGTGGCGTCATGACCACCATCGCCACCCGCAACGAGGAGCAGGTGCGTGAGGTTGTGAGTATCCCCTCCACCCACGCGGTCGCCAGCGTGGTGGCTCTGGGTTACCCCGTCCAACGTCACACCAAGCTCACGCGACGACGCGTTGAGGAGTTCACCAGTATTAACTGCTTTGACGGACAGCCGTTTACGGCTTAGAACTCAGCGTTGTCCTCGCCGAGTCGACGTGGTCCACGACGCACGGATGGGCGAACGCCGTCAATACGTAGCGGCGAGCGCATTGTGGGCATCTCTCCCACGGGAGTCTCCACCACACCGACAAAATCACCCAGGGCAATTGAGTCTTGCGAAAAAGCCCCGTCGAGTTCGTAAATGGGTGAAAAGGGAACCCCCACACCGGCGAGACGCTCCGACCATTCTCCGACCGTGCGCTGCGAGAAGATTCCGTCCAGAAGCACTTGGAGCTCTTGTCGATGGGCCAAGCGATCGTCGTTTCCGGCGAATCGTGGGGATCCCAGTTCGGCACTGCCCAGGACTTCGACGAGGCGGCAAAACTGCAAGTCGGTACCCACGGCCAACATCAACAGACCATCGGACGCGTGGACGGGACCGTAGGGGCTAATCGATGGATGATCGTTGCCGAGTCGTCGCGGCAGCACCCCCGTGGCCAAATACCCCTGTGCCTGATTGACGAGGGCGGTCATGGTGGATTCCAAAAGCGGGACTTCAAAATGTCGACCGGGCTGGTTCGCCATTCGGGCGTAGAGCCCCGTGACCAAACTCACCGCCGCGTACAAACCAGTTACCACGTCGGCGACGGGTGCACCAACCTTGGTGGGCTCGCCACCAACATTCCCCGTGACGCCCATGAGGCCACTTCGGGCCTGGGCCAGGAGATCGAAGCTGGGTTCATCGGCGAGGGGTGAAGGCGTATTGGCGGGAGTCACGCTGATCCACACACAATCAGGATTCGCGGCTCGCAGACGAGCAATGCCCAGTGCCGCATACTGCGACGGCAGGTAGTTCTCCACTACCGCGTCGGCCTGACGTACCAAATCCTCGACCATCGCGAAATCTTCGTCACGACGCAGGTCCGCCACCACGTTGCGACGATGCCGATTAACCGCGAGATAGTACGTCGCATCGTCGCCGAAGCGAGGTGGCGCCATCTGGCGCACCGGGTCACCCGTCGGGCCTTCAACTTTGATGACGTCAGCCCCGAGGTCCCCCACGACCATGGCAGCGAATGGTCCAGCCAGAACCCGGGAGAGATCTAAAACGCGCACACCCTCGAGGGGCAGTCCCGTGCCGCGATTACTCGCGTGCAGGTCCCAGACCATTACAAAACCTTGGAAAGAAAATTTACCAGTCGCGGGCTACGGGGCTGGCTCAGCATCTGTTCCGGCGCGCCCGCCTCCACCACTATTCCTTCATCCATGAAGATGACCTGATCGGCAACTTCACGCGCGAAGCCCATTTCGTGGGTTACCACGATCATGCTCATTCCCGAATGGGCCAGATCCTTCATCACGTCGAGCACCTCCCCCACTAATTCCGGGTCCAGGGCGGAGGTGGGTTCGTCAAAGAGCATCAACTTCGGGTCCATCGCCAAGGCCCGCGCAATGGCCACCCGTTGTTGTTGACCACCCGAGAGTTGGCTGGGATAGTTTCCGTCACGGTCGCGCAGACCCACCCGATCAAGAAGTTCACGAGCGCGCGCGATGGCCACCTTCTCGTCCAATCCACGTACGCGAATGGGCCCCAAGGTGATGTTCTCCAGAGCGGTCAAGTGGGCGAAGAGATTGAAGCGCTGAAAGACCATGCCAATGCGTGCGCGCTCGGCACAAATCTCTTTATCGTTGAGCTCGTAAAGTTTGGCGCCACGTTGCTCGTAACCGACGAAACTCCCGTCCACGCTGAGTACGCCGGCGTCGTGTTTTTCGAGGTGGTTGATACAGCGCAAGAACGTCGACTTGCCCGATCCCGATGGCCCAATCAGGCAGGCAACTTCTCCACGCGCCACCGACATAGTGACGCCCCGCAAGACGTCGATCATTCCGTAGGATTTGCGAACCCCGACGGCGTGGATCATGGGCGAACTCATCGGCTCGTTGCCGTTCTCAGGAAACTGGGCCGCTCGCGTAGCTTCCTCCCAATACCCGATAGATCCGCGCGGAGTCGTTGTACCGGGGTCGGCGGCGGCGTCCGCAACGAGCCCTTGGCGTAGTGCCGCTCCACGTAGAACTGGCCCACGGATAACACCGTAGATATAACGATGTACCAGAGTGACGCCACGATCAACAGGGGGATGACTTGGTAGGTGGAGTTGTACACGTGCTCTACCGACATCAATAGTTCTCCGAGGGCGACCGTGCTCGCGAGCGAGGTGGTCTTCAACATGGAAATAACTTCGTTGCCCGTGGGTGGAATAATCACGCGCATCGCTTGTGGCAAGACCACCAGTCTCATGGTTTGCAGGCGCGTCAATCCGAGCGACGACGCAGCCTCCACCTGTCCTTCGTCAACGGCCAGAATTCCCCCGCGAACGATTTCGCTCATGTAGGCACCTTCATTCAATGCCAGGGCCACCAAAACGGAGACGAACTTAGTGAACACGCTCAAGACATTGACCTTGAAGAAAACGGTTCCGAAGGGAATTCCGAATCCCAGTGTGGGAAAGAGAGCGGCGATATTGAACCAAAAAATTAATTGCACCAAAACGGGAGTACCGCGGAAGAACCAGGTATAGCTCCAGGCGACAGAACTCAAGAGTCGATTGCGACTGAGGCGCATCACCGCGACGACGATGCCGATCAGAATTCCCGCCACCATGGAAAGAACTGTCAATTCGATCGTCATCAACAATCCACGCAGAATTGGGCCGGTCGTGAAGTACTGGCTCACCACGTCCCAGTGAAAGCGCCATTGCAATACGGGAGAACACCGACGCTGACCGTGCGTGGTGACGCAGTTCCACAGGCCCGTAGGAATTTTTGCCAACAGGGCGTGCACCAGCATGGCAGCACCGAGCGCGACACCCGCGGCGGCGAGCCATTGCCGGTAATGACGAACGGGGACGACCTCGAGAGGTTCGTCCCCGTTCATCACTATGCCGAAATCTGCTGAAGAAGGTCTGCTAGTCGACCTTGAAAGTCTTCAACGCGCCGGGAGTAACACCCCAGTGAGCCAGGATGGCACCGTACACGCCACTCTTTTGGATGACGACGAACGCAGCCGCGAAAGCCTTAGCTAGCGCCAAGCCGTTGGCGTCCTTCTTGAATGCCATTCCGTAGTCGGCAGCGAAGAAGGGGGCTCCGGCCAACGCGAAGAGCTTGGCTCCATTGACGGTGGCGGTCGCCACCACGTAGGCCGCAACCTGCGAGTCAAGGAATCCCACGGTGTCCTGACCACTACTCAGGGCAGTGTTCGCTTGATCTTGAGTCGTAAAGGAGTCCACGACGGGGGCGAAGGGGGACGTCTTGCTGCAACTGTTCTTTCCCGTCGCCGGATGGGCGGTGTAGGCGACAACGCTCTGCGCGTCTGACTCTTCCGTTGTTCCCGCTTCGACCGCAACCTTCACCCGATTAGTCGACTTCGTGCTGCACAACGAGAGCAAGGGTGACTTAGCGTTAAAGGTCAGCGAGGTCCCCTTCTTCACGTAGTAGGCCTCTCCGGCGCTGAAGTAGTGCACGAAGTTAACCATCTTCTGGCGAGCGGTGGTGTCAGTGAACGATGAGTTACCGATGTCGTATTGGCCCGACTGAATTCCGGGAATGATGTTGTCAAAGGTGACATTTTGGTTGACGACATTGAGTCCCAAGGTCGTCGCCAAGGCTTTCATCAAATCAGCGTCGAAGCCGATGACTTTTCCGTTGGCGTCGGTGAATTCGTCAGGTGCGTAGGAGGCGTCCATGGCGCTCTGCAAAGTCTTGGCCTTGTACACGTTCGGAACCAACTTGGCGGCCGCGGCGTTCAAACTTGCGCTGGGCGTGCTGTGGCTCTTGACGCTAGCGCCGGCAACCACGGTCGAGCTCAGGAGCAACGCTCCGGCACTCGCCAATGTTGCTACTGCGCGGAGGGAACGATTGCTTCTCATGGATCTCGCTTTCGGGCACCCCGCGCACTGCGGAGATACGGCGATGCTATCCCAATTAGACGTGCCCGTCTAGTGAGGGACGCTCATTTCCGATGGCACAGTGGGCGTGCCGGGTAGGCAGATGGCGGTGATACACGCCACTGCCACGCCCACCATCGCGGCGGTCCAGCAGCCGCGGTGGACTCCAGACATGAAGGCGCTGAGAATATCCGGAGAGACGGTGGCCGAGAGTTTCCCCGGCAAGGCGGAAGCTACTTTGACGGCTGCTTCAATCGAGGATCCGGCTTGGTTCGCCGCGGCCGCCGGGGCACCGATGGAGAGAAATATCTGTCGGACGTGAGGGGCGAAGTAGGAGGCAAATACCGAACCCACCACCGCCACGCCCATGGTCCCGCCTAATTCACGGGTCACGTTATTAACGGCCGAACCGGAACCAATTTGCTCGTCGCGGAGCGAGCCCATGACGGCGGCGGTTGAGGGAGCGGTAATTAAGGAAAAGCCGGCTCCCATCACCAGCATGGAGAGCACGAGGGGTCCCCAATACGGGGCGCTCACGCTGATGGTGGCCATCCAGGCCATCGAGGCGGACATCAAGAGCAGGCCCAGGGTCACCACGTAACGAGATCCCACTTTGAAAGCCACTACCGCACCGAGGGGAGTCACGAGAACCGAAATGAAGGCGAAGGGCAAGGTGTGCACCCCCGACGATAGGGCCGAGTACCCGCGCACTACTTGGAAGTACTGGGTGATTAAAAAGATAAAGCCAAAGAGGATAAAGAAGGACGTCGCGATGGCCACGGCGCCGGCAGAGAATGCCCGGTTACGAAACAGGCTCACGTCGAGCAGTGGCCCCTCACGATGAGATTCATAGAAAGTAAAAATCGTCAGCAGCACTACGGCTGCGCCGAATACGCCGAGGGTTCCCGACGCCAACCATCCCCAGTCGGGACCTTCGATGATGGCGTACACCAAAGCGGTCACGCCCATGGAACCGGTAACGAGACCCACCGCGTCGACACGACGCGACACTGCTCCCTTGGATTCGGGAATCACCCGCCAACCCGCCAACCAGGCGATGGCCACGAGAGGAATATTGACGAAGAAAATTGATCCGTACCAAAAGTGGGTAATGAGCGCGCCGCCCGTCAGGGGGCCGACAGCCACGGCTACTCCCGAGGTGGCCCCCCACAGGCCAAAGGCCTTGGCTCGTTCTTGGGGATCGGTAAAGGTCGTCGTCAAAATAGAGAGCGATGCCGGAAACACGAAAGCAGCAGCGACTCCCATGAGCGCACGAGCGGAGATCAAGGTTCCCGTGGAGTTCGAGAAGGATGCGTAGAGGGAGAACAGGCCGAAAGCAATCAGGCCGCACTGCATCACGAGTTTGCGGCCCAGACGATCCGCCAAACCAGATCCGGCGAGCAGCAGTCCCGCAAACGGGAGAGAGTATCCATCCACGATCCACTGCAACGACGAACTACTGGCGTGAAGGTCGCGAGAAAAACTCGGGAGGGCCACGTTGATGATGGTGTTATCAACCACCACGAGAAATACCGATAGGCATAAAACCGCCAGAATCAGCCAACGGCGCGATTGCGCTGTTTCCATACGACCCCCGAGAGAACAACGTTCCATTCGGAGTATAACGACGTTCCTTAGTAGGGTGCGGATATGTCGTTACGCCAACGAACCGCGAGCGAGTTGCTGGAGAGTCGCATCTTGGAAGCGGCCTTGGACCTTTTGGACAACCAGGGCTTCGCGGCCATGACGGTTCGGGCCATCGCGTCAAAAGCCCACGTGGCGCCCATGGGTATTTACAACCATTTCAAGAGTAAGAACGGCGTCATCGAGACTCTCTTGGTCCAGAGCTTCGACGAATTGGCTGAGGTCATGAGGGAGTCGCGTTGCGAGGATCTTTCTTGTCAAATTCGTATCATGAGCACGAACTACCGAAAGTTCGCCCTCGACAACCCGGCCCGTTACCGGCTCATCTTCATGGAGTCCTTCGGGAACTTTGAACCGTCGCTACGTATCGCTGAAGCGTCGGCGGCGGCCCTGCAGTCGTTCATCGGCCTGATTGAACCCTTCGCACACGCCGGACAACTTCCCGATCGCCCCTTGATTGACCTCGCGACGAGTTTCTGGTCGGTGGTCCACGGATTCATTTCTCTTGAAGTCGTGGACAAGAACTTTGCCATCGACCGAGAAGGGGTCTTTGTGCAACTCGTCGAAGACTATTGGCGGGGAATTACGACCGCGAAGTAAAGCGCTCTGGCCACGCACCGTCACGGCGAGGGGTGAGCAACATATCCGTCGTCTCGCGCCGGAGATGCTCCTGACGCCAGATCAACATCTCCTGGGCCGCTCGGAGAATGCGCGCGGGATCGCTGACCTCGGTTCGCCAGGTGGGATCCACGGCGAGGTCAAAGCATTTAAAGCTTCCGTCACCGAACTGCACGTAGGCCAGTTCCTCGCCCAACGACACCGCGAGATTTTGCAGCGACAAAGTTCTGTCAGTCGGCCACGCCAACTCGCGCCGGCCGATGAAGAAATAACGCCAATCCCATTCGTAGTGCGCGCAGGTCCGCCACGTCACCGCCTCACCGCGCAAGAGGGGGTAGAGCGAACTGCCGTCAGATTGCCGAGGGATTTCTTCGCCGATCGCTTCGGCCAGCGAGGCCAGGATGTCCACGTTCTCGGTGAATTCTGAAACCACTCGCCCACCGTTCGCCATTCGCGGATCGCGCCACAGCCCAATAACGTGGTAACTCTGGGGGAAGAAGGCCAACTTTTCTTTGAGGCCGTGGTCTCCTAACTGTTCACCGTGATCCGAGGTGACAATGATCACCGTGCTGTCCCACTCGCCTCGTTCTTCAATGGTGGCGAACATTCGACCCAGCTGGGCGTCAACTTCGCTGATCATTCCGTAGTACTGCGCGCGCAACTCACCAAGCTCGCGCTCGTCGGTGGGCGCACTGCTGGAATCAAATTGCAAGGAGAGGTCGTGCAAGGGGTGTCGTTGCTCGTGGGGAACCGCCGCAATGGCCGAACCCGTGGCGGCGGGGTCGTACATGGTGGCGTAGTGACCAGCGGCCGCGTAGGGGGGATGCGGCCGCAGAAAACTGACGTGGGCGAACCAGCCCGCGTCTTGGTGACTCAACCACGAGTTGAATCGATTGGTCACGAAGGCACTCAGGGAATATTCCGCCGGTCGGTCGGACTCACCGCGCAGGGCTTCGTACCAACCTTCGCCCACCACGAAGCCTTCGGCGGCCAGCCACTCCACGAAAGGACTCTGGTCCTCGGGAATATAAAGGCCCACCGAAAATCCCGGCAGGATGCCGTCATAATTGTCAAGCCGCGGATCATCGCGACCCACCGCATCGTCGAGATCGAGGCCTTGATCGGTGTATCCGAACAAGGTGGGGTCGTAACCCGCGCGGCGCGCCAACCAGGCCACGTTGTCCATCGCGTGGTCGTGTGGTGTGCCGTTCGCCACCACCCGATTGTTCATTTGATAGGTGCCGGTATACAGCGCGGCGCGGCCGGGAGAGCAGGGGGCGGCTTGAGAATAATGACGCGACAGGCGTACCCCCTCACGAGCGAGGCGATCCAAGTGAGGGGTCTTCACGAGATCGTGCCCGGCGGCTCCGTAGGAGTCACCCCGAAATTGATCGAGAGTGATAAAGAGAACGTTCAGTGGCGGCGTGGTGTTCATACTGTCCCTTCCGTCTTCAGCCTAGGTACTCGCACGCGCCTCCCTGAACTGCCACGATGAATGCGTGAGTATTACCGCGACCGTTCTCAGCTCTGAAGGCCACGTCCTCGACGCCACCGTGGATATCTCCTCGCTCAACTGGTCCGCCGGCACACGCCTCGACCTGACCGTCTCCCTGGACCACGACAGGGCTGTCGACCGCGTCCGTGCGCGTATTGCCGGCGCCGCGGTGGGCGTCACCGAGGTGCTCGAACACGGATTTCAATCGTGGTCTACTGTCCGACGCGCACGCCTCGATGACCTGCGTCCCGAACGCGCCCACGCACCACGCTGGTTCTTGCACCAAATGTTGGCGGACGGAAGTTCGGCGGGACAACAGATAGCGGGCGACACCTTTCTCGTCCATGACCGAGGGGTCATCGGTGCTCTCGGGGCGAAGAATCAGTTCACGCGCTTCTACATTGACGGTAACGATCTCGTAGCGGAGTGGTTACTCGACGAAGTACGTCTCGGCGACGCCCGCTCCATTACGCTCGAAGCTGTGTGGTACGCCCAGGGCGAACCCGGTGCTCTCTATGGGCTCTACGCCGATCTGGCGGGTGGCGAAATGCACGCTCGCGATCCACGCCCCCTCCGATCTGCCTGGTGCTCGTGGTACGACTATTTCGGAGCCATCACGCCGAATGACATTCGCGAGAATCTAACCCTCGCCCGCGAGCACGACATCACCGTGGTGCAGATTGATGACGGTTGGCAAGAAGAGATCGGTCGCTGGACCAGCGTCAACGACAACTGGGGAGAAGACCTCTCCGTTATTGCCCGCGACATCACGAGCGCAGGGGGCGTGGCCGGTATTTGGACCGCCCCCTTCTTGGCCCAACTCGGCGGCTCCTTGGCCACCGAGCATCCCGACTGGTTACTTCGACACCCGGATGATCGGCCCGTGACCGCACTCACGCATGGCGGTTGGGGCGGAAAAATCGGCGCTCTCGATACCACTCGACCAGAGGTTCTGGAATATCTCGCCGATACTTTTCGTACCTTGCTGTCCCAGGGCTTTCGCTATTTCAAAATCGACTTTTGCCACGCCGCGTCCTCACCGGGAATTCGCTTCGACCCATCAGTGACCAGGGCGCAGGCATTGCGCCGTGGTCTCGAAGCCATCCGGTCCGCCATTGGCGAAGATTCGTACCTGGTGGCCTGTGGGTGTCCACTGCTCTCGGCGGTGGGCATCGTCGACGCCATGCGGGTGTCCGAAGACGTCGCACCCTTCTACCAGCCGCGACAGTTCTTCGACGGGTGGCGTGAGTGCAGCGTCGCGGCGCGCAACGCCATCGAACCCTCCATACTCCGCGCACCCCTCCACGGTCGCTGGTTCACCCTCGATCCCGATTGCGTTCTTCTACGTCCGGTACACACGGATCTCACCGCATCGCAGCGGCGACTCGTTCTCGACGTCGCTCTCGCCACCTCGGGCTTCGTGGTCCTTTCCGATCGTCTCGCTCACTACGGAGAACACGAATGGAATCTCGCCCATAATGCCTTTGCCTCTTCGCACGCCGGAATTCGCGAGTTAATCGATCCCTTCTCGCCCACCGTGGAATTACGTGGACCCGCCGGCACCTTTCGGGTTAATTGGGAGCACGGACAGGGCACTTTTAATAGCTGATTCGGACCAAAATGAGGTCACGTACGGACCCTCGGAGACTATCCCCCAAAATTTAGAGATTTCTTACTACCGTAAGGGGCGGTCACGGAGGCCAGCAAAAACAGTACCTAGATAATGGGGAGACACTTGCATGTCCAATATTGAGATTCGCGAAGGCGAATATGGAGATAAAACACTGGCTGTAGAGCCCGGTGGTATTGAAGCAATTCCAGAACAGGATCGACACGGGAAGGCATCACACCTCTTCTCGGTCTGGGCCAGCCCCAACCTGGAATTTGCCACGATTTACGTCGGAGCCCTCGCGGTGATTTTCGGCCTGAGCTTTTGGCAGGCAGTTATCGGTGTCATCATCGGCAACACCCTCGGAGCGGCTGGTCAGTACGCGCTCACCAAGGATGGCCCCCGCTACGGCGTGCCGCAGATGGTGATCGGTCGTTCGGCCTTCGGAAAGATCGGCAATGCCCTGCCTTCCATCTTCAACGCCGGTGCTTCCGGTATTGGTTGGTTCGCGGTCAACAGTGCCTCCGGAGCCTTCGCCTTGGCAACCCTGACGCACTGGAACACGTGGATTTCACTCATCATCGTGGCCGTGGCACAGATTGTTATCGCAGCCGTAGGACACAACCTCGTTCACAAGGTCGAGCGCTACTTGCTTCCCTACTTGCTCGTCGTGTTCGGCGTGTCAACGGTGTACGTGTTCACACACGCCCACACCGGTGTTGCTAGTCACCCGTACTTCCCCGGAGCGTTCCTCGTCTACGTCGGTGCCATTTATGGTTACGCCGCTGGCTGGAACCCCTTCTCCGCGGACTACTCCCGCTACCTTCCCGCTAACACGGATCCCAAGAAGGCGGGCCTCTTTGCCGCTGGTGGTCTTTTCGTGTCGGCATCGGTCTTGGAGATTGTCGGCGCAGCTGCGGTGACCGCCGGTATGCACTCCTACGGTGTGGGAACAAACCCCGTGGGTGACTTCACTGGCCTACTGCCCCACTGGTTCAGCTACTTCGTCTTGGCGGGAATCGTTATTGGTTCGATTTGCGCCAACGTCTTGAACATCTACTCGGGATCGATGTCCTTCCTTACGGTGGGACTCAAGCTGGGTCAGAGTGCACGACGTATCGTGGCCATTGGACTCTTCGGTATTGCCGGATTTTTCCTTGCTCACTGGGCGATGTCCAACCCCGCCAACAACCTGGAAAACTTCCTCCTGGTGATGGCCTACTGGATTGGGCCATGGTTGGGTGTTATTGCCGCTGACAAGTTGTGGCGCAAGGGCTCTTCCATCGAAGGCCTGCTCTTTGCTAAGCGCGAGAACTACGCCGGTCCCATTGCCTTTGTCGTCGGTGTGTCACTCTCGATCTGGCTCTTTGCCAACCAGAGCTACTACACCGGTGTTGTGCCTAAGCACAACGGAAACTTCGGTGACATCGCGTTCCCCGTGGGCTTCGTCTTGTCGTTCTTGGTCTACAGCCTTCTCGGCCGTAAGCAGGCTCAGCGCGGCGAGTAGTACTTCGTACAAAAAAATCCCGGTGCTCCGAAAGGGGTACCGGGATTTTTGCTGTCACAGCAATGGAGCGGACTACCGGGCTCGAACCGGCGACCTCGACCTTGGCAAGGTCGCGCTCTACCAACTGAGCTAAGTCCGCGTGTACTCCAATAATAGCGTGTGATTACTTTGGGTCCAACTCCCGCGGTGCGGGTGTTGACAAGTAATAGTCGGCCTCTTCTTGAATATACGTGCGAAGTTTTTCAATGTCGGGCACGTGGCGCGAACAGGCCAAGATGCCCCATTCCAGGGAATCCACGTAGCCCAAGACCGTGATATTCAGGGCTAAGCCCGCCATCAACGGACCGAGGGGGGCTGCGCTCGTCACGAGATAGCCACTCAGATAGAGAGGGATGGGTGGTCCAGGGACGGAACTCACCGTGACGTTGGCGATCGGAGGGAGGACGTCAAAGAGACCCATGTCCGAGAGAGCGCGACCGGCAAAGCTGGTCACGGTCGGGCCGACGGCGGAGGCCAAGTTCATCAACAGCGCCGCGTTGTGCTCACGGTTGATCGAACCTTGCTTCTTGCTAGCTTGCGCCAGAGCCGCGATACGTTCTTCGCGATCGTCGAGGTCAGTTCGCAGACCCGAGAGCATGGCCGAAAACTGATTTCCCATTTCCGCTTCGGCACCCTGACGTCGCACGTTGATGGGAACAAAGGCGATTAAATCTTTCGTCAGCGTTTCGCCACGTTCGTCGAGTAACCGCTTCAGCGCACCCGAGCAGCAGGCCATGATGAAGTCGGTCACGGTGGCCCCGCGGGTCTTGGCCGCACGTTTGGCGTCGGCGAGCGGAGTCTGCAGGCGAGTAAATACCTTCGAGTGGCTCGGGGTTCCGTTCAAAGAGGTTCGTGCCGCTTCGAGAACATTGGGGAGAGCGACTCCCGCGAATTCGTCGCCCTTGCCCTGCACGGTGCCGGCAATCTTGTCGAGGACGTCCGCCACTCGCGACAATCCAGCCGCCACCACGTCCAAGAGGGCGCCCGGGCGTTTGAGCAAGTCAATAGCGGTGTGTCCCAGCATGTCCAACGAGGTCGGCAGGGCGCCGACGGGTTCCGTCGACGCCGGAGCGGGCTCACGCACGTCAGGGGTGATGTCAAAGAGCCCCGCGAAGGTCAGCGCGCCCGACACACCGTCGGCCAGAGCGTGGTGGACCTTCATCACGATGGCAATGTGCCCCCCTTCGAGGCCCTCGATGACGTTGAACTCCCAGAGGGGGCGGTCCGGAAGGAGTTCCTGGGCCATGACACGCCCCACTAAGGCATTGAGTTGGTCGGTGTCCCCAGGGGCCGGCAAGGCACGACGGATGACGTGCTCGCTGACATCAAAATCAGGATCGTCCGCCAATACGGGCCAGGCTAAATCCAAAGGTGCGCGAATCACCCTTTTGGTGAGTGAGGGAATTTCGTGGATGCGACTAGCGATATTCGCACGGATCATTTCGAAACGTTCGTTCGGCGTGAGATCGTCGTTGGTCTCTAACTCAATGATGGCCCCGATGTGCAGGGGAGTACTCGGCACCTCGAGGGTGATGAAAGCACTATCGAGGGGATCGAGGGCGCGCCAGTTCATCGTCCGCTACTCCCGAAGCCGGCGTCGCCACGGGTGGCGGCGGGTAGCTCCTCGCTCTGCACCAGGGTAAAAGTGGGCACCGGGAGAATAACTAATTGGGCGATGCGGTCGCCCACTTGCACCACGTAGTCGTGCGTGGGGTCGAGATTGACGAGAGCGACTCGCACTTCCCCGCGGTAGCCCGCGTCAATGAGCCCGGGGGCGTTCGCGCAGGTCACGCCGTGCTTGGTCGCCAGACCACTACGAGGCAGGACGAATCCGGCGTATCCCTCGGGCAGGGCCATGGAAAAACCAGTGCCGACGAGGGCGCGACCCCCTCTCGCCGTCAAGGTAACGGACTCGTGCGCGACGAGGTCCAACCCGGCGTCACCGGGGTGCGCGTAGGACGGCATCTGAGCTGACGAGCCCTCAAGTCGGATAGGGATATTCACAGGGAGGCAAGTTTACCCCTGTACGCACGTGGACGCCCTGAGAATTCACTAACCTCGCCTGCGTGCTGGTATGGATGGACTTAGAGATGACGGGCCTCGAGCCGGATCGCCACGTCATCGTCGAAATCGCCACCGTGATTACCGACGATGACCTCCGCGTAATTGCCGAAGGACCCGATCTGGTGGTGCACGCCAGCGCCGCGGAATTGGCCGAAATGGGCGACTTCGTGACCGCCATGCACACGAGCTCGGGACTCGTGGAGCAAATTAGGGCGTCGGACATTTCCGTCGCGGCGGCCCAAGAAGCCACGCTGTCTTTTCTGCGTCAGCACATCGCCTCGTCGGGGACTATTCCTCTCGCCGGAAACTCCATCGGTACCGATCGGCGCTTCTTGCAGGAATACATGCCCGAACTCGAAGCCTTTTTTCACTACCGCAACGTGGACGTGTCCACCATCAAAGAACTCGCCCAGCGTTGGTACCCCGACATCATTACTCGACGTTCGGAAAAAGACTCGGCGCACCGCGCCTTGGATGACATTCGTGAATCTATTGCCGAGCTGACTTTCTACCGCGAACAACTTTTTATTCCTACGTCCCAGGAGTCCCCCCATGACTGACGTTCTCAGTATTCACGATGCCGACGCGCAGCTCACCGCAGCCGGACAAATGTTTGAGGTCGTAGAGACCACCATTCGTGGCGAGACCAATCGCGTCTGGAAGAACGCCCCCGCCTCACTCAAGACCATGTTGGACCTGTCCTTGAATCACGCCGACAAGGACTTCATCGTCTACGAGGACGAGCGCTACACCTTCGCCCAGCACTTCCGCATCGCCGCCACCATGTCGCATCGCTTCATCGCCTTGGGCGTTCTTCCCGGTGACCGTATCGCCATCGCCGCGCGCAACCTCCCCGAGTGGATCTTTAGTTTCTGGGGATCGGTGTGCGCCGGTGCCGTGACCGTACCGGTGAACGCCTGGTGGACCGGCGAAGAACTCCACTACGGACTCTCGGACTCCGGCAGCAAAATCGCCGTGGTGGACGAAGACCGTCTCGAGCGCTTACGCCCCTACCTCGACCAGCTCCCCGACCTCGAGGTGTTGATCGTTATTTCCGAGAATCGCCACCAAGAACCGCGCCTGGGCGAGGGGCATTCGCGAATTAAAATTCGCAGTTTTTCCGAGGTGCTGGGCGAGGTTGCCGATGACGCTACCCCACCCGCCATCGAGATTGATACCGACAGCGACGCCACGATTTTCTATACCTCCGGCACCACCGGACGCCCCAAGGGGGCGGTCGGGACGCATCGCAACGCCATTACCAACCTCTTTAATCTCTTTTATTCCGGTACCCGCAATACCCTGCGCTACGGCGCCGCTCCCGCCGAGGACGGCCCCACCCTGCAGACCGCCTACATGCTGAACGTACCGCTCTTTCACGCCACCGGTTGCTTGGCCGTGATGATTGTCCAGACCACCTCGGGCGGCAAGTTAGTGATGTGCCACCACTTCGACGCGACCCAGGCCTTGGAATTAATTCAATCCGAAAAGATCACCATCTTTGGAGGCGTTCCCACCATCGCCATGCAGATTCTCGACCACCCGCGTTTCCACGAATACGACACGTCCACCGTGCGCAGCGTCTCCTACGGTGGCGCGCCCTCGCCGCCCGAATTGGTGCGACGCATTCGGGCAAATTTCCCCGGCGGTTCGGCCGGCAACGGCTACGGACTCACCGAGACCTCGGCGGCCGTGGCCCTGAATGGCGGCGTGGATTATGACGAGCGCCCTTCCAGCTGTGGCCCTGCCCTGCCGGTGTGTGACGTGGCCATCGTGCCCGAAGACTACGAAGGCGAAGTACCCGGTCCGGAATTACCGAAGGGACCCGACGTGGTTGGCGAACTCTGGATCAAAGGCCCCAACGTGGTCCGCGGCTATTGGAATAAGCCCGAGGCCACGGAGAAGGCCTTCACTCGTGGCTGGTTGCGCAGCGGTGACGTGGCACGCATTGACGACGACGGTTTTATCTACATCGTCGACCGCGCTAAGGACATGATCATCCGTGGGGGCGAAAACGTCTATTCCGTAGAAGTGGAAGCTGCCCTCTTTGAACACCCCGACGTGGCGGACTGCGCCGTGATTGGCGTACCCCACCCCGTTTTGGGCGAAGAAGTGGGTGCCGTCATCGTGCTGCGCCCCGAGCGCGCGGTGGAAGCCGAAGATCTGATGCGGCACGTGGCCGCGCGACTCGCGAGGTTCTCGGTGCCGACGCACATCTACTTCCGCAGTGAGCCTCTGCCGCGCAACCCCGCGGGCAAAATCCTCAAGCGCCAGTTGCGCGACGAAGTGACGAAGAAGGACTAAGCCAGCGCCGTCAGGGCGGCGTAGGTTTCGGCGCTGAGGACCACGTCCGCCGCCGAGCAGTTCTCTTCGAGGTGGGCGACCTTCGAGGTGCCCGGAATGGGCATCATTACCGGCGAGCGCTGCAGCAACCACGCCAGGGACAACTGGGCCACGCTGTGGCCGGTCTGGGTGGCAAGGTCGTCCAAAGGGCCACCGGATCGCGCGAGTTCGCCCGAGGCCACGGGATACCAGGGAATGAATCCAATCGTGTTCGCTTCGCAATAGTTGAGAACGTCTTCGCTCTGGCGGTTGGTGAGGTTGTAGAGATTCTGGACGGTGGAAATCGGCACCACGGCTCGTGCCGCTTCGATCTGCTCGACCGTGACCTCGGAGAGACCCACGGCTTGCACCTTGCCTTCGGCGAGAACTTCGGCCAAGAGGCCGAACTGCTCCTCCGCCGGCACGGTGGGATCTACTCGGTGGAGTTGAAAGAGGTCCAGTGATTCCTGACCTAATCGGCGCAGGGACATCTCTACTTGCTGGCGTAGATAGGCGGGGCGTCCGCAGGGAACCCACCCGGGACCGGCCTTGGTGCGCAATAAACCGGCCTTGGTGGCGATTTTGACCTCGCCGTAGGGGTGCAAGGTAGAGGCGATGAGTTCCTCGGAGACGAAGGGTCCGTAGGAGTCGGCGGTGTCAATAAAGGTCACGCCGAGTTCCACGGCACGACGCAACACGGCGCGGCATTCTTCGACGTCCGCGGGGTAACCCCAGACGCCGTCGCCGGTGATGCGCATGGCGCCGAAGCCCAAGCGACGAACGTTCTGATGGGCGTAGGTGAAAGATCCTGAGTTCTGTACGGTCATCCGCTCACCCTAGGACGAAAATCCCAGCGGACAGCACACGAGGGGCCGACCTAGCGGTCGACCCCTCGTGGGAAAAAATAATTACTTGTTGGGCTGCGGGGTAATGCGCAGGTAATTCTTCAGCTTGGTGAAGCCCTTGGGGAACTTCGCCGTGGCGTCCTCGTCCGAGAGGGCCGGGGCCACGATCACGTCGCCGCCGTCCACCCAGTTCACGGGGGTCGCCACCGAGTAGTTCGCCGTCAGCTGCAGCGAGTCCACGACGCGAACAATTTCGTCCACGTTGCGGCCCGTCGACGCGGGGTAGGTCAAGGTCAGCTTGACTTTCTTGTCCGGGCCAATGATGAAGACTGAGCGAACAGTCAAGGTCTCGAGTGCGTTGGGGTGAATCATGTCGTAGAGATCCGCAACGGTGCGGTTCTCGTCGGCGATCAAGGGGAAGTTCAAGGCAGTGCCCTGGGTCTCTTCGATGTCGCCCTTCCACTGGTGGTGGCTGTCGAGAGTGTCGACGCTCAAACCAATGATCTTGGTGTTGCGCTTGTCGAAGTCACCCTTGCGCGCGGCGAATCCACCGAGCTCCGTGGTGCAGACTGGCGTGAAGTCCTTGGGGTGAGAAAAAAGAATGCCCCAGCTGTCGCCCAGCCATTCGTGAAAGTTGATTGTGCCTTCGGTGGTCTCCGCAGTGAAATCGGGGGCCACGTCACCAAGACGAACGGTCATGTTTCTCCTTATGTAGATGAGGCGGCCGCACTGGCTTCCTCGGGGAACACTCTAGCGGGTAATGAGCAATTCTCGCAAAATACTATTGGATTAGTAGTAATTAACTCGATCATGCCCGGAGCCCTGCGAGAATAGGACCATGGCACACGACAGCTCCCCCGTTGTGGCGGCCTTCGACCTCGACGGCACCTTGACCGAAGGCGGGAGCGTCGTCAGCTGGTTACGCCACGTGGGCGGAACGCCACGAGTGCTGCGCAGTGTTCTCGCGCGCCTCCTTCCCCTGGCCGTTGGCGCAGTGGCCAGCGGCACTCGTGCCGACACGGCCAAGGAGAGTCTCTTTCGCGCCGTTCTCGCCGGTCGTCCCGTGGACATCGTGGCCGCGCAATCTCTGGACTACGCACACGATCACGTGGAGCGTTATCCTCGCCCGCACGTCATTGCGCGACTGCGCTGGCATTTGGAGCAGGGCCATCGGGTAGTAATCGTTTCCGCATCGCCCGAAATCTACGTCCAGCGGGTGGCCGAGATTCTCGGTGCGCATCACGCCATCGGGACACGCCTCGCGGTGAACGAGAAGGGCCAGCTCGGTGGTGGTTACGACGGAGCAAATTGTCGCGGTGCCGAAAAATTTCGTCGACTCCACGCGTGGCTGAAGGAAAACGATTCCGTTGACGGGAAGGTCGAGCTCTACGCCTACGGCAACTCGCGCGGTGACCGTCGATTGCTGGCGGCGGCTAATCACGCCTACGACTGCGGGAAATTAGGTCGCTTCGGTGCTTTGCGGAAGTTCGAACGCTGGCGCTAAAGAATTTTGGCGTCGAAGTCCAATTCGAACACGCCGTCCGAAGAACTTTCACCAGTTATTTCAATGATGGCCGCTTGCTCTACGTGCGCCACCGAATCGCCGCTGTCCGCGTCGCGCAGACTGATGGACAAGGTATAGGTGCCCGGCAAAAAAGGTAGACGGGCGATTTGCAGTGACAGGTCCTGGACCCCGGGGCGAAGACTGACGAGACCTTGCGAGATCGGAGTTGCGCTCAGGAGTTCGTTGCGAGGAGATCGGATGGCGGCCACCACGCGAACGGCGCCGGCAAATTCGCTGTGCACGCGAGCAATCCCCCGCCACGCTCCCCCCATCACTACGTCACAACGACCCGACTCCGTCGTTACCGCTTCCACCCGCGCGCGGGGGCCCGCAGAATCCACTTCTCGGGTATCCGCGTGCAACACACTGCGAAAAGCGTCAATCGACGTCCCCACCGCTCCGTCAGCGATCACCGATCCGTGATCGAGCACCACGGCCCGCGAGCACAGAGTTTGCACCTGCGCCGCGCTGTGCGACACCAGCAGAATCGAACGACCATCATTTTGCAGGCGGGAAATCCGTGCCATGCACTTAGCTTGGAACTTTTCGTCCCCCACGGCCAAGACTTCGTCCACCACCAAGATGTCAGGGTCGACGTTCACCGCCACGGCAAAGCCGAGACGCACGTACATACCCGAGGAGTAGAACTTCACGGGGGTGTCAATGAAGTCTCCGAGTTCACTGAATTCCACAATTTCGTCAAAGAGTCCACGTATCGTCCGCTTCGACAGCCCCAGCATGGATCCCGAGAGGTAAATATTGTCCCGACCGGATAGCTCCGGCTGAAAACCCGCTCCGAGCTCGAGGAGCGCCGCCAGCGTTCCCCGGAGTCGCACTTCGCCACTCGAGGGCTGCAGGACACCACAAATAGTTTTGAGAATGGTCGACTTGCCCGAACCGTTGCGTCCCAGGATGCCCACGGTCTCGGCCGGTCCCACGTTGAATGACACGGCACGTAGCGCCTCAAAGTCGCTGTGGCTCCCGCCACCAGGACGTAGCAAACGCTCCTTCAGCGACGAGTGCCGTTCGTGATGAATGCGAAAGGTCTTGGAGACTTCGTCGACTTCAATGGCATTCAGCATTAGAGCTCCTGGGCAAAGTTGCCCTGCAGTCGGCCAAAGATTTTCATGGTGACGGCGAATATCACCAGACCCACGCCGATGACCGCGAGGTTCATTTCTAGATAGTGCATGGTGGACCAGTGCGGGATGACCTGCAGCACGGCGTGTCCGGGGGTGGTCGCCTGGACGTATTCATGAACGTAGAAAATTCGCTGAAAGGTGAGTACCGCAGGGGCGACGGGGTTGAGAAAATATAGCCACGAGAGTCCGTGATGTACGAGACTTGGTTCCACTTGGCGCGAATACGAATAGACGATCGGCGTCAGATAGAACCACAGCTGCATGAATACTTCCACCAGATGTTTGATGTCGCGGAGAAAGACGTTGAGCGCCGACAGCAGCAGCCCAATAGATCCAATGATGATGACCAGCCCGAGGAGCGCCACGGGCACCAGCCAGAGCAGCGACCATTGTGGCGCCGTACGAAAGATCGCCATGAATATCGCGAACACCACTAGTTGCATTACGAAGTAGACGAGCCCTGCTCCCACGGTGGAGAGCGCCAGAATTTCACGGGGAAAGGCGACTTTTTTGACGATGGCTTGGCGATCAACTACCACCGACGTGGAAGGGATCACTACGTTCGTAACGAAATTCCACACGATGAGTCCGGAAAAGAGGAATATCACGAAATGGGGAATGCCGTTTTTGAGCAAGGCGCCAAAGACCAAGTAATAAATAACCAAGGTCAATGCGGGGGCCACCATCGACCACACAATGCCGAGCGCGGATTCCTTGTACTTCACCTTGACGTCAGAGACGACCATGTAATTCAACAATTCGCGCGAGCGCCAAATACTGCGAATTTGCTGGAGGAAACCTAGTCGCGCCGACACCACACGAACGGGGCGATCTTCGATCGGACGCCTCGAACTGGGCGTCACCTCGCTCACGGCTAGTTACTCCCGGTGCGCAATGCCGATCGGTCGATGACTTCGTCGATAAAGCCGTAGTCCTTAGCTTCCGCGGCACTAAACCAACGGTCGCGGTCGGAGTCTTCTTGAATTTGTTCCACGGTCTTGCCGGTGTGAAAAGCGATGCGTTCGGCCAGTTGACGCTTGGAATAGACAATTTGTTCCGCTTGGATTTTGATATCCGAGGCCTGCCCCTGCATGGTGCCAGCCCAGGGTTGGTGCATCAAAATGCGAGCACTCGGCAAGGCAAAACGCTTGCCGGCCGCTCCGGCGCACAGAAGGAATTGCCCCATGGAGGCCGCCATACCGAGGCAAATCGTGCGCACGTCCGGGGCGATGTACTGCATGGTGTCGTAAATGGCCAGACCGTCAGTCACGGAACCACCAGGCGAGTTGATGTACAGGCTGATGTCCTTGGTGGAGTCTTCCGCTTCGAGGAGGAGCAATTCGGAGCAAATCCGGTTGGCCGTTGCTTGGTCGACGGCCGAGCCCAGGAAGATAATTCGCTCACGCAGCAATCGCTGGTTGAGGTCGGTCAGAGGAATTCCGTCGGCAGAGGACATGATGGTCATACGTCCAATCTACTGCCTTCCTCTGACATTTCTTCGCTCGGCCTAGGATGTGGCCTACGCGGGCGTGGCGAAATGGCAGACGCGCCAGGTTTAGGTCCTGGTTCTCTTTGAGAGTGGAGGTTCAAGTCCTCTCGCCCGCACCAATATGTTGGAGCTTATGAGGCCGGCGCCGTGGGCGGGGACATTCTTTCCAAGGTTTCACCCATCTGACGATGCACCAAATTGATGGCCTGCAAAGGACGAATCATGACGCGAAACTCGCTGATCTCATCGTCTTCGTTACACGTGATCATGTCGATGCCGTTGACGTACTTTCCGTCAATTGAGGTTTCAAATTCCAAAATAGCGTGCGGGTGATCGAGAATCGTCTTGGTGTAACGAAACTTTTTTTCTTTATCGGCTGAAATCTCCGTGGCTTCTCCCGGCAGAGCCACTCCCGCGGCGAGGAGATACAACTTGGTGATTTCCTTGCCGCGCTGCGGGGTAAAAACGATGGGGGAAAAGAACACCACGTCGTCGGCCAGGAGGGCGTCGAGCCCTCCCTCGAGTTGTCCGTGCATGTGGAGATGCCACTTCGCAATCACGTCATCAATCATTAGTTACCGTCCCATCGTTTCATTTCTTCTTCGAAGGCATCCAAACCCATCGGCCCTAAGGCCAGCGCATGTGCGTGGAAGCGCTTCAGAGAAAAACTGTCTCCCCATCGCTCGTGCGCTTCTTGACGTGCGCGCACCCACACCCGCTCGCCGACTTTGTAGGAAATGGCCTGACCAGGATTGCCCAGGTAGCGGTCAACTTCGCTGCGGGCCATCACGTCATCCACGATCGCCCATTCACGTAGCAGCGCCACGGCCATGTCCGCGTCCCAGACGCGACCGCCGCACTCTCCGAGTTCGCCCAAGACTCCGATGGAATCGGGAGCCGTGAGTTCCAAGTGCATGCCGATATCAACCACGATGCGCGCCGCGCGCAGGGCTTGATCAGAGAGGTGACCCATTTCGTCACCCGGATCAGAGAAATAACCCAATTCGTTCATGAGCCGCTCGGCGTAAAGAGCCCAACCTTCGCCGTAGCCCGACATCCAACCTTCCAGACGTTGGAAGCGACTCTGACGATCGCGCTCGATGATGGCGGTGGCCGATTGCAGGTGGTGGCCCGGCACGCCCTCGTGGTACCAGGTCGAGACTGATCGCCACCAGGGGAAGCTTGTCTTGCCCATGGTGGGAAACCAGGTGGTCCCCGGCCGCGACAAATCTTCGCTGGGCCCGATGTAGTACGCCGCGGCTCCCGAACCTTCGGGGGCGAGGCGGGCGTCGCAGGTGCGAATGCGAGGATCAATGTCGAAATGCACTCCGTCGAGATCGTTGATGGCTTGTTGCGTAAAACTCACCAGGCGTTCCAAGAGGGCGTCGGTGCCCACGATCAGACGACTCTCGTCGTTATCGAGAAAATCGGCGACCTCCATCAAGCTCTGCGCCGCGGGCGTAATTTCCCCAGCTATTTCCCACATGCGCTTATTGATACGTTGAAGATCCGCGTAACCCCACTGATAAAGCTCCCCCAAATCGAGCGTGGCGCCCGTATACGAACGCGCCCACTTTTGGTAGCGCTCGGCTCCGCAGGCGTCCTGCACTCCGGCGCGGGGCGCGATGTCCCGGACTAACCACTCCGAGAGCTCTCTGCAGGCCGCTTCGGCCGCCTGCGCGGAGGGTCGCTGCGCGGCGACGTCGAATCCGGTCTCGAGATGAATCCGATCGAGAACCGCATTGAAACCACCCTCAGCAAAAGTGGCAGCCTGTTCGCCGACGCCGACCACGTGACGTCGGGGTGGTAGCTGGTCGCGGTCGACGAGTTCTTGGATGGTGATGCGCCAACCGTCAAGAGCCGGAGCCACCGCGGACAAGCGTTGCCCCACGGTCACCACATCCTGAGCGCTGGCGACCGACATGAGCTCACAACCCTGGCGAATCTCCGTGAGTGGCGACCACAACACGCTGAAGATGCGTGCGCTCTCGCCCGATTCGGTGAGTTCCAGGCGCGAGCTCAGCCGTTCACGAAGTATTTCCTGCGCTACGCGGTCAATGTCGTCGCGGGGGGTGAGTTGCTGGACTCGGTCCAGCTCGTCGCGGAGTGCCGTCACGGTGGCTCGTGAGCCCGCGGGGGAATAATCGGGTAGCAGATGATCGGAGCCCGGAATTCCCGCTCCGGTGGCGAAGAGTGGGTCACGCTGCGCATCGCGCTCCACGATGTCGTGGGCGAGTTGAAATATTGGTGAACGATGTAGATCCGTCACGTCAACCACCTTTCTTCTCGACTGCCAGCGTACTCATCAAGAGTGAGAATCCGTAGACCGGACTTAGGTTTTCTCGTTGAACTTTTTGGTGCGAATAAAAAATAAAAATTTCTATTGCTTTTTGTGACGGAGCTCCAGTAGAGTATTCCTTGCTGTGTCGGGCGCATATCGCGCTAGAGACCGATTCGACGTGACTGTACGAGTTGGGCTCATTTACTCAACTCGTATTGGAGATCAGTCATGTCCCTATCCTTTTTAGACCTCGGCGTCCCTGAAGCCCTCGTTCACCGTTTGGTGGCTCGTGGCATTTTGGAGCCCTTCCCCATCCAAGAAGCCGCAATCCCTGACGCCATGGCTCGCCGTGACATCGTCGGCAAGGCTGCCACGGGTTCCGGCAAGACGCTGGCCTTCGGCCTGCCCTTGGTGGCCCACGTCGGCAAGGCTGCCCCACGCCGTCCCCAGGGACTCGTCTTGGTGCCGACCCGCGAACTGGCCGCCCAGGTCCAGAAGGAAATTGGTCAGCTGACCGCTGATCGTGGCAAGCGCGTGCTCTGCATTTACGGTGGCACTTCCTACAACATCGCCCGCAAGGCCTTGGCTATGGGTGTCGACATCGTCGTCGCCTGCCCCGGCCGTCTCGAAGACATGCTCGAACAGCGCGCCTTGGACCTCTCCGACGTGACCACCGTGGTTGTCGACGAAGCCGACCGTATGGCCGACATGGGCTTCTTGCCCGCCGTGCGTCGCATTGTTGCTCACACCCCCGAGGGTCGTCACGTGATGTTGTTCTCCGCCACCATGGGACCCGACGTGAAGTCGCTGGTTCGTGAATTCACCAATGACGCCGCCATCCACGACGTCGTGGGTGAAGAAGCCCCGAGCGACGTGGACCACTTCTTCTGGAAGGTTCCTCGTGAGCAGCGTTCCAGCTACACCGCCGACATCATCGAGAAGTACGAGCGCGCCATCGTGTTCACCCGTACCAAGCACGGTGCCGACCGTTTGGCCCGCCAGCTCGAAGACCGCGGCATCTCTGCCGTGCCCATTCACGGTGACCGCACCCAGGCTCAGCGTGAGCGCGCCCTGAAGAGCGTCAAGGCCGGTCAGATCCAGGTTCTGGTGGCCACCGACGTGGCGGCTCGTGGAATTCACATCGAAGCCCTCCCCTGCGTCGTGCACTTCGACCCACCGGCCCAGGCCACCGACTACCTTCACCGTTCCGGCCGTACCGGTCGTGCCGGCGCTACCGGTGTGGTCATCTCCCTCGTGGGCGAAGACACCGTCGGTCAGGTTCGTCGTCTCCAGAAGGCTTTGAACATCCCCAACGTGATTGACAGTCCCGAGGATGCCGTGGCCGTTCGTTTGGGTTCGGTGGACGACACCGCCGCCGCCGAGCGTCTCGATGATCGTCCCATGAAGTCCGGAGGTGACCGTCGTCCTTCACGCGAAGGTGACCGCCCACGCTTCGACCGTCGCGATGGTGATCGTCCTCGTTTCGAGCGCAGTGACCGCCCGGAGCGTCCGCGCTTCGATCGTGGCGACCGTCCGGCACGCACCGAGCGTCCGAGTTTCGAGCGTGGCGAGCGTCCGGCTCGTACCGACCGTCCGAGTTTCGAGCGCGGTGAGCGTCCGGCCCGCACCGAGCGTCCGAGTTTCGAGCGCGGTGAGCGTCCGGCCCGTACCGACCGTCCGAGTTTCGAGCGCGGTGAGCGTCCGGCACGCACCGAGCGCACCGAGCGTCCCCGTTTCGAACGTGGTGATCGTCCCGAGCGCAGCGAACGTCCGGCTCCGGCCCGCGGCGGAAACAGCAGCGAAGCCGTGGTCAGCTTCTTCAACGATTCCAAGGGTTACGGCTTTGCCACTGACTCCAAGGGCCAGGACCTCTTCATTCACTTCTCTAACATCGAAATGACGGGTTTCAAGACCCTCGAAGCGGGACAGCGCGTGGAGTTCGAAATGGCGCAGGGACCCAAGGGGCTCGAAGCCCGCAACGTGCGCCCGGTCGGCGGTGGCCGACGCCGGTCGTAAAGTAGTTGCCATGAGTAACGAAAAGCCCTTTGTTGAACCTCACCTCGGTGAGACCCCTGCAGATCTGATCATTGAGGACCTCGTCGTCGGCACCGGCGACGAGGCTCTCTCTGGCCAATTGGTCGAAGTCCACTACGTTGGCGTTGCCGCGTCGACGGGTGACGAATTTGACGCCTCGTGGAACCGCGGCGAAACCTTCTCCTTCCCTCTGGGAGGGGGCATGGTGATTGCCGGATGGGACCGCGGAGTGGCCGGTATGCGTATCGGTGGACGTCGTCGCCTGGTCATCCCCGCCCACTTGGGCTACGGCGACCGTGGCGCCGGTGGCGTCATCGCTCCGGGCGAGACGCTGATCTTCGTCGTCGACCTACTCGGCCTCTCCTAAGTCTCCCCACGACATCGGCGCCTGCGAGAGCAGACGTTGCAAATCTCCGTAACGCTCGCAGCAAATTTCCGCGAGCTGACGTAGGCGTTCGTCGCATTCGTCTTCACGCAGGAGCTTGAGCTGATCCAAGGTCGCCATGGGCGTCATGGAACACAATTGCCACGAACGCACGCACATCGCCTCAGACATTTCCGAGTCCATGGCCACGCTGTAGTCCGGGTCCATCTCCGAGTGCAGCACGCGCAAGGAGCGCACGGCCTGTTCGGCGGAACTCAGTAATTGAGTATCGGTTGGCACGTCGCGACCCGGGTACAGATGAACGCGCGCGCGGGGATAAGGATTGTCGTCGAGCCACTCATCGATCACGATGCGCTCTACCCCGGTAGCGACCACGATGAACGTTCCGTCCGCCAATGGGGTCACGCTGTCGAGAACGACCAGAGTTCCCACGTGGTGGCGCTCGTCCCCCCCACCCACTTCGCTACCGCGCGCAATGAGACAGATGCCAAAGCGGCCTTCGCCTTCACCCACGTCGTGGAGGAGTTGCACGTAGCGTGGTTCAAAGACGTGCAGAGGAATTCGCTGGTGCGGAAAAACCACCGACGACAGCGGAAACATTGGTAGTTGTAGTCCCCCCGGCACGAAACCAGCCTAAGGACTGGCGCCGTCGACGTGACTAGCGCGCCGCGAGGGCCTCGGCGAGCTCGCGAAAGGCGTTTCCGCGATGACTGAGCGCGTGCTTTTCTGCCGCGGTGAGTTCGGCCAAGGTGCGACCCTTCAAACCGGTGGGAGCAAAGATGGGGTCGTACCCGAAACCGTTCTCACCCCGTGCGTCGTCGGTGATCACACCCTCGAGTTCGCCATCGACCACGAACCAGGACTCGTCCGGATAGGCCACCGCCGCCACGGTGCGGAAACGAGCGGTGCGCTGCGCCGCTGGGACGCCGGCAAGTTCGCCCAGCATCTTGGCCACGTTGTCCGCGTAGGTGGCGTTCTCCCCCGCGTAGCGCGCCGACCAGACGCCGGGCCGACCACCCAGGGCGTCAACGAAGAGTCCCGTGTCATCGGCAATCGCTGCGTGCCCGGTGGCGCTCACCAGCGCGCGGGCTTTGAGAAGGGCGTTCTCCTCCAAGGTGTCGCCATCTTCCACCACCTCGGGAACGTGTTCGGGCCGCGGGAGCAACACCACACCGTCCAAGAGGGCGCGAATTTCCTCCGCCTTGTGAGGATTCGCGGTGGCGAGTACGAAGGAAGTCATCGAGGTGTGGGAGCGACCGCGAGCACCTGCGCTTGCGCGGCGTGAATGCGCGCGATTCCCTCGCCCGCCAAATCCAGCAGGGCGTCGAGTTCGGCACGGGTGAAGGCCACCTGCTCGGCAGTTCCTTGTACTTCGACAAAGTGTCCGGCTCCCGTCATCACCACGTTCATGTCGGTGTCGGCGCGTGAGTCTTCTTCGTAGGGAAGATCCAACATGGGTACGCCGTCAATGACCCCCACCGACACCGCCGCCACCAAATCGGTCAAGGCGTGTTCGGGGATGGTGCCGCGTTGCACCAAGCGCGTAATCGCATCGTGCAGGGCGATGAAGCCTCCGCAAATCGACGCCGTGCGTGTGCCCCCATCGGCTTGGAGGACGTCACAGTCCACGGTGATCGAGACATCGGGAAGCTTGGTGAGGTCCGTCACTGTACGCAGTGAGCGGCCGATGAGTCGTTGGATTTCCTGCGTGCGGCCCGACTGCTTGCCCTTGGCGGCTTCGCGCGAGGCGCGGTCGGGGGTAGATCCCGGCAACATGGAGTACTCGGCGGTGACCCAGCCCTTGCCGGTGCCGCGCAACCAGCGAGGTACGTCTTCTTCCACCGAGGCGGTGCACAGGACGCGAGTGTTGCCAAAACTCACCAGCACGCTCCCGAGGGCCATGATGGTGAAGTCACGCTCGAAGGACAAGGGACGCGCCTCATTGAGTTGGCGGCCATCGCTGCGAATAATGGGGGAATCGGACATGGTTCTCCTTGAGTGGCGAAGGTCGCCGAGTACAACTCTAGAAGTAGATGATCTTCTTCGCGCGTTCTACGACGGTCTCAATATCGTCCGTCCACGCGCCGGTGGAAAGATACTTCCAGCCGTCGTCACAGGCAATGGTCACGATGGTGGCTTCGACGTCATCGGGAATTTGGGCCGCGCAGCGCACCGCCCCGCACATAATGGCTCCCGACGAGATGCCCACGAAGAGTCCGAGTTCGACCATGCGGCGAGTCCATTCAATGGACTCCTGTGGACGGACGATAACTTTGCGATCGAGCATTTCCGATCCGTGGTTGTCGGTGAAAATGGGCGGTACGTAACCGTCGTCGAGATTGCGTAGTCCGTCGACCATTTCCCCACTGGGTGGTTCGATGGCCCAGATCTGAGTGCCGGGCTTGTGTTCCTTGAGATAACGACCGACACCCATTAAGGTGCCCGACGTGCCCAGACCGGCGACGAAGTGCGTGATCTCGGGAACGTCGTTCAAAATTTCTGGACCAGTGGTGCGGTAGTGCGCGAGTGGGTTGGCCGCGTTGGCGTATTGATATAAAAACACCCAGTCCGGGTTTTCCGCGGCCAGCTTCTGGCAGAGACGCACCGCACCGTTGGAACCTTCCGACCCGAGTGAGTCGATGATCTCCGCGCCCCAGACCTCGAGTAACTGACGACGTTCCGGTGAGACATTGGCGGGCAGCACCACTTTGAGGTGATATCCGCGCAGCTGGCAGACCATGGCCAAGGCAATACCGGTATTACCGCTCGAGGGCTCAATGAGAGTTTGACCAGGACGACCAGGAACTAAGAGCCCTTCGCGCTCGGCTTCTTCCACCAAGGAGATGGCCACGCGGTCCTTAACCGAACCGGCGGGGTTACGGCCTTCGAGCTTGGCCCAAATTTTGACGTTGGGCTTCGGTGAGAGCGCCGAGACATTGACGATCGGCGTATTGCCGATCAGTTCGAGGACGGATTCGTGACGCGTCACGCCGTGGCGCCACCAGCGACGGCCGGCAGGAGTGTGACTTCGTCACCGTCAGCCACCGCGGCGGTGACCCCCCCGAGGTAACGCACGTCGTCATCGTTGATGTACACGTTGAGAAAGCGGTGCAAGCTGCCGTCGGTATTGAACAGTTGCTCTTGTACGTTGGGGTACTCGGACGAAATCGCGGCCAGTACTTCACCCACGGTGGTGGCGGTGACGTCCATGGTCGCGCGGCCGCCAGTGGCGGAGCGCAGAACGGTAGGAATTCGTACTTTTACGGCCATCGTGTACCTCCGTCAGGGGACGTCGCCAATTGTTGACCCGTTAGGTCACATATTAGGCGCTGACCACGATGGCCGTACGTTTGACTACTGGGTTTTGCCGGGACGGTAGGCAGCGGCCATTTGCAGGGCGGCACCACCGAGACCGAGTACCACGACCACCAAGAAGCGGTGTCCCGCAGTGTTGAGGTAGTGGAAAGGGATCACCTTGTAGTCCACGGAGTACTTACCCGCTCCCAGAACACCCAGAGCGAGAGAGGTCACCAGAATCATGCCGCAGTATTCAATACCCTGACCAGGGTTGGACAGGAAGAAACCGTTCTTGCGGTGCACGGTGACGATCGCGACGGTCATCAAGGCGATCATGCCGGCGCAGGCCAAGGGAGTCAAGAAGCCCACGATCAGCAAGGCGCCAACAATGATTTCGGTATAGGAGGCCATCAGGGCGTTGATCTTGCCCGGGCGCATGCCGATGGACTCGAACCAACCCGCGGTGCCGGCAATTTTGCCGCCACGGAAGATTTTGTAGTGACCGTGCGCCAGAATCATGCCACCCACGAAAACGCGGAGCACGAGCATGACCAAGTCGAAATACTTCGACTTCACGGCGAACATTGGGGCGTAATGAACTTGATGGTGATGGACTGCCAAAATCAGTGCCGACATAACTGTCTCCTTCATACCTTAGGGAACTTCTAGGAGAATTCTACGACTGATACCCGTCAAAAAATGGGATTAGACCGTAACGCTGACTACTTCTTCGGTCACTTCGCCGGTCCTGATGCGGAAACTACGCACCACCGTGGGGAGGTCTCGTAATGACACCAGAACGTAATGCCATTCGGGGTCGGGGGCCTGGGCGATGTCGGTAGGACTGGGATAGGCCTCCGAGTGCGTGTGGGAGTGAAATACTCCGAGAACGTTCTCGCCGGCGTCGTCCGCCTCACGGAAGGTCCGCAGAAGCACCTTGGGGTCAATTTCGTAAATCTTGGCGGAGTCGGCCACGTTGTGGCTGGGCACGATACGTGACACTTTTCCCTCGGCGTCGCCCACTAGGAGTCCGCAGCCTTCATTCGGCAAGGCCCGAATGGCGGTCGCCACCATGGCGTCGTAGTGCTCGGGGCGCAGCGTTAACACGACACGACCTTACCCACCCCTCGTAGGTGAAACGGCACCTCACTAACCTTGGGGCGTGGCTCGGGCAAAACAGATGCAGGAGCGGCGCGCCAAAGCACGGGCGGACGCCGATTCACGCGACAAGGTGGTCGCCACTAATCGTCGCGCCCGCCACGATTACGAGATCATCGACACCCTCGAATGCGGACTCATACTCACCG